>Ga0272442_10001284_pt1 | contig 38495 bp, 27 predicted proteins | sample SSMForm2O_FD_200262 | JGI IMG/M metagenome (GOLD analysis project Ga0272442, IMG submission 200262) | Marine sediment archaeal communities from Little Sippewissett salt marsh, Falmouth, MA, United States - SSM-Form-2O | ecosystem: Environmental > Aquatic > Marine > Wetlands > Sediment ... | reverse complement strand
AATGTCACGCAGGCGTTTAAGAAAGCCCATGTCCCTTGCCATCTTTTCCAGCTCTTTTCTGTTAAAAATCTTGCTGAACATCTCCCCGAGTGTGTTAATATCCATTCAGAGCCTCCTTATAATTTTTTGCTCAACAAAAACTTTGCACGGAGGCTCTATTTTTTTCAACTATTACGTATGCTTGCCCTTAACCGAATGCGCATGGATGTCTGGGGTACTTCTGCAGATAATGTTTATGCCATGGGATTTAAATTTTATGGTACTGGAGGGATTTTGTACCATTACGATGGAAAAGAGTGGGAAAAGGTAGATACCGGCCTTGACGAAGGTTCCTTTTATAAAATGTGGGGAGTCTCACCCGATAAACTCTACATGATAGGTTGGGAAGAAAGCTCTGAAGTTGGACGGATTTATTTATATGACGGCGAATCGTGGTCTTTGTTTGCTGATGACTTTCATGACTGGTTGACCGATATATGGGGTACAGATGAAAACAGTATTTATATAACGGGCGCCACGATTGATGGTACTGTGTATAATGGCGGTTTCATCTACCACTACGATGGCACGGAATTGACTGAAATGGAGACAGAGAAGTCATGGGTGCCGCTGGGAATCTGGACAGGTTCTGAAGATAAAGCATTTGCAGTGGGATACGATGCTAATGATAAAAAAGGTATAATACTGCACTACTCCTGCGAGTGATTTTTAATTTCCTGGTACGGGCTGAATGGACAATCTGCCGGCCTTTGCAAAGTATGCCTAACACCCGAAGCGTAAGACTTCGAAATTCAGGCTCTGGGCTGCATCTGCCATTATTCGATCCGATGTTGCGATGCTTTCAAGAGATTCCTCCTTCATGAAAGCCAGATGCAGCGCATCAAGTGTTCTCAGACTATGGCCGGTCAGTGTTGCAAGAAGGCCGGCGGCAGAGTCGAACATGGTGTCGGCAAAGGGGATTCTGATCACAAACCCCTGTCTCAGGTCATCCATAAAGGTTGCCCAGACCTTCATTACTATCTCGGCGTCCATTTCTTTCATCCGGTATCTGCGGGCCAGAAGGGATCTCATTTCCGTTACAGTGAGGCTGCTTACGGCAACCGGTCCCTTTTCCTGTATGAATGCTTCCACTTCTTCTGAAAATGGCTCGTTAATGTACCACTTTGCCAGTGAGCTCGTATCAAGGTAGACATCAGGCCTCATCGCGCGTTCCTGTCCTCGCGGATTGTTTCTTCACTGCCGTTGAGAAGCGGCATCTGTGATCTCAGATCAAAGTGTGATGGTATCTTTCTGTTGCGATTAAGGCCCACTATCCTGGCAACAGGATTTCCTCTTTTCGTAATAGTGATTTCACCTTCTTCTTCAAGTACACGATCCAGCTTTACGAGTATTTTCCTTGTCTCGCGTATTGATATTTTCTTCATCACTTCCTCCTGTGTACCATGTGGCACATTATTTAATAATGTAGCACATGCTTGTATTTATTGCAATATAATGACTACTATCAATACATGGGAATAAAAAACATTGACATGCATAAGTCATAATACATAATATTTAAATATGAGGATAACATTATCCATACCGGAATCAGTGGTCCGCAAATTCAGAGCTGCAGTTCCAGCCCGCCATCGTTCCCGTCTGGTTACCCGCCTTCTGGAGAAGGAACTGGAAAAGCAGAACAATGCCCTTGCTGATGCCTGCAGAGCTGCTAACAGTGATAAACATCTTGAGCAGGAGATAAGGGAATGGCAGTCCTTTGATGATGGGATTGAAGAATGACAAATCCCGTCATCCGACGTGGGGATTTGTGGTGGGTGAGTCTTGATCCGACCAGAGGATCGGAAATAAGAAAGACGCGTCCATGCCTGGTTCTGTCTCACGACACTCTGAATAAGCTCCGTCGTACTGTTGTCGTAATACCGCTGTCGACCCAGGCAAGACCTTATCCCCCTGTTACTGTATCGGTTACATGCCGTAAACAACAGGCGGTTGCAATCGTGGATCAGATTCGGGCTGTCACAAAGGGTCGAATGAAATCAAGGATAGAATCTTTGCCTCCAGATGAACTGTCCGAGGTATGCAAGGCTGTTTCAAGCATTCTCGAACTCGCATAAACGGCTGGCCATTCTGCTGAAAAGCTGACGCGTGGCGTTTGTTCTGATGTATTCATAGTTTATCTTGGGGACTATGTGCTTTGTCCGGACAGACGCATACCAGTGCACGAGCACGGTTTCGGGGGCGATAACCTCATCGATGACCGGATTGCCGTTTATGCGGAACCAGTGCTCGGAGATCTCCGGACCCAGAGGATAAAAGACCGGGGCCGGATGAATCACCAGGCCGTCACCTTCGTAATCATCCACCGTCCTGCCCAGCAGATGCGTGCCCAGCGCATACCGGACAGTCTGCTTTTCTTCAGGCATTTCAACCATGCGCCTGATGAGATCGAGAATAAGCGGATGTCCGGGCTCTGCGCCGAGCACGGCATTGTTTACGGCAGGCGTAAAATGACTTTCGATCTTTCTGAAAGACCGCCATCCGTCAGGAAGACGCCTGTATATGTCTCTTACACCCAGTTTGATACCGGCCTTCAGCCATACGCCTGCATTTTTTGAACCTTTAACCGAGTAGGGAAGGGCCAGGTGTTCCTGTCCGCAGAAAGCGCCACAGTTCAGGAGGGGTGAAAACGAACCGATGCACAGCGTGTCCGTATCCAGATATACGCCTCCATGAACAGCCAGAATCGCCGCCCTTATGACGTTCGCCTTTGCAGCGGGCTGTTCGAGGCGCCTGTATACTGAATCCAGGATAATTCCGTAGACCGGGATTTTTTTAAGAAGATCGTGCGGGTCCATGCGATTGGTTACGATTTTCGGCGTGTCTGTTATTATTTCGAATCCGGGCTGCCCGTTCAGGGTGTCCGTATGATGCAGATATACCAGGTCGAATTCTCCGTTAAGGGCTGCCGATCGTATTGCGAGTCCGTAAACCCAGGGGAAACTGTCACCAAACCATATAAAATGAGCGATACGGGGTATCATTTTTTCACCTCCATGCAGTCCATTATTTTTGCGGCGGCGTTTTCCCATGTGAAACGCTGCGCTCGTTTCATTCCCTGCCGGGCAAGTTTTGACCTGTATTCATAATCGTCGAGCAGGGTGCTCAGGGCCCGGGCCGTATGCCTGACGCTGCCCGGATCGACAAGAAGCCCGTTGACTCCGTGTTCGACGGCATCCGGGATCCCTCCGGAAAAAGACCCTATCACCGCAGTGCTGCATGCATTTGCCTCAAGAAAGACGAGGCCGAAGCCTTCCACTGATCCGTCCTCTTCCTGCCTGGCGGGCATGGCGAACACGTCTGCCGCGGAATAGTAAAATGGCAGATCTTCGTAAGGTACGTGACCTGCAAAACGGATGCGGCCTGTTTTTCTGTGCCTGCCGGCTAGATTTTCGAGGCGCTTTCTGTCGGGTCCGTCTCCGGCAATCAGAAGAAGTACATCGTCATAGCGCTCGCATATGCCGTCAAAGGCCCGTATTACGGTATCCATGCCCTTTCTGGGAACCAGCCTTGCTGCGCTCAGGATTATTCTTTTTCCGGAAAGAGCGTTTGTTTCTCTGAATTGACGGACTTCCCTTGGAAAGAAATGTTCCAGGTCAACTCCGTTGTTAACGACTTTTATTCTGTCATCAGGGACGTGTTCTTTTGTCAGAAGTCCGCTTGTGTAGCGGCTGACGGGAAAAAGGGCGGATGCTTCCAGAAGGACGCGTTTTCTTACTGCAGGATGGCACAGAGTGTAACCGTTTCTTAATATTTCTCTTCCGTGCGCTGCAATGTAGAAGTTGTCTATCAATCCCAGCCGCTTTGCCATCATTGATCCGGTTGCTGTCGTATGCTGCGAATGAAACACGGTGCGGCTGCCGGTTTTTGAAGCAATGGATGCAATTGTGAAGAAAGTGTTTATTCCGAACATGGATGTGTGCCCGATCGGAAACCTGTACGTCCTGTAGGGCTGATGCCTGTCGAATGTCGCGCCTTTTCTGTGGGCCGGGGCGATGACGCTTACTTCATGTTTTCTGCTGAAATTCAGTGCAAGCTGGTGAGAATAGGTCTGTATGCCGCCTGTGACCGGCGGAAAGTCCTGGGATACGAAAAGCAGCTTCATGATGCACTCCTGTAATAATGGGAATGCAAAGTTGAGGCCAGATGCTCATTGATAGATCAATAAATGACGTATCCGGTGTGCTGTTTATTCACGCTGTGTGCTCGTGCGTAACAGGCTTCCTTCAAAACAGCTTTAAATACACATTGAAAACTAACAGGGAAAAATCTTCAGGAACTGGAACGCCGCTTGCTTGAGTTAACGGCATGAGGAGGTGTTTCCATGTCCAGGATCGTTGATTTCAACAACATGTTCAGTTCTTCCGGCGGCGGGGTTCGTACTTATCACCTGAAGAAGCTCGATTTTTTCTCGCGCAGGTATGATTTCGACTATACGCTGATAATACCCTCAGCTGAAAACAGCACAGAAGAACACGGCAATGCCCGCATAATATACCTCAAGTCGCCGTCAATTCCCGGAACCGTCAACTACAGGATGTTTCTTAATCCATTCAGGCTTGAGTCCATACTGCGTGATCTTGATCCGGATCTCATCGAGGCCGGAGGCCCGTATATTGATCCGTTTCTCATACGTTATGCTGCACGAAGGCTGGATGCGGTGGTTACGGGTTTCTGGCATACGCATTACCCGGACGCATACCTCAAATCCATCGGAAACGCTGTTTCCCGCGGAACGGGTGATTTTCTGCAGAAGCTGGGATGGAAGGCGGCCAGAAAAACCTATGGATGGTATGACGCCACCTTTGCCGCATCCGACTGCATAATCAATCAGCTCCTGGATGAGGACATAGGCAGGATAATACAGATCCCGCTCGGCGTGGACACCGATCTGTTCTGCCCTGTAAAAAGAAGCACAGAACTGAGGCGCAGTGTGGGTGCTGAAAAACGAAAGCTCGTTTTCTTCCCTCACAGGCTTCTGAAGGAAAAGGGGATACTTGAAGTGGTCGAAGCCGTGCCCCGCATTCTGAAGGAAGTCGATGCTGTTTTCGTATTCGCCGGAACAGGCCCTGAACTGCCGCATGTGGAGGATCTGTGTGACCGCATCCCGGACTGTCATTATATCGGGTTCATTGATTCGGCAATTGAAATGGCCCGGTGGTACGCGTCCAGCGATATGATCTACGGTCTCAGTGCCTGGGAGACTTTCGGCTTCAGCATAATCGAAGCCATGGCGTCGGGCGTTCCCCTTGTGGTTGCAGACATGGGCGCTGCAAACGACTGGATCGCAAGGGCCGGCTGCGGACTGAGCATACCGCACGGGGACGCGGACGCTGTAGTGGATGCAAGCGTGAGCCTTCTTAAAAGGAGCGATCTCGAACGCATGGGAATGTGCGGAAGACGGTACGTAGTCCGGAACCTGTCCTGGGAAATTACCTTCTCCAGAATGGTTGAGTATTATACGAGGCTGATAAATGCGCATAAATCAGGACACAGCCTCGATGGTTATCCGCGTCTTTTCAGGGAAACAGCTGCCTCCGGCGTAATTGATGAGACATGCATGGTTTATTGATGCATGCATCATGGCACAGAATTGCTGCCGCGTATGCAAGGCTCTGTTTTGCTTCGCCCCTCAGAGTAATTGCCGTCTTCCTCATCCTCGGGCTTGCAGGTTCATACCTTGCCATCACGAGGCTTGAAGTCGTAACCGATCTGGGGGCGCTTCTGCCTGAGGGAACTTCGAGCGTAAGCGCGCTCGATCAGAGCCGCGTCCGCATAGGTTCCACGGATTTTTTTACCATTGCCATTGAATCAGGTGCAAGGAATGCAGATTCGATCGCGCGGGTACAGGACGAGCTGAAAAAGCGCATAAAGAATGAATGGAAGGATGCCTTATGGGTTCAGACTGGAAGGGATACGGAATTTTTCAGAAAGCATGCCCTGTATTACCTGCCCGAAAAGGATCTGCTTTCCCTGAAAGAGAAGCTCGAGGAGGAGCTCATACGCTTTTCTTCAAAGCATGTGCCCGGAATGGTCAACCTGCTTGATGATGACGATGAGGAGGAGAAAGAGCAGGGCGGGATCGATGACTGGTACGACGAGGATCTACCCCGAAGGCTCGGCCTGCCTCCGCAGATCGTCGAACAGTTCAATGCTTATTTCACGAAAAAGGGGGACCAGAGCTCTGATGCGGCCGGGAGCAGGCCTGTGCGAAGCGGGAACACTCTCATAGGGCCACTGGGAGACGTCGGCGTGGTCCTGGTACAGCTCGAAAAGCCTTCCACCGATCTTGATTACGCCAGGTTTGCGCTGGGGCGCGGAGAAACCCTCATTGCATCATTGAATATTGAAAAAATCGATCCTTCCCTGAAAGCAGAGGTAGTCGGAGCATACAGAAGCTTCATGGAGGTCGACGCGGTGTCGGATGACGGTCTCAAGGCCACCGCAGTGAGCGTAAGCCTGGTTCTTGTTCTGATGTTCCTGTTCTTCAGGTCTTTCAGGACAGTGGTGGTTGTTTTCGTTCCGCTTGCCGTTGCAGGAGCAGTGACCATGGGTATCACGGCACTGCTTTACGGCAGGCTCACGGTACTGACCGTGTTTGTGCTGGCAATGCTGGTGGGCATGGGCATTGACTACGGCATTCACCTGTTCGGCAGGATGCTTATAGAGTCCAGATCCGGCATCGACATGGAACAGGCCGCTGTACGAAGCATAAGGGGAACGGGCACGGCTCTTCTGGTCGCGGCCGCTACTACGATTATTTCGCTCATGGCGCTGCAGTTCGGGCATTTCGAGGGATTCAGGGAGTTCAGCATTGTTGCTTCTTACGGGCTCCTTATCTGCGTTTTATTCAACATCCTCATGATCCCCGCAATTGTGGCACTGCTGGAGAGAATAAGGCCAGCTAAAATTGATTCGAAATTCGTCGTAGGGGCGGACCACCGTGTCCGCCCGTTGAATTCAGCAGCCGGGGGTCCCCATGCAGAGATTGTGGGCCTGCCCGCCGAAGGCCCTGCGAAGGCGGGTCCCCGCGCATTGAGTGCAATCAAATGGATGTTTGTCTCCGGACTCGTTATCGCTCTAATCCTTTCCTTCGGTATCCCGTCCGTTGCATTTGAGCATGATTTCAGAAACCTTCGCGCTCCCGGGACAGGGGCCAGCATAGGTTACGGCCGGGCCATAGGAAGGGATGCGTCCACCACGCCGGCCGTAATACTGGGATCGGATCGCGTGCAGATGCAGAAGGTTCACGATCTGCTGCTTGAGAGGATGAACGTGGAAAAGGATCCAACCCTCAAGAGTTTCATAACTTTTTTCACTTTTGTCCCCCCTCATAATCTTCTTGAAGCAAGACAGAAGATCATAAGGGAGATTCGAGAGATCATTCATAAAAAGGCTTTTAACAGGGCCGAAGGCGACAGGGAGCGTCTTGTGAAAGAGCTGAGATCCATGAGTGAAAGCGAACCCTTTGACGAACACGATCTGCCTGATTGGGCCCTGAGGGTGATCACGGAGAAGAACGGATCCACAGGCCTGATCGGGCACCTGTACGCGCGTGTCCAGGACTGGGACTACAATTCGGTCAGGCGTTTTCACAAAAGATACGGAAATCTCGAGATCGACGGGCAGCGCGTGCCCGTGGCCAACAGCCGCTTCATTCTATCGGACGTAGTCACCATGGTGAAGAGGGACGGCAGGGACATAGCCATGGCGGCGTCTGCAGGGCTCATCCTGGTTCTGATACTGTTTGCGCGCAGTATCAGGGGCATTGTCGTGCTCGGCGGCGTAATGGCTTCGGCGGCATTGTGCGTGACCGGCCTGATGGGTTTCATGGGCGTCCGCCCGGGGCTGTACAACATCATCACGATTCCCGTGATACTGGGCGTCGGAATAGACAGCGCCACGCATCTGTACCACCGGCACACTGCTTCGGACAGACCCGGGGTATGGCGGAATCTGAGAACAACAGGGCTCACCATTACGGCCGGCAGCTTTACAACCATGGCCGGATTCGCCGGACTCATGTTCGTAAGTCACCTGGGGCTCAGAAGCATAGGAATAATGGCCGTGATAGGGGTAGGTGTCACATGGCTGGTTATGATTCTGCTGATGCCGTTTCTGCTCGGACTTATTCCACAGGGAAAAGAACCGCGTCAGGAGGTATGAGATGACCGCAGTCGTTTACCGTGGTTAGTATTTCCTTTTTAACGTAGCCGTCTTTTTTTAACGTGACGCGTACTTCTCCGGGATTCAGTCCGCTTATCGAATATGCGCCCGCATCATCGGTCAGGGATTTGCCGGATGAATACTGAACCGAGATACTTACGCCATTAAGCGGTTTCATAGTGACGGCATCATAAACAGAACCCTTTAACGGCGCTTTCCGCTTCAATTCCAGCTTGATAGTACCCTGATTTCCCTGTGCGCCTTTTTCAATTTTTGTGCTGGATACAGCCTCTTTTATGAAGCAGTTGCCGCCCGATGTGAATCTGTAGGATTTACCTGCTTCGAGTTCCATAAAAGCGGTTTCTCCCGTTTTGCCCGTAAGCACGGTAAATACGGGATCCTTTGAATCACCTTCGAACACCTGTACAGGATGCGTTTTTACCGGCTGTCCTGCGTCATCGAGAACTTTTACGTTATACGCGGGTTTCGGTGCAGCTTCCTCCTGTTTGAAAGACACTTCCCTGCCCGCAGCGTTTGTTTTTACCGCGTAATTAACCGGTCCCGTGATCTTTCCGTCTTTTCCCTCTGCTGTAAGAATCACTTTATACCTGGTGTCCGGCTTGAGCCCGTCCAGCAGAAGATCGTGAGACCAGGCGAAGGCGTCTTCGGTTTCGGCTCTCACGGTTTCTTTGCCTTTCAGGATATTGACAGTGCCCTTTGTGGCTGTTTCCGGTGTATTCCAGTTTATGTAAACGGAGGTGTCAGAGGGCCTGATTCTAAGTCCTACGTCGGGCGGAAGGGGCCTCACGGGCGAGTCAAAGTCAAAGCCGCCGCGGGCAACGGCAAAACCTTTGAATATGATGATGGATTCCGCATGAGGAGTGAAAGTGCCGGAAGGGGACTCGAATCCGAGTTCCCGTTTTCTTTTAACCGTTACCTGGTAATCAAGCCTGTCCATAAAAAAGCGGAGTTTTCTGTAGTCGTACTTTTTCCCCGCATCCGGCTTTGGAATGTAAACCCTGACACTGCATTCTTCTCCCGGCCTGCTGAATACGAGCGTGTGCTTCTGCTTTCCGCCTTCGGTTTTATCCACGATCGTCGTCAGGTGAATGATTACGTTTTTTCCGGAAACCTCGTATGCGGTGTTCGACCATACTCTGAATTCTCCACGGGGGAAAAGGTTACTTATGCTGTCCGCCAGAGTATTTTCGGTCTTTTCCTCTTTTTCTCCCGCTTTTACGTCCGCGGGCAGGCCGGCCAGGATTTTTTCTTCGATTCTGCCGGTAACCGCTTTTGTCAGGGGTTTTTTCAGGCGGATTTTAACAAGATCGCTTTTGTTCGTGAATTCATAGACCTTGTCGCCCATGGGTGAGAATTTCCGGCCTTTAACCGTATATTCAACGCCGTCTTTTACCTTTGCGGATTTTGCTGACAGCGGGGGAGATTCAGACAACATGTCCCATAGATCGATGTCCAGTGGATGCCAGCCTGCATTCTGCGTTCCGGTATTGATTTCCGTCATTGCGGAAATTTTCATATGATGCGTTGCTTCGAGCAGGTTTTTCTTTCCTGACGGCGACTGGGGCAGAATTTTCACCTTCAGGTCAACCCACCTGCCTGCAATCGCATCCCCGGGATTGTAGCTGAAGCTGACCTTGAAAGGGGCTCTGATTATAAGGGTTTCCTTTGCCGGGATAAATCCGACATTGTATCTGATGGCATTTGTATCAGCTGGGAACCATTCGCTGAGTTGTTCCGGGGCAGGGGGGGAGCGGACGAATTTTGCATACGCCGTGACGACCGTGCTCTTGCTCTTTTTTCCTGCAAGCGCTTCTGACGGGCTGAGGAGAATGAGAACAAGCAAAAATTTCCATATATGAATTTTACAGGACATGGGATTTCCTCCAGTGTGTTGGATGAAATTAAATTATAAATTATTCTGAATAGTTAATAAAATTTTCGACTGTTGAGTATAAAGGGCATGTGCCACCGCTAGTCCGCGCATCGGGGTAGTTTTGTATTTTATTACATGATGTTAGAAGAGTGCCACTGCTAGTCCGCGCATCGGGGTAGTTTTGTGTTTTATTACATGATGTTAGAAGAGTGCCACCGCTAGTCCGCGCACACGAGGAGCGCGGACACGATACCCTGATTTTATCAAATCAGGGTGAAGGCCTTGCGGGCTTAAAATCCGGTTTTAGTCTTCTGGCTCCCATTTTTGTTCAATTTTCTCATTATGATGGTGATCTCTCTGTCCTCGGATATAAAGCCGCAGGTTATAAGTGTTATCCGGGTCGCAGGTGGCGGCGAAAGCGCCATCCGCCCACTTAAAAAAGCGATCCGGGAATTTTTTATTCCATGCCCAGGATGAGTATCCTTTAAGTTGCCTGTAAATTTTTGAAAGTTCAATAGAAGGTGAAGTACGTATAAGTATATGGACATGGTCGTACCATGAACCAAATTCCTCGATATATGCATTTAAATCGTGAGCTTTCTTTTTAAGCAGACTGAGCAGAAATTGCTCGTCTTTTTCGCTGGAAATGAATGGCTCCTTGTTTTTTGTAATAAATACAAGGTGATAAAAAAGCCTGTTGAATGAGTGTTGCTGTCTCATGCAGTACTCCTTTTTTGTGCCCATTTCAGTTTACTGCAAATGGCATGCCTTTTTAGCCCGCCACAGGCGGCCTTGGTCCTGCCCTGCAGGACATCGTGACCGCGCTCCTGGTGTGCGCGGTCAAAGGGTGAATGACTAGTTAATATCCATGACGCAAAAAGGACCGGGCACTCTTTTACGTGTGCGCGGTCAAAGGGTGAATGGATTACTGATATCAATGACTTAAAAAGGTGCCGGACACCCTTTCAGGTGTGCGCGGACACCCTTTTCCGCAGTCAGAACTGGCCGGGATCCGCGCTTTTTGCGTAAAACCTGCCGGATTTCTCGTCCTGCTTCAGACGTGCGAAAGCAACATCAGGATCATGCGTAAAGAACAACATGGCGTCTTCTTTAATTAACTTGCCGAAAATTCTCTGCTTTTCGTCCACGAGCAGTTCAGGGAATCTGTCGTAACCCATGGTTATGGGAAGGTGTACCCACGGTATTCCTGGTGCGAGATCCGCGCAGAAGAGGAGGGGCGCGCGATCAGTCTGTATGAGTGTAAGCATCATTCCCGGCGTATGACCGTCCGAGAACATAAAGCTTATTTCAGGGATCGGCGGGGGGCTGTCTTCGTCGACAAGGCGCAGCCTGCCCGATGACTCAAGCAGATCGTGAAGCGTGGGTGTAAAAGAGGCCCTGTCCCTGATATGGGGCTTATTAGCGTGTTCCCAGTGCCTTTGGCCAAGCAGAATGTCTGCACCCGGAAACACGAGACATTGCTCGCCGTCGCCGAAGGCCGGCAGCATTCCGCCTGCATGGTCAAAGTGGAGGTGTGAGAGAACCACGGTGTCGATGTCTTCCCGATTCAGTCCGCGGGACTTGAGGTTTTCGACAAGCATATGTTCGTCTTCGATCACGCCGTAGCGTTTTTTTAGTTTCGGCTCGAAAAAAGCCCCGATGCCGGTTTCGAGAAGGATATTCCCGTTGTCCGTCTGCACGAGAAGAGCCCGCGCAGCGAGTTTAATACGGTTCTCGCTGTCCGGGGTACTCCATTTCTGCCACAGGGCGCGGGGCGCGTTTCCGTACATGGCACCGCCGTCCAGCATCTGAGTATTTCCTTCTATGGGTATCAGTTTCATGGGCATTGATTATATAACAAATGCAGATTTTGTATTATCTCGATTTGTTTTTATTTGTGGTGTAAGGTGTCATGCTCATGCATCACAGGACTTAACCTTCTGACAGGAGAGAATTACATGGTTTCCCCGCTTGCTACGGTCAGGACTGTACCGGACAGTCTGAGTGCCTCATACAGTAGAGTTCTTCTGGTAAATCCCCCCCAGATTTCCATGGGCGGGGAGTACATGATGGAGGATGTGCCCATCAGGCTGGAGTATCTTGCAGCATACATAAAGGATCGTGTTCAGCACGTAAACATGATTGACCTGATCAGGGAGACAAGACCGCTGGAATACTACCTTGGCAGATTCCGCCCGGATCTGGTGGGCATAAGCATAAACTATGTATCTGCCCATAAAAACGCCCTGGACCTTGCAGATATTGCAAAGAGTTTCGGTGCCGACGTAGTCGTAGGCGGCTATCAGGCCACTGCAATGGCAGAGGACATGGCGCTTCATCCATCGATTGACTATGTGGTAATGGGTGAGGGCGAAGAAACACTGATGGATATTATTCAAAAGAAACCGAAAAAGCAGATTGATGGAATCTGCTATGAAGAGGACGGCAGGCCGGTTACTACACAATGGCGTCCTCATATACAAGACCTGGATTCAATACCCTTTCCGGACAGAAGCGCGAGAAAGAAGCCTTACAATTCACCGTTCATGGACCTGGAGAATGACGTTTCGACAGGTTACGACATAATTATCACGTCCAGGGGGTGCTGGGGCAAATGCAAGTTCTGTACTGAGCCGATGATGTCCCGCGGTGAACAGAGATATCGAAGTGCGGAGAAGGTTGTGGAGGAACTGGAGCAGATAGTAAGGCTTCACAGGGGAAAGAAAAGACTCAGAATAATTATATCTGATCCGAATTTCGGCGGTAAACCGAAGGTTACAGAGGAGCTGTGCGACAGGCTGATTGAGTTCAGGGCACGCTGCAGAACGGATGTGCATTTCTTTGTCACCGTAAGGACGAGCACCATTGCCAATCATGAGACACTTACGAAGAAAATGGTTGCCGCAGGCATGGATTATGTCTTTGTAGGTATGGAATCACCGAAAAAGGAGGACCTCGATGCAATATCAAAGCCCGGAGGAGCGCGGGAAAAGCAGGAGCTTGCTGTAAAGTATCTCAGGGAAAATGGTGCCGCCATGATGACGTGCTTTCTCCTGGGCCTGCCCGGTCAAACTGAAAAGGACGTGCTCTCCCTGGTGGATTATGCAAAGGAGCTTGATCTTACGGACGCGTATTTTTCCGTGATGACGCCTCTGCCCGGCTCTAAGCTGTATGATGAGGCGCTGGAACAGGGGCTTCTTCTGGAAAAGGATGTCACCAAGTACAGGCTCTGGGACATGCTTATCGAGCACGATCATCTTTCGAGGGCCAAGATAAGGGAGCTGTGCGTAAGGCTGAATGCAAAATACTATGATGATGTGATGCTGAGGCAGGAATATCAGAGATGGGAGATTACGGGCGGCAGGAAAAAGAAGCTGTACACGTACATCGGCAAGTTCAGGATGTTCACGGGTTTTATCAATACGCTCAACGAAAATGCAGGCGAAGATTTTGCCGATTTTGATCCAGCGATGTTTGTAAAGGACATGCCCAATACGGAGCTGAGAAAGCTTACGGAAGGGAACAAGGTGAGCAATGTGCTTGATATGGGCCGCTTTCTGAAGATTCTGGGCAGGCAGAAGATTCAGGTCAGCCTGCGGCTGAACGAAGAGGACACAGTGAGCTGGGTTGTCAAAACGACACCTGATCATGTTGAATACATGGATTCAATCAACGGCACCACGAATGATACGAGCATTAATATCAGCGTACCGCTGAACAACGGGGATCTGTCGGTAAAGAGCGTTATCGGGGATGTCTTACGACAGAATTCGGGTATCAGGGCAAAGTTGAACCTGTTCCGTCTTGTCGCGGCCATCGGCGCTGAAACAGCCGCCTGGTACACGGCAAAGAAAACCGAGTCATTACGCTGCAGCCTGTACAGCCTTGCACACACGTCACGATAATACTGATCACATCATCATATCAGCTGGAGTATGACATGTATGAAAACATAAGCCCGATGGTTTTATTTTTCTTAATATGTGTTCAGTCAGCATGTGCGGACTCGGCCGATGATAACAACGAGGACGAAAAGGATGCCTCGATTACGGCTGATGCCGGAGGGGATACTGACTCTGACAGTGATGGAGATACAGATGCGGATGGCGATACTGATGCGGCTGCTGGCATGGAACAGTACCTGGATGTTGCGTACACGCCGCCTGAAGACGGGGATGAAACGATGGCTTTTCTGGATATCTTTCACGTGCCTGACGGCAGGCCGAAGAAGCTTCTTGTATTCGTTCACGGCGGGAGCTGGATTGGAGGGGACAAGGACAATCTCGGAACAACTCAAGCATTCATACCCTGGTTTCTGCAAAGGGATTTTGTGGTGGCCGCTCCCAACTTCCGTCTGGCAAGCGATCCAGGCGGACCGCGGGAAGTTACTTATGCGGATCAGGCAACCGACATTGCATTTGCACTGGCGTGGCTGAAGGAAAACGCCAAGGATTACGGCGTAACAGAGCCTGGAATGATTCTTCTGGGGTATTCTTCGGGCGCGCATCAGGTGGCGCTCCTGGCTTCGGATGAGCGTTATCTTGAATCCGCCGGGCTGTCGCACGCGGATCTTGCCGCATCAATTTCTTTTGATGTTCACGCCTATGACGTGCCCTATGCGCTTGAACTGATGCAGGGCAGCGAGCTGGAGGGCAATATCGAGCTGATAGAGTTTCTTTTCGGGGATACGGAAGATGATCAGCGACAGGGATCCCCCTCAACCTACGCTGAACAGGCAGACCTTGTGCCCACGCTTCTTGTTTCGGCTGATCCTTCACAGAATGAAGGCAGCAAGGGGTTCATCGCCCGCCGGGCCACTGAGCGTTATGCACAGCAGCTCGAAGACTGGGGTCATGATGTAACCTCAATCCACTTCGACGACGAGACGCACAATTCACTCGTAATGGACTTCGGCACGGACAACGACGGCCCCACACAGGCCGTGGAAGAGTTTCTGGAGGGGTTGTAGACAGCGGGGCAGCCCGGGATTTTTATGTCAGACTCTAATCACCACGACTCTTTCTTTCCTCTATGAAATCGCCAATCAGTTTCTTTGCATCGAGCCGGTCCTCCGGGGGCAGGGTGCTGATGCGCTTGAAGAGCACGAAGAGCTCCCCGTCCTCCATGTGGTTGACGGCCCCGGGACCAAAAACGAGATAGTCCATTGAAACTCCGAGTACGCGGGACAGCCGGGCGAGCGTATCTCCCATGGGGCTGGATTTGCCCTTTTCATACCTGCTCAGATTTATGTAGTGAATGCCCACCTTTCGCGCCAGCGTTGTCTGGTTCATGCCTCTTTCAATCCGGAGCTTTCTTACTCTCTGCCCGAAGTCCTTGGTATTCATATTTTTTCTCCCTCAGTGTACGGATATAATAAAGATGTCATATGATTGAGTATACGGATTGTCAAATGAAAAGAAAATGTCACATGTAGGCAACATGATAGTTAGAATATAAAATGAAAACTTCACATTAAAAGAAATAGATAAGCTGGAATGAAATAAAGACTTCACATATTTAGAACTATAAAATATACACAATGACAAAAAATGTCATGTTTGGCTTCCCGGGATGGTCTGAAAGTGTGAAATTTTATATCACTGAGGAATCGGAGCACGCCTGGAATATAAAAAAGCAAAGGTTCCAGGCAGGGTCGGCCGTAAAAAAAGTGACAAGAACATTATATAAGAGAAGATTAACAAGTTATAAGGTGACAAGAACATTAAATAGATAGAATAGATGATAAATAATATGTGAAGTATTTATTGGATCATAGTTCGGCCAGTCAAAATCATATGACATATTTATTATATCTGAAGAGTCCTGAAAGGTGTCCGGCACCCACTGTAAGGGTGTCCGGCACCACTTAGGGCTGAAAAGAAACATATTGATTCTCAAAACCAAGATGGTTATACTAATGGTATGAAAACGGCTGTTTCAATACCGGATCAAATCTTTGCTGAGGCCGAGAAACTGGCACGGTACAAGAAAAAATCACGAAGCCAGCTTTACGCGGAAGCTGTCCACGAATACCTTATGAGACACTCGCCGGATGAGATTACGCAGGCAATGAACAGGGTTATTGATGATCTGGGGCATGAAGAAGAGGATAAGGTCCTTATAGATGCTTCAATCCGGACCCTGGAGCAGGTTGAGTGGTAATTTCCCGGGGAGAGGTCTGGTGGGCGGACATTCCGGATCCTTCAGGCTCAGGACCCGGGTTCAGACGGCCCGTTGTCGTAGTGCAGGGAGATAACCTCAACCGGAGTCGTATTGCAACCGTTGTCTGCATTCCGCTTACGAGTAATCTTAAATGGGCAGGGGCACCCGGAAACGTTACACTGCCGGCCCGCATGACAGGGCTTCCAAGGAAATCCGTGGCAAATGTATCGCTTCCGGTCGCACTGGATAGAACCCTGCTCACCGAACGCGTCAGCCGGCTGTCCGAGTCAAAACTTGAGCTTATACTTACGGGTATTGATATTGTACTCGGCCGCTGATAATTCAGGGAATTCGTATGTTTTCGGCGCCATTTTCTATGAGGCCCATGTTTATAATTTGTCCCGCGGTGTTTCTGATGACTTGATATACCCCAGCATTCCGTCAAGGCTGTTGGCCAGAAAATGCCTTTCCCTTTTCCTTAGATCATCCGGAAGCTCGTCGTATCTTCCCTGTCCGTAGAGAGGATCGACTTCCATGAGTCTGTCAAAGAGGCGCTGTTCGAGATTGTCTTCAGATTCGGCATACAGATCACGGATGGTGTCGACCCAGAGCACCAGCTGCTTTTTTGCACGCCTGAGCCACTCGAAAGTATCCGTGCTCATGCCGTAATGGGCGAAAGCGCAGTGCGCGGGTTCTTTATCAAGGGCAAGAAGCCTGTCCAGTGAGGACAGCGCTTCTTCTAGTATGAACCTCGGGGGAGTGGCCGGTCTGAGGTATGGTTTTCCGCTCGGCAGGTCGAGATGAGTGCCTATGGCCTCGCCGGCAAAAAGGATGTCGTTTGTTACAAAGCACACGTGATGGGGCGCATGACCCGGGGTCTCGATAACGCTGATCCCGCGTTTTTCGAGTTCCTTTTCATCCGTAAAGGCGGATTCGGGAACGGGCAGGGGCTCGCCGTACATGTGCCCGACATCACCCAGGACCTTCAGAGAGCCCTGCCAGAGCCTGGAAGGATCAACAAGGTGCTTTATGCCGCTTTTATGACAGAAAACCTTTGCGTCAGGATATTTTTCCAGAACTGCTGCCAGGCCGCCGGCGTGATCCAGGTGAATGTGCGTCAGCAGGATGAAGTCGAGCCTGCTGAAGTTCGTGTTTCCAAGCATGTCGAGGAGGTAGCCGGTTGACGATGAAGGCCCCGGGTCCACGATGAAGCTCACATCCGGTCCCGAAAACGCCCAGCAGCTCAGAAACTGCCTGTACCCGGTCTTTTTCTGATCCAGGTCAATAAGATCAAGTAGTATATTGCTCATGTTTTTTCTCCCTGTGTATTGAGAAGAAAACCACATGAAAGGAAAATATCAAGACTCTGGACACGGCGTTTGTCCGGCATTAGAATGCGCTGTATTGAAATACTTGCATATTGATATTATTAACTTGCTTAAAGGTAAGGGGTTTTCTTCAGAAAGAGGCGTATGTCATGACAGATGATTCAAAGATCAGACGGGAACTTGTCGAGGAAAACAGGAACCTGCGTTCCCGTATAGACGAACTCGAGGCTCTTGTTAAAGAGCTCGAAGGCAAGATCACGGCACTGGGCGAGAGCGAGAAAAGCTACAGGGACATTGTCGAGAACTGTATCGTCGGCATCTACAGGTCCACTCCGGAGGGGAAAATTCTTTTTTCGAACAATGCCATAGTGGATATGTTCGGTTACGAGGCGTTTGACGGGTATTCGCGTCTGGATCTCAAAAAGGAAGGGTATGATGCCGGTTATCCGCGCAGTGAGTTTCTGGCCGAGATGGAAAAGGAAGGCGAAGTCAGGGGCAAGGAAGTCGAGATAGTTACCAGGGACGGTACGCGCCTGAAAGTAAGGGAAAATGCAAGAGCCATACGCGGTGAGGACGGGAAAGTGATCTATTACGAGGGAACCATGGAGGATATGACGGATCGCAGAGGGCGTACGTAATATCCTCATTGTCTGTCTGCTGTTTTCATGAAAAATCTCGTTAGAAAGCTCAAGGGGTTATGGATTCTTTTAAACGGCGCTCTGGCCACCATATTCGTGTCGATTCCGATCCTGTCTTCGTCATTTTTAAGCCGAACAGGAAACCTGCCCTTCATTTTCGAACAGTTCTGGTGCATGTGGGCGCTCGTCATCGCCGGTGTCAGGCTCGAAGTCAAGGGTCGTGAGAACATCGATTCCGCAAAGTCTTACGTAATAATATCAAATCACCAGTCCCATTACGACATTCCCGCGCTCATGTACGGGCTCGGAGTGCAGTTCAGGTGGGTGATAAAGAAAGAACTGCGCAGGGTGCCATTATGGGGTTTGTGTCTTTATGCATCCAGGCACGTGTTCGTAGACAGATCGAACATGAAGAAGGCCATCGAAAGCATCAGGCACGGTGTAAGCCGCCTTCCGACGGGTGCGAGCCTGATGGTTTTTGCAGAGGGTACGAGGTCGGGAAGCAGCAAGGTAAGGAAATTCAGGAGGGGGGGATTCGAGATAGCCATACAGGAAAAGATGCCCATACTGCCGGTGACCATAAACGGAAGCTGGAAAATAATGCCTGACAGGAATTCCATGGATTTCTACTCCGGGCCCATCGAAGTAATCGTGGGCAGCCCGATTTCGACCGAGGAATACAGTCGGGAAAACATTCGCGATCTCGTGGAGAAAACGAGGGATTCAATAATATCCAGGATCAATTCTGAATATCCTGGATGAATCTTCTGTGAAATGCTCCGGGATCAGGCTATGCTTGTTTTTGGTACAGCCTGGTGATAAATTTACACATATTCGGAGAGATAATTGAATCAATCTGAGCTGTGTACGTAATAATTTTGTGGAGGGATTTATGAGCCGGCTTTTCTATCTATATGAATTAATTGTATTATCAGTCCTCATCCTTGTGCATGCATGTGCCGCGGAGCCGTCTGAAGAGGATTGCAGGATCGACATGGACTGTCCGCCCGGTTCCTACTGCAATTACATGAAAAAGTGCATGTCCGACTGCATGAATGACAATGACTGCGGTTCTGACGAGTACTGCGACATGTTTGGCCGATGCGAGGACAGAGATGGAAATGATGATTCCGACGGCGGATCGGACAGTGACACGGATGTGGATACGGATACGGATTCGGACACTGACACTGACATGGATACAGACAGCGACACGGATATCGATACTGACACGGATACGGATACAGACACAGATACGGATGCCGACGCCGACGTCGACGGGGACGTCGATAGCGACGCGGATGCTGATGCCGACGCGGACGCCGATGCCGACGCTGACGGGGACGGCGACTGCCCGTCACATACAACTTCGACGGCCGTAATAGGCGGGCCCATAATACAGTACGGCTTCTGCTGGTACCTTACTGCACAGGGCGAGACCTGTGACAATGCATGCGGTGACCTTGGCGGCAGCAATCTGGCAAATTCCGCGACAACGGCGTATGCGGATCAATGCTCGTCAGCGGGATCCGGGGACATAGCCTATGCATTTTATACCGGAAGCAACCCTGCGGGATGGTCGGGCAATTCGGAATCCATAGTTTACAGGACTCTCGGTCACGGCTATACCTCCAGCACATATTACGGCAAGTGCACGAGCGGGACAGGGACTGATGAGGCGGGAACATTTCCGGGAGAAAGCAACGGCAGATCGGACAGGAACCTTGTATGTCCCTGCTATGCGGGATCAGACGGAGATGCCGATGCGGATGCAGATGTCGACAGCGACGCAGACGCAGATATTGACATCATGGGCCTGACAACGAGCACGGGTACGCAGACGCCTGCTGTTCGGGGCCAGTTCATACAGTGCGACACAAGCAGGCGAATCGTGGAAATGGGAGCATATCTCAATTTTTCATCAAGTACTACGCTTACATGGCTGGTGTATGAATCCTCGACATCGGACGGTACTTTCACAAAGGTATTTGAGACAACTACCACACCGGCGGGGTCAGGTCTGGGCTGGTACAGTTCGGGGTCAATGAGCTATCTCATGTCTTCGGGTTATTATTATGTTGTAGCTGTGGCGTGGAATTCGTCAATGACTTACTACTATGGGACATGGTCCGAGGAAACTACAATGGCAGGACCGACTATCGGGGGTGCTGCAGAGAATGTACTTCCCCCTTCATCACTGTCAGGCACACTTTTTAACTCAAGCAACAGCTACAGGTTCCGCATCAGCACAGTGGCTCCCTGACGCTTTTATATGAACAGTACCGAACGAATCGCAGGTCTGGACGCATTACGAGGTCTTGCCGTAATTCTGATGCTCGAACAGCACCTCGGAAAGTGGCTCTGGGAGGTGCCGTGGATAAACATCAGGGCAATAGTGCACAGGCACCCGATCCTTATCGGATCAAATGCGATCGGCGGTCTTGCCGCACCCCTATTCATAATGCTTGCGGGCATCGGGGCGGCGCTTCTTGTAAAGAACAGGGGTGGTTCAGCCGGCAGGGCCGCTTCATCCGGCATCCTCGTAAAAAGAGGCATAATTATAATGATCATGGGTTATATGCTCAACCTGATCACTCCCGCGTGGTTTTCACCCCTGTCATGGTATGTGCTTCACCTGATTGGATTTTCCATGCTGACGGCGCCCGTGTTTCTCAGAATGAGCGGGATTGCGGCGCTCATCGCAGGGAGTATCCTGTTTTTCGTTACGCCTGTTTTTCAGTACATTCTCGATGTTCCTTCTGTCCTGAACAACAGTCTAATGGCTGGAATTTCATCTGCGGGCAATGCATTTAGGGTAATGCTCGTTCAGGGGCATTTCCCTGTGCTTCCGTGGCTTGGAGTATTTGTTTTCGGAACAGTATCTGGAAAATGGATCTCAGGGGGTAACAGACGCAGGCTGCTTTACGCGGCACTGAGCTTTATTGTCGCAGGAGGCATGGCAGGGATTGCGGGCCTGCTTTTTCCCGGGATACTGAAGAGTGCCTGCGCATTGAGGTACCTTAAGCTGTCTTTGCGTCTGTACCCGGTTTATCTCCCCCTGATGCTTATGCTGACTGGATCTGCAATGCTTGTTGTGCTTGCCGCGACTGCTGATCGCATAAGCCATTTTCTGAATAACAGGAGCCCGATCGTACTTCTGGGTCGTTGTTCGCTGTCTGTTTTTATCGTTCATATATTCATCTTCAGGCAGGCTTCGCTGTGGATGGGCCTTTACAAAAGCCTGGGAGCTTATGCAACGGGGGGAATTACGATTCTGGTTGTTATACTTGCCTTGTTCCTTTCTGTTGCCTGGTACCCGAAGGGATTCAGATACGGTGCCGGGTGGCTTCTCAGGAAGGTCGTACCTGTTTAAACATTCAGTGCACCATGATAACCTTTTTCCATGCAGCAGGATGAAAAAAGAACAGCGCCCGACGCCTTGTTAAGGGCCATTTCGGCTGCACTGCCATGGATTATCGCAGGTATTCTAAACGCTGTATGCGTCAGCATACTGGTGCCATGGCCGGTCAACGGATGGACAATACGTATTCAACGGCATCTGACGGACATCGGACATCATGTTTTTCTTGCGATGATCACGGGCACTGCGGTCTGGACCTGGAGCAGATTTGCTTTTCTGAAAGTCAGAATGGAGCTTCCTGTTCTGGCGATTGTCTCAGCAGTCATCGGATTTTTTACGATGGGAAACGATTTCCCTGGAATCATCCGGTATCTTGGGAATTCCCTCGGCCTGCCCCTTGTCATTGTCAGAACAGTTCTCGTGATCGTTCTGGCCCAGAGCGTTCCCGCAATGCTCCTGCTTGGACGTCTGCTGGATCGGAACTGGATTAGAGCACTTACATCGGTTCTTGCCGTGTTTCTTTTTATTCTCAACAATACTGTTTCACTTTTTACCAATCCGGGCGCTCATCTGTTCGCTTCATGGGGAATGGCGGCACTTATGGCTCCTTCCATTGGGAGCTGGCTGGACCGTCTCGTATCACAGGAGCTAATGAGGCAGGCATTCAGGCGCAGGACAGCAGCTTTAAGCATTTTCTTTCTTGCTCTTATGGGTCTGCTTACGGTTGTGCTGCCGGTTCCAAATGACGTCCGCCTGGACCTGCGCAGGTGGCAGGGAACAGTGCTTTTCCCGTTTGTTTCCAGGGGACTGGATGACGGTCCGGTTCCTGAATCCATTGTGAAGAATGCTGGTCCATATTTCAGGCCGCGTCAGAATCATCCTGCTGTTCCGGCCTCTGAACCAGACCTGCTGCCCGATAACCCCGTTGTTATCCTGCTTACCGTGGACGCATTAAGGGCGGATATTCTCATGAATCCCGAATACCATCGCTTCATACCGAATCTTGTGCGCATGGCGAAGCGATCCACTTTTTTTACACGGGCCAGGTCACCGGGATCCGCTACTTGTCACGTGCTTCCGGCAATGTTCACGGGCAAGTATTCCAGCCAGCTTTACTGGAGTGATTATCATGGAGGACTATGGCTTGCCGAAGACAGGTCGGTTCATTTCGCAGAACTGTTAAGGGACGCAGGCGTAAGGACCGTTCTGTCTCCCGCCGCCCGATGGCTCGAGCCGGACTTCGGTATTCTGAGAGGGTTTTCTTTCGGGCAATACAGGAAGGGCAGGGAAAAATGGATCAAGGCTGGCGATGTCAACGCCGAACTCCTGAGACATTTAGATACCGGGCCTGGAACGGGCCAGTTTTTATACGCCCATTACCTGGATACTCACGCGCCCGATTTTGTGGGAGGCACTGCAGAAGAATTCTTTCAGCTGTATCTGATGGAGATGGCAAAGGTGGACTCGCATATCGGGCAGATGATCGAAGAGCTGAAAAAACGCAATCTGATGGACAGGACATGGATTATCGTGGGCTCGGATCACGGTGAAGCATTTGGCGAACATCAGAGACTTTTTCATGCAACCTCTCTTTATGAGGAGTTATTGCGCATCCCACTGTTTATTCATGCTCCGTCCATTCCCGTTCAGGCGATTGATACTCCGGTTTCACTCGTAGACGTAGGGCCTACGATTCTGGATCTTTTCGGTCTCGAAACGCCCGGAGTCATGATGGGACAGAGCCTTGTTCCGTTTCTGCGCGGGGAAAGGCCGGTAATGGATCGTCCTGTTGTTGCAGAGACAGGCATGATGCAGGCGATGATTTTTCCCGATGGAATAAAAGTCATCCGCGACATGTATAACAACACCCTGGAAGTATACGACCTGAAAAAGGATCCGGGTGAACTCAGAAACCTTTCGGATCAACTGGATGATGAGCTGTCTGAGCATGTCGATCTGCTTCGATATTTTTTCCGTGTTCACTCGCTGCGCAGAGTTGGTTATCTTGTCAACAGAAGATAGGCATTGCACCTGAAATTTGATATTTATTTCTGCTTTTATGCATATTTTTCTGGTACTGTCTGCCAGGAAAGGATTATTATCACTGAACGGAATTACAGGAGGATGAAAATGATAACGAGAAAGACATTGATTTCACTGATTGTTTTTATTTGTGCCATGGGTGTTTCTTTCACTGCAGCGGCACAGGATGAATTCGGCTCGGAAGAAGGAACTGCGTCGATTGATACCGCAGATGCAGATTCCGGGGAAGGAGTGGTGGATCAGGGACGCTTTCATGTTCACGGCGGGCTTGGTCTTGATCTCCCGGGAAAGAACTTCGGCGACGATGACGTCGGACTTCCCATAATTGTCGGTGCCCAGTATTTTGTCATAGACAACCTGCCCGTTGGGGCGCGATTCAAATTTGATTATGTTTTTGTAGAAGATCCGCTGGAGTTCTATTTTGTTAACTTCCACCTGATGAGCGGGTACAACATACTGGACGAGCTGCAGGCTTTCCTGTTGCTCGGTCTTTCACACCTGATAATTGAAACACAGGTGAACATGGGGCCCATGATGGGTGGGAACCAGACCGTCAGTGCTGATGAGACTTATTTCTCAATGGGCTTTGGTGCTTCCTATACCTACTACATTCTCGATGCCCTCGGAATCGAGGGAGGTTTCGAAGTACATTTCATTATTGGTGACGATATCGGAGCAAATTCCGACAATGTCATTATTTACGAAATGCTTACAGTAGGAGCTCGCTACTCCATCTGAAACTGCTATAATAGCAGGTTCAATGTCAGGAAAAGCTGAATTCAGGCCCGATTGGGACAGTATTCTTTCAAGGCTCGAACAGGAGCTTGATACACAGGAGTCTTCATCGAAGAAGGCGATCCTTCTTTATGAGTCCGCTGAGATACTTTTCAGAGAGAAAAAAGACGTTGAGGGAGCTGCAAGAAGACTGGTTGAAGCTCTGAAGCTGGATCCTGACCTTTACCCCGCCATAAGCAGACTTCTTGTCATGTACTCAGGTGCTGCGGGCCCCGAGCACATTGATCGTCTGCTGATGTACGAGATGGCCGCCGCCAGGACGGATTCGGACAGGGCAAGGATACTGGCGTCGCAGGCGTCGGTGCAGTGGCTCTATAAAAAACCTCGCACTGAATATTTCCCGCTGCTGGAGAAGTCTCTTAAAAGTCACCCGGGCCACAGGGAAAGTCTTCTTCTCATGCTTGCCGGGCTCGAAGAACCACTGTCCAGAATGAAAATCCTGCACCTGTGGACAAGGGCATGCAGGGATGCCGACTTCAAGGCTATTCTTCTTGTCTGTTTTGGTTTTTGTGCCGCCAGATCGGGGAATTTTGATTCAGCCAGAAAAGCGGTCCGGGCGGTTGAGAAACTTGAATATTCAGAGTCCGGCAGGCTGGACCTGCGCCTTTCGGTTGCTGCAGTCAACCTGGCTGCCGGCAGTTATTCCGATGCAGTAACGGCTCTTGAAGATGCAGCTTCCATACTGATGGATGCCGCATTTACGCCGAAAGAAGACAGAAAGATTTTTACAGGCTGGACTACCGAGCATCTCAAAGGCGCCACGGCGTCACTCATGCTGAGAGCTGCATGGACATTGACATCTGCCGGAGTGGACATGGACAGGGCCACTGAACTTCTTGCCGGCGCAGGCGAAATGATGCCCGAATCCAGATTCATAAGTGCACAGAAAGCAGTGCTTCTGTGTTCCCGGGGCAGGTCGAGTGAAGCTGTGGCGATGGACGGTGCCGGTCGCTGGATGGGAGGCAGGCTGCTTACGGATCTTGCTGTCCTGTCACCCGGGGCGTTTGATCAGGATTTGCCGGGAATCTCTGAGAAAAGTTTCCTGTTCGACATGTTGAAACAGGTCGTTCTTTCTGAGCGGGGGGGGCTCATTGGAGATGGTTTTCTTGATTCCATCAGAAGCCTGTCCGGCAGGGTGCCGTCTCCCGTGATGGCTTCCCTGCTCACAAGGGCGGGAACTGCCATGTGGGAAAAAGAACCTGAAAAAGCTGGAAGATTCATGGCCGAAGCCGCTTTTCAGGATTCATCACTTGTTCCTCCCGATTTGACAGCCGCAATACTTTTTTCATCCGGGGCTCTCTCGGATGCTTCGATTCGCAGTCTGCTTGATGCAGAAACTGAGTCGCAGGAAAACAGGCTCATGATGATGTCGCTGCTTGCGGATTATGCGCGATATCAGCTTGATAATCCGGAACTTGCACTGGAATGCTGCCGTGAAGCGGCGTCCGAGGCAGGGGACGATGTATGGCCCGTGTTCATGGCTTCTATGGATACGGCGTGCAGGGGAAGTCACAATGCCACTGCTGAAAGCTGGCTGCGTATTGCCCGGATGCTGGATGATGATACCGAGGCACTTCAGTGGAAAGCGGCTGCCGCCTGGATCCTGGGCAGGGATGACGAAACTGTTTCCAGGGCGGCAGAACTTCTCGATGAGGTACTGGCAGAGGAGCCTGGACATTCCCTGGCAGGTGAAGGCAGAAGCACGCTGCTCATGCAGACGGCGAATTGGACCGAGCTGGATCAGTCACTTGAGATGCGTGCGAAGGTAACAGGCAGCCGTGGGAAGAAACAGGAGAATCACAGGATAAGGCTTTGCCGGGCATTCATTCATGCTGTACATCTGAATGATCCTCAGAAGGCTCTGGATTTCGTTGATGATGTACTGTCAGAAGCAGACGGCAGCATCCCGGATTGTGACGTGCTTGCAGGACTGCTTTTCTGCTGTCACATGGCTGAACAGGCTGGAAACATCGACAAGCTCAACCTTCTTATGAACCATGTTTTTTCACATTCGGCAGAATTTCCTGCAATAAGTGCATATACTTCTCTGCGACTGGCCGAGATACTGGCTTTTCATTCCTCAAGCCCTGCAGAAGCCACCGCACATCTGGATGAATCGGCGAAGTTTGGTGATCTGACCGTTGTTTCATTTGTCGAGAAAATTTTTCTCAGTGCGGTGAATCGCAGTGCTTTTACTGTCGAATCAGAAAACGATCCACAGGATCCTGAAAACGCAGAAGCCCGCGCTCTCGGTGCGCTGTTTGCATCGGGCTTGTTTCTTTCGGGCGGAAAGATGAAGGAGTTTGCAAAGGAAGCCTGTAAACTGGACTTTTTCGACAGGGGGGGGATGAGGCTTGTCGCTTTTGCAGCCAGCGATTGCGGAGCCGACTCTGATTCGGCGGTTGCGAGAAGCAAGCGACTTCTTGAATGCGGGATTCCTGATTCTGTACGTTTTGCAGTAGAGGCTGGACTGGCAGGACACACAGCAGGCGGTCGGATTATCAATGAGAAGGATCTCAGCGGGTTTCCTGATCCTGAAGAGATGGATCCAGCATCTGTCATGCTTGCCGCTGACAGGATGGAATCTTCCTGGCCTGCAGCTTTCAGGGCGGCCCTGTGTGAAAGAAGGGCACGGCTGGAACAGGAAAATAATCGTATTGTCCACTGGCTTATCGAAGCAGCCGAGGCATACGTGGATATTCCGGATATTGAATCCGCTGCAGACGTTTATGAAAGGTGCATGCGACTTGATCCCGGATATCTTCCCGCTGTGCGGGGGATGACGGGTATCGCAGATGGCTCAGGCAGGTACGAGCAGGGCGCAGAGGCTTTCATGGAGCTTTCTGAATGGGAAGCTGACAACAGGGATGCGGGTGATGACTGTTTTGCTGCGTCGGAACTGTGGAATAAGGCGGGTAGAAGCGATGAAAGAGAGAACGCCTGCAGGAAATGTTTTCAATACAACCCGCTTCATGAGAAGGGTTTTGAACTTCTTAAAAAAATATTTCATGATCGTAATGATGATGAAGCTTTCAGGGATCTCATCATAGAAAGAATAAAGGCAGAAAGAAATCCACAAACGCTTGCATCCCTTTACTGCGAGCTCGCGGATGCGCTGCTGGCTCTGGACGACATAGACGGTGCTGTTCAGGCTCTGGACTATGTACGCGAGATTGATCCGGATCGGGTGGACATAATTGTAACCAGGGCTCACATTATGGCCGCCGCAGGCAGATGGAAGGATCTGCTGGCTGTCGTGGATGACCTTGACGAAGATGCTCCGGCTGATTTCAGGGATCTGTGGCTTAAAGCGGCGGAAGTGGCCGAGCAGGAGCTTGAGGATCCACGAAAAGCTTCACAGTACCTGAAGACACTTATGAAGAGGGACGAGGATCCTGACACGGCCGGACGGCTTCTTTCTCTTGCAGAAAGAAACAGGTTTCATGTTGATGCAGCGGATGCCCTGGGCCGCCTCGCTGAGATTGCACTGAAAGCGGGTGAGAAGGACAAGGCCACAGGTCATCTGAAGCGTGAAGCCGGAATCATTATGAATAAAATTGGTGACAGGGACTGGGGAAGAAAAGTCCTGAAGCAGATTCTGGATTTTCAGCCGGCGGATATGGAGATTCTTGAAAACTGGTTGGAACTCGGGCCTGCACAGGATGAGGTCAGCCTGATTCTCGAAAAGGCGGCCGATGAACTAAAGGTCGCATTCAGTAGTTCCAGAATGGACGCTGAAATTGTCAGGGATCTACTCCGGATCCGCAAATGGCGCAATGATTCCGAAGGCATGCGGCTTACAAGGGAAGTGCTCCAGCACTTGAGGCCGGGAAGTGTGTCGATTCCACCTCCGAGGCCCTACAGACCGGTTCAGCCCAGGGGCAGACTGGATGCAGTTCTCATCAGCCGGTTGTGGGGTGCAGGTGAAAAGGACAGTCTCAGGCGGCTGCTGAGTGTTACGGCTCCTTATGCCAATGACATCAGACGATCTCCGGATGATGATCAGGGGGATGAATTAGTAGAATTCAAAGAAGGAGACCCTGTAGCCTCAAGACTGGCCGCTTTTGCCGCAGCTGTTGGAATCCGGAAGCTGTATATTTTCCAGGGAGGAGATCCCCTTACCATAAGCGCCATTCCTTCCAGGGGAGTTGCACTGAGAGCGGGTTCACATGTCGATCATGATCTGAGTCCGAGATTGAATTTCAATGCCGGCAGAGAGATCATGCTGGCTTCTCTTGCTTTGTACGCAACCGGAGAAAAAGCAATTGAGGATACTGCAGCAATGGCGGCAGCGGTGGCTGCTGCTCTTGGTGCCGGGATTAAACTTCATGATCTCAAGGGCAGAGCAGATCAGATGAAATCGCGGGCAGCAAAGGTGCTTTCCGACAAAGACAGGGAAAGCCTTAAGCCTTTAATAAAGCATTTCTCCGGCTGTACCGAGAAGTATCTGATTCAATGGGTGAAAAGGCTCGTTCTTTCTGCTGACAGGTATGGCTTTGTCCTCTGCGGTGATCTGAATGAATCTATTGCTGCAATAAGGGCAGCGGAAATGAACATGGATGATGCCAGGTTTATTCAGCAGAGGGTCGATACTGTCTGCGAATTTGCGCTCTCGGATGATGTTCTGAATATACGGGCTGCGCTTGGGCTTGTAGATAACTGAGAGGATTTGTGGATTGACGGATCAGGATCACAGAGACAGTGGACACAGACCGAGCTTTGAGGATGCGGTCTCGGCGCTTGCAGAAGAGCTGAAGTCGAAAGATGAGAAGGAGACGGTTGACGGAAAAGAAATGCCTGCCGGAAGTGCTGCTGCTGTTGATGAATCCAGGGGATTTAAGGAGACTGGCACTGCAAATCCTGATCTGGCTGAACAGCTCGAGCCCGAAGAGGAGGATGTGTCCGATCTGGCTGAACAGCTCGAGCCCGAAGAGGAGGATGTGTCCGATCTGGCTGAACAGCTCGAGCCCGAAGAGGAGGATGTGTCCGATCTGGCCGAACAGCTCGAGCCCGAAGAGGATGATTTGTCCGATCTGGCCGAGCAGCTCGAGCCCGAAGAGGAGGATGATTCAGACGGTGAAGAAGATTTGGAAGAATCAGAATTTCCTGCCCATTTTGATGAAGAGAAAGCCGCACAGATTCTTGCAGATGCCCGCTGGTACGAATCGGCTGCCAGGAAGACCGAGGATCTTTACAAGAAGGCGCAGCTTTTCGAGGAATCCGGTCGTATATACGAACGAAGGCTTCAGTGGTTCAACAGAGCACGCACCATGTATACGGAATCACTGCATGCTGATCCCACACTGTGGTCTGCGAGGGCGGGGCTTTTAAGACTGCACACGAGAACTGACACTTTATCCGAAGCAGTTGATGCACTCGAAAAAGCGCTTGATTTCGATATCAGGCCCCATGAAAGATCCGCGAGGCTTCACGAGCTGGGAATGCTCAGACAGGGAGAAGGAGATACACAGAAGGCTCTTGAATGCTATGAGAGTGCAGTCAAAGAAGACGCTGGTAATATCAGTGCCAACCTCGCAGTTTCAATAGCGGCTGTTGAACAAAACAGGGTGGATACACAGATAAATGCGCTTGTGAACCTGGCCGGGGTTTTTGGTTCTGCCGGGGATATGAGTCTTTCGGCTTTTATGGGATTGTGCTGTCTGTTAAAGGGAAGTGCGCTTCCGGATTCATGGTCTGCGGCATCATGGAGCGGGCTGGAATCATTCATTGTTGCAGCCGCCTTTGCTGTTGCGGGTGATAATGAAAAGGCCGCTGATATACTTGATGCTGACAGTGATGACTTCACGAGCCAGATTCGGGCCGGGATTATAAGATTAAAATCGGCCCTTTACGCAAGAGGTGCGGGAAAGAAGAAGCATGCTGTTTCTCTTCTCGAGAATTGTAATCATCCTGCATGTGCCGATCTTGCACTTACTACCGGGGCCGGAATTCTGGATTACGGGAGCCTGTTACGATACACGGCCCGTTTTTCTGAATCCGCAGTTGACGATGGTTCCATAGATGTAATGGAAAAACTTGCTGCGTTTTTCTCATGGGCGGCTGGAGAACAGAAAATTGCAGGAGGATCTCTCGGCCAAAGAATAAGGGATGGTCATGCAGGATGGTTTGCTGGAGCTCTCGGCATGATGCTTTCCGGTTTTGGAGCTTCACCTGGAAGTTCCGATGTATCAGACGCATATTCATCCCTGAGAATGATGGATGCCGGGATCGCATCCCCGGAACACATCGAGGAGATTCTGGACAGGGAAGGAGAAGATTCCGGTGTCTGTTATGAACTTCTGCTGATTGAAGCCTGTGCACAAAGGGCGCAATGGGAAAAACTGGCACGCAGGCTTGAAAAGCTTGTCCAGACCACACCCTCTGCCAATATCCGGTGGGCGGCTGCCGTAGCGATGGCGGATGTCTATGCCCACAGGCTCGGTCAGCCATCCAGGGCTCTGTCCAGGCTGCTGGCAAGCGCCGGGGGACCTGCGCAGGTACCTCTGAATCTGTACAGGCGCCTGGCGTCTGAAAGCATCCAGGATTTGAATGCAATTCTGGATGGAGAGGCTCTTTTCGAGGAAGACGAGCTGAGAAAAGCATGGTTTCAGACGGCATCCGGACTTCTTGCGGAAAAGGAAGACAATGAATCAGCATCACAGGCTTTTACAAGAGCGCTTGAAATCCACCCGCTCTGCTTGGGAGCTTTGTATTCAGCGCTGAAATGGAAGAAGAAGGAAGGTAAGGATACTGCGCGTTTGATGTCGGATGTTATCAGCAGAAGCGGTGACAGTGACCTGAGGGCCTCTTTCCTGGTATTTCAGGGGCTGGATTATGCAGGCAGACAGGATTCCTCCAAAGCCGCGCATTTTCTTGAAGATGCTGCGGGGATATGGCCGGATGAAGATGATCTCAAGCGCTTTATCCGTCTGCTCAATCCCGCGTATGCGCCGGAGTCTGAAGCAGCAGCGGATGCCTCTCTGATGGAGGTTGTACAGTGGGCTCTGAGCCAGAAAGATTTCTGTTCAGAAAGCGGGGTGATGCCTGAATCAGTGGTGAAAAGGCTTTTGCCGTATCTTGAATCGCATCAGGACATGTGTGCGCTCAAGGCATATCTCGAATGGGCGTATTCGCGTCAGGGCAGGTGGTACAATGACACCGATGAGGGGATTTTTCCTGATTCTGAATACATGCCTCCGCAGCAGTTTGCCGATCTTCTGGCAGGACTGGATATGATGACGGATGTCCGGAGACTTGATCAGGCTACAGCGAGAATGTCTTCGGCCGTGACGCGGGATGCGGCGGGAATAATTCCAGCCGGGATTCTTGCCATGGAGAACCTTGCAATGGACAGGAGAAAAGAGCTTGCAGGAGATGCGCTCTTTCTAGGGGAAGCCTTCAAGGATCCTGGTGATGGCGTTCCATGGCTTATGCTGGCCATGAGACTTGCGGATTCTTATCCCGACTTGAATATGGATCCACACAGATTGGCCGCCGCGGTAATAAAAAGGGATCATTATCAGCTGGATGCAGTAAGGACGGCGGAGAGGGGTGCATGGTCCCGGCAGGATTACGGGGAGCTGATCCGACTGTTCCAGAGACAGGCGAATGTCACCGGAGAAACAGGGATCAGGGCCATTTTCCGTACCAGAGCTGCCGAGCTGATGGTTCGGGCAGGCAGTTACGATAAGGCGATGAAGGAATACAGGGAGGCTTACAGGGAGCATCCGTTGCCCGTATGCCTGCTGCTGGGAAGAATCGCGCTTGCCATTAAAAGCGGAAGGTTCCGGGATGCTGCCTGGGGGTATGAAACACTTTCCGGCATATCGGCGGTCCGGGAACTTGGCGTTGATGACCTGCATAGTGCAGCAGGAATTTATAAAGAAAAATTGAAGGATGAGAAAGGGGCCCGGAGGTGCCTGAAACGGGTACTTGAACTGGATCCGTCGAACAGCCGGGCCTACGGCCGTCTGGCCAGGCTCCTGGGGGACTCGAATGACGGCCGGGAGATGATCGAAATCAGCGAAAAACATCTTCTTACCATCAGAGAACCGGAAGAACGTATAAAGCTGCTGATGAATATAGCGGAAATGAAATTTGCGACGGAAAAGTCTACCGAAGCCATGGAAAACCTGGAGCAGGTTCTTCTGCTTGACCCCGGGCATGCCGGTGCCGTCAGAATGCTTGCACTAATTCATGAAAAGAACGGAGAGTGGAAGCAGATGGCGGCCGTACTCTACAGGGCTGCAAGGGAGTGTTCCGACAACGGGCAGGCTGCAGACCTCTACATGCAGATGGGCGAGATATGCATGGATCGTCTGAAGGATCCCGGAATGGCTGAGGAGGCCTTTAACAGGTCGCTGAAAATGAAACCTTCGATGCAGCCGATGAGAAGACTGGCCGCGATAATGGAAAAAGACGGAAGGATTCAGCAGGCAATGGAGATATACGGACGGATTCTGCATTCGTCCGCTACCGAAGAGGAAAGGGTCAAATGGGAGCTTGAGATAGCCAGGCTGGTGGACGAAAGGATAGGGGATCCAGCCAGGGCCGAAGAACTGTTAAAGGAATCAATGCGCATGGCCCCGGAGAATATCACCCCGGTTGAGGCGCTGGTAAGGTTGTACAGGAAATACGACAGAGAAGAGGACGCGGCCGTGTTCATGGATGCGGCACTGGCGGAATTTACACCGCGTATCATGGTTGAGACACTGGATCCGGACCTTTATCACGACCTTTTCAGGCTTTTTACATTGAAGGGAGACAGGAACAGGGCGGTGTCTGCCGCTACTGTTGCGGAGCTTCTGGATGCTCCCACAACGGAGGAGGCCGAATCGATTCGCAACTCCTCATCCTGGAGCGAGTGCTCATCGCATGTGGGTGACCCTGTCATGGATGAGTTTATATGTCCGGAGGAGATTGGCAGTACAGCCAGGGAAATACTCGGCGAAATAGATGCTTTCGTATGCAGGGAAATGTCCCCCGGTATACGCGGAATGGGATTGTCCAGAAGAGATCGCATCAGCGATGAGGCGCATCCCCTTGTACACTCCTGCAGGTTCCTGTGCGATCAGCTCGGGCTGAAGGATCTGCGTATATACAGGCATCCGGAGAAAAAAAACCTTATACATACAATATCAGCGCCCTCTCCAGCACTCATTGTAGGGAAACTGATTGCTGATAATACCGACCCCGGTTATGCGATGTTCATTGCGGCACGGGGTTTGAAGCTGATTCAGATGGGCATGGGTTTCGTATTCAGCGGAATTGATGCCGATTTATCCCTGCTGCATGGTGCTCTGGGAATGATCGCCGGTCCCGTGGATGAAGAAGGTGCCGGAAGCAGAACAGAAGATGTGCGCATATTGTCAGAGAAACTGTCCTCCGTGATTCCCTCCAGGAATCTGAAAACCATAGTCCCGCTTATACGCGAGTGGAACCTGGAATTAAAGGGTAGGAATGTAAACCTTGCCATGGAGATCGAAAAGACAGGGAACAGGGCAGGTCTGGTGGCATCGGGCGGTCTTGCTTCGGCAATTGGAGTTCTCTGTCTTCTTGGAGGTGAGGTGCTGAAAAAGGGTGATGTAAGAGAATCATGGAGGAGTCTGCAGCGCGCACCCGGGCTTTCTGACCTCGTAAGTTTTGCTGTCTCAAAGGAATTCAGGCAGATACTGCTTAAATTCTGTCAGGCTTGAACATATGGGGAAAAGTAAATGTAACAAGATGGGGCTTTCTGTTATATTCAGGCATATTGAATGAAAAGGAGAGCATCATGCGCAGAATAACAATACTCACAGTGATAACAGTCTTTGTTTATGTTGCTGTGTCAGGCTGCACGTCCTCGAATGACGGAGACAGGTCATCCGGCGAAGAAGACTCGGGAACCGGAGATGCCGGCATGGACGCAGCCGCGGACACCGACACCGATATGGATTCTGATACGGATACCGACACGGATACGGACACGGACACGGACACTGATACCGACACTGACACTGACTCGGATACGGATGCCGGAAACGAAGATGGCGGAGGTAGTCCCAATCATACCGTATGCGAGGGAAATCAGGACTGCCCCGACCTGGATACTGATGCCGGGAGTGTTGAGCAGGAATGCTTCGAAAGTCTCGATCCGGCTGCAGATGGAAAGGGCATATGTCTGAGAAGCAATGCATTCAGGCCGCGGAATAACTGCCATGATCACGCAAAATGCGTCCTTGACGGCGGACCGGTCAAGAAATGCCTTCACACCAGCGACGGGCAGGGCAATTCTGAGGGTCACTGCATAAAAGAGCCGCTGTACAACTCCATTTGCACTGAGTTCGAGATCTTTTACGACTGCGACTGATTATCAGACACAAATGAGGGACAGAAAGGCAGGGGCGCGCGCGACGATCAGGAATAACCGCCGCGCATTAAGATGCCTGTTCTATGGACCACCTGCGTAGTCGCGGTAGATGTCAACCGTTATTGTGCTTCCCGGGTCGTGGCTGTAGTTCGCCTCTATGATCAGCCAGTACGTAGTCCCTGCGAACAGGTAGGCATATTCATCAGAATAGAAGCAGTTAGAGTCTATCTGATCTTCCGGAATCGGTGTGCCGGGGCATGTATTGCCTTGACGTATCTCGAAACGATAAGAACAGCATCCCACATTGGTGTTGAAGAAGTAAAGGCCGTCTTCTGAAACCCGGAATTTGAATACTGCATCCGGTTTTGTATAATCCGAGGATCCACTGCAGCTTCCTTCTACATCATGATAATTGCCCAGCGACTCACCCGTGCTCGCGGTCATTGAAGTGGTGGGATTGAAGTTGTTTACGAGAATGGGATCCTCGCAGCAGTCGCCGATGAGGTAAGTATTGTAGCTGAAGTAGATGTATTCCGTATCCTCGTCGCCTGTGCCTGCTACTCCGGGAAGTTCTGTCTTGATATTGAGAGCTCCCGGCGTTGTGTTTTTGACACCGAACCTGATAACGCCTTCGTAGTCCGTTGCCAGCCTTGTGACTCCGCCTGTCTGGGATACAAAAGATCCCCTGAGCACCTGGTCAACTTCTGCACTGTTGTAGCCCTTGACGCCGGCGTCGACAAAGCTCACGTCCACCTCTATTCCTGATTCCACAATCCTGTTGTCATACTCATCATGTACCGTGACCGTAGCTGTTGCAGGCTCGTATTCGCCGTAGCAGGGTCCGGCGTCGCTGGCAATGACACCGTTAAAATCATAGCTTGACTGCTGCCACACATCAGTCTGCTTCGCGTCGTTGGTGTTGTCGAATCTCAGGGCTCCCTGTCCAGCAAGTGCCTGTATCCTGAGATCGTCGATGTACCATCCTGCGCCTCCGGCTTCTCCGTTAGTGCTTGTGTTGAAGGCAAAGAGCAGATTGCCATAGATGTATGGATAATAGTGTGGATAATCCTGCTTGTCATAATATACATCCATATAATCAAACTCGTAATACCTCATATGCGCCTGATGCCATTCCTTGTTCTGCGCACCCCATCCTCTGTAGAGTTCGGGAGCATCTTTGTCCTTGGCAGGCGAATCATCGTACCAGCATAATCCCGGACCCGGATAAGGAGAACCTGCAGGATATCCTTCTTTTCTTAAAAGATAATATGATTCGTTGTAATAGGACTGGACGTTTCCTGTGGCCGCCGAACATTCCGGACAAGTGCTGGTGGATCCTCTCATATCGTACCAGTGCCAGAATTCGACCCACATGCCCATCATGTAGGTGTACTCATAGTAATCAAAATCAAAGTTCACGTAATCCGAAAATATGAATCCGCCGCCATAGCCGCCATAGCCACCCTGTGTGACTTTTGTGGAACCGGGGAAAGTGTCCGGAACTTCATAGTCTCCGTCCAGATTGGTGCCCAGCACGTTGTCTCCGGAATGTGCTGAAGACGGACCATTGGAGCCGGTCGGTTCGCCCACTTCCCACTGCGACCATTCATTCATCTGAGGTTCAATGTTACCGCTGCCTTCGAAATCATTTTCGTACAGGTACAGGGCTCCTCCGAACAGGTTTGAGCCCAGGGAATATCCGCCGTCCACTTCCTCGATTGTCTTGACATCCCCCACTTCAACAAATACCGGCCATGTCGTATTTCCGTAAACCTCAATTCCGTTTCTCTGGCCGTTTTCTGTCGTAAGATTCCAGCAGTATCTGCCATTGCATACTCCGTCTGTGCCAGCATCGGCAAACCATGCGTTGTTGTTGGGATCCCAGTTGAAATTCTTATCCATCATGCCCCATTCGATTTCCAGTCCGAACTGCACGTCAGGGCCCGTCATCGGGTTGAGGAACCTGTCATAAAGCTGGAATGAAAGCTCTGCAGCGTCATTTCCGTTTGCCTTTGGATGAGGAACGGGGCCGTTCATGAGCAGCATGGCTGCTGGTCCTGGGGTTACAGTGAGATCATCAAAAACAGCCTCGACGCAAAGTCTGGGAAGCGAGGCCGTTATGCTTGCAGGCGCATCTGCCCTGTATCCCGCAAACGTCTTGAAAAAGATCATGCCGTCCATATCGGAATAAGTACAGTAAAGGCCGCCACAGTTGGCGCCCTCGTATACCCATGCGTTTATTCCATTAAGTTTAACCATTGCTCCTGGAAGCGGAATCCCGCATTCGTTGTATACTATTATGCTCATAAGTTCTGCGAAATCATCGCCTGCCATTGCAGTCTGGCCGTTACCGTCTACAGTATCGATACTTCCGGGTACCCATGACGCCGTTATTGTAAGAATATTAGAACCCACCCTGTATTTGCCATCATAAACAAAGAGTTGAACTTCATAAATTCCTTCTTCGTCAGGCCAGAAAATGGCGCTCTGCAGGGTCGGATCTTCGAACTCCACGTCGCTGTCTTCCGGGGTGGTAACGAAAACCCACATGTAGGTTAGTGAATCGCCGTTCGGATCGCTCGATCCCGATCCATCTACTGAAACACTGCCCCAATCCCAGAGAACACAGTCATCTTCAGTAGTGGCTACCGCCTCCGGCATTTCGGCCTGTTCCGTAACTTCTATATCAGTGGATGCGGTATCGCTGTCTCCGTCGGAATCGGTGACTGTAACGCTGACTGTGTGCGTTCCGGCATTGAACACGTGGGTCGGATTCTGAACTTCGGAATCTGCCGTGCCGTCATCGTCGAAATCCCACTCATACGCGAACGGCTCGTTTCCTCCCGCAACGGATGCGTTGAACTGAACCGAAAGAGGCTCAACACCCGCGCCCGGGTTTGCCATAATGTCGACAACGGGCTCATCGTCACTGCCTACGTGAATATCAATATCGTCGGCCGCGGTGTCGCCGTTTGCATCTGTTACGACCAGTATCACGGTATAGGTCCCCGGACTCGAATAGGTATTGCCTGGGGACTGTTCTGTGCTGGCATTTCCATCACCGAAGTCCCATGCAAAGGTGTGGGGTTCTTCTCCGCCGACAACGGCGGCTGAAAAATCCACGTCCATGGGCGCTGTTCCGGTGGTGGGATCAGCGTTGATTACTGCCGTGGGCGTCGTGTTTTCTTCGTCTTCACCATCAGCTGCGGCGTCCTGCTGACCGGCACCGCATACACATTCTTCCCATTGGCCATCTTCATTGCAGATATGAGTGCCTACGGCGATTATCTCGCCTTCGCACAGGCACGACTGCGTTGAGCCGGGCTCACATGTGTCGGCACCTCCGCTTTTACAGCCTGTCTGAATAACAATCAGACAGAAGATGGTTAAAAATAAAACCAGAAACTTTTTCATTATATCCTCCTTTAATTTTCACCTATCATATCAGTTGATACGATAAGTTCTACTACTACTTTTCTTCCTGAGGTGCCGTCCCGGGTGCCGCCGCGTCGCCTGACGGCGTCGAATCCGGCTTCTGCTCGGCCGATGCAGGCGCTGTTTCCGCCGGTGGTTCCGCCGGCTCCGCAGGAGACGACGCTTCCGGCTTCTGCTCGGCCGATGCAGGCGCTGTTTCCGCCGGTGGTTCCGCCGGCTCCGAAGGTGCCGCTTCCGGAGCAGGAGCTGCCGCCTCCGCAGGCGC
>Ga0272442_10001281_pt1 | contig 38525 bp, 30 predicted proteins | sample SSMForm2O_FD_200262 | JGI IMG/M metagenome (GOLD analysis project Ga0272442, IMG submission 200262) | Marine sediment archaeal communities from Little Sippewissett salt marsh, Falmouth, MA, United States - SSM-Form-2O | ecosystem: Environmental > Aquatic > Marine > Wetlands > Sediment ... | reverse complement strand
AGGTCTATGTAGTGATCCGAGGACTCATCGAAGTCCTGGCAGTCGGCCAGGAGGCAGGTCTTGTCGTCGGAGCCATGGTTAGAACCGTCGTGGGAGGGAGTGGACGAATCCAAAAAGTCATCGTGCAGGTGGTAAACCGCCTCGTAGGCCTCGGTCCACACCCCGTTGGGGTCCTGCAGGCCGGACGCGCCGGCGTTGCCGTAATACATCCACATGTAGTCCATGTTGGACTGCCCGAATATCTCCGGCACCTTCACCCACACGATGCTGGCCCCGGACTCGTCCCACTTCTCTATCTCGTGCGACAGAACCGTCTGCCCGTCGGCATCTATGAAACGCAGGTCCTGCCCCTGGTCCTGGGTCTGGTCGTAGTCGATGCGGCCGGGACCCAGCCCCACCAGCACGGGGAACCCCGTCAGGGTGCCCTGATCCAGGTTGTCGAAGCCGATCTTGCGCCTTCGGTGGTAATCCGGATTCCACCACTCCCGGTCGCAGCTGTTGTCGGCGTAGTCGGTCAACCCATCGCAGTCATTGTCCTTGGAATCCGAGCAGGTAGGATCGGGATAGACCCCCTCCACCCCGTCGGGGTTCACATCCGGATCGGAATCGTCGCAATCCAGCCCCCCGCAGGCCATATCCCGGTACCCGTCATTATCCGCATCGGGACAAACAAAAGCATCATCGCCCATCCCCGCGTCCGCGTCCGCGTCCGCGTCCGGAGCGCTTTCATCGTTCATCACGGCATCATCACCAGAAATGGCGTCATCTCCGACACCAGCGTCGTCGCCAGTCCCGGCATCTTCTTCCTGGCTAATTCCCACGCAAAAAGCCCGGTCGCCCTCTCCCTGGCAGTGATAGCCCCAGGGGCACTCGCGCCGGGGCCCGCAGCGCACCCCCTCGTAGACCGGATCGTAGACACAGGCGGACAGGACCAGGACGGCCAGGATGGTGATACGGTTCCTCACGTCCGGAGATTTTCCCATATAAGCCGGTCCCTTTACAACCTGGCGGTTTTCTGTAGAATGTACCCTGCATAAGGTCAGTCTAACCCTACGAAGCCGCGGAGGACGCAATGAGGCTGATTCTACTCGCTCTTGCCGCCCTGTTGCTGGCGGTGGCCCCGGCCCAGGCGGGTGACAAGGATCCCATCGAGGTTACCGCCAAGCTGGTGGAGATACCCGGCAAGTTCCCGCCCGACGACCTGTACGATTACGCCTACGTGATGAAGTACAAGGTCCAGGGCGGGAAGCTGGACGGAAAGACCATTCTGGTGGCCCACTACAAGCCCCGGCGGGCGCGCAAGAAAATCAAGGACCAGATGAAAAAACACGTCGGAGGAAAGCTGAAGAAGTTCAAGCAGGGCGACGTCCACGTCATGACCCTGGAGCCGGATCTGCAAAAGATCTGGCAGGGCGCGGTCATCGACGACTTCTTCGCCACCGACCGGAAGAGCACCCGGTACTGGTGCCTGAAGGTGGATCCCAAGAAGTAGCGACAACGCAACTTCCTGATGGTATTCACCTCGCACATCTTCGTTTTCTACTTCCTCCCTGCCGTTCTGCTGGTTTACTACGCGCTGCCCTACCGCTGGCGGAACTTGTTCTTGACCTTCGCCAGCTATTTTTTCTACGGCTGGTGGAAGCCCTGGTTCGTCACCCTGATGATGACCTCCACGGTGGTCGACTACGTCTCCGTGCGGGTGATGTCCGCCGACGGGGCCACCCCCCGCAGGCGCAAGCTGGCCCTGATCGCCTCGATGGTCACCAACCTGGGCCTGCTGGGCGTGTTCAAGTACGCCATGTTCGCCCAGGAGAACATCAACTGGTTGATCCAGGTCTTCGGCGGCGAGGGCTTCCGCATGCTGCAGATCACCCTGCCGATCGGGATCTCCTTCTACACCTTCCAGACCATGAGCTACACCATCGACGTCTACCGCGGCACCGCCCGGCCGGTGAAGCGCTTCGCCGATTTCGCCTGCTTCGTGGCGCTGTTCCCCCAGCTGATCGCCGGCCCGATCGTCCGCTACAACACCGTGGCGGTGCAGTTGTACGAGCGCAACCACACCATGCAGCGCTTCGCCTCGGGGGTGTCCATATTCATCATCGGCTTCGCCAAGAAGATCCTGCTGGCCAACCCGGTGGGCAACATCGCCGACGCGGCCTTCGGGGCCGAGTCCCCCACCGCGCTGGTGGCCTGGGTGGGCGTGGCCGCCTACGCCTTCCAGATCTACTTCGACTTCTCCGGGTACTCGGACATGGCCGTGGGCCTGGGGCGCATGTTCGGGTTCGAGTTCATCAAGAACTTCAACGACCCCTACCACGCCGACAGCATCACCGATTTCTGGCGGCGCTGGCACATCTCGCTCTCCACCTTCCTGCGGGACTACCTGTACATCCCCCTGGGCGGCAACCGCCTGGGGCTGCGCCGCACCTACATCAACCTCTCGGTGGTGATGCTCCTGGGAGGCTTCTGGCACGGGGCCCACTGGCAGTTCATCGTCTGGGGGGCCTTCCACGGCCTGATGATGGGGATGGAGCGCATGCTGGGCAAGACCACCTTCTACGGGGCCATGCCCCACCCCATCCGGGTGGGGCTGACCTTCGTGCTGATCCTGATTTCCTGGGTTCCCTTCCGCGCCGACAACCTTTCCATCGCGGTCAACTACCTGGGAGCCATGTTCGGCCTCTCCACCCCCAGCGCGGCTGCACCGCTGCTGGGCGGCGAGGTTCTTTCGATAGACAGCCTGGTGATGATGGCCATCTGCGGCATGATCGTGGCCTTCCGCACCCAGGCGTGGGAATTCGTGCAGAATATCACCTGGAGCAAGGTTGGGTTGGCGCTGAGCCTGTTCGTTCTGGCGATTGCCGCCATGTTCGCCCAGGCGTTCAACCCCTTCTTGTACTTCCAGTTCTGAGGCGCTCATGCAGTGGGCACGACATTTTGTTCTGATTTTCTTCTTCCTGGCCATCATCTTCGGTGTGCCCATCACCCAGGCCATCCTGGAGATCTCCGACGACGAGTCGCCCCAGATCCTGGAGCTGTTCAGCCAGGCGCCCACCGAGGAGCACCTGCGCCAGTTCGAGAAAGACCTGGAAGAGTACTCCTTCTTCGAGGAGAACATCCGCCCGGTCTACCAACTGGTGCGCTACTTCGTCCGCCGGGGCCTGGGCCACAAGGCGCTGTTGGGCCGGGAGGGCTGGTACTTCTTCCATCCGGGGGTAAAGTACCTTACCGAACCCTACTACAAAGACGTGGCCGCCTTGATGCCCGAGGGCGGCGACCCCATCGAGATAATCAGCGACTTCTCGAAGCAGATGCAGACCCGGGGCATACAGCTGGTGGTGGTGCCGATACCCGGCAAGGCCAGCATCTATCCGGACAAGCTGACCTCGCTGGCCGAACCCGGCCGGCCGGTCCACGCGCACACCAAGAGGTTCATCGAAGAGCTGCGCAAGGCCGATGTCGAGGTGATCGACATCCACGAAGTATTCCTGCAAAACCGTGCCGACGCCGACCAGGACGATCAGCCGCTGTATATGAAGACCGACACCCACTGGACCGGCCACGGGGTGATCCTGGCCGCCCGGGTTATCGCCGAGCGCATAAAGCGAGAACTGTGGTACCGGGAGATGGAGCCCTCGCCCGCGGAGCGCTACGATCGCATCAAGGTGACCGCCGAGCGCCGCGGCGACATCCCCAAGATGACCAAGATCCCCCTGCAGGAGAAGCTCTTTTCCGCCGAGATGGTCGACGCCTACCAGGTGATGGAGAAGCAATCCCGAGAACTGTACCAGGACGATGCCCAGTCCCCGGTCTTGCTGCTGGGCGACAGCTTCTCGCGGGTCTTCCAGACCGACGCCCCCGGGTCCGCCGGGGTGGTCGCCAACCTGGCCTACGAGCTGCAGATGCCTATTGCCAGCATCGTCAACGACGGCGGCGCTTCCACCCTGGTGCGCCAGCAACTGGCCCGCAACCCCAAGATGCTGTGGGGCAAGCGCCTGATAGTCTGGGAGTTCATCGAACGTGACATCCGATTCGGCATGCGCGGCTGGCAGCCCATCAAATACGAAGACCAGCCCCCCTCCAGCGAAAACGACTAGCCGCGCTTTTCGAAGGCCAGCGACAACGAATGGGTCAGGACCACGCCGGTGGCCCGGTGAATTGCCTTCAACAGCAGGTAGGCGACCCGCATGATCAGGGGAGTGCCCCGCGCACGGTACTGATCGTACCACAAGTCGATCCGATCCCGGTAGCCCCGGCAAGCGGGCTCGAGCAACACCGGGCTCCCGGAAACCCCCACCGGCAGCAGGCGCATGATCTCGCCGGCGGTTCCGCCCCGGATGCCTCCGCGCAGCATGCCCTCCCAGCTCTCGTCGCGGCCGAGCCGCGCCCACCTGCCGGCTAATTTGAAAGCGAGCCAGTCGGGCAGGTAGTTGATCAGGGGAATCCCGGAAGAGTGGCGCTCGACCGGAAACAGCCGGTTGGGCGTCTGGTTGACGAAAAGAACCCCGCCGGGGGGCAGCAGGTCCCAGACCGCCGGCAGCAGGGTCCGACGTTCAGCCGGCAGCAGGTGCTCGAACACCGCGCTGAAGTTGACGAAATCAAAGGAACCGATGCCGGCGGGCAGGGAAGCCGGGTCCGGCGAGACCAGAAACTCGACATTGTCAAGCCCGTGGAAGAAGGCCCTTCGCCGGGCGATTTCCAGCTCGGCCCTCTCTAAATCGACACCGATCACCCGGGCCGAAGGGAACATGCGGGCCAGAATCACGGTGGAAGCTCCGGCGCCGCAGCCGAAATCCAGGATACGGCTTTTATCAAAGGCCTCCGGGGGCCGGTAGCCCAGCAGGGAAGCGGTGAGATCCATCTGGACGAAATCGGGATCCTCGTCGCGCAGAATCTCGAAGCACACCCAGGAGACTCCCTTTCTCTTGAATATCGCGCCGACCAGATCGGGCGGGTAACTGGTATGGCAGCTCGGCCGGAAAATGTAGACGCCGGCGTCGACCGGCTCGACCTCGACCCGCCAGCGCGATTCCCCGCTGGGAGTCACCCGGATGCTTCCAGTGGCGTGCTGGTAGACCTTTTCCATATTACAAGAGCTCCGCTCCCAGCAGCATCACCGAGCAGGAATGCTGGACGGTGTCGATGCGGACGGTGGGATCCAGGTAGTTCCAAATCACTCCCCCGGTTGCCATTTGTGCGTCCTGCAGCAGATAGGCATCCTCGGCGCGGAACTGGTTGTGCATTAAAAAGCCTATGGCCTCGCGGATCCCTTGCTTCAAGTCGTCGGCGGGCTCGTCGATCTTTTGCGCCAACTCGCAGGCGGCGATCATCGCCTCGGCCCGCGCGGCGGTTGGAGTGGTGTGCGGGGGGAAAAAGGAGGAAAAGCCCACCCCGCCGACGTAGTCGTCGAAGGGCGCGTCTTCGTGGTGTTGCAGGTGCCGGTGGAAACGCCCGATGTCTATACACAGGCGTGCGTGGTTCTCGTCCTTGAAGACCGAAAAAGCCTCCCGGGCCGCCAGGCAGGTCCAGTGCTCTTCCAGGAAAAAGAAGTTACCCAGAAAGAAATCCCAGTAGGGCCCGGCCAGGTAATCCATGGCCTTTCTGGCTCCCTCGCGGTAGCGGGCGTCTTTGGTGAGTCCGGCCACCATGGAGAGGGCCATGGCTGCCTGGCCGGGCACGTAGAAGCTCTTGCCCTTCGACGGCAAACCGGTCCGCAGATTCAACCAGTGATGAAAGTCCCCGTCGGGCTTTTGCATGCGCAGCACCATGTCGGCCAGTCGGCGGATGGTGGTGATCCATTTACGCGAGCCGGTAGCCCGGGCGTGCTCGACGAAGGCGATCAGAGAGAGCGCCTGGGTGCCTAAAGGGATCGACACGCCGGCCGGGATGCACCGGTGGCGGTCACCGCAGGCAGACATCTTGCGGGCCAGAAATAAAAGCCCCCGCTCGGCTCCGTCCAGATAGCGCTTTTCGCCGGTCTTCTGATACAGCTGGACCAGGAACCAGGTCGTCCCCGCATGGCGCGGCAGGCTGTAGGCCTGCTGGCTGGTCTTTCCGGAGAAGCCGTCGAGCCTGGAGATGAAGCTGTCGTCCCCGCGCAGCGCCCTGAGGATGTAGTCGCCCCCCGCCCGGGCGGCCTGCCGGGCCGATTCCCGATCAACCTCCGGTCGCGGCGGCCGGCCGCGGACCAGGGGAACCACCCGTTCGCCATTCAGCAGGAATGACTCGGTTCGCAGGCGGTGAAGGCCTTCCACCCGGCACTTCCTCCTGCCAACCTGCCGGCATAGTTCTCTGACTGCGTTCTTGCGGCTGACCCCCAGCTTGAAATCCGGCACGAAGGGAATCGGCCGCTCGCGGGTGAGCATGCGCCGGTTGATCAGCTCCTGGGGCAGCAACACCACCTCGCGCCCGTCGACTTCGCCCCCCAGCCCATCCAGCCCGGGCACGATCGAAAGCGCAAAAAAAGGGGGCGACTGAATCACACCGCCGTGCGCCACCACCCGGTCGACCACCACACAGGGCTTTTTCCCGCGCTCCCACCCCCCCGCGCGGATCATCCCGGCCAGCTTGCGGGTGGCCTCCTCGACACCGCCCCGGGCCTGAACCCGCAACAGGGTTTTCCCCCTCGACATCAGGCGCAGCACGTAAAGATCCCCGCCGTTGCCCTCGGCGGGCATCTCCCCGCCGGGCTCCTCCTCCAGGGCCTTAGCCAGCGTCTTGAGCATGGTGGTGCGCCGCTCCTCCCTCAAAGACTCCCACCGGGGATAAGTCACCACCTCCCGCACCACCAGAGAAAGCAAAACCGCAAGAACAAACACTCCCAACGCCCCCCACCGCAGCCACTTCGGCCAATTGTCCGGATAAGCCTCACAAAACCCCAGCGCGCGCAGCTTGAAAAGCGGCAGCAATCCCAGCGCCTCGATCAGCAGCGCGGCGATTACGATGAAGATCAACGCCGCACCGGTCCCCACGCCACCGTATAGCCCCCATAAATAAGACGCCCCGAAAACCACCGCCAGGATGAACAGAAGAAGCAACCCCAACTGATAGAACGAAGCGATACGCCCGCACCAACGCCCCCACTTCTTACCGACGATCAGCCCCACAGCCGAAGCCACTAGCAGCAAGACCAGAAGACCGGAAAGAACCAGAAACAACCTGGAACTGGTCCATACAATCTTGAGCAGGATCCCCACCCCCGCCGCGGTCAACAGATCCAGCACCGCAAAAACTATACGTCGCTTCCTGGAAATCATCACCGCCGGAGAATAACACAGGGGGCGTAGCTGTGTTACTTCCGTAGCTTCGGGATTTGAATTGAAATATATTAATATATATGTTAATAGAAAGGTTAATATATTCGGGAGATCAGGCCATGGCGATAACCTCGGAAGATATCGTGCCGCTGAAACAAGTCCGCGCTAGGTTTACCAAGCTGGCGGAGCAGGTGCGGGCGGGCAGGGAGAAGATCATCACCAAGAACGGTGAAAGCTACGTGGCGCTCATCGATGCACGGCGGCTGGACCACTATCACCGCCTGGAGCGTGAGAACATTCACCTGGTGCTTTTGGACGAAGCTGGCCGGGGGTGGGACGACGTGGAGGCTGGCCGGACCTTGAAGGCGGCGGAGTTGCGCTCGCGATACAAGCGGTCAAAGAAAAAGTAGCCGGGGACGCTACCGCATGACCAGCCGCCGGACAGTCTATGCAACCCGGAATTTCACCGACAACCTGGATGAGATCGAACGATTTCTGCACGAGCGCGATGTGCCCCATGCGTTTCGAGCCCTGCCGCAGCGGCTTTTCGAAACCATAGTGTCCAACCTCCAGCGCTTCCCCGAAATGGGATTGGACTTTCTCGCCAGGATCCCGGCTTCCGCGGAAGGGCTCGCCCGTTTCGAGGCGCTGAAAAAGCGCCTGGGAACCGGCGTCGAGATCCGCGAATACATCACCGGCGACTACCTGCTGCTCTATGCCGTACGCAGCGATGAAATCTACCTGCTTTCCATCAAGCACCATCTCCAACTGTCCTTCGACCTCAAGGAGCACTGGGACGGGGATTGACAAGCCCGAGCGCTGCGCCGATACTGTTTTAGTAATTCAAATACCGGAGAGGATTGAAAATGTGCACGCGATCCACGTTATTGATTTCATTGGCTGTTCTGCTGCTGACCGGGCCGGCCGGAGCCCAGACCGGGACACTGTTTGGGACGATTACCGACCCTAGCCAGAATCCGGTGGGGGACGCCGAGGTGAAGGTGGGGACCCTCACCGGCATTACCGATCCCAGCGGCCTCTACAGGATAGAGGACGTTCCCGAGGGCAGCGCGACCGTGGAGGTCAGCGCCGACTGGTTCGAGGACCACAGCGAGGACACCACCATCACCGCCGGGCAGGACAATACCCTGAACATCACCTTGTCGAACGGCAAGGCCCTGCAGGTGCTCGCCGACGACAAAGCCGTCGAGGAGGCCTACAACCAGACCTTCGACTGGACCTCCGACAAGACGTCGATCACCTACATCGCCCCGCCCACCCGGGCCAACATCGATTTGGGGCTGTACTTCCGCAACCCGGCGCTGTTCCGCGACACCTCGGGCGAGTCTCCGGTGACCGCCGGGGCCTGGGAGTTTCTCATCCCCGACGGGGCCCCCAACCAGGGCCTGCCGGCCTTCGAAGAGGGCAGCATCAAGGACTCGATCTGCAAGACCCCGCTGACCGCGGAAGAGATGGCGAAACCGCTCTTGTGGGAGCCGGCGGTCAAGCTGTTCTTGACCAAGTGGAACATCGACAAGGCCCAGGGCCTGTACTACGTCACCTACGCGGTGGAAGGCCAGAAGTGGGGCGGCACCAGCACCTTCCCCCCACAGACCCTCCAGCGGGTCTACCTGCACGAGGGTGAGATCTGGGTGGAAATAGTCTTCGAAAGCTGGGTGAGCTTCGAAAGCAAGGTCTCGGACTCCAACGACGACGGCTACAACGAGATCTTCGCCAAGGTGGCCGCGGATCATTACGACTCCGATGTGTACAGCCAGCTGACCGGAGACTACTCGACTCACAACTACGACACCCTGGAGCTGCGCGAAGATCTCAACGTCATGCTCGACGACCTGTACAGCCGCACGAACCCGGAGATTACCTCGGTAATCGGGGTGCCCTACGAAGTCCCCGGCGCGGGCACCGTCACCTACCCCTTCGCGGTCCTGACCCACTCCGACAACAGCGTCAACGTCCTGCTGGTCGACTCGATCACCCCCGAATTCGAGAACCCCTGCGGCGGAGGCGGAGGCGGCGGCTGCAGCGTAGCCTACAATTCCCGTTTCCCCGTAGCGATCCTGGCCCTGATCCTCCTGCCGTTTCTGGCGGCTTTCCTGCTCAGGAGAAAGCATCTATAATCGCAACCAGGAGCGTGTTCCGGCCTTGTTACGGGTTTTTCTCACCACCGGTGTAGCGGTCTGCCTGGCGGTTGCCGCCGCGGCTGCGCCGATCACTCCCACCCCCGATGAAGAAGCCGCCCGGGACGCCCTGGGCGACCGCCTGCCCGACGCCAAGCTCTTGTGGGTGTCAGCGGGCAAGATCTACTACTCGCCGGTCAAGGACTTCGCCCCCCAGCTGGTCACCGAGGGGGCCATCCCCGAGGGCAACCCGCGCTGGTCTCCGGACGGGACCAAAATCCTCTACGTCAAGGACCCCAAGGGCGTGTGGATTATGAACGCGGACTTCTCCAACCGGCAGGAGGTCATCCCCGACGGGGACACCGCCAGCTGGACCCGCGACGGGCTGTCGATCACCGCGGTGAATGCCAACGACCGGCGCCAGATAATCAAATACGATCTCGCCGGCGGGAGCCTGAGCACCATCTACGACTCCAGCGACTCCGACTACTCCGGGGAGACCTACGCCGGCAGCGAGCATTCCCAGGGCGCGGAGCTGCACGCAGGCGGCCGCTACCTCCTGACCTTCACCCTGGACCAGAACCACAACACCTTCATCGTCGACCTGCAGGACAAGCGGCACCTGTACAACTCCGACATGGACCGCGGCGATTGCAGCCCCGCCTGGGCTCCCGACGGAACCTACACCACCACTACCGCCCGGACCGGCGACCGCCCGGTGCTCAAGACCGCCTTCGACGCCTCCGGGCCGAACCTGGCAAGCTCCTCGGATCACTTTGTGGGCATAGGCACGGTGTGCAACTGCGCCTACTACGTCCACGGGCACCGGGTTTCCAACGACGGCCAGTGGGTGGCCATGGGCGGGCTCAACCGCGACGAGAACAACCGGGAGATATACATCTGGAAGATCGGCGAACCCGAGTCGGCGGTGGTGCGCATGACCTTCGAGACCGCCGAGGACCAGTCGCCCAGCCTGTACGTGGGCAGTGTGTCGGTCGAAGATGGCAGTGATGGAGAAGCCCCGGACGGGACCGCACAAGACGCGGACGCCGGAGGGGGAGATGATGCCGGGGCCGGGGGAGACGATGGCAGTATGGCTGGTGACGACGCCGGAACAACTGGAGACGATGCCAGTACTGCCGGAGATGATGCAGGCGTTGCCGGTGATGATGCAGGAGTAAAACCGGACGCGGGTGCGGACGCGGACGCGGGCGGAGATCCTATTGTCAAAGGCGATTGCAATTGCGGTACTTCAACTCCGCCTGATCTGATCATGCTCTTGGTCGCACTTTCCACTCTCTGGAGACGGAAAATCCGGCATGCACACTGAGCTGTCCGCTCTGGCGCTGGCTTTTTTCCTTGCCGCTCTGCCCGCGCGCGCCGAGCTGCCCGAGGGGTACTTCGTCTGGTCCAAGGGCGACGAGGGCGATTTTTCCAGCCGGAAGATCTACCGGATGACCCTGCCGGACAAAACCGACGTCAGGGCGCTTACCTCCGGGGAGGACGTGGAGTGCCGGATCTCGCCGGACGGCAAGTGGGTGGCTTACGCCAAGGCGAAGCTGCCCAACACCGACTACCACCAGTTCGACCGCTGGAAGCTCTACCTGGTTTCCATCCACGGCGGGGCTGAGATCGAGATCGACGCCGACGGGTACTGGCCTTCCTGGGGCGGGCCGGGAGTTTTGTACTACTCCAAGGCCGACGGGGAGCACACCCACATCACCCGGGTGGAGATCGACGATCAGGGAAACGCCGGCAACCGGACCACGCTGCTTTCGACCGAGACCGCCTTCCCCTCCATTCCGGAGATCAACGAGTGCTTCGTGGCCCCCGACGGGAGCTGGTTCGCCGGGCGCACCCGGCAGATCGCCGAGTCGGGGGTGGGAGCCTACCGGGTGGAGCCCCCCGAGTTCAACCGGTTGGCCTGGTCCGGCGGATCGGGCTGCATGCCCTACGTGGCCCCCGACGGACAGTGGGGCTACATCGCCGGGTCGTCCAACGGCGTCCGCTGGGGCGACGCGCCGCATGTGCCCAACCGCCTGGAGAACCAGCAGCTGGTGGCGGCCAGGCCCAACGGGGGGGCGTGCTACCACCCGGGGGTTTCCACCGACGGGCAGTGGTTCATGACCGGGCATTCCCAGGACGCGGACCAGAATGCGGGGGCTTGGGACATCTATATATACAAGCTGGACCAGAAGACGGTTAGTGAGGAGCAGCTGCTAGTAGACGGGGGGTTCAACGGGTGGCCGCATCTTTGGGTGGGGGGGGTGGAGCAGCAAGACGGGGGGGAGCCGGATGCCGAGGAAGACGGGAGCGGCGCAGACGCCGAACCGGACACGGACACGGGCGCGGACACGGACACGAAAGGGAGCGATGAGGGTGTTGTAAAGGGGAGTTGCGCTTGTAGCACCGGATCGTCTGCGAGTGTTTGCATGGCGTTGGTGGTCTTGGTAGTCTGGCGGCGGCGAGGGATTCATACATGAGAAAGCTAGTTACTACGATTATTGCGTTGTTGCTGGGGGGATCGGCTCTGGCGGAGCCGCCGCAGGGGTATCTGGTGTGGATCAAGGGGGAGTTGGGGGAGAAGACTTCCCGCAAGGTTTACCGGATGACCTTGCCGGAAAAGAGCGACGTTATGGCGCTTACTTCCGGGGAGGACGTGGAGTGCCAGGTTTCGCCGGACGGGAAGTGGGTGGCTTATGCCAAGGCCAAGCTGCCCGACACCGACTACCACCAGTTCGCGCGCTGGAAGCTTTACCTGGTTTCGATTCACGGCACGGGAGACGGGCGGGAGGAGATCAAGATCGACGACAACGGGTACTGGCCCAACTGGGCGGATGACAACGTCCTGTACTACTCCCAGGTCGACGAGGCCCACGACCAGCACACCAGAATCGTCAAGGTCACCCTGGACGACCACGGTCAGGTCACCGACCGGACAGTGGTGATGGAGACCTATGAGCATTTCTCCGACATCCGCGAGGTCAACGAGTGCAACATGTCCCCCGACGGCGGCTGGTTCGCCGCCCGGACCCGCGGAGCCTCATCGGTGACCGGGGTGGGTGCGTTCGCCATGGACCCGCCCGAGTTCATGCTCCTGGCCCGGGCCGGCTCGGTGGGCTGCATGCCCTACGTGGCCCCCGACGGCCAGTGGGGCCTCATCGCCGGGGCCGAGTACGGTATCCGCTGGGGCGACGCCCCCCAGATCCCCAACCGCCAGGAGGACCAGGAGCTCGTCCCCCCGCTGACCGCCGGCGGGCTGTGCTACCACCCGGGGATCTCCACCGACGGCGAGTGGGTGCTGGCCGCACACAACGACGGCCAGACCGACAAGGAGCACAACGACGGGGCCTACGACGTCTACCTCTACAAGCTGACCGGCAGGGCGGTCGACGCCGGGGAGCCCCTGGCCACTGGCGGCTTCAACGGCTGGCCGCACCTGTGGGTGGGCGAACCCACCCCACCGCCCCCGCCCCCGCCGATCATCGACTCTTTCACCCCCGACTCCTACACCATCGTCTCCGGCGAGGACGTTACCCTCTCCTGGTCAGTGCGCTTCGCCGAGAGCATCACAATCAACGGCGCGGCGATCGATCCCCTGGAGCTGGAGGGCAGCCAGACCCGCTCGCCCACCCAATCGACCGAATACGTCCTGGTCGCCGAAAACACCGAGGGAACCGCCACCGCCACCGTCCCGGTTGCGGTCAATGCCACCGCGCAACCTGTCGCGATTGACTCTTTCGCGGCCGAACCAGTCGAGATTGAAGTGGGCGAGAGCGCCGAGCTCTCCTGGTCGGTCAGCAACCCCTATACACTGGACATCAACGGCGAAGCGGTTCCGCCCGCCGGCAGTATGGAAATCAGCCCCACCGAGACCACCGAGTACGTATTAACCGCCGACGGCCACCAGGGCCCGGCGTCGCAGACGGTCGAGGTCAGCGTCAAGGGCATGAGCGACCAGATCCCCGACCGGGGCGGCTGCATGTGCGGTGTTTCCCGTTCTCCTGCGTGGTTGGCGTTGGCGGCCATGCTGCTGTTGGTGCTTCGGCGCCGCAAGTCCTGATGCCCGATCCCCTGCCGTCGCGTATAAACCTGCTGTTGGGCAAGTCACTGCTGGCGCTGCTTGGCGCATTCGCATTCCTGTCGGTCTGCTTTCCGGTCACCAACACCGACATCTGGTGGCACCTGGCCTCGGGCCGTTGGATCCTCGAGCAGGGGACCTTCCCGTTCACCGATCCCTTTTCCGCCGGGGCCGCGGGCCAGAAATGGACCGACGTTCACTGGCTGTTCCAGGTGATCGCCTACGGGATCTACTCGGCCGGCGGCGTGCTTTTCCTGGTCTTGCTCAAGTGCCTGTTGTTCGCCGTCGCGGCCATTTTCCTGCTCAAGGCGGCCGAGGTGAGCGGCGGCCCCCATGTGCGGCCGCTGGCGGTCGCCTGGCTCTGCCTGCTGTTCGTGGCCGGGCGCTTTTGGGTGCTGGCCCGGCCGATCGCGTTCAGCCTGGTCTTCATCGCGGTGTTCATATGGGCGCTGGAAAAGTTCAAAAGAGACGGCCGGCGTCTCCCGCTGCTGCTGCTGCCCCTGGTGCAGCTGCTGTGGAGCAACACCCAGGCGCTGTCCATCCTGGGGCCGGTGATCTTCTTGTGCGTTCTTGGCGGGGAAGGTCTGTCCCACCTGGCGGTGCGACTGAAAATCCCCGGTTTTCAAGCCGAACACAACCTGCCGGCCAGCGCCCTGGCGCGCATGCTGCGGGTGTTCGCCCTGGTAGTAATCGCCTGCCTGCTCACTCCCTACGGACTGGACGCCCTGGTGCTGCCCTTCAAGCTCCTGGGCCGCATCGATCCCGCTTACGGCCAGTTGTTCTCTTACGGCGTTTCCGAAAACATCCCCCCCTGGATCCTGGAGCGCGCCGGCACGCACCCGGTGGCATGGTTTAAATGGGTCGCTGCGGTCACTTTCGCCTCCTTCCTGTTGCAACCCCGGCGGATAATCCTGAGCCGCTTGCTGTTGACCGCGGCAATGTTCTTCCTGGCGCTTCTGGCCAACCGCAACGTCCTGCTCTTTTACTGCGTGGCCGGACCGGTGGCCTTGATCAACGTGGCCTCCCTGCCCGGGCGGCGGGGGTTCTTCGGCCGGGTGCTGCAAAGCCCGGTGTTGGCCATCCTGGTGGCGGGAGCCCTGGGGCTGCAGCTTGGCACCATCGGCAAGCACGAGGGCCCGGTGTCCCGGCCGGCGCCATTCACCACCCCCAGGGATTCCGCCGAAAAACTGAAGGCGCAAGCAGGCGGCGGCGCCGTGTTCTGCTCGGTTCGCTACGGGGGCTACCTGATCTGGGCCCTGCACCCAAAGTGGCAGCCGCAAATCGACGGCCGCCTGGTGATCCGCACCGCCAAGCAGTTCGCCGATTACCTGCGGGTTCTGGACCAGCCCGCGCGTTTCGCCGCCTGTCACCAGAACTACGATTTCAAGGCCGCGGTCCTGCCCGCCTCCGGCCGCTACCGCAAGCTGGTCAGACACCTCTACGACGACCCCGGCTGGAGCCTGATATACACCGACGGCACCCAGACCCTGTTTGTCCCCGGGGAAATGGAATCTTTGGACCTGGCTTCGAAAGAGATCGTAGAAGCAATCCGCGCCGAACTGGACGCCCGCTACGAAGACAACCCGGTGATCGCCCGCCGGGCAGTCTACAACCTGGCGTCCTTGTTGTTTCTGCTGGGTCACCGCCAGCGGGCCGAAGCCCTCCTCTCCGGATTGCCTAACCCCGAGGCCCGGGTACTCCTGGCCCGCTGCTACTACCGACAGGGAAAGCTGGCGAAGGCCCGCGAACTGTCCCTGGAAGTTCTGGAGAAAAAGCGGGATGATATCGACAGCCTCAACCTGCTGGCGCTGATTGCAGTAGAGCAGGCGGATTACGCCCTGGCGCTGGAGCGTATAGACAAGGTCCTGCGCCTGGATCCCTTCAACCAGGAGGCCCGGCAAATACTCGAGGGAATGCAAGGAATGCCGACCCAATGAAACTGTTCTTGTTCTTTCTGGCCCTGACCCACATCACCTGCCAGGAGCGCCCGTCTCCGGCTCCGCAGGCCGTCGAGGTGCCCGCGCTGAAATCCGGGCAGAACGTGGTGTTTCTGGGAGACAGCATCACCTGGCAGAACTTGTACACCACTTACATCGAGCAGTACTTCACCGGCCGCTACCCGGACAAAAAGTACCGCTTCATTAACCGCGGCGTACGCGGAGACACCGTCGCCGAGGCCATCGCCCGGATTCAGCGCGACGTCATCGGGGAAAAACCGGACCTGGTGCTGGTAATGCTGGGAATGAACGACGGGGGCTACAAGGGCTACAACCAGGGGCTGTTGAAGTTCTACCTCGGCAACCTGGAGAAGCTGGTCGGACTGCTGAGGAAGAAGACCGAAGCGAAGATCATACTGGTTACCCCCACCTGCATGGAGCCGGTGGATTACAGGGCCGAGCGCTACAACAAGATGCTCTCGGCCATGGCCGCGGGGGTGGTTGACCTGGGCAAGAAGCTGAAAGTCCCGGTGATCGACCTGTTTCCCTTCTTCTCCAGGAAGCTGAAGGAGGCCCGGTCCCACCAGCCGCCGGTGAGGTTGATGCGCGATCCGATCCACCCCGGTCCGGTCGGCCACCTGATCATCGCCCACCACCTGCTGACCTTCCTGGATCCCAAGCCGGTGGTCATCAAGCCGATCGTGGTCAACCTCGAGCCGGGTCAAACTGCGTTTGAGCTGACACCGGTGAGAAGGGGCGTGTACTTCCCCCGGGCAGTCTTGCCGCTGGTGCCCTTCCAGGAGCGCTTCAACCGGCAGTTGCTTGTAGTCAAAGGAGTTCGTGAGCCGGTTAAGCTGCTGGCCGGAGACGCGGAGCTGGGCGTCTTCACCCCCGGAAAGCTGGCTGCGGGCATAGACATATTCTCCCTTCAAAATGCCCCCTGGGTGGGCGAAGCCGAGCGGTACCACCGGCTGCTGCAGGAGCGCTGGCTGTGGTTCTACTGCCTGTGGGACCCCAACCAGGCCGGCGAGGAGGTCCTTCAGGAAATCAGCCCGCTGGGCAAGCGGGCGCCCCGGCTCACCCGCGCCGAGGCGCAGCAAGCCTTCGACGACGCCGTTTTAATGCTGAAGGAGATGAAGCCGGACCAGCCCGCAACCTACCCGATTAAGGTTCTTCCCGGTAAATGAAGATCTGGGTGAAGTACACGTAGCCGTCGCCGATGGCACAGCCCACGCCGGACTCCTCGAAAGCGGCGTCGACCATGTTGGCCTGGTGCGCGGGGCTGTCTTTCCAGGCGTTCAGGGCGGCCTTGGCCGGCTCATCGGTGCTGGTGGTGGTGCGGGCGATATTTTCACCCAGGGCGATCCAGTCGATGCCCAGATTGTCCAGCCGGCCGGCCACGTCCAGGCCGTCGGGGTTGGTGTGATCGAAGAAGTCGCGGTTGATCATGTCCTGGCAGTGCCGGTGCGCGGCGTCGGACATGTCCTCCGCCCACTTGAGCTCGGCCACCTGGTTCTCGGCCCGGTAGTTGTTGACCATGGTGAAGGCCACCAGTTCCAGCTGATCGGGATCGTGCGAGGCAGGTCCGCATCCGGCCAGGGCCACCGTCAGCGCGTAAACAGCTGCAATTCGTGCCATACTCCCCATTTATCACCAATAGCCCCGGCGCGCAACACTGCCCAAGTCGCCCGCTATTTGCTATAATGAAAAGTTATGACAAAGCTTCTGCTGACAGCCACATTCTGCCTGCTGCTGGCTCCGGCCGTATACGCCGACGAGTACGACGATCTCAAGGCGCTGCTGGGAGGCAAGGAAGGCAAACTGGTGGCTCGCGACCAGACTGGCGGTAACAAGATCTACCTTTTTGACACCGCCGCGCGCAGCTTTGCCAAGCTGTCAGAGGACATCGAGTGTTACCAGCCGCTTATTTCCCCGGACGGAACCCGGGTGGTTTACCAGCGCGGGGGCAAGGTCTATACCCGGCCGCTGGACGGGAGTGCTCCCACGGAGATCGTCGCGGGGTACGACGGGCACTGGTGGGTGGATGACTCCGGTGACGAGTGGCTGTATTACACAACCATCGGCGATAATCCCGACGACACCGCCCGCAAGGTGTGGTACCCCAATAACGGCAAGGGCATCGACACCCACCGCATCCGGATGCGAGACAACCAGGACGAGTTCGTCTACGACTGGAAATGCTCGGCGGGTCCCTCCAAGGACGGCACCCATCTGGGAGCGTCCTACTCCACCATGATTATTTTCGACCTTGCGAACGGATCGGCACACGTGGTCAACGGCGGCAACCAGGGCTGCAACGGCTCCATGTCGCCGGACAACAACTACTACCTCATGCACCTGGAGTTGCCCCACACTACCTTCTGCTACCGCGATAAGGACGACAACCGGGTCTGGTACATCCTGAACCCCACCGGCACCGAGGAGTGGCAGAACCCCGAGTTTTCCACCCACCCGGACTATGCCACTGCCACCGCCAAGGAAGGCAGCGGCCGCTACTCGGTCTGGGTGGTCAAGATCTCAACCAACGAGATGCTCAAGGTTCTAGACGTGACCGACGGCAGCAACTGGTCCGAACCGCACCTGTGGGTCGAGGACAGTGGAACCACCGAGTGCACCGACGGAGAGACCCGCAACTGCGGCAGCGATGAAGGCGTCTGCGAAATGGGGTCGCAGGAATGCATCGGCGAGCAGTGGGCCGAGTGTTCCGGCGGGGTGCAACCCTCGGCGGAAGACTGCGAAGACGGCCTGGACAACGATTGCGACGGGTTCACCGATCTGGAGGATGTGGAGGACTGCGGGGACGGGGAAGACGGAGGCGGAAATCCGGACGCGGACGGCGGGGAAACGCCGGACGAGGGGACACCGGGTGACGATGGGGGAAATAAACCGGACGAGGACGGCTGGGAACCGCCGGACGCGGGCGCGGACGCGGGAACGGATTCGGGCGCGGCCGACGGCGGAGGAGGCGGGCCCACGGGCGACTGCCAGTGCGGCCGGGGCGGCGAATCCGGCGCGGCCGCCGCCTTCTTCCTGATGGCGCTGGCTTTCTTCAGACGCCGGAAATAACCACTCATGCGAACCCCGGGGATCCTGTGCATCCTGCTGCTGGTATCTGCGTCCACCGGGCGGGCGCGGGGCACGCGCGACGCCGCCGCCCTGCAGGCCATGGAACAACTGGCCGCCGGGCGCCCGGGAGTGGTTTGCTGGCAGTCGCGGCGTACCGGACCGCTGCGGATCTTCTGCTGCGACCTGGACGGAGCCAACCTGCGCCAGGTCTCCCCGGACGTGCCGTCGCGGGACCAGATCGCCCCGCTGATCTCCCCGGACGGCAGCAAGGTGGTTTACTACGAGACCCTGCTGCTGTCCGACTCCAACTACTACAACGACCACACCGGCGACATGATGATGGTGGACGCCGGCGACACCGACGGTTCCAGCGCCCGGACGCTGGTTTCCAACGTACGCACCTTCTTCGAGTGCCGCTTCGTGCGCTTCATCGACGACGACCGCATCGCCTACATCGGCGAGGATCACCACGGCTACGTCTACTCTATCTCGCATGACTCCAGCTCGAAGCTCTTCGATTATCCCTACCCGGAGTTCGGCGCCCTGCCCAACCGCCAGCTCACCTTTGCCATCGACGGCATGAACCGGGTCTTTACCATCAACAACCCCGGCTCCGGCGGGACGCTCACCGAGGAGCAGGACTACGACGGCTGCGAGGGAAACCTGACCCACGACGGGCTGTACGCCTACCGGGTCAAGGGCGGCTGGCCGGGCCACGACTTCACCCGCATGAGCCTCTCGACCTGGGAGGAGGAGATCTTCTTCGAATGCCCCAACCCCCGGCTGCCCGCCGACCAGTTCTACCAGTACTTCCCCCAGATCAGCCTGTGCCAGGAATTCCTGGCCCTGGGCGCATCGAAAGACCGCAGCGAGCATGCCCACTGGGATTCGGACTACGACATCTTCATCGTGCCCATCGATCCGGTGAGTTACGAGGAGACCGGTGACGGAGTGAAGTACTCCTTTTCGGACGCGTGCGACTCCTACCCGGATGTCTGGGTGGGGGAGATTACGCCGCCGGAGGAAGACGGATCGCAGGTGGATGACGGCGGGGAGCCGTCGGGGGATGACGCAGGAGAAACAACCGGAGACGACGGAGGAGCAATTCCGGACGCGGACGCGGACGCGGACGTGGGAGGTGAGGATTCGGGCGAGGTGCGGCCCAACGAAGGGGACGAAGAAGTCGTGGTTTCGGGTGATTGTAGCGGCTGTTCGACAGTGCCGGCCGGCCCGATAACCCTTTGCGTCCTGATGATTATGCTATACTGGAGAAGAAGAGCGGGAGATATCTCTTGAAGAAGGCAGTTCTGGCATTCTTGGTGATCCTGATGCTGCCCGGCGTCTCCGGGGCGGAGACGCCTTCCGACGGGTGGATCGTGTTCGCTTCCGACCGGCAGGGCGGACGCCACGAGATTTTCCTGATGCGGGCCGACGGGACCAACGTCAGCCAGTTAACCACCACCGGGGCCAAGTTTCCCATCTGGTCCCCGGACGGCGCCTGGATCGCCTACCGCACCGAGCCCACCCAGCGCACCCGGGTGATGCGCTGGGACCAGAGCCAGGACAAGGAGATCTTCGCCGGCGAGCCGCTGTTCTTCATGCACGACGGCAGCGGGCTGGTCTGCGCCGACGGCGACGACCTGCACCTGGTCGATCCCGACACCGGCTCATCCCAGTACATGTTCAGGAAAGACGACTTCTCCCACCTGGTGGGCAAGGAATGGCACCCCGGTGGGATCAGCGCCAACGGGCGCTGGCTGGTCACCTGGTCCGATCGCTACCGCAACGGCTACACCGGCACCAACGGCACTTTCGACTCCTACCACTGCGCCTTGATCCTGGACATCCAGAACAAGGGCGACATCTTCTTCTTCGGCGGGGGCTGCGAGCCCACCACCCCGCCCAGCGGGGGGACCTTCTACCACGTATGCGGCAACTGCGACACCTATCCGGACGTGTACCGCATGGCGGTGGCCGACCGGATGACCCGCTCCTCCTACGCGGCGGAGATGGCCCACGCCGACGCCGACTGGGGCCACGAGTACTTCCCGCGCATTTCCACCGACGGGGCCTGGCTAACCTACGGGGCCTCCACCGGCTGCCACGACCACGACACCTGCCAGTACGAGATCTTCGTCCACCGCCTGGGCACCGGCAGCAGCAACCGCGAGCGGGTTACCAACAACAGCAACAACGACCAGTGGCCCCACCTGTACGTGGGCACCCTGTGGGGCCAGCAGCAGGGCACCCTCGCGCTCAACCCCACCAGCCTGACCTTCAACGCCACCGAGGGCGGATCCAACCCCGCTCCGCGGGACGTGGCGGTTTCCAACTCCGGGGGCGGCACCCTGAACGCCGTCTCGGCCAGCGAGAACGCCGGCTGGCTCTCGGTCTCCCGCTCGGGCTCGGGCAACAGCCAGACGCTCACCAACACCGTGGACATCGCCGCGGTTTCCGCAGGCACCTACAACACCACGGTGACGGTCGCCTGCTCCAACGCCACAAACTCCCCGCAGACCTATTCGGTCGAGTTGAACGTGGCCGAGCCCGCCCCGGTGCTCGCGCTGACCCCGGCCAGCCTGGCCTTCGGCGCGGTGGCTGGAGGCGGCAACCCCGCGCCCAAGGACGTTTCGGTGAGCAATTCCGGCGGGGGCACCCTGGACAACGTGTCTGCCGACGACGACGCCGCCTGGCTGTCGGTCAGCCGTTCCGGCTCGGGCAACAGCCAGACGCTGACCAACAACGTCGACATCACCGGTCTGGGCGACGGCACCTATGACGCCACCGTGGACGTCTCCTGTGCCAACGCCCCCAACTCCCCGCAGAGCTACACGGTCCGGCTGGTTATCAGCCAGCAGCCCCAGCTGGCCAGCATCACGGTGGCGCCCGCCTCCAGCACCATACTTCCCGGCGGCGGCGTCGACCTGACCGCCGCCTGCCGGGACCAGTTCGACGATCCCATCGCCGCGGTGATCACCTGGACGGCTTCCGGGGGCGGCAGCCTGGCGCCCTCCGGCTCGGGCTCGGCGGTTACCGAACACACCTCCACCTTCACCTCCGACGGCAGCGAGGGCACCTTCACCGTCACCGCCGGGGCCGGCGGGCTTTCGGGTAACGCCTCGGTGCAGGTCGAGGGGACCGCCCTGCCGCTCAGGATCAACTGCGGCAGCAACGACTACGACGTGTCCGGCTGGAACCGCGACGATCCCTTCGTCAGCGGCGGGGCCGACTGGGTCAACCCCAATAATGTGGACACCAGCGGGGTCCCCAACGCCGCCCCGGCGGAGGTCTACAAGAGTGTCCGCCACCAGAACCCGCACTCCTACAGCATCCCGGTCCCCGACGGCGACTACCTCCTGCGGCTGCACTTCGCCGACGCCTACGAGAACCGCTCGATGGACTACTTCGTCGAGGGCGTGCAGATCCTGTCCGGCTTCGACATCGCCTCCGAGGCCGGGCTCAACCGGGCGCTGGTCAAGGACTTCGAGGTCACCGTGACCGGCGGCGACGGCATGCTGGTCGAGGCCCAAAGCGACGGGGACGTCTTCGAGGCCGGCCTGGAGATCCTCCCGCCGGCGGTGGAGGAACCCGGGCAGGACGGGGGCGGTGATGATGGAGGACAGCAGCCGGACACGGACGCGGACACGGACGCGGACACGGACACGAAGGGTGACGATGCCGGGCAACCGCCGACCGATGGCGATGAGGAGATAGTAGTGGAGGGTGGGTGCTCGGGGTGCTCCACCACCCGCAGCCCACTCTCCCTGTTCCTGCTGCCCCTGCTTGTCCTCCTGCGGCGCAGGCGCTAGTATCCACTCATGCTGAAGAAGGTTTTTATTTTACTTGTAACAATTTTGCCTTGCGCCTGCAGCTCCGAGCAGAAGCCCGTGTACCCTTACGACGACCTGCTCAGGTTGAATCACATCCAGACCAAGGGCACCCACAACAGCTACCATATCGCCCAACCCGACGGCGGGATCCCCAAGTACGACTACACCCACGTCCCCCTCGACGAGCAGCTCACCCGGCAAGGGGTGCGCCAGTTCGAGCTGGATGTCTACTATTATCCCAGCGGCGAGTTCGTGGTCTACCACAACGAGGGCGACGATCTTTCCACCTGCGCCCTGCTCACCGACTGCCTGCAAACCGTCAAGGACTGGTCGGACGCCCACCCGGATCATCACGCCCTGTGCATGCACATCGAGATCAAGGAGGACAAGGCCGGGGTCGACCCCGAGGTGCTCAACCAGGCCCTGGACGACAAGATCCTCTCGGTCTGGCCGCGTGAGCGCATAGTGACGCCCGACGATGTGCAGAAGGGCTACCCGACCATGCGGGATGCGCTGAATACGCAGGGCTGGCCCACCCTGGGCGAGACCCGCGGCAAGATCCTGTTCGTCCTGCTGGACCTGGCCGAATGGCGCGACTCCTACACCCGCGGGCTCACCTCCACCGAGGGCCGGGTGCTGTTCGCCGAGTCCCTGGGCGATCTGGACATCGCCGCCTTCGCCCGGCTGGACGCCCCGATCGAGATGGAGGGGCCCCTCCGCGAGGCGGTTGGACAAAAGAGCCTGATCGTGCGTACCCGCGCCGACGAAGCCGGCAACCAGGCCCGTGACACCGACTACACCCGCCTGGAGAAGGCGCTGGAGGCAGGCGCCCAACTGATCAGCACCGACTTCCCCGCCAAGGTTGACGAGTACGAATACTGGGTGGAAATCCCCGACGGCACCCCCTCCCGCTGCAACCCCCTCACCGCCCCGAACTACTGCACCCCGCTGGCCATAGAGAATCCGACTATCGTTTACTGGTAAGCCCCATGTCGGTGCGCAGGGTTTCTATATTTTGTTCCAGGCCGGGCAGACCGCGCTGCAGGGATTGCGCCTGCAGATAGGCGTCCATTGCCGGTTCGAACCTTTTCTGCAACTGGAACACCAGGCCCAGGTTGGCATAAGCCTCGGCGAAGTCGGGGAAAGCGGCGATGACTTGAGAATATAGCTCTTCGGCCTGCGGGTACTCGCCCTGCATGCGCCGGGCGTTGGCCAGGTTGAAGCGGAACACCGCCAGCAGCTCCGGTTCGGTCAGCGGGCGCATGTAGGCGCTGACGCCCTCGGGGACCTGCCAGGTCTTTTTATACCACTCGTCGGGCATCGACTCGCCCTGGCGCAGCAGCTCGATGTTGCGGCCCTTATGGCGCAGGAAAAAGTGGCGCGGGACCAGGACTCCGCGGACCTCCAGCTTCAGCCGCTCGGCCAGCACCAGGTACAAGGCCGCCAGGCCCAGACAGGAGCCCCTCTTGTGCTCGAGCACGTAGGGCAACAGCATGAACTTTATGGAATCGTCCTCCACCTCGCGCTGGAACCCGAGCTCCTCGAAGATCAGCCGGTTCAGCGCGTCGATTCGATCGCCTTGCGCCCGCTTTTCGGCCAGGTCGAGTACCTCTTCGAGCTTGCCCGACGCCGGAATGCCCGCCTGGCTGGAAATTCCCAGCAGCTTCCTGGCCAGCGGGCCCGGTCCGGAAGACTTGCAGCCGGACAGGGAAATCATCAGCACCAGGGAAATAACGGTTGCTTTCATCTGGATCTGCGGATGAACAGAGCCAGCAGCAGCAATCCCGGCAGCGAGATTGAGGAACTACCCGTGCAACCACAAGCGCCCTCGACCACCGGCTCGTCTCCCGATCCGCTGCGGATGGCGAAGGTCCCCGAGGTGGTGGGGGCCTCGCCGAAGTAGCCGGTGATCATTATCTGGCACTCCTCGGAAGGCTGGTCGGGCACCGTCCAGGGGTAGTCGCCCCAGTTGGGATTGATCTGATCTACCGAACCGGCGATGTTGATGAAGCTCTGGCCGTTGTCGGTGGAATAGTCGATCTGCACATCGTCCAGATTGACCGTGGCCCACTCGATCTGGTGGGTGGAGCCCACGCTGAGCACATCACCCTCCCGGGGGGAGAGGATCTCTATGGAGGGCCGCTCGGTGACCACCAGGTTCATCTCGTCGCTGTCCTGGTACTCCCCGTCGTCGGCGGTGAGGAGCAGCGTGTAGTTGCCCGCCTCGGCGATGGTGGCGGTGGTCTTGGGATCGGAGGGATCGGTGAAATCCACCGTTCCCGGGCCGGTAGACTTCGACCAGGTCGCGGTCAGGGTTCCATCGGGCAAACCGTCGTCGCTGACCGCCCCGTCGAGGAACACCGGGGTGTTGCGGCCCACGATCTGATCCGCCCCGGCGTCGGCCACCGGCGGCTGGTTCAGCACCGGATCGTCGCTGATCTGAAGGGTCACCGTGTAGGTCAGCGGGCTGTTGGAGGCGTTTGGGCAGCCGACGCTGACGTCGGCGTTGTAGGTGCCCGCGTTAAGCCCGGAGATGTCGATGCTGTTGGCAAGCTGCTGGTTGTTGCCGCTGCCCGAACGGGCCACGCTCAGCCAGGCGGAGCTCTCGCCGGCGGAAACATCGTCCAGGGTGCCGTCGCCGTTGTTGGACACCGCGACGCTCCGATCGGCCGGGTTGGCGCCTCCCGCCTGCCCGGCGAAGCTCAGGTTGGAGGGATCCAGCCGCAGCACCGGGTCGTCGGCGGTCCCCGGCCAGGGATCGCCCGAGCCGTCCCCGGCGGTGAAGTCCGCGTACATCTCCCCGGCGCCGGAATCACCCATGCGGGTGCAGTAGGTGCCCCCCACCTTCATCACCACGATGTAGTTGTACTTCTCGTCCTGGCAGGCCACGAAGTCGGCGTGATTGGAGGACCAGCGGTGGTTGTCGAAACCCTTCTCCCCCGAGTAGTCGTAAACCCAGGTAAGCTCCCCCGAGACCCCGCCGGAGCGCACCTGGGTCAGCTTGCAGATCTTGTGGCCGTCCTGCAGACCGGTGGTGCTCTTTCCGTCGGGAGACAGCGAGCAGGAGCAGTTGCCCCCGGTGGCTCCGTTATGTCCGTCGGAGGTCTTCCAGGTGGTGCCGTCCACGAAGGACCACACCCCGTCCGCCCCCAGCTTGACGTCGGTCTCCGAACCGCCGGCACCCAGCGCGGTCAGCTCGGGGACCTCGCTTTCGGTACCGGTCAAGGTGATGCGCCGCCACTTGCCGCTCTTGACTACCACCACCTCGCTGTTGGAGATCCAGTGGATCCCTCCGCTGTCGCTGACTCCGGTGGCGATGGTATGTACGGTGGTGTCGCCCTTGCGCATGCGGCCCTTGGCGGTGGTCCCGTCGATCCAGGCCAGCTTGGATGAGTCGGGAGAGAACTCGGGCGTCATCCCGTTGCCTACCAGGTCGGTTTGCCCGGTGGAAAGCTCGGTCAGGTAAATCTCGCCCCAGTCCCGCACCCAGTAGCAGAGCGCCCCGTCCCCCACCTCACCACGCAGCCAATTCAGATCCGTCGGGCTGGGATCCTGGGCGTTGACTGCAGGTGCAGCCAGAAGAAGAAACGCGCCCAGGACTGCCGGAAATCTACGCATATCCCTACTCTATTTTTTCAATGGTTCCCAGTCTTCCCAGTAGTTGTACATGTCCCGGGCGGTGAACATCCAGATGACCAGGCGGCGCTTTTTCAGATCATCGACCCCCCGGCGCAATAGAACCTTGCGCACCCCGGGGCCGCCGCCGTAGCTCATCACCAGGTCCAGCGGGTAGCGGATCTCGTGGGCGATGTGCGCGGAAACCCCCGCGTTGCGGCAGGGAGTTCGCTGGAACACCCCGGTGAAGCTGTCGCCCAGCAACACGATCGGGCTGTTGATATCGTCATTGTACAACGCGCCGTCGGGGAGCTTGACCTTGTGACCTATCCGGGTGTCCGGCTCGTACCTGGGCTGCTCCCGGGATGCCAGCCGCGAGACCAGATCGCCGCGCAGCTTGAAAGCGACCTTCTCCACCGTGAAGTCCATCGCCGACTTCTCCAGGTCCCGGTACCAGGGGTATTGCTTGATCCGATCGGCGATGATCCCGGCGGCCAGGCGCAGCCCTCGGTCGGTCCAGTGGGTGTCCTGGGGCTGGTAGACCGGTTCTTCATCCGGCTTGCGCTCCGCCCGGGCCTCGAGGAAAACCGGCAGCAGATCCACAACCTCAACCCCCGCCTTGGTCAGTTCCAGGAACAGCTTGCGGCCGTATGGATTCATGACCGGCAGCTTCTGGACATCGAATTTGCCCGAAAGCAGCTTGTCCGGGTAAACCTCCACCTTGGTGGGAACCGGCACCACCAGGAAGTCCACCCCGTGCTCCTTGAGGAAATCGCGGAACTCGACGATCACCGGAAAGGGATTCTTCTTCCCGGGCTGCTTCTGCAGATCGCCGCCTACCACGTAATCCATCGAGTTGCGGTAGAACAAAAATCCGTCCTTGCCGATCAGGGTGCGCAACTTTTTGGGCCGTTTTTTCAGCTTGCGGCGGATCTGCCGGTGAAAGGCCTTCAGGCTTCTGGCCCAGATTTCCCAGGACTCGTGCCTTTCAAGCTCCGACTCGAGCCGCTCGGCCCGGGGCTTCAGGACGGTGGTGACCGGGTACTTCTTCAGCGCCTCGGCCAGGGGCTTCTCAGCGGCCTTTTCCTCTTTCACCGCCGCCAGGCCTTCGACGATGAACAGGTTGTAGATGGCCTGGCCGTGCGGCTTGCCACGGATGACCACCGCGGGGTTGTCCACCTTGAACCCGGCCAGGTTCTTCACCACCTCCGGCTCGGTTTCCTCGACCGGCCAGGAGGTGTTCTTGCCCATGTCGAATATGTCGGTGTTGTAGGAGGGGTACCAGTAGGAGGCCAGCTCGTTGGCCCAGGCCTTGACCGCCTGGCGGTCGAGCGGCTTCTTGGCGTAAGTGTCCCGGATGTAGGCCAGGACCTCCGGAGTCACCAGTTCCGGTTTCAATTGTGCATAGATTTCACAGAAACCGTCGCCGTCCCCGTCGGGCATGTTGTCAAACAACCGGGCCCACTCCTGGAACTCGATCCGCACCCAGAGCTCCTTCTCGCCGTGGAGGTACACTTCGGTGATCTCCTGGAAGGTCACCTGGATGCTCTTCTTCAGACCCCAGCTCTCCGCGCGCACCGCCGCCCGGGCGTCGTCGAGCGGGCTGGCCTTTTCGTACTTCCACTGGGAAAGCACGTCCACCAGGGGCGAGAAGGCCATCGGCCGGGCCTGCTCCGCGGCGGTCAGGGGCGTCTGGTTGATCGAGCTCTCGATCGACCCCGGCACCAGCACCCCGCCGAAGACCTCCGCCTCGGGAGGCACCGCCGCGGCGGGGCCCGCCGGGCCCTCGCCACCGGGGCTGTAAGTGACCACGTTCTGGTGGTAGGCGGCGTAGTCCAGGTTGGCGCGGGTGGGCCGCAGCACCTTGCGGATCAGCACCTTTGAGCGGGTACGGTCGTACCCGGGGCCCACGGTCTGCACCTCGGCGGCGACGACCATTGCCGGTTTCGCCTCCGGTTTGAGCGGCCAGGGAAACTTGAGCTGCCGGGCGCCGCATCCGGCGCAGACTCCCCCCAGTACCAATGCCAAAATCAACTTTGTGTAGTTGCTCATCGATAATGACCCCGCAAGTACTTGAGCATCACACCCAGCACACGAAACCCGTAGGGTATCGGGTTGAGCGAGGAGCTTTCCTCTCCGTAGTGGGTGGGGATGGGCCGCTCGCCGATGCGCAGGCCCAGGGCGCGGGCTGAGGCGATCACCTCCAGGTCGAAGTCGAAGGAATCGGAGAGATCATCGAAGCGGATCGACGCCAGGGCCCGTTGGCCGTAGAGCAGGTAGCCGCTGTGGTAGTCGCTCATCTGCAATCCGAACACCCGGTTCTCCAGGAAGGTCAGCGCGCGGCCGGCCAGGTACTTGTATGCGGGCATGCCCCCGCTGATGGCGGTGCCCGAGGCGATCCGCGAGCCCTGCAACAAATCCAGATCCTCGCGCTCCAGGGCAGCCAGCATGGCCGGCAGTTCCTCGGGAGCGTACTGGCCGTCGGCGTGCACGCAGGCCACCAGTTCAATGCCCTCTTTGGCTGCCGCCTGCAGGCCGGATTTCATCGCCGCCCCGTAGCCTCCGTTATTCTCCCGGCGGACGATGCGCAGCCGCGGATCGGTCTGGGCCAGACGACCAGCTACCCGCACCGTACCGTCACTGGAGCAATCATCGACGATCCAGATCCCGAAGACATCCCGGGGGATCCGGCCGACCACCTGCGCCAGGGTCTTCTCGGCGTTGTAGGCCGGTATGACTACAGCGAGTTTCATTTCCGCCCGACGGCCCCGCTGTAGTGGCTGACGTAGTCCTGAATGATTTCCGGGAGCATGTCGTCCATCGAGGCGGACGGGCTCCAGTCCAGCAGGCGCCGGGCCTTGGAGATGTCCGGAATCCTTTGGGGAGAGTCGTCGTAGCCCGGGCCGTAGAACACCTCGCCGCCGATGTTCTGGAGGGAGAAGTGCTGGCCGGAGGCGTGGCGGCTCTGGTAGATGGACACCATTTTCTCGGCTAACTCCTTGATGCTCACGTCGTTGTCCGGGTTGCCGATGTTGATGATCTCTCCCCGGCAGCACTCGGGACGCTTGACAATCCTGACCACCGCATCGACGAAGTCGCCCACCGAGACAAACGTCCTCCGGCTCCGGCCCCCGTCGACCAGTTGAAGGGGCTCCGAGTAGAGCAGCGAGCGCATGAAGCAGGCCAGCACCCGGGGAGTGCCCTCGCCGTCGACCCCTTCGATGTAGTCCATGCGCGGGCCGATGACGTTGAAGGGCCGCACGATGGTGAAGGCCAGCCCGCGGTGCTGCCCGTGGGCCCAGATGAGGCGCTCGAGCAGTTGCTTGGCCGCGGCGTAGGTCCAACGCTCCTTCTGCACCGGGCCCAGCAACAGCGGGCTCTCATCCTCGTTCATCCGGTCGGGGTAGGTCCCGTACACCTCGGAGGTCGAGAAGTGGATCAGCCAGCGTCCCTGCCGGGTGCACAGGTCCACCAGGGGCACCAGGTCGAGGAAGTTGGCCTCGATCACCTCGACCGGGCGTTTGTTATACAGCGCCGGAGTGCACAGGGCGGTGGTGGAGACAATGATTTCGCTGGCGGCGGTCACCGATTCGAGCAGCCCGGGCTCCTGGATGGAGGCCTGGACCCGCTCCAGCCGCGGGGAGGCGAGGGTCAGCTTCTCGAAGGTCTTGTCCACCGCCCGCACCTTGTACTCGGTCTCCTCCAGCAGGGCCCGGATCAGGTGCGAACCCAGGTAGCCCCCACCGCCGAGAATGCATACGCTTTTTTTGGAATCGGATGCGGACACGATGGAGCCGATCTAGAAGATTGAGGTTTGGACGCCCAGGCCGACGGTCCAGGTCTCCAGCTCGAAAACCGCTTTCCAGTCCCCCGCGCCGCCGAAGAGAGCGTCGGACCCTTCGAAGATGGAGAACTGCGTGGAAGCCGAAAGCAATATGGCCAGCCAGTCGATCGACCACTCGACGGCTACCGTGGGGCTGACCATTACCATCGGCTGGCCGGCCAGAGCGAAATTGTCCTCCCGGTCGGAGGTGACCTTGGCGGTGAGATTCAGGCCGATGGACGGGACGAAGGGCCCGATCATGTACCCGGCGTAGACGTACCCGCTGGCTCCCGAGCCGCGGAAATCGTTGCCGCGCTCTTTTATGGAGTTCTCCCACCCCGAGTAGAATACGTTGCCGCCTATTATCATCGGGCCCCAGTCGAAGTCGCGGGTGTATTCGTAGACCCCGGCCACCGACATCACGCCGGTGCCCAGCTGCATGCGCTGGGGTAGCACGACTCCCCGGCGGACGGCGTCGTGGGACCCCACCGGTACGGTCAGCGAGAGGGTTACCGTGTGGGCGTTGGTGATCCCCAGCTTGCGGGTGCCTTCCAGGCTGATGTCCCCGAAGCCGGGCAGGTGGACCTCGCCTACGTCGATGCCGAACTGGTTCTGGACGTCTTCCACGTTGTAGCGGAAGGGAACCGTGGCGGCCACCATCCACTTGTAGCCGATGCTGGTGCCCAGCCGGGTGGAGAAGGTCGACTGCATGGCCCCGTCGCCGGCAAAGCCGGTCTGGCTCAATATGCACTGCACGTCCACCAGCCCGCCGGTCACCCCGCGCCCCACCCACTTGACTCCCCCGGAGGAGGTGGCCGCGCCCGAAACCCCGCAGCCGCCAATGTTCCCCCAGGCGGCCAGCCCGCGGTCGCGGGTGGCCAGCAGCCACTCGTCGGCCACCACCCAGCTGTCGCCGAAGACGGCGGTGCGCTCCCGGGCCCGCCCGATCTGCTCTTGGGCGTCTTCTGCGGCCAGGTGCCGGTCCAGCAGGGGGTACAGCGCCACCCCCATGAGGCCGATTACCAGAACCGCCGGCAGCTTTTTCAGGAATCTCACCATGGACTATCTTACTGTGCTTTTACCGCCCCGGGAATGAAAATATCCGGCCAGCGGTCGTTGCCAGAATGGAAGGTCAACCGGGTGCAGTTCTCCGGGTCGGTGCCGATCTCCCAGATGTGGATTTCGTAGTCGGCGATGTCGTGGTCGTGCCCGCGCTGGGTAGCGGCCCACACCAGCCACTTGGCGTCTACCGACATCTGGGGAAAGTACTCGTGGGAGATCCGCGAGGGGATGTCCACGAAGCGCATCTCCTCGTAGTCGTAGTCCTTTACCGGCTTGCCGTCCTTGACCTCCACCGAGAAGACCTCCGAGCCCCCGTTGCCCGAGGGATTAACCCAGTAGATCCGCCCCCCGGCGGGATGCCAGTTGATCTGGCAACCCTCGCCGGTCTGCACCCAGGACTTCTTCTCCAGGTCGAATATCCCCGTCTCGCGCATCGACCCCCGCAGGGTGATTCCCAGAAATTTCCCGTCCGGCGACATCTGCGGCTGCTGCAAATCCGCCCCGCCCAGAGGCTCGACCTTCTGGCTGTCTGCCAGTAAAGTCTCCTCGCCCGACTCCAGGTCTTTCGTAAAAACCTGGGTCTTTCGCGAGAACATGATCTTCTTCTCCCCGATCCAGGTCCCCCAGCAGGCGTTCTCGGCTACCTTTTTCTGGTTGCCCCCGGCGGTGTCCATGGTGAAGACGTCCCACTTGAAGTTCATGTTAGCGTCGCGCTCGTAAACCCAGCCCTTCTTGGAGCGGCAGAACATGACGGTGCTGCCGTCCGGCGAAAAACGCGGGAACCAGTCCACGTGCTCTCCCTTGGTCAGCGCCGTCTTCTCCGACCCGTCGGCGTTCATGATGAAAATGTCGTGGTTGCCCACCCTCGACGACGACCAGACGATCTTCCCCTTGACCTTCTCCCCCACCCTGGCCATCTTCTCCTGGTCCTCCTTGCAAACCTCCTGCCCACTCCCCGACGAAGGCTTCCCGCCCAACGCCGCACAACCACCGACGAACAACGCCAACACGCAGCAAAGCACCTTCATGCTCTCACCCTCCAGAAAAACAGCGTTTGAACCCCTCACGAACCCCGATGGGCTTATACCCCAGATCCCGCTCAGCCTCCGCCCGGTCAAGATTGGCATCCTGCGTAACCCCCAAAACCGCATTCCAGGTCAAAGGCGGGTTCTTCATGACTTTCTCCAGCACCAGAGCCGCCGCCTTGCAGAACGTTACCGGAACCGGAAGCATGATCTTCCGCTTCCCGCTGTACTGAAGCATCAACCGCGCCAGCTCCCCGATGCTGATCTCCTCACCCCCGCAGAAATTGTAGATCTTGTCATAAGTCTTCTCGCACCCCGCCAGCGCAATGAGCCCTTTTACCAGGTCATCGACATGCACCGGATTCTTCAGCGCCGCCCCCCACCCCACAAACGGTACCACCAGGGGAAACTTCTTCAGGTAATCCCAGAAAAGATCGAACTCCAGCCCCCCGTCCTCCGAGTAACAAAGCGTGGGCCGCACGATGGTATACTTCATCGACTCATACGACTTCACCCACCGCTCGCACTCCCGCTTGGACCGCGAATAGGCGGTAGTCTCCGGATAAACCACCGAAGCCGACGAAACATAGACAAAATGCTTCACCCCGGCCTCGCTCGCCCCCTTGAGCATGTTCCGCGTCCCCGAAATGTTCACCGAAGCAAACAAAGAAGGATCCCGCGCCAATATCACCGCCGCTAGATGATAAACCGTCTCCACCCCGTCGAACGCCCCCACCAGAGACTCATAATCGGTGATATCCCCCTCAAATACCTGACAATCCACCCCCTCCAACCGCGAAACCAATGGATCGTCAGGCAGCACCAGCGCCCGCACCTTGCGCCCCCGCCGAACCAGCCCCTTGACCAACCGGGACCCCATGTTACCCGCAGCTCCAGACACCAGAATCATGGGCAAAACTGTATCGAAATCCGGGAGTCAGAGCAAGTGTGTTCAGTGCTTCTCGTTCGCCGCTTTACGCATCTCTCTTCCGAACTTCTCCCGCTTCCGCCGGTCTTCTTCCTCTTGCCTTCTTTCCTCTTCCTCCCGCCTCTGCTCCTCGATCAGGGCGGCCTGGACGGCCACGTCCTGGCCGTCTGAGTTCCGCAGCCATTGGCCGTTTATGTAGACGTAGACGGCCTTCTTACCGCAGCCGCGGACGCCCTTGACGGACCAGTTGTCCAGGGGCTCGATCGACAGTTTCTCCCTGGGGCAGTTTAGCTCGAACGCGGCCCGGGTCTGCAGTGAAGGCAGAATAGACCCGCCGCCGCACAGGCAGGACGGCAGGGCCAGGGATGCGATCAGGATCACAAAATATTTCATCGGGTTCCCTCCTTCTCGTTCCGGCCGGTATTGAAAGCAAGAACCGATCCGCCGGCTCAGGAGGGACTTTGGGGCTGGGAATAAAAGGGGAAATCTATCGGCCGGGGGACGGGGGCGGTTCCCTTGTGGAAAGGGGATTCCTTTTTGGAATCCTGAGCAGTCCATACAGCAGCGGGAGCAGCAGAAGAACCGTCCCGCTTCCGCCGTTGCCGCAATCACAATCGCCGTGCACCTTCCCGGTGTCGTCCGTCGGGTTGCCCCCGTCGTCAGGTACACTGGCGTCGTCCGGCACACTGGCGTCGTCCGCGGCGTCCGGCGGTCCGGTGCCGTCCGGGGCGGCGTCGCCGTCGGTACCCGCATCGGTCTCGGGCTCCTCGATGACACCCTCGTGATACTCGTAGGCGCCGATGTCGAAGCCCTGTCCCTGGGGCCGGGGGATCCCCTCGATATCTATAGCCGGAGCCAGGTCGGCGCTGCCGGTGTCCACCGCGTCGCAGCCTTCGAGCAGGTGCAGGTTCTTGTTGGCGGCATCCTCGAACAGGGCGTCGGGGTCGTCGATTATCAGGTTGTGGTCCTCGGTGACGTCGGCCTGGGCATCGATGTTGACGGACGTGGTCAGGTTGTTGCGGACCACGCAGCCGGTAGACTGGGTTCCGTCCTTGTGGTTGCCGATCCGGATCCAGGGCGGGCCGGGGTCCTGGTCGTTGAGGTCCATGACCGTGTTGTTGACGATACGGCAGTTGCGGGCGCCCGAGAGGGTAATGCCGTGCCAGTGATCGGTCACTATCACGTTGTTCTCCACTACCCAATCGACGAACATGCCGTCGAAGCAGCCGATCCCCTGCAGGGTCCCCCGGTGCGGCTGGGCCGGATCCGAGTAGTTTATGATGGTATTGCCCCGCAGCACGATGCCGGTCACCTCGCCGGTGCCGACGCCGTCGGTGCCCACCGACCACGACTGGAAGCCGTCGTCGTGGTTGGCGTTCACGTCATAGCAGTTCTTCACCGTGTTGTACTGGAAAACGGTGTGATCCCCCAGGCCGCGCATGCCGTCGCCGGCGAAGTTCTCCACCAGGTTCCCCTCGATGAGCGAGCTTTGGGCCCCCACCGAGATTCCGAAGTTGACGTTCTTCAGAACGTTGTTGCGAACGGTCATGTTCTCGCCGTCCACGCCGAAACCGTTGCAGGAAAGGTTGTTCCAGTCGTCCGCACTCCAGCCGGACGCGTCCTCCACCGACTGGAGGCGGCAGTCCTCCACTGTAATGTCGTGGATGGGCCCGCGCCAGTCGTGGTACTCCAGATCGAACAAAGCCACCTGTTCGTATTGCGCGGCGTACTCCGGGCTTATATGCAGGCCGCGGACTATCCAACGGGAACTGGAGCGGATGTGCGCGCTCTTCAGCCTCGGCGTGTGCCCGGCCTCGGCGGCTATGGTTATGTGGTCCTGGTTGTAGTAGCTCTGGATGAAAAGCTCCCCGTGGTAGCCCGATCGCAGATAGATGGTGTCGCCGGCCTTCACCGGAGCGCCGGGATTTTTGGCCACGAGCTGCAATCCGTCCTGGTAGGGGTAGCTCTCCCATTCCCGGCTCTCGATCAATCCCGCCTCCACCACCTCCTGGACGGTGCGCCAGGGATCGGCGGCACTCCCGTCCCCTCCCGGATCCCCGTTCTGCGGATCAACATAGAAATCCGCCCCCGAAACCCCGAAGGGAAACAGGACCACGAATATGAGCAGTGTAACCGGGCTCCGCATGCTTGTTTTTCTTTGCTATGGGAAACGTCACGGGTATTATCGCCGAGGACCGAGGGGGTCTGCAAGTGCGGAAATCGACACGGATATTCTTGCTGGCGGTCGTTCTGCTTCATGCGCTTACGACCGCGGCGGAAGAGCTTGAGGATTTCGATGACTTCGACGAGCTGTTTCTGGGCAAGCTCCTGGACGTAGTCTTCTCGCCCGCCCGGCACGAGCAGGAGATCGGGATGAGCCCCTCGGCCATCACCTTGATTTCGCGCGAGGACATCGAGGCCTCGGGGGCCACCAGCGTCCCGGACTTGCTGCGGATGGTGCCGGGGATGGATGTCAGCATCGCGTCTTTGATGCACAAGGCCATCTCCTCCCGGATGTACTGGACCGACGAGAACAACACCTACCTGGTGCTGATCGACGGGCGGGACGCCAACATCGAGCTGCTGGGCGAGACGCTCTGGGCGTTCGAGCCGCTGTTGATCGAGGACATCGAGCGCATCGAGATCATCCGGGGGGCCAGCTCCTCCCTCTATGGGGCCAACTCGTTTTCCGGGGTGGTCTCCATCACCACCCGCGCCCTGCCGGAGAAGACCTCCGGCTGGGTGCGCGTGTCGGGCGGCGAGGTGGGCATGCTGGGCGCGGCCGGCCGGGCATCCACCCGTTTGGGTTCCTGGCGGTTCTCGCTGGGCGGGGGCGCGGAGATGTCCTCGACGTTCACCGACCTGCGGGGCACCAGCAACCGGATGCTGAAGTTCCGCGCGCTGGCCGAGTACAACTGGTCGGGGTCGCAGCGGGTCCTGGCCGACGTGACCCTTTCCGACGGGACCGGCTACATTCGCAACCCGACCGTGGGGAATTTCGGCGTCGACGGCGGGGTGCGGGCGGTGCGGTTGGCCTACCAGTCCGACGATCTGCGCGGACACCTCTACTGGACCCACTGGCCCGCGGCTTTTTCCCTCAACGCCCCGTTCGAATACGGGGGCATAACCCTGGCCAAGCTCCAGCCCGTCGAGATCAGCCCGCACACCATCGACGGGGAGGCCCAGTGGACCCTGCCCAGATTCTGGGACCCCCTGCTGCTGATCATCGGAGGTGGCGGCCGGTTCTCCTGGGTGAGCTCGGATGAAATGCTGGATGTGGAAACCTTCTCCGACATCACCCATCCGGATTTCCACCAACCGGGCTTCGATTACTGGGAGGCCCGGGCCGGCGCGTTCGTCCACGCGGAATTTTCGCCCTCCGACTGGCTGACGGTGACCGGCGGGCTGCGCCTGGACTACAACACCGAGACCCGGGAGTTTCTGAGTCCGCGGCTGGCCACCGTGTTCAAGGCGGCCGAGGGACATTTCCTGCGCCTGGGGGTGGCCCGGGCGTTCCGCAAGCCCGCCGCCAAGGAAACCCGGGCCCATTTCCTGGTCGACTTTCCCGACGACAGCCCCATCACCGGCGCCGACCGGGATCTTTTCCTGGAGTTCATGACCCGGGTCCTGGGCAATGCCGATCTGGAAAACGTGGGGTTGTGGTCGTTCGAGGCCGGCTACCTGGGCCGGTTCATCGACGACCGGCTGTCGGTGAGCCTGAACCTGTATTTCAACCGGCTGACCAACGACACTTCGATGGTACCCAACATCCTAGCGGGCGGGCAGGGGCTGCCCGACCTGGAGAACAGCAGCTACATGTACCAGAACCAGGAAGGGAGCATCGACATCCTGGGAAGCGAGATCAGCGTCCGCTTCCATGTGTCCCGGTTCGTGTCGCTCCTGGCTTCGTGGGCCTACCGGGAAGTCTTTCACGACGACGGCGAATCCCGGGTGCAGAGCCCCCGGAACCTGATCACCCTCGGGGGTCGCTTCCGCACGGACTCCGGCCTGATCGGCAGCCTGTATCTCTTCTCCCGCTCCGAGTTCTGGGACACCGGGGTGGAGAATCCCGCCGGATTGATGGAGCCTCCGCTTTCGCAGCACATGGACAACGTCTTTCTGGCGATGGGCCGGCTGGGCTGGAGGTGGAGCGTAGCCGGCGGCGTGAACCTGGAAGCCGGCGTCAAGCTCTTCCTGCCGGTCTCCCCGTTCTCCGCGCCGCATTTCCGCTTCCATGAAAAGGGCGGGGGGATCTCCGTCACCGGGATGAACTACGGGGGCGTCGAGCTCCGCCGGACGGTCACCGGCTACCTCCTGGGATCTTTCTGACCGTTTTGAGTCAGTCCTTGACCTGGACCTTCCACAGCGTGGCGGCCAGAAGCATGGAGAGGGCCGAGGCGCTGATCCAGAAGATGACCGGCAGCGAGAAGTCATAGTGGCGCACGCCGTCGACCATGGTGGTGCCGGCGCCGACCAGGTAGCCGGAGACCAGTTCCTGGATGCCGGCGCCCAGGTAGGAGAACACGCCGATGACCCCCATGGCGGCGCCGGTGGCGGCCTTGGGGGCCACGTCGACGGCGAACAGGCCGCCGAGGACCGCCAGCAGGCCGCTCAAGGTGAAGCCGTAGAGGACGAAGCCCAGGCCCATGATGTAGGCGTTCTTCTCCGGGCCGAAGAAGATTATGAACAGGGCGGCGACCTCGATGATGCCGAAGATCAAGGTCAGCGGCGGGCGGCGGGCCTGGAAGTAGCGGTCGGAGATGTAGCCGTAGGCGATGCAGCCCAAAGCACCCGCCACGGTGTTGATCCCCACCAGGGTGCCGGCTTCGATCAAGGTGAACTTGTGGACTTCCTGGAGATACAAGATTCCCCAGTTGTTGATGGCGTAGCGAGTCACATACATCAGCGAGGAGGACAGGCCGATGATCCAGATGGCCGGCATTTTCAAGACCGCCAGCTGGGCCGAGCCGGTGGACTTGGGTTTTGGATCCGCGGGCATGCCGGCCCACTCGTTGACCGGCGGCAGGCCCAGGGTTTCCGGGCGGTCGCGCAGGCCCAGGTAGACGCCCACCGCCACCAGCAAGCAGGTCAGTCCCGGGCCGATGAAGGCGGCGTTCCAAATTGAAATAGCCACCAGGGCCGAGGTGCCGAAGTAGGTCAGCCCTTCGCCCAGCGAGTGAGCCGAGGACCACAGGCCGTACATGGTCCCGCGCTTCTTGCCGGAGAACCACTGGGTGATCGACACCACCGAAGACGGCGCCAAAAAGCCCTGGAACCAGCCGTTGAAGCCCCACAGCACGATGGCCACGTACACCATGAGGTTGAGGCCCATGATCAGGTTCAAGACCGCGGAGACGGCCAGGCCGGTGGGGATGAACCGGCGCACGTTGACCCGGTCGGCCATAAACCCGTTGAAGACCTTGCCGGCCCCGTAGCCCCACAGATAGGCCGCCCCGATCCAGCCCAACTGCTCCGGAGTGAAGATCCCGTAGTCGATCAGCGGCTTCTTGACCACCGAAAGCCCCAGCCGGCAGGTGTAGGCGAATCCGTAGCCCAGCGTCAGGGTGATGATCACCGACAGGCGCAGGCGCCGGTACTTCCGATCGACCTCCTGGGGATCTTGTATTCGTGGTGCGGCCGGGCCGCGGGCGAAGAAGCTGAAAAGCTTATTCGGCATGCTGTTGCAGGAGTTCTACCACGCCTTCTACCTGGTCGATGCCCAGGCGCTGGGCGGTCTCCA
>Ga0272442_10001279_pt1 | contig 38551 bp, 41 predicted proteins | sample SSMForm2O_FD_200262 | JGI IMG/M metagenome (GOLD analysis project Ga0272442, IMG submission 200262) | Marine sediment archaeal communities from Little Sippewissett salt marsh, Falmouth, MA, United States - SSM-Form-2O | ecosystem: Environmental > Aquatic > Marine > Wetlands > Sediment ... | reverse complement strand
GCTATATCTGCCCTCCCACCTACCGGGGTTACTCTTCCTTTCATAAGTTACGGGGGAACTTCCCTGGTTATAAATTCTTTCTCGATCGGGTTATTGCTTAACATTAGTGCAGAAAAGAGAACGCTATGAAGAAAATAATAATAACGGCTGGAGGTACAGGGGGTCATATCTTTCCAGCTTTGGCTATCGGTCAGGAATTGATATTAAAGGGGGTTGAATTACATTTTATTGGAAGTCGGGGAGGAATGGAAGAAAGGCTCTGTCATCAGGAAAAGATTGCATTCACAGGTTTAGATGTACAGAAATTATATCGAAAGTTTACTTTCTCACATCTGAGATTTCCAATCAGACTTTTGAAAAGCATCTGGGAAGCAGCAAGAATAATCAGGTCATTTCATCCTGACCTTATGTTAGCAACAGGTGGGTTTGCCTCCGGACCAGCAGGACTGGCAGCCATTTTAAATAGAATTCCCCTATTCATTCAAGAACAGAATAGTTATCCTGGAATAACCAATCGCTTTCTAGGTAAGTATGCAGAAAAAATCTTTCTGGGAAATCCTGGGGCAGCTTCTTTTTTCTCAACGTCTAAAGTAGTCCACTCGGGTAATCCTATAAGATCCGAGATAATTACTGAAAAAAGATCAATCTTACCGGCAGAAATTGATTTAAAGGAAGGTTCGTTTAAATTGCTGATTTTAGGGGGAAGTCAGGGTTCGAGAAGCTTAAACTCCGCTTTAATACCCATTATCGAAGATCTCCTAAAAACCGGAATTGAATTGCTCTGGCAAACTGGTAGAAATAATTACGATGAGGTTACCTCAAAATTTGATCGGAAAAAGGGATTATGGATTTTCGATTTCTTCCGGGAAATGGGAAAACTGTACAACAGTGTAGATGCTGTTATTGCTAGAGCTGGAGCAATAACATTAGCTGAACTTGAAACAATGAAGATACCTGCTATTTTAGTCCCTCTGCCAACAGCCGCAGGAAATCATCAATACTATAATGCTCTGGAACTGGTAAAAAAGAAATGTGCCCTTTTACTGGAACAGAAAAATCTTACTCCAGTTTCCCTCAAACAATCAATAATGAAATTACGGGAATATCACGCCGAATTTTTTCACAATTTCAAATCTTCACCGCATGCAGATGCAACTACCTCAATTAGTAGGTTGATCTTTAGAAGAATAGAGAATAGAGGATTATATGCTGGGTAAAACTAAAAAGATCCATTTCGTAGGAATCGGTGGTATTGGAATGAGTGGTATTGCCGAGTTGCTTTTCAATCAAGGATTTGAAATTAGTGGTTCCGATCTTAAGGAAACCAGTATCACCCACAATCTCAGCCAAAAAGGAATCAGCGTTCATATTGGTCATGACGCCGAATTGATTAAAAAGGCAGATGTTGTTGTTAAATCATCAGCCGTCCACAATGATAACCCCGAAATCGCCTCAGCGCTTAAATACAGGATACCCGTAATAAGAAGAGCAGAAATGCTGGCTGAGATCATGAGAATGAGCTATGGGATCGGAGTAGCAGGCACCCATGGGAAGACCACAACTACTTCCATGGTGGGTAGTATTTTGTCCTCAGCTGCTCTTGAGCCAACCGTTATTGTTGGTGGAATTGTCAAAAATTATGGATCCAATAACCTACTTGGTTCCGGAAAATACATTGTTGTTGAAGCAGACGAATTCGATCGTTCTTTCCTTAGCCTTAGCCCCATCATCGCTGGGATCACAAATATCGAAGCAGATCATCTTGACTGTTACACCGACCTGGAAGGGGTTAAAAATGCATTTATTGAGTTTGCTAATAAAGTACCTTTTTTTGGTAGCATTGTAGTTTGTCTGGATGATAAAGGAGTACAGGAAATAATACCAAATCTAAAAAAAGAAATTGTATCTTATGGCTTTTCTACTCAAGCTAATATAAGAGCTATCGATATTAAAATGCAGGATTTTCAGTCAAGTTATCGACTTATTTATAGGAATCAGGAACTTGGTGACATTAACTTGCAGGTACCAGGAGAATTTAATATTCTTAATTCACTGCTTGCTGCAGGAGTGGGATTGCAATTGGAGATTGATTTTAAGGATATCCAAAAAGGACTGGAAAAATTTGGAGGTGTCTACAGAAGATTTGAATACAAGGGTCAAAAGGAAGGGATTCAGGTATACGATGATTATGCTCATCACCCCACAGAAATAGCTGTAACCTTAAAAGGGATCAAAGCTAATACAAATAAAAGGATAATTACTGTTTTCCAACCTCACCTCTATTCCCGTACCCAAGATTTTTACGAAGAGTTTGGACGTTCATTTTTCCAGGCTGATATTCTTATCATAACACCAATCTATCCAGCACGTGAAAAACCGATTCCCGGAGTAACGGGAAAACTGATCGCAGATTCAGCTCGAGGACACGGTCATAAAAATGTGATCTATGTTGATAAGAATGAAGATATAATTAAAACGATAAAAGAAGTGATCAGATCCGGAGATATTCTCATAACTATGGGAGCCGGTACCATCTACAAATTTGGAGAATCCTTTTTGAATGGCTAAAAGAAAAAGATTTTTAAAAAAAAGATTTGACAACATAACTGATAACTTCATTTGTTCCAAAGGGATAAATAGGTTATCACGTTTTTTATAAATTGGTATATTTAGTTCTAAGTTTTTATTTTTAAATTAATTATGAATTTATTAAACCAAAAAGCAAGAAGAATAAGAAGAGGTTCAAGCAGATATTTTTTTATGTTTCTGTTCCTGATCCTTATTTTGGTCGGTCTGATCAATGGTACAAGGTTGATCCTGGCTCGGATAAAGTATTTTTCAATAAAAAAAATTGAAATTGCTGGTAATCAGAACCTTGAGCAAGAGTTTTTGTCCAATCTAGTTAAAGATTATCTCGGAAAAAACCTATTCGCTATTCCAAAAAAGGAAATCATTACCAAATATGATAATGTGATCAGGATAAAATCGGTAAGAGTTAAGCGAGTTATACCTTACACTTTAAAAATTATCGTAAATGAAAGGACTGCTAAATTTTGTCTTCGTACGACACAAGGAGATATCTATCCTCTTGATAGTGAAAAAATTCTGCTCGATAAAGACAACTTTTATCCTCGAGAAAGTATGCCAATTATATCTTCGAACCTAAAAAATAGTGATTTAAAGATCGGAGCAAAAATAAATTCTCAATTCATTAATGAGGTTTACGATTTCTGTTCTCGGATATCCAATTATGATCCTAGTTTTGTAAACAGGATATCCGAATTCTACCGGATGAAAGACGAGATTTACATGATTGATAATAATACGGGTTACACAATCGTATTCGGCGATAACGATCTGGAAGATAAATACAGACGTTTTGCTTTCCTGGAAAAGAACAGAAATTTTGCTACAAATACTTTAATCGATCTCAGATTTGAAGATAGGCTAATAATTCATCCGGAGGTTCAATGAAAGTCGGTCATATCATTACCGCTATCGATATTGGCACAACCAAGATCTGCGTAATTGTAGCTGTTGTAAACGAAGAAAACAAATTGGAGATCAAAGGTATAGGTACAGGACCTTCTCAGGGTATGGACAACGGTGTTTTTATTGATATGGTAAAAGCATCTGATGCCATTCGAGAAGTCATCAAAAAAGCTGAAGAAATGGCAGAAATTAGTGCCAGGAATATTTATGTGGGTATTGCTGGTAATCATATAAAAAGCCAGAATACCCTGGGTAGGATTTCTTTAACAACAGGCAGCGAACCCTGCGAAATAAACTCCGAACACGTACGTAATGTGATAGCCAACTCAAAGAACAATGTTAAATTGCAGCAGGGAAATGAACGGTTGGAAATAATCCATGCTATTCCACAGTACTTCGAGATCGATGGGCAGGAAGGGATAATGAATCCGGTCAACATGAGTGGATTCAATCTCACGGCTTATGTACACATTGTGATGGCTGACATCAATACCCTACGAAATATCTCAAAATGTATTGATATAGCTGGTTATCCCGTGGAAGAGATTTTTCTGGAACCGATTGCATCCTCTTATGCTATTCTTAATGATGTGGAAAAAAGTCTTGGTTCCATATTGATGGATATCGGTGGTGGGACTACAGACATTGCGGTATTTTACAAAGGCAGTATTAGATTCAGTGCCGTTATTCCTATGGGTGGAACTAATATTACCCACGACATTTCCATCGGATTACATACTTCACCCCAGAATGCTGAGCAGATAAAAGTTAATCTTGGCAGTGCTATTGCAGCTGAAATCCCTGACAATAAATTGATTGAGATCGAAGGCATTGGGGGCAGAGGTAATAAGCAGAAAAAACTCCGTTACCTGACGGAAATAATTGAAGCAAGAATGAGTGAGATCCTGGAGAATTCATACCGTATCCTAGATGAGAATAATGAGTTGAATATGCTAACAGCAGGACTAACAATTACCGGGGGAGCATCATTACTTAAAAACAACGAGAAACTAGCGGAGAAGATCTTTAATATGTCTACTAAGATCGGTTACCCCAACCTTTCCCGCTTAGCAGGACCAACCGAAAGGCTTGATAATCCCAAGTATGCCACTTCTGTCGGAATCCTGTATTATGTTCAGCAAATTCTCTCAGGAGGGAAACAGAAAAATATTCAATCCGTTAGTATGAAAGATCCTTTCAAAAATATCTGGAAGAAAATAGTGGAATTTTTCAAGGAATATGCTTAGGGGGAATCATGCTGGAACTAGATCTGACTCAAGATGAAATACCCTGCGGAACTAACATCAAAATAATCGGAGTCGGAGGGGCAGGTGGAAATGCCGTAAACACAATGATCGAAAACTCACTAACCGGGGTAGAATTCATTGCTGCCAACACCGATATTATCGATCTAAAAAAATCGAACGCAAAAATTAAACTACAACTGGGAAAAAAGACTACAAAGGGTCTTGGTGCAGGTGCTAATCCCGAAAAAGGAAGGAAATCGGCAGAAGAATCTCGAGAAGAAATAAGAAAAGTACTGGATGGAGCTGATATGCTCTTTATTGCTGCTGGAATGGGTGGTGGGACAGGAACAGGAGCTGCCCCGATCATAGCCAGTTTAGCAAAAGAACTGGAGATCTTGACAATAGCCATAGTCAATCGCCCCTTCATCGAAGAAGGCAAAAAGAAAATGATAAATGCTGAAGCAGGTATCAAGAAACTTTATGAAATCGTGGACAGCATCATCGTAGTCCCCAATGAAAAACTCAGGATAGAATTTCCTAACATCACTGTCGAGGAAGCTTTCAAAAAAGCTGATAATATCCTCTATGAAGCCGCAAAAGCAGTTTCCGATATTATCAATACCAGTGGGTACATTAAAGTGGATTTCGCTGATGTGAAAACCGTTATGTCAAATGGTGGATTTGCCCTTATGAGTTCAGCGATTGGTGAAGGTGATGATCGAGCCAGTAAAGCAGTAAAAAATGCTATGAATAATTCTCTTCTTGAAGATATCAAAATTGAAAAATGCCCAGGGATCCTTGTTAATATAACTGCCGGTAAAGATTTTAAGGTAGAAGAATTGGGTATTATAAACAAAGAAATAAATATGCGAGCAACTGATAAAAGTGATATCATTTTGGGTCTTATATTCGATGATGAAATGGTGGGTAAAATCAAGGTAACTCTAATCGCAACAGGACTCGGATCCAAAGAAAATTCCGTTTATGAAATCGAAGAAATTCGCAGTTCAGGAGAAGAACATGAAGAGATCGGGGATATGCTCAAGCGAGTTAAATCTACTACCAACACAATGGATATCAAAAAGAAATCTCATCCCAAAACAAAAAATGACGGTGGAAGTCTGCAAATGGATATTCCAGCCTTCATGAGAAAATTTTCAAATTGATGGAATTATTACTCTTAAAGATCATCATCCTGGCGGCATCAATCTACCTGGTTGGTAAATTAACTAAACTTTTTCTGATCGATGATTTCATCACCGCTTTAATAAGTGCTGTGCTTCTGGCACTGGTAAATGCCCTGGTAAAACCCCTGCTCATTATTCTCACCCTTCCGATAACAATCGTTACACTGGGAATATTCCTTTTATTCGTCAATGGCATATGTCTGCAAATCGTATCTGCCCTTTTACCTCGTTTCCGCACCACTGGTTGCCTGACCTCAGCAATTGCCGCCCTGCTAATATCACTGGTAAATGTGCTGTTGGAATGGTTGTTATTATAAAGTCAAAACCAAATCTACAAATATTCACTGATACAATTATCACCAAGCACAATTTCTCTAAATTTACCTTATTTAAAAAATACTGGTAATATTATGTTAGGATTACATTACCTGAGATTAATTGGAAAATATTTATGAACTATTGACTACAATACTAGAAAAGGATTTTATGACATAGTGAAAGAAAATAAAGTAATTATCAGGGAAATGAGAGAAGAGGAATATATCGATCTGGTGACCCTCTGGGAAAAATCAGGTCTCCCCTACCGGGAGCGAGGACGAGATAGCTTTAATCATATTAAAAGAGAACTTAAAAATTTAAATGAGAGATTTTTAATAGCATCCCTATCAGATAAGATGATTGGCACAATCCTCACTACCCACGATGGCAGAAAAGGTTGGATCAATCGACTCGCTGTTTTGCCTGAGTATCGACATCAAGGGATAGCTCAATCTCTGGTTACTGAAGCGGAAAAATGGCTAGGATCTCAGAAAATATTAATCATAGCTTGTTTGATTGAAAATTGGAATAAATACTCTTTCGATTTTTTTACTAAAATGGGTTATATTAAACATGATGATATAACCTATTTCACTAAGCGGGAACACTCCGGAATATAGATTATGGCTCAAATCTCAGTAAGTCTTGCAGAACTAATAGACCTAGTAATTGCTAACAATATCATGCCTGATCAAATCTCTAATATCGAACCTCAGGGTGAGTCTCTTAACTTTGAATTCAGGACGGGGCTCTTTTTCCCAAAATATGTTCAAATCTATGTTAATGTCCTCGAATTTGAAAAAGGTATTCTGGTTCTGGAATTAATTACCGACTGGTTTGCTGAAAAACTAATGAAACTTCTCCCTTTTAAAAACAACGAATTTCTGGAATATGATTTTCCCAGGATAATCATTAATCTACAAACCCTCCTGAACAAATATATCAAGGGATTAAAAATAGATAGGATTGAATATAAGAACAGCAGATTCAATATTTTGACCAAAACTTATTGATCATGAAAAGAAAGGACCTTTGAATGAGAATATTGGTGATCGGTGGAACAATTTTTTTGGGCAGACATATTGTACAATCAGCTGTCTTGCAAGGTCACGAAGTTACTATTTTTCATCGCGGTAAGCATAACCCCCATCTATTTCCAACGGTCAGAAAAATTAAGGGTGACAGGAAAAAAGACCTTTCACAACTTGATGAGAAATGGGATACTTTGATAGACACTTGTGGCTATTTTCCCAAAGATGTAAGAATCACTGCTTCACTTATGGCAGATAGGATAAAAAATTACGTCTTTGTTTCAACACTTTCTATCTATCGAGATTTCCAAAAAGAAAAAATATCAGAAACCTATCCAGCTAAGAAAATATCTAATCCTGATGTGAAGAAAATCGACGGTCATACCTATGGTCCATTAAAATACTTATGCGAAGAGGAAATCAAAAGGTTTTTCCCCTCTCGAGCTCTTATTATCAGACCTGGGCTAATTGTAGGTCCTTATGACCCTTCTCACCGTTTTACATATTGGCCTTTCCGCCTTGATCGGGGAGGAAACATGGTCGTGCCAGGATCTCCTCAATACCCTTTACAATATATTGATGTCAGAGATCTGGCAAAATGGATCATTAGAATGATCGAAATTAAAACCAGCGGGGTTTTCAACGCTGTTGGGCCTGAAAACACATTCACCATGGGAAACTTGATAACTATCGGCCAGAAATCACTCAATAGAAATGTTCATCCAGTTTGGGTTAAAGACTCTATTCTTCTGGAAAATGAGATCGTTCCCTGGACTGATTTTCCTCTTTGGATACCTCACTCAGAAGAAATGAAAGGTTTCCACAGAATTGACAATTCCAAGGCTATTGAAAATGGATTGATTTTTACCGATCCAGAAAAAACAATGCAGGATACTCTAGAATGGTTCAAACAAGGATTTTCTGCATCTGTTTTTACCAAGCAGCTAAAGATTGAAAAAAAAGTTCTTTCGCTTCTGGATAAATTAGATTAATAATTTATAAAGAATTAGGGATATTTTCATGGAAAATTTAACCCGTAAGGAAATCAAAATAATCAGAGAACTTCTAACTTGGGACCGAAGAAAAAAAACAATCGAGAATTTTTTTTATAATCTAATTTTAACCATTGGATTGATCATCATTGTTGTAGGTTTTTATTATACCCTTGTAGAAATGACGGATATCAGAATTTTATATATAACATTGCCCAGTGTTATTTCCGGTTTGATCATGGTCTGGGTATATTTATCCGGGAAAAGGAGATTTAAAGAAAGAACAGCAATTGTATCTTTTCTCAAAAGTATAATAAGAAAGTATCAGATTAAGTTTTCAGAGCTGACCTCAGATAAATTCTGATATTTTTTTTCCAAGATTTCATCTAATTGATCTAAATAAATCAGGAAAAATAAGATAAATGATTAAAAAAATAATATATTTTGGAGGTTAAATGAATATTAATGATATCAGGTATAAAGGAGATCTTCAGGACACCAGGGAATTATATGAGACCTATCAGGTAGAACAGATAATTAACTCACATGAGGAGATCCTGAAAGAACACAATACCTTTCGAGAGCAATTACTTGCAAACTCGGTAAGACTTACACCAGTTATTTCACCCCGAATAAACCAGATCATCCTCAAAGCTAAAGCTAGCTTGAATATCAATGAGAATATTGAATTCTTTTCACTCAATGATCTTCGGTATAATGCTTTTGCTTTCAAGATAAATGATAAGATATCTATAGTATTTACATCTGCTTTACTGGAGAGCTTCGATGACGATGAGATCCTGTTCGTACTCGGACATGAATTGGGACATATCCTTTACGATCACAATCGTCTTCTGTTGTTGTATAATCCCAGCGGTAATAGAAGTACATTCTTGCCTATCTTGGCAGAGAAAAAATTCCTTCGTTGGCAAAAAAAAGCCGAAATCAGTTGTGATCGAGTAGGATTTTATCTCTGCCATAAATATGAGACCTCAGTACAGGCTTTACTTAAAATATCCTATGGTCTTACCGAAAAAAATCTCAATTTCAATCTTCCCGAACTAATGAAACAGCTCCAGGATATTGCGTCATCTAAATATTCTTCCGAATTAAGTACGGCTTCACATCCTATTTTACCTGTTCGGCTGAAAGCATTAGAACTTTTTTCCCAATCCACCCTCATAAATAAGAAAGGTAAAATATCAGAGCATGAACTCACCTCAAGAATTGATGACCTTATCCAGATGACAAATCTTTACCCCCGTCAGAAAAACTCAGAGATGATGATGAAATTCGTTGCTGCCGGGGGTGTTTACTTGATCGCCTCAGACAAAGATATCTCTTTGGAAGAAATCAAAAGTCTGGTTATGGTTCTGGCTAACGTTTTCACCGACGACCCTGAAAAGGAGATCATTTATGATAAACATATAATCTCCGAACAGCTTGAAACTTCTTCATCATACCTTAGAGAAAAGGCTAATGACAAAGACAGATATTATGCACTTCACTTCTTAACAGTGGTTGCCCTTGCTGACGGACAATTTACCAAAAAAGAAAAAGATATTCTCATGCAGCTTGCAGCTTCAATTGGATTCACTACTGACGATGCCATGGGGGTTGTCTGGCAAACACTACAACAACAAGGGATAAAAATCGATGTCAAACTCAATCAGATTGCTGAAAATGTTAAACGCCAATATAGCGATTTGAATGAAAACTAAAAAACTGCTGGTTGTAAATTCCATCCATTCTATTACCTCTGCTCAAATTTTTAACAACCAGCTTGAAAGAATATATTCCAAACTTAAACCCATGATCAATACAATTACTCCAAGAGAAAAGTTTGATCCTGTTTTTACGAACAAACATACACATTTGCTAATTTCCGGATCCGAGTTAAGAGCTTCCCGATCTTATGAAAAGGATGATTTCTTTTACAGCTTAATTAATCATTTCCTGCAAGCTGAAAAACCAATTCTGGCAATTTGTCACGGACACCAAATGCTTGCTAAATCCATAACTGATTCTCAAGTTTGCCGTCAGGCATCCAGACCAGAATTCGGTTGGCAGGATATCCAAATTGAATCCAATTACCTGTTCAAAGGTATAACAAATCCGGTATTTATGGAATCACATTTTGATGAGGTTTTTTCTTTACCACCTTCATTTAATATTATTGCCCACAATAATAATTGCCCGATCCAGGCTTTTCAATACAGAAACAATGCATGCTGGGGTTTACAATTCCACCCGGAAGTTAATTTACAGGAAAGTGAAATTATGCTTAAACAGATTTCAAGGAACTACCCGGAGTTAGAAACAAATATTAACTGGAAAATGCCCAAATCCGGTTTGATTTTCCAGAATTATAAGATCTTTGAAAACTTCTTAAATGCTGGATAATCGGAGGAAAGATGAAATCCGTGAATATAAAACAGGCCTTACCCATAATTGGTATCGGCATACTGGGATATCTACATGAATTCATGATCAGTGAAAGACCAGAACTGCTCCCTACTATTCTCTTTGGTCTACTCTTAGTGATTGGAGTTACCAGGTTTTTTTCCAGGAAGTGATCTTTCGTTTGAAAATTTACTTACAAGAAAACACCTTAGCTCAATGAGTCGCTCAAGAATAAAAATCCATATTTCCCCGGGATATTGTTAAAGTAATCTCTAACTGGAAGTATCACTGTCAAAATCCTTTACCTGCTGAATAAATAGTATCTTCATTGAAAGGGCACAGAAAAATTTCGTTTTAAAGAACTATACTATTATATTTTTCCTAAATAGGTGATAAGGATAGCATTTGTTTAGTTTCATTAGTTTTACTTTTAAAAAATGAGGAAAACCTGAGGTTAATATGTTATGAAAAGAAGGATTATTAAAGCTAAAATCTTTTACTAATTTTCCCAATTTGGTTTATTTTTGATTCGTGGAAAGATCCATTTCTCTCTGGGAAAAGTTGTGTAAATATAATCAGGAGAAAATCTAAGATTGAACATTCGAATTTTTATCTTAAGCTTAAATAGGATTTTAAAAAAGTATTTTTGAACTACTAATATGAGAAAGAATAAATCGATCACATTTTTTATAATTCTTATCTTTTTTTCTCAAGCTTTAAATGTTTTAAATCGGGAAGATATTGATGGAGAAGAGAAAATGAACAATCTTGAAAAATTAGGAACACCCATATTTTGGGCTGAGGGACATCCGGGCAAATTAGATCGGGAAGATTGGAAAATTGAAATCACTGGCCTGATTGAAAATCCCAAGATAATAAATTGGCAAGAATTAATGGAAATGCCAAAATCAACTGCCGATGCTAGATTAACCAGTGTTACCCGTTGGTCGGTTCGTGGGATATGGGGTGGAGTTAGATTATCTGATATTCTTGAACTTGTTGAAGCAAGATCCGAAGCTAAATTTGTGCGTTTTTGGTCTGTGGATATGGTATATGATACATCTATCCCTATAGATATTGCTTTAAAAGAAAAAACTCTTTTAGCCTGGGAATTTGACGGTCAATTACTCATCGAAGATTATGGTGGACCTGTCCGTGTATTTTGTCCGTATTTATGGGGTTACAAATCGGCTAAAAGTGTAGTGAAAATAGAATTAATGGATCACTATGTCCCTGGTTTCTGGGAAAAAAGAGGATACACCGACAGTGGTAATATCAAAGCCGGAAAAATACGAGATCTGAATGATGCTGGTAAAGTTAAATCAATTCCCGATGGAGAAGTCATAGATTTTTTGGAATAATAAAAAGTTCTTTTGATTTCCCTGTATTTCTGTAATTTTCATTATTTTCCTGTTACTATCAATTGACAGATATATTCTCGATTTGAAATGTGTTTTTCCTTGAAAGGAGAAGGATATCTTGAAAACATATTTAGATTGCTACCCCTGCATAGTTCGCCAGACAATCAACGCATTAAAAACAAATGGAGCCACAGAAAAGACTCAAGTGAAAATAATGAAAAAGGTTCTATCGATGCTAATAAAGCTTAAATCAGAAGCTACTCCACCGGAAATCAGCTATAAGATCCATTCAATTATTAAAAGAGAAAGTGGTTTGGTGGATCCCTATCGCAACATTAAATCAAGAAGTACAAAAGAGTCATTAAAATTATATCCTCACTTGAAAAGAATAGTCTCGGAAAGTAAGGATCAACTGGAAACAGCTATTAGAATAAGTATTGCTGGAAATATAATTGACCTGGGAGTTAGAGATCACTATGAAGATCTTTCAGCTAATCTAGACCGAGTTCTCAAACAACCTTTTTATATAAATAATCTTCCACAATTAAAAAAAAGGTTCTCGGATTCCGATAAAATACTATTTTTAGCTGATAATGCCGGAGAAACCGTTTTTGACCGTGTTCTTATTGAGCATTTATCACTTCCCTCATATTATGCAGTTAAAGAAGAACCTATAATCAACGATGCTACTATGACAGATGCTAAAGAAGCCGGATTGGAAAACTGTGCTCATCTTATCTCGAATGGAACATCCGCACCTGGTACAATCTTATCGATGTGTTCTCAAGAGTTTCTCGATATCTTTAATCAATCCAAATTGATCATTGCTAAGGGACAGGCTAATTATGAGAGTCTGAGTTGCGTCGGTTCCAATGTATTTTTTCTTCTCCAGGTTAAATGCCCTGTTCTGGGAAAAGACCTGAACGCTCCTGTCAATAGCATTGTTGTTGCTCAGGCTCAAGAATAATAAACTAAAATAGTATTCATTCTGTAGGTGTTTGTTAAAGCAGATTTTTGTTCAAATTAGTGCAATCTTATTGAACTTTTAAAACCGATAATCAGATTATCATTCAATACTTATTTGGTATGAATATTGCTAACTAACTCAAATCAGATAGTTTTAGGAAGATTAAATGAAAAATCAGATTAAGTTATTAATGAGTGAACTAAAAAAGTACGATACTGACAGGATTATTGATATAGCAACTGGCAAAGGGGAATTCATTTCCTTTCTTTCAAGAGGCTTAGGAAATTTTCAGGTAATAACAGGGATAGATCAGTCCAAAAAGATTCTGGAAATTGCCAGAAAAATGAATAAAGATGAGCGAGTAAATTTCACCAAGATGAACGCATATCATTTGGAATTCGATGATGAGTATTTTGATCTTGCCTGTATATCTAATTCTCTCCATCATTTCAAAAATCCCGAGCTCATCCTTTTGGAAATGATGCGAGTTATTAAAAAAAATGGATTTATCTTCATAAACGAGATGTATTGCGATGGTATACAATCGAAGGCACAACAAAATCATATTCGGATTCATCATTGGAGTGCAAAAATCAATCGTCTTAGAAATCAATATCATGATGAGACTTATCCCAAAGCCTATTTAGTCTCCTTAATTAAAAAACTAAAACTTACAAAGCTTAAATTGTTTGACTATTTTTATCCTGTTATCGATCCCATGGATGCTAGAATCATCAACTCGCTTCAGAATATACTTGCTCCTTTTCTGGCAAAAATTAAGAATGACCCTGAATATGATCAACTAAAACAGGATAGTGATGATATAAGAAAAAGTCTTTTACAATATGGATTTGCTCCGGCAAGCAGTATTTTTATAATTGGAGAAAAATAAGAGAGGATATATGAAATCAGAAAACAGGATTGTGATTAAAGCAGAAATTTTATACGATGGCAAAAAAAAGTTCGAAGACAGATGGATTATTGTAGAAAATGATCTCATTGTTGACATTTCCACTAAAAAAATTCCTTCCGATTATACAGGAATAGTTACTCCCGCATTTATAGACGCCCATTCTCATATAGGTATGGATCGGGAAGGTGAACCCTGGCAAGAAAGTGAGACTAACGATCATATTACTCAGATAAACCCGAGAAATAATCCCCTTAATAGCATTTATTTTGATGACAGAGCCTTTGTTGACGCTGTGGATTTTGGAGTTCTTTATAGTTGTGTTGTACCAGGAAGTGGTAATCTGGTGGGGGGTAAAGCAATGATAATTCGTAATTATGCTACCTCCATAGATAATGCTCTACTAAGAGATTACGGTTTTAAAATGGCTTTGGGATTCAATCCCCGCTCTACAACCCAATGGAAAGGAAACCGGCCGAATACCAGAATGGGAGTTTATTCCCTGCTGGAAGAAAAATTTGATGATACTTTGATCAAAAAACAAAAAGCAGAATTGAGCCGGATAAGAAAACTCAGGGAGATCGAACGAAAACTGAAAGCTAAAAAAATCAAGAAAAAGGAATATGACGAAGACAAGAACCTAATCAACCGTGAATTCGAACTGGAATTGAAAGCCGAAGACAGAGCAATTCTTGAACTTCTTTCAGGTGATAAAATTGCTAAGATCCATGTTCATAAAGAAGATGACGTTGCTTATCTTATTCAACTGGTGAAGAAATACAAGCTTAAAGCAACTGCTGATCACACCGGTGATGTTTTTCATCAGGAAACATTTGATAAATTAGCTGAAAATGGTATTCCTGTAGTTTACGGTCCCCTTGGCTGTGTTGGTTACAAAGTGGAGCTTAAACATGCTTACTACCAGAACAGCAGATTACTAATGAAATCAAAGGCAGATTTCGGACTGATGACCGACCATCCTGTTATTCATACGATAGCCCTAAGAGACAGTCTAAAATTTTTCCTTATCCAGGGAATGTCGGATGTCGAAGCCATTTCTCTAATAACCCACAAAAACGCTAGAATATTGAAGATAGATGATATTCTGGGCTCTATTGAAACTGGGAAAAAGGCTAGTTTGCTTGTCTGGGATAAAAACCCTCTTTCCCTAGCAGCTTTTCCTAAAGTTGTTTTAGGAGAAGGTAGTATCTTAAGGAAAAAATGATCTAAAAATCTTGATCATCCGGATCCTAAGTTAAAAACTCTTAGAAATAACAGACCTTAAAAGTTTTCTTCCCCACAAATTTCCAAGAATTTCTTAACAATAAATGCTGATTCGCAATCTTAACCTAAAATTACAAATTAATTTAAAACTAATTTTGTAATTGATTCTTTTCATTTATGATCTCATTTTAATATAAAGCTAACTATTTATTATTTGGATAAAATTTTTTTTATTTGTAAAATTAGTTAATAACGTTAATATTTTATTGAGGTAAAAATGGAAATTTCTAAAGTTATAAGAAAAAGAAAAGCATTTCGGGAATTGGAAAAGATCTCAATTTCTCAACCATTAATTGAAGATCTAATCGAATCTGCAAGATTAGCTCCTTCCTGTTTTAATAATCAACCTTGGCATTATATCTTTGTTACCAGTGAAGAAAAACTTGAAGAATTAAAATCAGCCTACTCAAAAGGTAATACCTGGTGTGAAGAGGCTTCTATGGTCATTGTTGTGGTCAGTAGGAAAGAAGATGATTGTCAGATCAAAGACAGAGAATATTATCTGTATGATTCAGGGATAAGTGCGGGATTTATCATGTTAAAAGCAACTGAGCTTGATTTGATCGCTCATCCTATTGCAGGTTACAGTCAAAAGAAAGTAAAAAGGATCTTCGAAATACCTGAAGATTTTCAGGTAATAAATCTTATTATTCTGGGAAAACATAAGCAAAATTCCCAAGAGAAAAGAGAAAGAGACAGGAAACCCGTTTCGGAAAATTTTCATATAAATAGATTTGGGAAAATGGAGTAATAACCATGTGGAACAATAAACAAGCTGTCTGGAAAATGAAATTTATCCTTATCAGACATTAAGTTATATCATTTAAATTGTAGAAATACTGGAACTCAAGTAATCTGCCTTCCGGATCCCAGCTAAAAAAATGGTAGATTGAGTATTTGGAGTTATCTCTAGGTGCTTTATCAGCTTTTTCGGCAAGTTTAACATAAAACCTGTCCACTTCTTTTTTTTCATCATAAAAGAAAGTAATAATACCATCGATATCAGCTTTATCTCGCTGACAAAAACCAAATAAGAAATTTCCGTTCTTAAAAATTAGACAATCATCCTGGTCCATCCACAATTGGCATTCTATTTCTTGGAGATAAAATTTTTTCAATACTTCAAGCATATTCGTCTTGAAAAAAACTACCCCACTCATACTGACCTCCATACAGAGAAGAGAGTCGGTTTATTTAGGTGTCAATCAATTTATTCATTTTCCTGAATAGAGCTTATTGAACATTTAAAAATTGACAAAATTACCATAAATCATAAAAGATAAATAAGTTAATCCCAAAATTACATTTTAATGGAGATATAAAGGATTAAAAATGGATACTATTTTAATTGTTGAGGATGATAAAAATCTCCAAACTACTCTAACCCAGATCTTAAAGGAAACAGGTTTTGCGGTTATCAGTACCATGTGGGGTAGTATGGCTCTTGAAGAAGTAAAAAGAGGTAGCTCAGAACTTGTTCTTCTTGATATAATGCTTCCAGGAATGAATGGTATGGAAGTTCTTGAGAAAATCAGAAAGATCGATAAATACCTGCCAGTAATAATGATAACGGGTTACGGAAGTGCTGAAAGCGCCGTGAGAGCTATTGAACTTGGTGCTTACGATTATATAAATAAACCTTTTGATTATGAAATACTACTAAAAAAAATTAATAAAGCTTTGAAGAGTAATATCCGGAAAAAGGGGAATTTCTTTAGAAAAATTAGAAAGCTAAAATTTTTCCGCTAATTCCATCGCATTCACCTTACCAAATCTAACCTTAAGAATACCCAAGGAAAATAACTAATTTAAACACATGTATCTATAAATACAAAAAAAAAGTAGACAACTTACAAAACCCTGAATTTTAATTCTAAATGCAATATTTCCTTGGTTTGAGGGAAATCCGAGCAAAAATATTCTTAATAAGCTTTGAATATTATTTTTAATATTTTCCCGGTATAATCCAAGAAACAAGGGAATCAATAATCTTTGCGAAGGAGAAAACCTATGATGAAAGAAAATCTAGTATCCATGATAGAGAACAGTATCAATAAAAACTGGAATCTTCCTGCTTTATCAAATTACCGGGGAGATACATATTCCTATTCCCAGGTAGCTGACAAGATTATCTTCTTTCATTATTATTTCACCAAATTAGGATTAAAAAAGGGCGATAAAATAGCTATTCTAGGTAAGAATTCCACTCATTGGGCCATAATATACTTAGCTACAATCACCTATGGAGCTATTATCGTACCTATCCTACCCGATTTTAAACCTGGTGATGTTCATCATATTGTAAATCATTCAGACTCTTTATTATTCTTTGCTTCCAAATCTTTATTTGAAGATCTTGATCCCAAAAAAATGCCAGAACTATACGCCATTTTGCAATTAGAAGACTTCAAACTACTTTACGGAAGGAAAAAGAACGCTGAACAGTTATTACAAAAAACAGGCAAATCATACCTGGAAATGCACTCCGGTAAGTTGGAGGTCGGTAAGTTGAAATTCAACACAATCAGAAATAAGGATCTGGCTTCTTTAGTATATACATCTGGAACGACAGGATTTTCGAAAGGAGTAATGCTACCCCATAATAGTTTGACCTCAAATATCGTCTTCGGTCAGAACAACATGCCACTCAAACCAGGCGATACTATTGTTTCATTCTTACCTATTGCCCATGTATTCGGTTGTACTTTTGAGTTCCTTTTTCCTATATGCATGGGTTGCCACATCACCTTCCTTTCCAAAGTTCCTTCCCCTAAAATAATTATTTCTGCTTTTCAAGATGTTCACCCCAGCCTTATTCTCTCTGTTCCATTGGTCATCGAGAAAATCTATCGCAAACAGATTAAACCTGTGCTTGATAAACCTATCATGAAGATACTGATGAAAATACCTTTGCTGCGATCCCGCATACACACTAAAATAAAGGAAAAGCTTAACAATGTTTTTGGAGAGAAATTCATGGAAATAACTATTGGAGGGGCACCCCTCAATGAAGAAGTTGAAACGTTTCTTCGTACGATCGGATTTAAGTATACCGTAGGTTATGGGATGACTGAATGTGGTCCTTTGATAAGCTACACAGGCTGGAAGGATTTCAGGAAATCATCGGCCGGGCAACCCGTTGATGGTATGGAAGTTAAAATTGATTCTGAGGATCCCCATCGACTGGTTGGTGAAATAGTCGTTCGAGGTGAAAATTTAATGATGGGCTATTATAAAAACGAGGAAGCTACCAAAGCAGCTCTTGATAAAGAAGGATGGTTCAAGACTGGTGATCTTGGAATAATGGATCAGGATAATTTTATTTTCATAAAGGGTAGATCCAAAAGTATGATCTTAGGCTCATCGGGCAAAAATATCTATCCCGAAGAGATTGAAGCTAAGTTGAATAATATGCCTTATATTCAGGAGTGTTTGATAATTGATAAAAAAGGGCAACTCGTTGCACTTGTTTATCCCGACATGGAAGCTGTAGATAAAGATGCCTTAGAGGAGAATAAACTAGCAGAAATCATGGAAAGGAATCGTTCGGAACTTAATAATGTTCTTCCTGGTTACATGAGGATCTCAAAAATAGAAATTTTTCCCGAAGAATTTGAAAAAACTCCCAAAAAAAGTATTAAGAGATTCCTCTATAATAGTTAAATGTTTATTGCATACGTCAATTATACTTTTGACGTATTCATCATTAAAGTCAGAAAGACAAAGCTAACATATTAAAGAATTTTAAAGATAATGAAAAAGTTTATAACTGTAGTTGTAATTATTGTTCTTCTAATTCTGCTTGTGGGGGTATTCACCCTAAATCAACCAATAGCCTTCACTGAACTTCAAGATCCGATAAAAGCCGACCAAAAACCTATTCAAACTATTACCCCTGAACGAAAACCGATTAAACTTTCATTTAGTAAAAGTTACTACAGTCTTTCTCCCCTGTACGAATATAAAATTGAAGGTCGTGTTCTCAGTAAAAAAAGATACGGTGGCAGTTGGGATGCCAAACTTTCTCCTTACGACCTAGTTCTTGGTTGGGGACAACTAGCAGATAAAAATGCTAATAAACATATAAAATTCGATCAATGGGGCAGATTTTATTTTTACAAATTCGGTTCTTCTTCCTATTTATCCCTCGATGAAATAAACCGGCATTCATCTAACAACCATATTATACCTGCCAACGTAAATTTAAAAAAAGCTCTGAAGAAAATAAAAAAAAATGATATGGTTGTCCTCGAAGGTGTTCTGGTTTCCATATCCGGTTATCATAAAAATAAATCAGTTCATTGGAACACAAGCACATCCAGAGATGATAAAGGGAACGGAGCTTGTGAAATCATCTATCTTAAGCAGATCAGGATCAACAATAAAATCTACAGGTAACTGCAAAAAATAAATTATAAGTTATATAATAATGAATAATTCAAATATATGTTTCCCTGATTATCAAAACAGTATTTTAAATCTAATTACTTCAATCACTGCAAACTTCGGAGTACCAAGCCATCATCGAGAACTCTCAGGATTAAAAGCTTCATTTTTAAATTCTTATAAGAACATAATTCTCTTGGTTCTGGATGGTTTGGGTTACAATCTTTTCTCTTATGTAAAGAACACAAAAAAAATCTTTGATTACAATTGTCGGATCAGTAAGATTAATTCCGTATTTCCACCAACCACATCAGCTGCAATAACAACACTCTTAACCGGTAAATCCCCACTTGAACACGGAGCAATCGGATGGACTCTTTATTTCAAGGAATTTGCTAAATATATCGATTTTTTACCCAATTGGGACTCAATCACCTCCAAAGTTTTGAGCCAGGATAAATATCCAACTCTCCAGATCCTTGATCATGAAAACATATTCACCAAGATTAATGAGATTAACCCAGAAATAGATTCCTATTATCTCACACCTTCCTATATCCATAAAAGCCCTTATACTGTTAAATATTCTAATCCTGCAAAGGTAATACCTTTCACTGCCAACAGAGAACTTTTTTCCAGTCTTCATCAAATCATCAATAAAATTGGACAAAAGAGAAAATTCATCTACATTTATAACACCGATCCGGATGCCCTTGAACATAGAAATGGAGTCTTTTCCCAGCCAGTAATAGATTTTCTGGTAAAAATAGACAGCTTCATCAAAGAATTCATCAGAGAGAATAAAGCTGGTGAAACCCTACTACTAATTACTGCTGACCATGGACTAATCGACGTAAATAATTATCATTATAGCAATGAAGACAGAGAACTTTACTCAACAATGTTGATGCCAACTTTTCCTGAACCAAGATTTAGTTCTTTCTTCATTAAAGAGAGTCAGAAAAATAAATTCCTGGCAGAGATTTCAAAGTATAAACAAAAATACATGATCTTATCCCGAGAAGATTTTCTGGCCAAAAAACTTCTGGGAACTGGCAAACCCCATATTAAGATCGATGATTTTATCGGTGATTTCCTGGTAATTGCCAAATCTGACTCAGCCCTGAAAACAATATTCCAGCAAAATGGTAAATGGGAAAAAGAATTTCGGGCTCATCATGCTGGTATAACCTGCGATGAAATGGAAGTTCCCCTTTTAGAAATCAAGTTATGATCAAGAAAAAAAATCTAGGCTATTTACAAGCTTTAATATCGATCCTCATTAATGTTACTCTTTTTTCTCTTAAAATGTGGGCTGGTATGAGAACAGCTTCTATTGCTATTATAGCCGATGCTTGGCATACTTTGTCCGATTCATTTTCATCGGTGATCTTGCTATTGGGATTCAAAATAGCCAATAAACCACCTGATCGCCAACATCCTTTCGGTCATGGAAGAGCAGAATTGATCGCAGCAGTGATAATCGGAACAATCCTGATTCTGATCGGATTCAATTTTCTTCTGGAAGCAGTAAATCGATTTAGAGCTAACTTGTCTGCAGATTTCGATCTAACAGCAAAAATCGTTACCCTTATCGCTATAGCAAGTAAAGCAGCTCTAGCCAGGTTCGCGTTCTGGGCAACAGGTAAAACTGATTCGGAATTGATCAGGGCTGACGGTTGGCACCATCTCAGTGATTCATTTACTTCTATTCTGATTTTAGCAGGTATATATCTTAATAAGCAAATCTGGTGGATAGATAATCTGTTAGGGGTATTGATGTCTCTGATTCTGTTTTATGCAGCTTATGGAATTCTAAAAAAATCTGTTAGTAACCTTCTGGGAGAAGGTCCTGATAAAAACACAGAAGAAAACATAAAACAGCTGATCAGAGAAGAATTCGACAATTTGATCTCATATCACCATTTGCATTGCCATAACTACGGGCATCACAAAGAAATAACGTTTCACATTACCCTTCCAGCCAGAATGAAATTGGAGGAAACGCACAGGATTGCCAACAATCTGGAAAATAAAATACGGCAGAAATTAAAGCTAGAAGCCACTATACATGTTGATCCCGGCAATTTAGATAAGTCATTATTCGAGAGGTTGTTATGAAAATAAAATCAGTTAATCCCCATGATGGCAGTATAAATCAGGTTTATCAAACCTACAACCGACAAAAGGTGAAAAACATAGTAACAAAAGCGCAAAAAGCTTACTTAGAATGGAGTCGAATCAGCTATGAAAACCGGGCAAAATCCCTTTCTAAAGTCGCCGAGTTATTAGAGAAAAGAGAAACTAAACTCAGCGAAATGATGACTAATGAGATGGGAAAAACAATTTCTTCGGGGCTGGCTGAGATCCGTAAATGTGCCTGGGTCTGCAAATATTATGCTCAAAATGGTAAACGATTTCTAAAAGACGAAGAAATCGAAACTGAAGCCCCTAAAAGTTATGTAACTTTTAATCCCTTGGGGATCATACTGGCTATTATGCCCTGGAATTTTCCTTTTTGGCAGGTTTTCAGGTTCTGGGCTCCTGCAATGATAGCAGGTAATGCGACTATACTAAAACATGCATCTAACGTACCTGGTTGTGCTTTGCTGATTGAAAAACTTATCAATGAAGCAGTTTTACCCAAAGATATTTTTCAATCTGTTCTCATACCAGCTAAAAACGTTGATTTTCTCATTAACAATCCTTACATTAAGGCTGTAACTATGACCGGTAGCTCTTCTGCAGGAAAATCTGTTGCAACTCAAGCAGGAAAAGTATTAAAGAAAACTGTCCTGGAATTGGGTGGTAACGACCCATACCTTATTTTAGAAGATGCAGACCTTGAAAAAGCAGCCAATCTTTGTTACCAGAGTAAGATGATCAATGCCGGTCAATCATGCATAGCTGCTAAACGTTTTATCGTAGAAAGAAAAATCGCAAGTGAATTCATTGATTTCTTCTATCAACTCATGAAAAACACTATCCAGGGGGATCCCACCAACTCTGAAACTAAACTGGGACCAATGGCTAGGATCGATCTTCGATCTAATCTCCATGAACAGGTTCGAAAAAGTATAGTAAAAGGAGCTAAATGTATATTAGGAGGAAAAATTCCCAAAGGTAAAGGTGCGTATTATCCTGCTACCATCTTAACTGATGTAAAAGCTGGTATGCCAGCTTACGAAGAAGAATTATTTGGTCCTGTTGCAACTATTATCACGGTTAACAATCAAAAAGAAGCCGTTAGGATTGCCAATGACTCCAGATTCGGTTTAGGCGCAGCAGTTTTTTCCAAAGATCTGGAAAAAGCAGAGAGGATTGCAAAACACGATCTGAAAGCCGGATCCTGTTTTGTAAATTCATTTGTTAAATCGGATCCCCGTCTTCCCTTTGGCGGAATAAAGGACAGTGGTTATGGAAGAGAACTTTCCAGCTATGGTATCAAAGAATTCGTCAATATTAAAACTGTTTATCTCGAATAATAATATACACATAAATAAAAGATGAAAGAATCTATTTCTGGAGAAAATCCAATCCTTATATGAAACTCAAAATCAATCCGAGAGCTTTCTTACTTGCATGTCTGGCTGTATTCTTCTGGGCTACTGCCGCAACAGCTTTTAAAATTACACTTCGCTACACAAATTTCATCAATATGCTTCTTCTATCTTCACTGTTCTCGACCTTGGTTATCTGGTCAGTGATTTTGATAACTAATAAGATTCATAAACTTAGATCAGCAAGTTTAAAAGAGATAATAAATTCTATGCTCTTGGGGGCTTTAAATCCTTTTTTTTATTATCTTTTCGTATTGAAAGCATACTCCCTACTCCCAGCTCAACTTGCTCAACCCCTAAATTTCATCTGGCCCTTAATGATAGTTCTACTTTCTGTACTTATCTTAAAAGAAAAAGTTACTTTGATTAACATTCTGGCTTTATTGGTAAGCTTTTCAGGTGTTATAGTTTTATCTACCCGGGGTAGTTTTATCAGCTTCCAGGGAGCAAGTCCTTTAGGAATAGTTTTAGCCTTATCCAGTTCTTTGATCTGGGCTTTTTATTGGATACTTAATCTTAAAAACAAACTTGATCCAGTGGTTAAATTAGCATTGAATTTTGTGTTCGGTTCAATCTATATACTAATATTTACAATTTTCACCGGGAGATTTGAAAATCTTACTATACCGGTTTTACTGGGTTCAGCTTATATTGGTTTCTTTGAAATGGGAATTACTTTTATTATCTGGTTGAAAGCCCTAAAATTAGCAGAAGAAACAACCATGATCACAAATCTCATTTATTTTACCCCGTTTTTTGCCTTAATGTTTATTGCCATTATCTTAAAAGAACACATATACCCCGGTACCTTAATCGGAGTTTTCCTTATTGTGATTGGTATAATGATTCAACATAATATTACAAAAATTACACCAAAATCCAGTGTCAATAATGTTTGACGAAAGTTAATTCTCGACATATATTTATTACACTACCCCAGTTAGCGTAATATATTTTTGACAATAATGAAATACAATATATTAATTTTTTAAAACTATAATTTTATGTTTTTCAATAAGTTAAATTATATTTATTAATAATTTATAGTATATTGGTATATATGTTGCTTATATTTTATTGCCAGAAATAATCAGAAAAGACGGAGAAAAGTTTTATGGGAACTCAACAGATTTTGATGGTAGTTCTGGTTCTAATTATAATTGGAGTTGCAACGATTGCTGGAATATTTATATTTCGCCAGCAGGCAGTCAATCACAACAGGACCGCTATTATATCTGACATGAATATTATATCAACAATGGCTTTAAGTTATTATCGGACCCCAGAACATCTTGGTGGTGGAAATAATTTATGGGAATTGGATCCATTGCTTGAATGGTTGAATTTGAATATGAATGAGGAAGGTAATCGGATATTGACCAAGAATGGTGAAATTGAGTTAGAAGTTTCAGACAATGGTCACCAGTTGGAATTTATCGGTTATGGCAATGAAATCGGATTCGATGAAGAAGATGCTGTTAAAGCCCGATTAATATATTCAGACCCATACAAGTTACCTGAGCTCGAGATCTTGAATTAATTTCATTTAAAAAAAGGTCTTGACTATTTTTTTGATATTATATAGACCGACGGTCGGTTTTTAATAAAAGTGAGTATAAACGATGAGAATAATTAAGAAACCAGAAATAAGAAAACAAGAAATTATGGATAAAGCTCAATTACTGTTTTACAAGTTCGGATATGAAAACACCTCAGTTAATCTTATTATATCTGAGCTTGGGATATCCAAAGGAGGTTTTTATCATTATTTCAACTCTAAGATGCAATTATTGGATGCTATAAGTGAAAGATTCGTGAAACATACCCTTAAATCAATCATCCCAATAGTAGAAAATCCCGAACTGAATGCCCTCCAGAAACTTAATCTCTGGTTCTCTACCGTTAGCTCTATTAAAACAAATCAAATAAACCTTATGCAGGTTTTTGCAAACGTAATATACAGTGACAAAAATCTTATTAGCAAAGCTAATCTAAAGAAAAAATGGATCGAATTGATCTCCCCTATTTTCAGTAAGGTGATAATGCAAGGTTGTCAGGAAAGACTTTTTAATCCAAAATTCCCTAAGGAAACGGGAGAAATCCTAATTAGGATCGGTATGACCCTGCACGAATCATTGGCAGGAAAATTCGAAAGACTAATGAAAACAAGAGATCCGGCATCTTTACTGCGTTTGATTAAAATATATGAAAACATCTATGAAAGAATATTAGGATTGAAACAGGGATCATTGCAATTTGTAAATCAGGATTTTATAAACAAATTAATCGGTAAATCATGAGATTTCTTACAGTTGGATTAGTTATAATTGCAGCAACTTTATTGAACGGGATAAATTTTTCCCTCAAACATGAACTGATTTTATGGGGAACCGGTTTCTTAGACGACAGTTCTCAAGACTATCATCTTATATCAAATTTTAAACCAGATCTTCAGGTAAATATTTCAAATTTCGATACGAAAATCACTTTATTTCTTGCCAAGCAAATTATCAGGAACGACTCAGGTTATTTCCATAAAAACGATGCTCGCTTATACAGATCCTGGATACGTTATTCAACAAATCAATTAGAGGTCAGAGCAGGCTTACAGAAAATCAATTTCGGACCAGCGTATCTTCTGAGAGCACTACAATGGTTTGACCAGTTAGATCCTCGGGATATTAGTAATGAAACCAAAGCTGTTGAAGCAATCTTAGCTAGATATTATTTTTTAAACAATTCCAATATTTGGTTCTGGGTTGTACGGGGAAAGGAATATCCCAAGGGAATTGAATTTTATCCCGGAATACGGGATGAACCTGAAATTGGGGGTAGGATTCAGTATCCCTTTGAATACTGCGAAACAGCCTTAAGTTATCATCAGAGAAAGGTTAGCCAGTCCGGAATTGAATCAATGGAACGAAGAATTGGTTTTGACAGTCGATGGGATATCGAAATCGGATTCTGGATTGAAGCAATGCTTTCCTATTTTGAAAACACAAACTTGGATGCCAAATGGATTAAATTTATTACAGTGGGGGCAGATTACACTATTCCTCTTGGTAACGGAATCTACGTTCTAAGTGAACATAGCCTGTATGAAGTTTCGAAAACAGATTTCTATTATAGCGATCAGGAAAACACTACAAGTTCTCTTGTAATCAGGTATCCGATTGATCTGTTCAACCAATTGCAGTTCATTTGCAGCTACGATTGGTCTTCAGGAAAAACAATCAATTTTCTTTCCTATCAATTGGGTTTTGATTATCTTGATCTTTTTATCAACGTATATTCTTATCCTGAGCAGAAATTGATGTCTGCACATGACATTCATACAGATGGTAAATCTGTCCAAATCTTATTCAAATTAAATTTTTGAGCGAGGTACAAATGGATCATCCAATAATCAGGATTACTAATATGAGCAAGCATTATCCTACTGGAGCAGGACATTTCACAGCTTTAAAAAATATAAATCTTGATCTCTACACTGCTGAATTTTGCGGGATAGTAGGACCGAGTGGTTCAGGCAAAACTACCTTGCTCAATATAATTGGTTCACTTGACACCCAGAGTGAGGGTAATGTGAGTGTTTTAGATAAAGAAATAAATCAACTTAATCCCAAAAAAGCTGCCAAGTTAAGAAGCAATTATATAGGTTTTATCTTCCAGACCTATAATTTATTACCAGTTTATACAGTATTTGAAAATGTTGAATTTCCTCTTTTGTTACTTAACATACCAAAATCCAAAAGGAAAGAATCTGTTCTTAATGCTCTTGAATGGTTGGGGATAGCTGATAAAATATATTCCAGACCAGCTCAACTATCCGGAGGTGAGTGCCAGCGAGTTGCTATCGCTAGAGCAATTGTTAAAAAGCCCAGAATCGTTTTAGCCGATGAACCAACTGCTAATCTGGATGCTGACAACTCACATCGAATACTAAAAATGATGCTGGAAATAAATAAAGAATTAAAAACTACTTTTATTTTTTCCACTCATGACAACAAGGTAATTAAGTATCTAAAAAGAAAAATAACTCTTCGAGATGGGGCTATTTTCGCAGATGAAGCAACCGGGGAAAATAACAATGATTTTTAGGTTGGCCTGGAAAAATATCATTGGTGCAGGTTTTAGAACCTGGCTCAATGTTTTCATTCTTTCCATCTGCTATTTTGCAATCATAGCCGTCCAGGGAATGTTTCTGGGGTGGCAGGAGGAAGCGTCTCAAAAAATCAAATTATGGGATATTGCTGAGGGTCAGTACTGGCAGAAAGATTTCGACCCTTATGATCCTTTTACCTGGCATAAGAGTCATGCTAAAATACCGGATAAAATAATGGAGAAAAACGCCAAGGAAAAAGCCGTTCCAGTTTTACTAACTTGGGTTACCGCTTATCCTCATGGTAGAATGAGAAACGTCATGCTCAAAGGGATTAATCCGGAACAAAATCTTTTAATCCTACCAAGCGAGTACTTAAAGGAAAAAAGTGATTATATCCCTGCTATTATGGGTAAAAGGACAGCAGAATCACTAAAACTCCAAACAGGTGATTATCTAACCCTACGCTGGAAAGACCAGCATGGAACTTTTGACGCAACTGATATCCTGGTCAGACATATCTTTAAGACCACCGTATTGAGTGTTGATTCCAATCAGATCTGGATCGCTTTGGATCAGCTCCAAGACATGCTAGATCTCCCAGATGAAGCAACCTTGATTTCAATTGCCGACGCAAAAAAGATTCAATCATTTAGTGACTGGGAATTTAAGGACACTGACTATCTCTTACGGGACGTTAAATCAATGATCGAAGCTAAAACAATAGGATCCACCATATTTTATATCCTGCTGTTATTCATGGCAATGATTGCGATATTTGATAGTCAAATACTTTCAATTTTTAGGAGAAGAAAAGAAATAGGAACCTTGATGGCTCTTGGTCTTACAAGATCTCAAGTAATAAGATTATTTACCCTGGAAGGTTCTCTTCATGCTATTCTAGCAATCGGGATCGGAGCAATTTATGGTATACCGATCCTCAATCAGCTTGAAAAAAGGGGAATCACTTTTGGGATGGAGGCTGGTGAATTTGGTATCAGTGGATTGAGTGATAGGTTGTATCCTATTTATGGATTCAAATTGGTATTGATAACAATTTTATTAGTCTTAATTACAACCATTATAGTCAGTTTCATTCCTGCACGTAAAATTACCAAGCTAAAACCTACAGACGTTCTTAAAGGTAAATTTAATTACAGCAAACGGAATTAATGAAGGAATTGGATATGTTTGGATTCTTGTTTAAGGGTGTTTTAAGAGACAAAACGCGAAGCACTTTTCCTCTTTTGATTATCAGCGCTGGTGTTATGATTACTATCGTTGTCTATAGTTGGTTGAACGGATTCATAGAAATGACTATTCAGGAAAACGCTCGATTTGATACAGGACATATTAAAATAACAACCCGTGCTTATTCTGAGATGTCAGATCAGAAACCTTACGATCTAGGTCTTGTAAATTTTGATCCATTGATTGATGATCTAAAAAATGATTATCCGGAGATAATATGGTTACCGAGAATTTATTTCGGTGGTCTAATTGATCTTCCGGATATCCATGGTGAAACCAAGGCTCAAAGTGAGATTTATTGTTTAGGTGTGAATCTATTAACCGGGAATGAAGAAATCTCATTATTAAATCTCCGAAAAGCACTTATCAGAGGTAGATTACCTTCCCAAAAAAAGGAAATCCTGGTAAGTAATGAGTTGGTAGAAAAGATGAAAATACCACTTGGATCGCAAGTAACTATAATATCTTCAACAATGATGGGTTCTTTTACTATGGGTAATTTTAAGGTTACTGGAACAGTTAAATTTGGAATTAGGGCTATGGATAGAGGAACGGCTATTCTGGATCTTAACGATTCTCAATCCCTCCTGGATATGGAAGAAGCTGCTGGGGAGATTCTAGGTTTAAGAAAAGAATACAATCGTCGAATCAATCATCAAATCAGTGAAAATTTCAATCGTAAGTTTTCAAATCCCGATGATGAATTCTCACCAGTGATGATTCCTTTATCGAAACAGAATAATCTCAAAAACCTGCTCCAAGTTATCGACGAAAGAAAGAATTATTTCATATTCGTATTTATTTTTATCATGTCCCTAGTTTTATGGAATTCAGGATTGATGAATGGAATCAGGAGATACGGAGAGATCGGGCTCCGTTTGGCGATCGGAGAAAATAAGCATCATATTTACTTTGCAATGTTGATGGAAGCTTTGTTTGTTGGACTTATTGGATCGATGATCGGTTCTATACTGGGATTGGGTATATCCTATCTGTTTCAGTATAAAGGGATTGATACAAGTGCTTTATTGAAGGAAGCGACTATCTTGATGAGCACTAATATGAAAGCCAAGGTTTCAATTCACAGCTATTATATCGGATTAATTCCCGGGGTAGGAGCTTCTCTTTTAGGAGCAGCATTTTCCGGGATCGGTATATATCGTCGCAAAACCTCGGAGCTTTTCAAGGAGCTGGAAACATGAGAATATTCTTACTTATAATTACTTTACTCTCTTGGGTATTGAATTTATATTGCCAATTCCCCGACGGAGAAGAAATATTGAAGAAAGTCGACGCCAACATGTACTCTGAATCCAGTATGTCCACTTCCAGAATGATAATCCAAACCAGAAGAGGGAGTAAAACGATGAAGATAAAATCATGGGTAAAAGGAGAAGAAAAATCTTTTTCCGAATACCTCTCCCCTCCAAAGGATGCTGGAACAAAAATGCTAAAACTTGAAGATGATCTCTGGATTTATGACCCTGATGCAGATCGTTCTGTTCAGATCTCTGGTCACCTACTCAGACAGTCGGTAATGGGTTCTGATCTCTCATATGAAGATCTTATGGAAGAGGCTAAACTCTATGAACTGTATGAGGCTATTGTTACAGGTGAAGAAAAAAAACAACAGAGAAGTTGCTGGATCCTGGAATTAAAATCCAGAAAAAGCGATGAGGCTTATAAATCTAGAAAGGTATGGATCGATAAAGACAGATTCTTACCGCTACAGGAAGAAAGATATGGGAAAAGCGGAAAATTACTTAAAAAAACTGTAATTGAAGAAGTCAAGAAAATTGGTGAACGCTGGTATCCGATTCAAATATATTTTAAAGATATGTTGAAAAGTGGTGATGGCACCTATTTTATTATCGATGAGATAGAATTTGAGATTGATATTCCGGCTTACCGATTTACTAAAGCAGCTTTAAGAAATTGAAAATAGGTATTAGCGGGAGCAACCTTTAAGATTAATTAAGAATTATTTAGCATTTAAAAAAAAATGATTGCAATAAATTCTTGACTTATTTGACTTTGCTAAAATGGATTAAGTTCATAGAATAAGAAATCAAATAAACATTTCAATAGTTTTTGGAAGGAGGATTATTGTGAGATTTTTAAGAATTCTCGGTTTAATCGTATTTATCATAATCGTTATTGTTTTAATACTTGGTTTTTTTGCACCTACCAGCTATGAGGTTACGCGAAAGATAACTATAAAAGCACCCGATGAACTTGTATTCAGGCATATCCGTTATTGGAGTGAATGGCAAAATTGGTCTCCCTGGGCAGAGATAGACAGTACTATGATAGTTAGTTACGAAGGTAAAGTTGGCCAAGTGGGTTCGGTTTACAGTTGGGAAGGTGATCCTAAATTAACCGGTTCAGGAATGATGGTCAATACAGGAGTTACCCCCTATGGTGAAATTACTTATCATCTTCAATTTACCGAACCCTGGGAAAGTGAATCCGATGGATTTTTCAGCCTTGATGAAATTGAAGAAAGTACTGAGGTTACCTGGGGTCATCTAGGTACTATGCGATTTCCCTGGAATGTAGCTGCTCTATTTATGAACGTAAACAAATCACTGGGTGGAGATTTTGAAAGAGGATTAAAACTCTTGAAAACAATCTGTGAAGAAGAATATGAAATATTTAAACAGTTTACAATCAAGGAAATAGAATATCCTACAACAAAATATGCTATGATTAGGAAAACTATTGATTTCGCAGAGATGGGAAAATTTTTCGAAGAGGCTTTTAGTGAAATCTATCAATACCTTGGTATGAAGACAATTAAACCTTTAGGAGCACCAGCAGCCCTTTATTTCAGTTGGGATGATCAAAACAAGATCAGTGATCTGGCAGCCGCAGTTCCAGTAAAAAGGGATATAAAAACAGATAAGATAGAAACCCTTTCCCTTTCCTACCCCAAAGCTGTTGTTGCAGATTATTATGGACCTTATGAAAAATTAGTGCATGGTCATAATGCTCTGGATCTATATTTTGCTCAGAATGAACTTACTTATACTGGTCCTGGATTGGAAGTATATTTATCCGATCCAGAAAAAGAACCAGACAGCAGCAAATGGTTAACTAAGATTTATTATTTCGTTGCTGAGTCTGATTAATATTTTAACATTAGAAACCTGGTATCCTTTTCTTTAAGTGATCCCGGGTTTTTTCTTTTAATGTAAATCCATTATAGGCATATTAAGTTTTCTTTGTTTTCTTGCTATTTTCACAGGAGATTAGGTACGATTTTATTAAAATGACCATACAGTTTAGTGATAAACACTTTTTAGGATCTGTTTTTTTAAAAAAAACTTATTTCATTATTTATAATACTAACACTGCTATTTTTCTTGACTTCTAGAACCTTTTCACATTTTTGAACTTAACGCCGAGCAGTTTTTTCTAAATCCTGAATTAAGGACATGAAATACTGCCGATAGGGTATGCTTGGAAACGGGCATGTCTCCCGTGTTTGGAAAGGCGAGAGTGAATAGTATCGATTCAAACTTGCCTTCAAAAAATGAAAAATTTTTGGAGGTCTTATGAAAAAAAACATTTCTTTTATTCTGCTTATCTCTTTTGTCCTAGCAATGCTTAGTGGTTGTAGTGAAAAGGATTCCCCAACAGGTCCGGAAGATATTCTGGCTTACATACTGGAACAGTTTCTTCTTGTTGATGACGTGATCAATCTTTTCCCTGCTGATGATCAACAGGATATTATGGACGATCAAATCCAGATACGTAATCTTTTTTCGCTTCACGTCACTGGTGCTGACGGCTGGAGCTGGCGAAACCAGGGCAGGAGAGATTTAAATTGGACAGAATTTAAATCCGGTTATCTAATCCCTGAAGATGAAGGAAGAATCTATTTTGAGGAATTTGTAAACCAGGGTATTAATACCTACAATGTTAAATGGGCTGAAACTTTACAGGTATTCCGGGCTTTTGAATTGATCAAGCCAGATCAGTCCATTGCGATCTATGAACTCAGTGTAATGGATACAGAAATGGTAACAAATTACGATGAAGTTGAGGAAGAAGCCGTCAAGTTAACTGAATTTATTCCTGGAGAGGAGATCACCGAGATAGATTCCGTGTATTTCATCGGAGCTGATGGTTATCAGCAAACTTATACTCCTGAAGAATTCGAAGCAGGTTACTGGCTTTTAGAATCTCAGAGAACGATTTTCACCGGATTGGATCTGCCGGGATATAAGAAAAAATTTAAATTTCTCCAGCAGATTCAGGTTTTTGGCGAACAAGATATTCCAGCTGATCCTTTTGTCTGTAATTTCTCTGAAGAACCTGACCATGAATTCGATTTCCCCGAAGACTTGAGCGACTTTGATTCTATGGTCTGGGAAAACTGAGCTCGGTTCTGAATGAATCTACTTAGAAAATACAGTTCGAAAGACCTGTTATTGGTAGCTATATTCAGCGCAATGGGATTGACGGTCAAACCGATCGTCACCCCTTTGATACATTTGGTTTCTGCCCCACTTATGATCCCGGGAGGTTCTCTTGCCGGAGGGTTCTATATGATGTGGTTGTCTTTGGCAATGGCAGTAACAGGGAAATTTGGTACTGGTATTTTGGTTGGGATAGTACAAGCTGTTGTCATGATAACTCTGGGTTATTTTGGCAGTCACGGAGCAGTATCATTGATCAGTTACTCATTACCAGGTATGATTGCCGAGATCATGGGTTTGGTATTCAGAAATCGATCAAAACTTGCTTTCCATACCTGGAGTTGCACCTTTGCTAATATCAGCGGTGCTCTCGTAGTAACTCTACTGGTAATGAGGTTGCCAGTTCTACCCTTAGTGATTTCATCTCTCGCAGCTGCTATATCTGGTATAATTGGTGGAATTCTATCATGGAAACTTTATAACAAGTTAATCAAATTTGGATTGGTATAAATATTATGAAAAAATTAACAATCCTTACCTGTATTTTTATCCAAATAATTGAACTAATTTCGATGGAAATAATCAATAACCAAAAAATATATAAACTGGATATAAACGACCTGTCGAATCTACCCCAAATAGAAGTAACCACTGAGCGTCAGAAAGATGAGAATATTAGAGAAGACCTATGGAAAGGTCCTGCTCTGTCTGAAATCTTGACCAAATATAACATCACTTCATATGATCAGCTTAAGTTCACAGCAATTGACAATTATATGGTAAGATTGGAAAAACAAGATATAGAAACTGATAATCCAATCATTGCTCTTCAAAAAAATCACCGGATCCTTGCTGAAGAGAAGGTTAGGTTGATCGTACCATCAAGGCGGGATATGTATTGGGTTATGAACATCAAACAAATCGAGGTATTAGAATATCAGCAACTTACTCTACCAGCGATTATCTACAATGGGAACTACCTTCTCGATGGAGAACCTCTTACCAGAGATCCTGAGCCATTCATTAATTGCATAGGTTACAGGTTTGATCAGATTTTAGGTGATCTATTTCCATCCAAAACTGGAGACTTTTTGTTAGTAAGTTACGATGGAATTAACCATATTCTAGATTACGAAAAATATCTTTCCAGAGCTGTGCTGATCTTGGAAGATGATCAATTAATCCTCAAAAGCCCACAAATGCCTGCTGGGATGTGGTTGAAAGATCTTATCTACATTCAAAATAATGAGATAGCGATACTGATAACAAAGCGCGTTAACTCAATATCTCGAGTTGTCAAGCTTATGAACTGGATTGATCCTCCGGACCAGATAAAATCATCAAAAGCTGGAGAATTGATTACAAATTCCTTGAACAAAACCTTTGATCCTAGTGAGGTTGAAAAAATTGAATTTTTCCTTATCTCTCCTTAAAAGACTAATCATCTCTTTTTTGATAATGATTCTCGCAGCTTGTGAGAATAAAATTCGAGTTACAGGCAACCTTGACGGTTTCAAAGATATTAATGAAGAAACAACTCTAGTTAAATACAAGCAGGAAAATATTCCTGATGCATCATATTCACTGCTGATCGGCAAAGATGGTATAGCAGCATTGATCTTTGAAAGAAGTTTTGAACACGTTAGCATTATCAAAGAAAGATCCAAGTGGAACTCAAAAACGGAAAATCTCCCTGTGGTTACAAAGATTAAAGATTTATATGAGATAGCTTTTTTTAAACCTCGAACCAAATATGGTTTACATTTGCTGGAAAAAACAGTTCCAAAAAATCATATTACTCCTTTTTCAGCCAGATTAAAAGAGTTTGAATATATCGGTAAAAGCAGCAAAAATAATCATCTAGCTAGAAAATATATTAAAAAACACAAATACAATCTTCAGATAAAAACAGATTCTCTCCTGGCAATTTCAAGCAACGGAGATGAAAAATGGGTATTTCCCGATCTAGATGGAAAAATTAATGAATTTAGCTTACAGGATTACTTTTTTAAGCTCGGATCTGATACTCTCCTTGTTCTTTGGCAAGATCCTCCAACATTAACACTAAAAAAAGTAAGGTCCAAAATCATTAAAGATCTCAAAGATAATCAGGTAATGGTAATCCTTATTGATGGATTAGGTTGGGATTTCTATCAACATCTCTTTGCTCTGGATAAAATAGATATGCTGGGCACCCAAAAGCTTTATCCGGTGAGAGTTCCATATCCCCCCTGTACTAAAAATAGTTTAGCCTGTTTGATCACCCCCGAGGGAAAACAGATTGATACAGAGATCAGCTTCTTTCCTGATATTCCAAAGGGAAAAAAATTATTTTTACTGGAATCTGATCAGAGTTTTTACCCTTCCAAACATGAATTGATTCTTCATACAGACAAAAACTTTAATGGTAGTATTGATGACGAAATCTTCATGACCGCATTAAAAAAAATAACAGAAGAACATGATCTTATATTTATCCATTTTCATTCCCTGGATGATGAAGGGCATAGATCAGGAACCTATTCCCGTGAAAGAATTGCCGTTTATGCCGAAATCTTAGAATATTTAACACAATTAACTGATAACTATCCCGGTGTTATTCACCTGCTTTCAGACCATGGTATGCATAACGAGAATGGTAAAGGGATTCATAAAACAGCTGATTACAGAGACCTTCTGGCAATATGGGGTAGAATAAAATGAAAAAAACACTAATTATCCTGACTATTTTGATCCTGTTTCTTTTAGTTCTACTAACAATCTGGAAAAAAGATAAACCAGCCCAAGCTTTTTTCACGATTGAGCAGGATTATCAAGATCTCATGGTTGATGATTTACAAGTATTTGAACAACAAGAAATTACAACCAGCCAAGGCGAGAAATACAGAGCTTACTCTTTAACCGAGATTTTTTCTGCCTTAAAACTAAATACGACCGAATTAAGGGAAATCGAATTTGAATCAATCGATGGAGCGGTTCTAAAAGTTAACGCTTCTGAATTGGAAAATCTGTATCTTATCAAAGTGGATTACAACGATTCTGATTATATAAGATTAATAATACCTCAAGATGAATTTCCTCAAAGATGGTTGAAATACATCGAGACCATAAAATTGAGATGAATCTTACTGTCAGTGACCTAACTTTTAAATATCCTAATTCAAGTAGATCTATTATTGAAAACATGACCTTCCAGGCAAAACCGGGAGATATCTTTGCCATAGAAGGTGAAAGCGGTTGCGGGAAAACAACCCTTTTAAACATAATCTGCGGAGTTATACCCAAGGTAATTTCCGGAAGATTCAAAGGAGAAGTTAAATACGGTGATCGTGACCTAACTGATCTGAATCTACCAGAGATATCCAAGTACATCAGTCTGCTAATGCCTGATCCAGACCTACAGTTATTTTTTCCTGTAGTCGAACATGAGCTGGCATTTGGACCGGAAAATCTGAAACTTTCACCTGAGGAGATAAGTTCAAGAATAAAAGAAACCCTTGATCTTCTTGAAATTGGTGATCTCAGGTTTGAACAGGTTTCAAATCTCTCATTTGGACAAAAGAAAATCGTTTCTTTAGGGGCTTTATTAAGCTTATCTCCAAACGTCTATCTTCTTGATGAACCCAGTGCGGGTTTATCAGCAGAAAACGTTAGTAAAATAAAAAGTATTATCCTAAAGCTGGCAAACAAGCAAAAGATAATTTTCATTGCGGACCACAATCCAGAAATCCTTGATATCGCAAAGAAAAAGATAAATCTAAGTTAATTACCTCATGTATCAAATCAAAAATTTGAATTTTAATTACAAAAACGGAAAATTAATTTTCAAGGATACGTCATTATTTCTTGCCAAGGATAAAATCACAGGTCTTAGTGGTAAGAATGGCAGCGGTAAAACAACTTTCTGCCGTTTGTTATGCGGACTATTATCCGGATATGAGGGCAAAATCTCAATTGAAGGTAAAAACTTACAAAACCTAATCACGGCTGAAATTTCCCAATCCATTACCTATATTAAACAAGAACCCCTTGCAAACATTGTTGCGGCTACTCCCTCCGAAGATCTTGCTATCTGGTTCCATCGTTTCTCTTTAAAAGATCCAAATCAAAATGAGTTAATAGAATCTGCTCTTACTGAATACAGGATCGCAGAATTAAAGGAAAAACCTGTCTGGGAATTGAGTAGCGGTGAGATTAAAAGAATAAATCTGGCAGCCTTACTTCTTAATAGCCACAAATACTGGATAATAGATGAACCATTGGCTGGTTTAGATAGAAATCTGCAGAATATTTTTCTTCAAATCCTATCTCGTAAACCTGGATCCGGAGCTTTGATAATTTCCCACGATCAGACAAATCTGAGACCATTTCTTGATCATATCTACCACATCGAAAATTATAGAATAGAAAAAATGAGGTAAAATGAAATTTTTCTTATTTATAGTTTTATTGATTACATCAACACCTACCTGGGCTTTTGAAGAAGAATCAGCTGATACTTTAGGGGTGGGAAAAAAGAGGATCTACAGTCTTGAGGGAATCCGGGTTGTTGCTGATAAACCGGAATCTTCCATCGGCAAAATAATAATAAAAGATTATTCTATTAGAGGAATCAATCCCGATCTTAATTTTGGTGAAGCCGTAACCGACTTGAATGGTGTGAACCTGACAACAGGGGGAAAATCAGGAAGCAATCTAAATATAAGGGGATTCAATGAAAAACAGATCAAAATCCTGGTCGATGGTCGTCCTCTAAGCGGTGGATATTTTGGTAGTGTAGATCTAAATACTATTCCCGCGTCTGATTTACAGGAGATCCAAGTTATTAAAGGACCTGTTTCATCTCTTTACGGATCCGATACCATGGGTGGGGTAGTGAATTTCATCACTAAAAAACCCGATCCCGATTTTACAATAAAAGCAGGTATCATTGCTAAAAGAAACAATACCAATAAATTATATCTTACTGCTTCCCAAAGTTTAAAAAGCTGGGACTATAGGATTTATCTGTCCAGATACAACACGGAAGGATTCGTGCTTTCCGGGGATTTTATCCCTACAACATTTGAAAATGGAAAGGTTAGAAATCATAATGCCAGTGAACAATATGATATTAAAACAGGACTCAACTGGACCTTGTTCGATTTTCATTCTTTTTCGATCCAGTCCGGGTATACTACAATGCCGGAAAAAGAGATAACCCCTTCAATCTATGAGAAAAATTATCGCAAATATCTTGATTGGAAAAGATGGCAACTATCCGGTGCTGCCAATATTCAACTCCTGTACAATCTCGAATCAAATACCAATGTATACTACGATCAGTATGAAGACATCTATGCTGAATATAGTGATCCCGATTTTGAAAACATGTATCTCCAGTGGCCTTCGGAATTGAGTAGTTGGAAATTCGGTTTAGCTCATATTTTTGATTGGCAGATAAATATTTTCTGGAGAAACCAGTTTGGATATCGTTTTGAAAAGGAAGCTTACAGTCGAAAAGATAATGGTAATTATCAGGATTGGACATCAAACAACCTACATAAACAGAATTTATTCTGGCAATCTGAATTAGATTTTAGACAATTCAGTTTAACTTCAGGGTGTGCATTCTCTGTTTTCAGACAAAAACACAG
>Ga0272442_10001278_pt1 | contig 38576 bp, 29 predicted proteins | sample SSMForm2O_FD_200262 | JGI IMG/M metagenome (GOLD analysis project Ga0272442, IMG submission 200262) | Marine sediment archaeal communities from Little Sippewissett salt marsh, Falmouth, MA, United States - SSM-Form-2O | ecosystem: Environmental > Aquatic > Marine > Wetlands > Sediment ... | reverse complement strand
TGTTGCCGGGAGGGCGCTGCCGGTCGTAGTTGAATTGAGAGTGGTCGAGGTGGTACGGCAGCAGGTCCCCCGGTCGGACGGGTGGCCCTGGGATTTTCTCTTTCCCGATCGGGAAGAAGGCGATGAAGGCGGACAGGAACGTGAGTTCAGGAGTCAGGGACTCGGATCAGGCGTCATTGTCCGCCGGGACGGGGACAATTATTATGTACTCACCAACGACCACGTGGTCGGAGAAGCCGATGAGATCAACGCTGTCCTGTATGACGGCCGTGAATACACCGCGACGCTGGTCGGCAAGGACCCCCGTAAGGACCTCGCAATGGTGGCCTTTGAAACGAAGGATAGAGATATCGATATAGCCCGGCTCGGCGATTCGGAGGAACTCCAGGTCGGTGACTGGGTGCTGGCGGTCGGCAGTCCCTTCGGCTTTGTTTCCAGCGTGACCGCAGGTATCGTGAGCGCCAAGGGCAGATCCGGACCACAGGGAAATATCAGTGATTTCATACAGACCGATGCCGCTATCAACCGGGGTAACTCCGGTGGCGCTCTGGTGGATATCTACGGCAATGTAGTCGGTATCAATACTTGGATCGCCGCGCCGACCGGAGGAAATGTCGGCCTCGGATTCGCTATCCCCATAAACAATGCGAAGGGGGCCATAGAGGATTTTATTACCAAAGGCAAGGTCGAGTACGGATGGCTCGGCGTGACGGTAGGAGATGTGAACAAGGAGCTGTCGGAACAGCTCGGTCTGAACACCGTAAAGGGGGCCTTCGTTCATAATATCTACCTGGACTCACCCGCCGATAAGGGCGGAATGCGGCCAGGAGACTTCATCGTCGGGATCAACGGCAATGAGGTCGAAAGCCGTGACGAAGTAGTACGCACCGTTGGAGATCTGCGGGCAGGTGAACGGGCCGAATTCGATGTCATCCGTTTCGGCGAGCGGTTGGAACTCGATGTTCGGATTGGCGAACGGAAGGAGAGTGAGGAGATCCTGTCGAACCAGAACAAACTCTGGCCGGGAATGACGGTGGTACCGCTCACGGATGAAGCCAGGGAACAGCTCGAGATCGACGATTCCCAGGGCGGAGTACTTGTAGCCAACGTTGAACGGGGAACCAAAGCCTTCGTACACGGTATGCGCTCATTCGACATCATCGTCTCGATAAATGATACTACAATCGATGATCTGGAGGATTTTTACCAGATCATCAGCAATCCGCGAACCGACAAATTCGAAATAAATTATATTCGCGAAGGTGAAAAAGGCTATGCTGGAGTTGTAAGGTAAGCTATAATTAATTGCATGTAACCTAATTGAAAAAAATGGAGGGGCTTGAAAGAGCCCCTCCTCTACTATGTAATCAGGAGAAAGTACGGTTTATGAAAGATTTTGTCGAATACGATCAAGTCAGAAACAATTCACTGAAAATGGCATACAAGATACACAAAGACGGATTTATCCCCGATGTTATCTATGTACTTCTGCGTGGAGGGGCGTATATCGGCAATGTAATCAGCGAATATTTTAAAATCGTGCGGCGCGACGAGCGGCCGGTTTTTTACGCTGCCGTCGTAGCCCGTTCCTACACCGATATTCACAAGCGCTCACGGGTCATGATAGACGGATGGACCTACAGGCCGGAGTATCTGAGGAACGGGGACAAGGTCCTCCTTGTGGATGATATATATGATTCCGGACGGACGATGAATTATCTCGCCGAAGTGATCATGGAACACGGTATTCCCCGGGAAGATCTGAAGATCGCGGTTCACGACTACAAGGTGTTTCCCAACAAACCGGATGACAAGTCCCCCGTCTGCCCCGACTATTACTGCCGCAAGCACGTCGTCACTTCGCCTGATGATGATGTGTGGATCCACTACAAGAGCCATGAGCTGGTCGGGTTGAACAAAGAAGAGTTCCAGAAATACTACTCCTTTACCGATAAAGAATTTATAAACATTCTGGAAAAAGAGCTTTTTAGCCAGATACGGTAAAAACTATGTTCGTTTTCAACAGACAGACTATACGCCGAGGGTGTGTCCTTTCTCTCTTCATGTTCATTTTTATAATGTCGATCTTCTCTCAGATAAAGGAGACTCAATCACTTTCATCGGGAGAAGGACTGCTCGATCCATCACCCGGAGTCTACGGCGATGACCAGCTTGTAGTGATCAAAGGTACGGAAGATACTTTTTACCAGTATCGTTTTTCCGGGAGCGCGGAACAGACCTGGATCGACTACCGGGTGCCTCTCCAGCTTACGGCTCTGCCTGGTGAAGAGCGGCAGTTCCATCTGCAGATACGGGAAAAAATGGGCCGAAACGCCGGAGACCCGCAAACCTACCGCTACGTCATCGACAAGCTGCCGCCAGGGCCTCCTTCAATATCATTTTCCGGCGAACGCAGCGGATCGGCCCTGCAGTTCTCCACACAGGATGAAAGCGACACCGTCCAGTATTGGATCGACAGTTTTCAGAGAAACGAATTTCGAAGATGGACCGGCGGCAGCATTCCCCTGGACAGGGGGGGCGCGGTCAAGGCGTATGCAGTGGACCGGGCCGGTAATCATAGCGAAGTGGTGACCAGACAGACTTCCGCTGCATTTCAGTGTACAGAAGTTGAAGCCGTCGATCTTCGTTCGCCTGTAGGAGGGAGTTTTCAGAATAGACAGATTCTCGTGATCGCCAATCCGCAGTGCTTCGAATGGATCCGTTATACCATCGACGGGAGCAATCCGGAAGAGACCGGGACCCGGTATGATGGGCCGGTAATTCTCGATGTCCGCGGTGAGGTGCGGCTGCGAATAGCCGCCAGGATACTGTTCCGTGAGGAGGTACTGACTGCCGAGACCGTCTATTCAGTTGCACAGGAACCTCTGGAACAGATTGATTTCTCGAGCGGAGCTTCCCTGTATGACCTCGACCACCTGCCGGTGCCCGAGCTGTCCGACGCTTACTCTCTTTACTATTCTCTGAAGGAGAAGGAGGTCTCTCTCCGCGATCGGCAGCTGACGGAGCCGGTACAATTCAGCCTGACCGAGGGAATGATAAACTACATCCCATACAGAATAGGAGTGTATGACCCGGCTGAGGGAAGAATGTATCAGTACCGTACACTCTACACCATTGACCGCAGAATCCCCGCTCCGCCTTCTATCGAAACCAGCGGGCTTCCGCCGTTTCAAACGCAGGAGACAGTCCAGATACGCGCGCCCCGCGAGGCAGTGGTCTACTACACAACCGACGGCAGCACACCCGACCGGTTCGCCAGCATCTACCGTAATCCGTTTACTATCCGTCCGGAGGGATCCTCGGATATAGGCGCCGTAGATGTACAGGCTGTCGCCAGATTTCCCAACGGTAATACAAGTGAAGTCAGCAGGCTGCTTGTGCCGTTCGACCGGGAAGCGCCGGAACCGCCGACGTACACGGTCGTTTCGCGTACTCAGAACGAGACTGTATTTGAACTCGATCATCCGGAAAAAGGTATTCAATTCGTCTACAACATCGGGTATGACCGAACGTCGACCCTGCAGCTGGAATCAAGCTCCTCCTGCTGCGGCCGTCTGGTCAGAGTGGCTTTCCCTTACGGGTATACCGGGAGCGCCATGATACGCTTCGGGGCGCGGGATGCAGCCGGCAACCTCAGTCTTCCGACGGCACTTGAAGAGGTGATCGTGGACACCGTTCCCCCTCCTCCTCCCGAGATCACCGTGAGAGACCTCAGGGTTAGTATGACGGGTGCGGGAAAGCTTTCGTATCGGATCGAACCCGGGGAACGGGAATATAAGGAATACACCGAACCTGTCAGGTTGACGACTGTGGCTGATGAAAAAGTGATCTACCAGATATACGGCAGGGCTGAAGATGAGGCCGGCAATATATCACCGCCGGCGAAGATTCAGGTCGTTTACGACCGCCGCCCGGCGGAACTGCCGGAGCTTTCCGGGGTTCGTGACGGTGCTCACTACAGGGAACCGGTTACCATCCGGAGCATCGAGGCATATCCCGACTCGGTTACCTATTACACCCTTACCGCAGAGGAGCGGAAGCAGCAGGGAGGCGCTGAAGATACAGCTCAGGAGCCCCCTGGGGAGACACCGCCGCCGGATGTGACCGACAGGATGCTGCAGGGTTCTCTCACCCTGAGGGGAGAGGAGAAGCGTGAGATCGTCTACACCCTCAGGATAAGGAGCTACATTCCCGGAAGCGAGTCATGGAGTGAGACCGCCGAATTCCGGTTCGTCATAGACAGGCTTGCCCCTGCTCCCAAGGATATGCAGCGGCTGCTGCAGCCGGGACTTTTCAATGAGACCTTTTTTCTCAGAGAAAAAAATATTCCGGAGAATGAGAATCTCTGGCTGTATGTCAGTGAATCACAGCTGTCCGCGGAAGATTTCACGGCTGAAAACATTCGGGATTCCAGGCTGTCTGCCCGTTCAGGAGTGAATATCGAGGGGAAACCGGGTGAGGAGATCACCTACTATATTTACACCGCCGCATTCGACCTTGCGGGGAACAGCAGTGTTTCAGGTCCATTTTCCGTTGTGATCGACAGAGCGAGACCTGAAGTGCCTGTGCTCTCCGGTGTGCCTTCAGGACGTTTTATACGGGCGCCGGTGACCATTCGGCCTCCCGGCAGCTACGAAAACACAATACGTTACGAGCTGACCGATGATGATTCAATTCCTCCGGTTCCCGGAGATGATTCGCAGATACTCAGCGGTCCGGTAACACTGCAAAGCAGCACCGGGCAGGAGAAGTCTTACTATCTGCTCTACAGGGCGGTAGACGCGGCTGGAAACTATTCCGATATTGGTACGGTGCATGTAACGATACTGCGGACGGAGCCCTCCGAACCTGTCGTGAATGTCCTGCGTGTCGGACAGCGGCTCTGGGAGATCACTTTCAATTCGAGTGAGGGCTCCAGGATCTCTTACAGTATCGCCGGCAGCGAGTTCATCGAATATGACTATCCGGTCCTCTATGAGATGGATTCAGGACTCAGGACAACCAGTATAGAGGCCTACAGTGTCGATGAGAGCGGCGGACGCAGCAATGTCGTATCCCGGCGCCTGGAAATTGAAGAGGGTGGTTCCGCACCGGTAGGGGGTGTGGAAGACAGCAAACTCTACAACCGGGACATAACCATCAGTCCCCAGCTTGAAGATGTCGATCTGAGGTATGAACTTACCGTCAGTCAGGAATCGATGCCGGTGCTCACCGGCAGTTCGCCGAGAATGACCGGACCTCTGAAAATACCTGCGGACCCGGAGAGAGAGATCCGGTACCGGCTGAAGGTCGGTATCTACGAAGCCGATACAGGATCGTTTCACAGCATCCGGACCTATGATTTTGCGGTGGATATGGCCGCTCCGCTGGCGCCCGAATTGGTCGGCATCCAGGCAGGCGTCCATTACACCGAGGACCAGACTGTACGGATCGATTCCGAGGAGGAAGGCACGGTTGTGTACTACAGCATCCGTGAATCGGAAGGACCCGAAACTCCATCTAAGAGATATACAAAGCCCGAGAGGATCCAGGTCCGCGGAGGCGTACGGAAGGATTTTACCGTCGAAATGTGGGCGGTCGATCAGGCGGGAAACCGCAGCCCTGCAAGGAGTGTGAGCTTCGTAATCGACAAAGCGGGTATATATGTATCTCCGGATGGACGGGACGGGAACAACGGAGGCAAGGATTCCCCATTCCGGACTCTGGACCGCGCACTGTACGAAGCAGCCAATTCGAACCGCAACACCATCTACCTGTCGAAGGGCGAATATTCACTCTCCAAGCCTATCATTATTGACACGCAGCTGAATATCAGAGGCGGATACAATAACAGCGACTGGACCCGCAGTTCGGGGAATAAGACCCTCATATCCGCGGATACCTCTTTCCCTGCTGAGCGGTCGATTTTCGAGCTCCGGGACGGTACCCTCAGACTTAACGATATAGTGCTTTCGAACTACCGGATGTCCGGCCCGATTATTCTGCAGAGAGGAGATTTTTCCACCCTGATTGTCCGGCAGAGTCTGCTGCTGCATGCAAGCGGGCGGGCCCGGGTCTTCATCAATACCAGCGGCGGGAACCTCCTGTTCACCGATACCCGGATTGAAGTGGGAGAGGATGCTTCTGGCAGGATCCTGCAGTTGAGCGAAGCGTCCCTGGCCTTCAAGGACTCTCTGGTCGATATTTCAGATTTCAGCGGGGCGTTGACCGTGTTCGATCTCGACAGGTGCGAGGCCGAGTTCACGGCGGTCGGGGTTACTATAGACAATGCTGGCAGCTCGATCACCGTACGCTCCCGGGAATCGGATGTCCGCATCATAGATTCATACATGGAAAACGGGGCCGGTTCGGCACAGAGTACCGTCGTTCGTCAGGATGGCGGTACTCTCGAGATCAGGGGTTCAACCATTGGGAAAAAGGACGGGGAAGCCGGCAATGCCGCCCGCATGGCGACGGGTGTGGAAGCGGACAATGCCAGGATCACCATTGAATCTTCCCTGCTCAATGCAGATGGGAGAAACGGCGTGGTACAGATGAATATCCGCTCGAGCAGCGTCACGGTGAACGACAGCCGTCTGGAAAACAGCCCCGCGGAGGAGTTCAGCTATCTGGTGCGGGTGAACGGCGGAAGCTGTACCCTCTCCAATGTGGAGATGAGTTCCCGGGAATCGTACGAGCTGTACGGTATCAAAGCCGAGGGCAGGGCGGCGGTCCTGATGCGTTCCTCATCGTTAGAACTTGCTGCGGCGCAGAATATATGCACCGGCATCATGCTGGACGCCCTTACCATCGGTACCATTCAGAGCAGCCGCTTAACCGCATCCGGAAGCCGTGGTGCTGCCGCGGTGAGACAGGAAGGGTCCGGCTTCCAGCAGGGGAACGGCACGCCGAGCCCCAACCTCAAGCTGATCGAGAACACCTTCTCCGGCTGGGAATACCTCCTGATAAACGCCCGCGAACAGGTCCGCACCATCGAAGCCCTCGAGTCGGAAAAGCCCCCCTTCGACATGAAGACTCCCCACCGGGGGAACAGGCAGGAGTGAGATGTGAGACGCGGCGGCTATCGGCGCCGCCTCTTGAACCGCTGCTGAAGCTGCCGGCCATCTCTTGAGCCGATGCTGAAGCCGGTAATACCCGCATCTGCCGGACATATAAAAAAAGCCGCCCACGTTCGGGCGGCTTGTCAAATTCCGTTAGAGGTTAACGGCGGTCAGCTACAGCTTTTCGAAGCTTCCGTCTGAATTCCTTCTCCAGAGTCCGTTGCTCGTGCCGAGGTAGAACTCAGTAGTATTACCGGGTGATTGATAAACACAGCGGATTGCCGCTGATTCAAGATCTGGATACGTTGCATAAAAATTAGCGGGAGTGCCCGTAGATGCTGTGGCGGTAGGTCCGACGACGCTGTTTGATCCAATCGCCATTTCGTAGTAGCAGTTATCAGTGCCGATTATTAAATACTTTGCAGCACCAAGTGTAACAACTGAAAGACTTCCTTCTATTGGTAGATCAGAGTCGGATGATATATTCTGAATGTGGTCCCAGGTTGAACCATCAGGTGAACTATAGACTTGTCTTCCGGAAGTGGTGAGATAGAGCCTTTCAGTAGCCTCATCATCGCTGCAGATTGCAAGGAAGTCTCCGCTTAAGCTCTCGCCATTGAAGGTAGGGGGTACTTCGATGAGGCTTCCAAGAGCACCGGAGTATATTTTATCTTTTGAAATAACGAAATAAACAGCTGCGAGAGCTGCTGCATCGTAAAAATTAATAATTGCTTCCGAATTATATGCACTGAAATCAGCCGTCGACTGAACATCCTGTACACCCGCATCTGTACTGAGTTCAAGAAAGAAAGCGTCTTCCTGGTCCGCCTGGAAGAGATCGATGTCTCCAGTGTATGAGAATATCGAAGTGTTCCACGTACTACCATTATATGACCACAGCTGGCCGTCATCTACGTTGTTGTCGTCGTTGTTGATATTGACAAAGAGCGTTTCAGTGCTGTCCGCAACTATGTTATATGCAAAGTTGCTGCCGGTAATGCTTGACCAGTCATCGCCCACCTGCTTGAAGACCGACCGCCCTGCAAGCGCATACAAATCAGTTGTTGTCTCAACAACCTGGAACACAACCCGTTCCGAGATCTTGGACTCCTTCTGGGCTTTCTCCTGGCTGATCTGGTAGAAGATACCGACGCCGTCCTGGTTGCAGCCGGCGAAGAGGAGGAATATGGCGGTAAGCATGATAGCCGCAGCAAGAAGGAATGCCATGCGGGCTGGTGAACAGTTTCGCGCGACCGACCTGTTTCGGCCTGTTGCTCCGTTGCCGGAGGCTGATGTATTTATTTTTTTCCGTACAATATTCATATCGATTGACTCCGATTTATGAGAAATGGTACCGGGCCGAGAAGCTCAGCTCGAGGAAGTTCCCGAAGGAGGAGACATCCGCCTTGTCGCCGAAGTAGATCTCGGGTACCCACCAGTAGTTGAGGGAGAGCCCCAGGCCCCACTCGGCGTTGATGTTGTAATAGCCGCTGATGCCGGGGATGGCGATCGGCCCCAGGTAGATCTGGTCCTGAACGCGGTTGATTACGAACCCGCCGTGAAATGAAACCGGGAATTCGAAGGAACCCGAACGGAAGAGATACTCCGCCCACATAGTGATGGGAATCAGGCTGTTGACGTAGCCCTGCGGAGTGAAGGAAAAAGATCCCGCCAATTTGGCTCCCAGGGCGAATCGGGGAGTGAGGTAGCTGCCCCAGCTGAGTGAACCCATACCGCCGAGACTCAACTGACCCCAGGCTGGTTCGAAGGTGCTTAATTCATCCACTGAGTCGGCCCCGGGGAAGTGAAAAAAGAGCGGGAAAAAGAGACCGACGTTGATCGAAAAGGTCTGGCTGCCGAGGCCGTAGGGTTCGATGAAGCCCTCCTCTTCGGGAAATCCTCCCTCGGGCGGTTCCTGTTCATTCGGACGTTCCTGCATACCCCCTTCCGGTCCGTTCTCTCCGTTTTCCTGGGCGAACAGTGGAGAGAACGTCGCTCCGGCCATGAATACACACAACAAGCACACTAGAATGCGGCGATTTAATGTCATATATCCTCTATCTTCCTTAATATCAAAATTTATGCGAACATGTGATTTGAATAGTAACACTCAAATACCCTTTTATCAACAGGGTGCCGCAATATCGCAGTGCGGTCTTTTTTATTATAGGATTAAGAGATGAAGAGTATAAGAAGACAAGGAGAGGAACAATGCCGGCTGAGATAATTGATGGGAAAAAACTTGCCGAAGATATGCGCGCCGAGATAGCACGGGAAGTTGCTGAGCTGACAGAGGCTGGAACGGTTCCCGGTCTCGGGGTTGTACTGGTGGGTGAAGACCCCGCCAGCCAGTCCTACGTGAGGGCCAAGGAAAGGGCCTGCGAGAAGGCCGGTATCTATTCCGACGACAACCGGCTTCCCGCCGATACCAGCGAAGAGGAGCTTCTGGGATTGGTGGACCGCATGAATGAGGACCCGCGGATACACGGAATTCTGGTACAGCTTCCCCTGCCGGACCACATCGACGAGGAGAAGGTCCTCCTTCGGATCAAACCGGAGAAGGACGTCGACGGGTTCCATCCATACAACGTCGGCCGCATGATGCTCGGGCAGAAGGGATTTTTACCCTGCACACCTCACGGGGTGGTGCAGATGCTCAACCGGTCGGGGGTGGAGACGAAGGGGGCCCATGTGGTGATCGTCGGACGCAGCAACATCGTCGGGAAGCCGCTGGCCAATATGCTTCTTCAGAAGGCGGAAGGACGGAATGCCACCGTTACCGTGTGTCACTCCGCCACCAGAGACATATCCTCCATCACCAGGCAGGCCGACATCCTCATAGCCGCTGCAGGACGTCCTGAGATGATCACCGCGGACATGGTCCGGGAAGGGGCCGTTGTAATAGACGTGGGAGTCAACCGCGTGGATGATCCTTCCAGGAAGAAGGGCTACCGCCTCACTGGAGATGTCGACTTCGAAGCGGTGAAGCAGAAGGCCTCTAAAATCACTCCCGTACCCGGCGGCGTAGGTCCAATGACCATCACCATGCTGCTGTACAATACCCTCGAATCGGCCCGGAACTCGCGGTGATTTTGCACTGACAGAATATCCGGGCAACCCCTGTTCGAATCGGCCCGGAACTCGCGGTGAATTTACACTGCACGGAGCTCCTGCAGGCAGCGTGCCTGTGACCCCGGTGTCCCGGGTCTGTTCTTTTTTTCGGCACCATGTTAGTATTCGGGAGCGAAACAGTTCTGGAGGAATCCCGCAATGAGTACCCCCAATCTCAAGAAGCAGTATAGAGATATATTGACCGACAGTTTCCCGGAGACCATGGAGATGCACTTCGGCGAAGATTCACATCAGCAGGTGATGAAGTTCCGGAAGGTAACCTGGAATATCGACGGAGAGGAGAAGGGGCTGCGCTACGGCGAGAATCCCCATCAGCCGGCGGCCCTCTACCGCCTTGTGAACGGCAACCTGGTTCTGGGGGATGTACACGCAGTCACACCGGACCTCGGAATGGCCAGCGGGGTCAAGCTCCTGAAATCCGGCAAGCATCCGGGCAAGATCAACATCACCGATGTGGACAGCGCTCTCAATATCCTGCGCTACCTCACGGACGGGCCGGCAGCGGTAATAATCAAACACAATAACCCGAGCGGGGTTGCCCGAAGGGATTCGCTCACCGAAAGTTACCTGGCTGCGTTCATGGCGGATCCAATCGCCGCATTCGGCGGCGCTGTAGCCTTGAACAGCGAAGTGGACGCTGACACGGCCCGGGAGATCTGCAGCCGGTACACCGAAGTGGTAGCGGCACCGGGATTCACCGACGGTGCCATGGCGGAGTTTTCCAGAAAGAAAAATATCCGGGTCATGGAAATCGGCAACATGGAGCGGCTGCAGGAGTTCGCCGTAACCCCCCACCTCGACTTCCGCTCGATGATGGACGGCGGGCTGGTAGTACAATGGAGCTACCGTACCCGTATTCTGACCGCTGAGGATTTCCTGCCGGCCGAAACCGAATACAAAGGCACGCACTATCGGTGCGAACGGCTGCCGACGCAGGAGGAGAAGGATGATCTCCTCTTCGGCTGGCATGTCGAAGCAGGCGTGACGAGCAATTCGGTCCTCTATATAAAAAACGGAACCACCGTCGGCATAGGAACAGGCGAACAGGACAGGGTGGGATGCGCCCGGATCGCCCGGGACAAGGCCTACGAAAAATGCCGATACCGGCAGTCGCTTCTGAAGCACGGGAAAGGCTACCACGAGCTCGAAGACAGCCAGAAAGCTGAAATTGACGCCTATGTTCAGGAGAACAGCGGAGATATCCGCGGGGGAGTGATGATCTCCGACGGATTCTTCCCGTTCCGGGACGGCATCGATGTCGGACTGGCTGAAGGCGTCACTGCGGTAGCACAGCCGGGCGGCTCGGTGCGTGATTACGAGTCCATACAAGCCTGCAACGAGTACAAAGCAGCCATGGTATTCACCGGGGAGAGATCGTTTCGTCACTGATGGGAATGAAGAACAAAAAGGTTTTGATCACAGCGGTTATTGCAGCTCTGCTCGCACTCGTACTGGTGAGCGGGTGGTACTTACTCTTCGCGCAGTACCAGGAGCTGCAGGTGAGTTTCGAAGCACTCCAGCAGCAGGTAGCCGAAGGCATAGACGAGCAGAGCACCGACCTCGAAAGACTCAGGATACAGCAGCACGTACTGCAGCATAATCTCAACGAGAGCCGTACAGTGCTGAAATTGCCGGAGGTCCCTGATTTTTCCAATGATGACAATGTTCCCGGTTCTGGCCGTACAGAAGACGGCCGCATGGAGAATTCACGGTATCCGGATGATCTGTTCTACCGCGGGATACGGTACTTTTCGGACTACTATCGCATGCAGGAGCTTTCATACAGGTTAGCCGATCTCATGGAGACCAGTGAGGTCGCGGAGAGTGCTGAAACGGCAGGCCTCGCGGTACGGAAGACCGGCACGGTGCGGTATACGTTGATGCATACGGACCGGGAGGCTGAACTCTTCGTGGTGGAAGGTTTTTTCGATGAAGAAAAACCCGGGTTCAGGGTACTATCCGCCGGTGGAAAGAATGAGATCTTTTTCCTGTCGGATGGTACCGGTAAAGATGCGGCGGATAAGAGCGCCGCGGAAGAGTTGGGCCGTTACATAGTCTCCAGGACCGGCGAGCTTAAGCAGCTCAACGCGGATTTCATGGACACGGCCCGTTCATGTATACGTACCGCTTCGGATGCGCTGGAGGCGGTTATCAGGGGACAGGACTACATAAGCCTCGAAGAGCACACAGGCTTCACCGCTAATCCCGGAGGTGATCCCAGGGGTTATTCCGACTGCGTTCTTATCATAACGAAGCGTGATCCGGCTGACGTGAACAACCGGGAAGTTCTGGTTTCCCTGGGAGTCGAGTTCCCTTCCAGCCGGCTTTTTATCGATGATGAGACCTTCACGGGGCTGGATGATTTCAAAGCTGCTCTGGAAGATAGACTGGAATCGGTGGATCCCCGGACGGCTGCGGAGAAGCGGGTCGCGGAGATGAAGGATAGACTCCTCGAGATGTCGCAGGACGGATCTTTTACCGATTTTCTCGAAGAGCAGGGTCTCAGGATGGATTCGGAGCCGCGTGAAAGCGGCGACTACTTTTCGTTCGACCTTTATGACAGCCAGGGGAGGCGGTACGGCGCTTTTTCCGTACTGAAAAAAGTGGGGGGCATCTACCTGACCGACCCGGATGATGTCCCGGTTGCATCGCTCATGACGGTGGAGACGGCTCCGGAGCTGAAGACCAGGACGGGAAAGAACCGGACCTTTGAGATCGATGATCTGCCGGAGGCCTCCTCCAATTCCATGGCGGGGAGTTCGTCCGGTTCTACGCTGCTTCTGTGCGGCACTCACGAGAGAAATGCCGATACCATCATCATAGCCCGGCTGATGGACGGCGAAGAAGTACGGCTTCTGAGTGTTCCGCGGGATCTGTATTACCGGTATCGGAAGCTCAACACTCACTATCGGACATACGGAATCGGAAGACTGAAGTCGATCCTGGAGGAAATGACCGGTGTGCAGTTCGACGGCTATATAAGCGTCGATATGTACGCTTTCATCGATATCGTAGATCTGCTCGACGGAATAGATATAGTACTCGATGCGCCTCTGCGGGACCCGACCTACCGTATCCGGGACAGGGGGGAGTGGACGACCCTCTCCTATCCGGCGGGAAGGCACCATCTCTCGGGAGTGGAAGCGCTTCGGGTGGTCAGGTCACGGCACACCTCCGATGATTTCGACCGGAGCTACCGGCAGCAGCTGGTGATCCGGGCCCTGTGGGACAGGCTGAATCAGATGCACACAGGTAAATTGAAGGAAGTGTACGACATTTTTGCCGTTCTTGCGGAGTACGTGGACACAGATTTGAGTTCCTATGAACTGGCCCAGTATTTCCTGCAGTACCGGGATGCCGAAATCGAACCGCGCAAGAGCATCTCCACCGACAACGTCCTCTACACGACCTACAGCAACTTTTACCTCTCCGGGCTGGAACCGGATGAGGTGGATGAAGAATTTGACAAAGGGGCCTGGATCCTGCTGCCCCTTGAAGACGACTGGAGTCTCATCCCCCGGTACGTGCAGCAGGAGCTCGGGCGGGGAGACTGATGGCGAAAAAATACTGGCTTGAGATATACGGATGTCAGATGAACTTTGCCGAGGGGTATGCCCTCGAGAACGAGCTCAAAAACCATGGATGGGAACCCGCAGGTTCCGCTGAGGAGGCGGATGCGGCGATTCTCCACACCTGTTCGGTCCGGCAGACCGCGGAGAACCGGATCTGGGGAAGGCTCGGGTACTTCAAGCACATCAAACAGAATCGGCCGCAGAAGCTCATCGTGATGGGATGTATGGCCGAGCGGCTGAAGGAGAAACTGCAGGAAAGAGAGCCGGCGGTCGACCTGGTGGTGGGGAACTACAGCAAGGAGTATCTGGCCGACATTATAGAGCGGACCGCGGGAGAGGTCGCGGGAGGGATAGCAGGAGAGGTCGCGGGAGGGATTGCAGGAGGGACCGCGGGAATGATTGCGGGAGGGGCTGCCGGGCAGAGAGCTGCAATCGGCGACGGTCGCGATTCCCTTGATTCCGCCGATACGATGACCGCCCCTGAGGACGGCAAAGGGTTCACCTTTCACCAGCTGCATCACCGGGAGAGGGATTTTCACGCCTACCTGCCAATCATGCACGGCTGCAACAACTTCTGCACCTACTGTATCGTGCCCTATGTGCGGGGAAGAGAGGTGTCCCGTCCGCCGGAGGAGATCATCCGGGAGATCCGGCTGCTCGAGACGGAAGGAGTCAAGGAGATCTCTCTTCTCGGACAGAACGTGAATTCATACTCATATCAGGATTCGGACCGGGACCTCGATTTCCCCGACATTCTTGAGATACTGCTTCGGGAGACACGGGGTATTGAATGGGTCCGCTTCATCACTTCGCATCCGAAAGACGTCCCGCCGAAGCTCATCGACCTGATTGCATCGGAACCGAAGCTCTGCCGTCACGTGCATCTGCCGGTCCAGCATGGTTCGAGTACAGTATTGAAGCGAATGAACCGAAAATATTCACGTGAGGATTATCTGCAGCTTGTGGAGAAAATGAGAGCGGCGGTTCCGGATATTTCGCTTACCACCGACATTCTGATCGGTTTTCCGGGAGAAACTGAGGCGGACTTTCAGGACACCATTTCGCTGATGAAAGAGGTCCGCTTCGATGATGCCTTCATGTATTACTACAATGTGCGTGAAGGAACTCCTGCCGCCGGTTTCGAAGGGCAGCTGTCGAAGCAGACCAAGCTTGACCGTCTCGCCGCGGTGATCGAAACGCAGCGAGGGATAACCCACGACAAGCGGCTGGAACGGGTTGGAACGGTAGAGAAGGTGCTGGCGGAATCGGTATCGAGGAAGAACGCTAACGAACTGCTCGGCCGTACGGAACGGGACCAGATGGTGGTGTTTCCTGGGGACGGGAAGCTGATTGGCCGGTTCTTCAACGTTCAACTGGAACAGCTGCAGGGAAATACCTTCAGAGGAACACTGATCGACTGAGACCGGAGTGATGAAGAGAAAACACCGTAGGAAGTATGCATATCCCGAAAAAACCGCCGGCGTATTGCAGATAGCGGTACTGCTTCTATTTATGAGTTCGGCGCCTTATCTTGACGCGGAGCCTGCGCAAACCGGGAACTCCGCTTCGGATTCATCATCGGTTGATGAACTGCTCGCACTGCGGGGAGAACCGGATTTTTTCGAAACCCTTATGGACGTATACCGTTCGATGAGTGATCCTCTTGAGGCTCTCGATCTGATGGCGACCTTTCTGCCGGTACTCGAAGGCGACGCGGAAAGGCATACACTTCTTCTCGATATGGCCCGGCTTGAAGAACAGGCAGGCCGTCTGCAGAAGGCCCAGCTGCACTACCAGTCGGCCGCTTTCACCGGTCAGCTCACGAGGGATTACCGGGCGCTTTTCCACTCCATGCTCATTCTGATAGAACTTGGAGACTATGAGTATGCCATGGTCCAGGCCCAGCAGATAATCGCAAACAGTGATGATTCCATTCTCAGCCTGCAGGCGGCTGCACAGAAGGCCCGTATCCAGCAGCTTCAGGGAAGGCAGATGGAAGCACTGCAGACTGCGCAGCAGCTATATAACAGGCGGAAGAGTCTTCCGGCGGACGTGCTCTACAGTCTGTGGGTATTGTATCGGTCGGTCCCGGGTACTTCGGATTACAGCTCATCAGCAGATACTGTCGAGCGGGAGCTGTCCGAACGGTTTCCAGATTCACCAGAATACGGCCTGATTACCAGGGAAAATTCCCCTGCGACGACCGTAGAGAACGCCCTGGGGCTGAGAAGCATTATAGAGGATGACTCCGGTGCGGAAGGTATGCGGAACAGGCTGGACGGCACAGATATTCCGGACAGCTCGGATGCTCCGGATAGCGCACATATTCCTGACGCAGATTCCACAATAATGGAACAGGAGCGGAACCGGGATATTCATCAGGACCATGATCAGCAGCGAGGGCAGGACCAGCAGCCGGAAAAGGAGCTGCAGGAAAATACGGACGACGCAAATCCGCCGGAACTCGAAAAAAGTACCGCTATACAGACCGGTTCTTTCCGGGATGCCGAAAATGCTCGTTACATGCAGCGCACTCTCGAAGAGGAAGGCTTCACCGCCCTGGTAACCCAGGCCCAGGTGGGCGAGGCGATATACTACAGGGTCCTGGTACCCATCCCCTTCGGGGAGTCTGAAGAACGGATCATTCTTCAGCTGAAGGAAAAGGGCTTCGAGGGGTATCCGGTCTACTGAAATATTGCGGGCTGTGTGCGACGGGCGCGATTCAACAGAATAAAGACCCCTTTGAGGGGGGATCTATCAGATCTCTAATCATTCCTGCAGAGAGTCCAGTTCTTCACCTTCCGGCTGTTCCTCGAGCTGTTCCACCTGCTCATACCGTATGGGCTGCTTTGTGGTAGGCTTGAATCCGTGCACACCAATTTTGCCGGGAAGCAGAAACAATCTCCGTATTATCTCGTTGCTTTTCTTCTCCTCGAAGTAGTCGAAGGAATAGCACAGACGGTCCACAGGAATTCCATGGGCATTGAGGACCTTCAGTTCCAGGATATCGCTGCCCATATTGTAGACGGAGAAGCCTCCGCTGAATGATTCATTCTGTCGGTTCAGGGAGAAGAGGGGAGGATCGAAGAAGATCTCGTTCCCTTCGTCGCTGCGGTACATTCCGGTGAGAGTGGGAAGTCCGGACTGTGCATTCTGCTCCGACAGACTCACCGGAAGAAAGGATTCTTTGAGGGACTCTCCGATCTTCTGGTATATCCCAGTCCAGGTAGTGTTGGTGCTTCTCTGTCCATTATGGGAGTCAATATCGTAAATAATCAGACGGATATGGTTAAGGTCCTGAACGTAAACCGAGATGTAGATATGTATGAAAGGCACGATCTCGTTTTCCCCTCTCACGGCGAGACTGTTCGACAGGAAACGGTGCGACGTGGTCCAGGTGTAGATCTCCTGTACATCTCCGGAATAGAAGGTGATCGTGCGCTCGGCGGTATCGAAGTCGATCAGCGACTGGGCCCCTCCGGGGGATGATTCCTGGCCTGAGCGGGTAAACAGCCATGGTCCGCTCAGGAACTCCTCGAACGATTCACTCCCGCTCTCGAACAGCTCCTTCAGACGCCTGTCTTCGATTTCGGTACCGGATACCTTTTTTTCGAGTACAAGCTCATACCGGCGGGAATCGTTCCTCCAGATGTAAGTGCGCTTTATGATGTCGCTCAGACGTTCCGATTCAGTGTCCTTGCTGCTTGTGATGACAGGAAAGCTTGAACCGTTGGTGAGTCCGTTCTGATAGGACTGCGTTCTCCTTGTTTCCTGCAGTTCAATAGTGCCTTCGACCTGAAGGGAGAGGATAGGATCGAAATAGAGACCATATTCTCCGGGCGAAGTGGTCCTGCGGAAAATATCGATCGTCTGATGCCCATCCGTATCCAGCCCGCTGCAGATGATTTCCAGATTGTGATCACCGGTGGCGTCGAGAACCGTTACCTGGAAGCTCTTCCGCTGCCGTGCCTGGGTGGTGGATTCCCATGTCACTACATAACGGTCCCTGATACCGTCGTAATCCGACACGAACAGGGAGATCAGTTTATCCTCCGACAGATTATCCTGGGCAATCAGTACCTGTTCCTCCTGACTGTCGAGATCCAGATTAACATCTACAAGCTGAACGATGGTGTACTGGGACGGCAGCTGAACCCGGGGGATCTGCGGTGTCTCTTCTGTGTATGATTGGCTCTGACGGCTGGTGTCGGTGATGCGGGCAGTCTGGTCGCGGCTGAGGTCCACCTGTTTGGGTTCCTGCAGATAGGTCGAGGATGTCGACTGCGGCTCCTGCCGGCAGGATGATACCAGTACAAGGAACAGGAGAATGGCAGCCAGAGATGATAGAACAGATTTTCTCGTCATTTTCACTGTGCTTCCGGAAAGTATTTCGCTAGCATTTCTAACACTTTTTGTTTGATCGTTTCAAGGGGCCAGATGCTTTTGAATCCCGCGGCGGTCCTGTGTCCCCCTCCTCCGTAGAGCTGGGCAATCTCAGCTACGTTGATATCCTCCTTCGAACGGAGGGAACAGCGGAGAATACCTTCTTCATTTTCCTTGAAAAAGAGGGAAACCATGACCTTTTCGCTTTTGAGAGGTATGTTGATGAGGGTGTCCGCCTCTTCATATTTAGCCCTGCACTCGAAGATCATGTCACGGGTCATGGTCTGAGCGGCTACGTGCTGATTGTAAAAGAGTTCGAGGGTAGAAAGGACCCTTGACTGAAGCCGAAGGGCGGAAATCGAGTTGCTTTCGTAGATCCGGCGGTAGATATAGTTCGGATTCACTCCGATTTTGACCAGATTATGGGCGATGCTGAAGGTAGTGGCGGATGTCTTAGGGTAGATGAACGAGCCGGTATCATAGACTATCCCCGTGAACAGAGCCGTAGATATCGGGAGGCTAAGAGGAACCCCTAATAACTCAAACAGCTGATACAGGATCTCGCAGGTGGAGGAGGCTGATTCTTCGATATGGTTGTCGAGGATTATGTCCTCATCGGACTCATGATGATCGATGATGAAGTATTCCTTCACCCTGGGCAGCAGCATGTCAGCGACCTGACCGATGTTGTGAATGTCGTTCGTATCGAGGATCAAAAGAACATATTCGCCTACATTAGCGGGAATCTGGGACTCCGCCTTCAGTATCCGAATGTGTTCAGCCCCTTCCAGGTAGTAATATTTTTCGGGAGTCGGATCGGCATTGAAGATTATGACTTCCTTGTTCAGCTGCTGAAGGGCAAGATACATAGCGCATTCGCTTCCGAGTGCGTCTCCGTCGGGTGTCTCATGCGCTGTGAGGATAAATTTATCAAACGCCTGAATGAAATGAGTAAGACTGTTGAAATCGCTCATTACACTCCTCAGTTACGAGCTTGCCATGCAGATATCACTTCCTCTGCCAGTTCATCTGCCTTATCTTCAACTGTAATGGCCAGAAGGCATATATTCCAGCCTTCGTATTGAGATTGTTTCTGGAGTTCAAGTAATGGATGAGAAAAGGTATCTGTTTTTCCCGGATAAGGGCTTCCGGGAGGACCCTCATGGATCCCGTCGGTCAGCAGTAGTACGTAACTGGGGTAACCCGCCCTGGAATTCGTTTCAACACTCTCTTCCAGATGGTCCAGAGCTGAACCAATATCTGTATAGTGCCGGTCCGGATGCAGCGAATATAAGAGGGTGTTGAGGTCGGAGATTTCCACATCACGGCCGAAAACACCGGAAACGAGCGGTTGTATCTCTCCGTAAAATGCTATCATGGTGATATAATCACCGTTCTGCAAAACTGTATCAAAAATGTTGTTCTCGACGTACTTCTGAAGAGATGCAAACTCCTGCTCCATCGAGAGCGAGCGATCCAGCAACAGGAACACATCCAGATTCCCCTCCCTGCTGTCCGCCGGCAGCTGTGCGGCTGCACCGAACAGTAGCAAAAGGAGGCAGAGACCTGAGAAAAACCGGTAAAATACAATTTGCATTTTCATCATCATTATCCTATCATGAATATAACATGAAAAGAAGGGAAAAAAAGTAACAAAAAAAAAAACGTGCTTTACATTTTGCAGAACATATTGATAATCTATTAGTATAGTGCAAACAAGGAAAATAATAAGGAGAGTGCAATGGGAAGCATAGATTTACCAAAAAGCCCGATGGTGTTTCATCCTACCAAAAGAAGCGCAGTCGGTTCTCGTAATTCATTAGCGCAGGAGAGCAGGGATCAGCAGGCCGAAGTAGATCGTCTTCTGGAAGAAGAAGTGGATAAGGTTATCAACCATGTTGCTTCTAAACTTCCTACAGAGGTACTCGAGCGTCTTGATATAATGGGTGGTATCAAAGAGAAGCTGTACAATTACTACAATCAGAACTACCAGAACATGTTCAACCGTTATATCGTTACCTCTGAAGACGAAATGCTCAAGAAAGTACGTAACTTCGTTGACCGTGAAGAAATGAAGGTCATGAGCCGGTACACCCCGAAGGAAATATCGGCCCTTCTCGACGAAGTAGGCGGTATGGACCGGTTCAACACCGGTGAGATCGAGAAATCGATCGTCAACATGTACGGTCACCTCCAGGGACACATTCAGCGTGGTGTGAACGATCTGGAGAACCTCACCAACGCTCTGTTGCGGCAGAAGACCGATGTCGGGGCCTTCATCCGGGGCGAAAATGCCTATTCAGTCGTAAAATGTTCTTTCAAGGACAATATTTACAGGCCGAAAACGGTCAGCGATGTCAAGCTGTCGGTCAACATCCTGGATTCCGAACTCATCAGCCCGATTTTTCATTATCAGGCAACTGTTGAATACATCATAAAGGATCTTCTCTCCAAGCACATCATGGATGCTATTGAGAAGGAGATCGAAGAACTGAAGGATGAATACCTCGAGCAGGGCAAGGAAGAGATGAGCGACAGCGAGATTCTCTTCGAGAAGATGCGGCGGGTGGAGAACCACACGTCCGACGACATCGAGAATCAGAATTCAAGGCGCTATGCCATTATGTCGAAGGCGCTCATGGACCGCGTAGAAGGACTCCGGGCGGAGATAGATCCTGAAGAGTTTGATTCACTCAATATTCGTGAGAACCTCAAGAAAGTGATTGACCTCGAAAATATCCGGAACCGCGGTTTCAACACGGCCATCAACAGCATTACCAGTATTCTCGACACTTCCAAGATGGGTTATCAGTACATCGAGAACCTCAAGAATGCCCGGGAACTGATCATCCGCGAATATGAAGACACAAACCACCGCGAGCTACCCGATGAAAGATACGCCATCAAGCTGAAGTACTTCGACAATGCTCAGCTGATCGAGGAACGAAAGGCCTACGACGTACAGGTCAAGTCCTTCGAGGTGGAAGTACAGCACATCTGGGATGTCCTCGACATGGTTTACGAAGACAAGAAGATGTTCAAGCGGATTACCGATTACAAGGACCTCGCCAAGATCTACAAGAACAAGATCCGGCGCAAGATCAAGGAAAAGACCGGTGATCCTGTATACGAAGATATCGACAAAGTATGGGACGAGATCACTTTCGTAAATCCTGCGGAGACTCAGGTCGAGAAGATGAACCGCACCTACGTATTCGATAAGAACAGAATCGCACGGCAGCTCAACATGATGAAGGAAAAGCTTCAGACAATGTACGGATTCCGCTATCCGGTACAGCGCCGGGTGATTGAAGACCGTCTGCAGTTCCTGCAGCAGGAATTCAACAAGTTCGACTATATTATCAACCCGTATCACATTCAGCCGGGACTTCTGCTGGATGTCGACATCACTTCCATCAAGCGTAAAAAAGCAACCCTGGACGGTATGGCTAACGTGCTGAATGAGTTCCTGCACGGAGTGTCCAAAGGCTTCCAGGATGCGGCTTTCGCCTCATTCTCGAGACGCCGTTCAACTGTACGTGACGATATCGATCAGCATTTTGCAACCGATACAGGTCCGATGATGGCCGAAGCCGGTGCACAGGATACCTCATCCAAGGGTAAGGGGTATCTCGATATGCTGAATACTCCGTCAGAGGGTAAGGGTGCTTCCTCCTCTTCTACTGTCGTGAAGAGCAGCCAGAAGAAGGGCACTGCCAAGAAGAGCCCTGCAAAAAAGACCGGAACAAAGAAGCGGGGACGGCCGAAAAAAAGCAGCGGCGGAATGAAATCATTGTAGAAGACAATTAGCCCGATACGCCCCCGTAAGGGGGCGTTATTATTTGAAAATTTTACGATGAGGTGGCGGGATGGAATCATTATATCAATTTGAACATCTGTCCACGAAGGATGGATTCAATACTGCTTTGTCCCATTTCCGGAGCGTAACCGATATCGTCGGTTACATCGAGGAAGGATACAATGCGGCTGATGTCCTCAATGCCCTTCTGGATGAGAAAGAGATCAACCAACAGCAAGTCGTACCGACAATTTCGGCAATTCTTCTGGACAAGTACGGGTATTCTTACTATTCCCATACGATGAGGATTACCCTCAGTGACTTCACAGCAATTCTCAAAGAGGTGCCGCGCTGGAAGGCTGTCGATATCGTCCTGGTCTATTTTCATCCTGATCTGGGTGCATTGGTCCTAAATCCGAAGAACCCGGAGCATTTCGAGAACCTTCACGGTTTCAAGGAAAATGAGCTGATTACTATCTACGCTGGGCAGGTTGACGAGAAGGACATATCAAAGCAGGTAGATACTGCAATAAATACCCTGGTAAAATTTCTCGAAGGGAAAAAAGCGAATTCCCCTGACAGCCTCCTGAAGGGAAAGAACAAGTTCCAGCAATTCGAACTGGAGCAGGAAGAGGAAGAAGAGGAAGAAGAGTGGGAGGAAGAAGAGGAAGCCGAAGAAGAGGAAGAAGAAGAGGAAGGCGTGCCTGAAGGTGAGGAAGAAGAGGAAACTGCTGCCCAGACGACTTCCAAAAAGCGCCGCATGACGCCATTTTACTCAATACCCGTCACCAACGAATTGTTTCATAATGGAAACGTAGAAGCATGGAAAAAAATAATCCAGAGTTACAACGCCAAACATCCGTCTCTGGAGGTTTATATATACTACGAAGGTGAGAGAATTCACGACATACACTCCCTGTTCAAATGGGGCAAAGTGAAGCACGGAAGTACCATTCTGTTCGCCGTAGCCGGTGAAGATATACAGGATGTTGCCAAGCTTCAACGTTACCTGCGGCAGGGGGCCAGCCCGCAATTCGAATCATTCCTGAAATTTCCAGTGAATACCATTCTGAATCTGTTCTGAGGGGGATATATGGATACTGCGGTTCATTTTTTCAGTAGGAATAATTTTGTAAAGAGGAAGAAAACCTGGGAACGGTTCGGTATCCGCGGCAAACAGGCAATGGAGTTCGCCGAACTCGATCTTCCAATAGTACCTGGGTTCATTCTTGATTCAAAAATTGCGGCTCACCTTGACACATACGACCTGGCGGGGAATGTCGTTCAATACATAGAGAAGTGTGAAAAAGAGACAGGTAAGAAGTACAACGATCCCGAGAACCCCCTGCTCTTGAAAGTAGTAGTGAGTCCAAACCTGGCTATCGTTCATTATCCGACGCTTCACAATTTCGGTTTGACTGATGAGACGCTGCAGGGATTCGCCGACTACGTCGGGGAGGATTTCAGCCATCACGAGATGCTCTTCTGCATTCACGGCCTCTTCCAGGTTGAGAAGAGAATAGCCGAGATAAAGGAGGATCAGAAGAACATCAAGGTGTATGCTGACCGGATCGATGAGCTGGATAACGTACTCAACAACAATGCATCACTGGCAACATTCAAGAAGAAGATCAAAGAGCTGCGTCCGCTCTTTCCCAAAGAGTTCTTCACCGATGCATACGAACAGCTCTACTACAGCCTGCGAAGGGTGAGCATGCTGCTCAAAATCGATGAACTGGACAACGAAGATGCCGCCCTGCTCGTTCAGCCGATGGTGTACGGGAACTACGGAAGCGACAGCGGAAGCGGCGAGTACAGCACCAGGAATCCCGTTACCGGCGAGGGCAAGATCCACGGCTGGTATGTTCCGGATACCTTCGATTCGGAAGAGAGAAAGGGGCAGGACATCCTGAAGCTCTCTCCCAAGTATGTGAAGGAGCTCGAAAAGACCGCCAGAACCGTTGAGGACCACTTCACCGAGATAAGAAGCATCCGTTTCACAATCGAGAATAAAAAGCTCTGGTTCGTGGATCAGCGGCCGCTGCTGAACAAGTCTACACAGTCGGACATTAAATTGCTGCTGGATCTTTACGGCCGGAAAATTATTAAAGATCCTCATCTGATTCACGGTATCAAACCGGAACAGCTGAATGAGATTCTGCACCCGATTATCCAGCCTGAATCGGTAAAGAGCTTCAAGAGTGTGTCCGGCGGTATATCAGGTGCTCCCGGTGCGGCAATAGGCAGGATCTATTTTACTACGGACGGATTGCTTGAAGCCCACCGCAACGCCCAGCAGCAGGGGGAAGACACTCGAATGATCCTCTGCATGCCGGCCACATTCGCCGATGACGTGAAGGCCATAGAGGTCGCAACGGGGGTGCTGTCTTCAGAAGGCGGCTACTCTGCCCATGCATCAGTCGTAGCACGGCAATACGGTAAAGTCTCTCTTGTTTACAAGGATATCCAGTTCAACAACAGCAGTGCGAAGATCGGTTCGCACACCGTCAAGGAGGGAGACCTGATTACGCTTCAGGTGCCTCATTATGGCGACGCGAATATCTATTTCGGCAAGGCGGAACTCATCGAACCCGATCCGAAGGACTCCGGTCTGCTGGAATTCATAGATATCGTCAAGAAATCGGTCAGCGGTTTCCAGGTGCGGGTGAATGCAGATTCCGAGCGGGACTCAAAACTGGCTGTTCAATTCGGTGCTGAGGGAATCGGTCTGTGCCGGACCGAGCACATGTTCTTCAAGGAGGAGAGGATCAACGTCTTTCGGCAGATGATACTCTCCGAGAACGAGGAGGAACGCCGCAAAGTGCTTGGACAGCTGAAGCAGATGCAGCTTGATGATTTTTACCACATCTTCAAGGTTATGGACGGCAAGGAGGTCACCATACGACTTCTCGATGCGCCGCTCCACGAGTTCCTGCCGCACAACAAGGAACAGACCAAAGCCTTTGTTGCATTCATGCAGGAGAAGGCGAAGAAGAAGAATATTACCGAGAAGCACGTCCAGAAGCAGTCCGAAAGTCTTCAGGAGTTCAACCCGATGCTGGGTCACCGCGGATGCCGGATCGCCGTATCTTATCCGGAAATATATGAGATGCAGGTAGAGGCGATATTCGAAGCAGCGTTCAAAGCCCGTAAGGAAGGAAAGAAGGTTTTTCCTGAGATCATGATACCGTTGATCATGAACTCGGACGAACTTAAGCTGATCATCTACGGCAAGAAGATAGAGGGCCAGACCTACCAGGGACTGTCGGTCATCGAACCGCGTGTCCGTGAACGGCTGAAAGAGAGCAAACCGATGGAGCACCGGTTCGGGACCATGATCGAGCTTCCTGTTGCGGCCCTCTCAGCGGGAGAGATTGCACGTTACGCAGAGTTCTTTTCATTCGGTACGAACGATCTGACGCAGACAACCATCGGTCTGTCAAGGGATGATTATACTTCCTTCATGCCGGACTATACGCTGTTTGACATAATTCCGAACAATCCCTTCCAGGTGCTGGATCCAAACGTGAAAGAACTGATCGGGACGGCGGTCCGCCGCGGAAAAATGACACGGCCGGGATTGTCGACGGGACTGTGCGGTGAACACGGGGCCATTCCGCAGAATATTCGTTTCTGCATGGATGCCGGTCTGCACTACGTATCCTGTTCGGTATACTCCGTACCGATAGCACTGCTAGCAGTTGCACAGGAAAAGATTCAGAAGGAATAAAAAAAACGCCGGGTCCAACGGATCCGGCGTTTCTCTTTACTAGACGATCTACGATAGACGACCTACCACACTCCGAATTTATTGAGCCCTTTAATAACCGTCTCACTTGCTTTGCGGGCATCGCTGCGGGGGATCTTGGCTTCTTTGTTGAGGGTCTCCTGGAAGAAGAAGGCAAGTGTTTCCAGAACTTCGTCGGTGTGATAGAAGATCAGTGAAAAATTCACGCCGGTGGGTCTGAGAATGGTGAAAGAAGAATAGGTTATGATAGGCTCCTTGCTCACCATGACCTTGGTCTGGTTCTTTGCAGTGAATATATCCAGTTCATTGAAACGATGCGGAATACTGAACTTGCTGTCCCGGCGAAACGGCTCACTGAACTTCTGGGGATAGGTGGCGGGTTCAACAAGGATGAACAATTTGTGGCCATCGGTTTCGAAGGAAAGTCCTTCTTCGGTAAGATAAATACTCTTCACATTGTTGTAGGCCACTACTTCATAAATTGCATATTCGGACGTCTCCTGAAAGAAGGAAGAGACGATATATCCACCCTCTTTCGGAAGCTTTCCCTGTCCGTATGCTTGAAAGAGATCGAGTGCTTTTGGTGCCATTGCATACTCCTTTCTTGTCTCATTATACTAGTAAATTTTTAACGATCAAGCATTTATTTTCTTTCTAGCGAAAAAATCAGGCAAATTCAACAGCAGGCCGGCTCATCTATCCCGCAGCATTGGAAGTCTTCAATTTTTCCGCTCTGAGGAAAAACCGGCTGGCGTAATCCTCCATTCCCCGCCTTCTATAGACCTCGCCGATGTTGTGGTACGGCCTCCAGTCTCCGGGGGCCTTGTCCTGAGCGTCCCTGAATGCTCTGAGCGCAGCATTCATATTGTCACGCTTGAACTGAATGACACCGAAGATGAGGAAGAGCTCGGCAGACGGTTCGGGGAGATGATCGATGGCGGCTGCAAGTATCCTTACCGCCTGATCGTTATCGCCGGATTTCTGCAGGCAGTACACCAGAGGCCTGAGGTATTCTTCCTTTTCCGGGTCCTGACGGAGGAGCTGGCGGTAGATAACGGCTGCATGTCCGAACTCACCGGTCCGCCGGTAGGAGATTGCCCGAATACGGTTGAGCCAGTGGGTGTCATCTATGAAGGGCAGAATGCTCTCGATCTGCTCGATGGTCTCCGGGTACTTTTCAAGCTGAAAAAGGTATCGGATGTAGCGCCGGTTGATGGCGGTATCCCGCGGGTGAAGCTGGAGGTATTGTTGATACAAATCCTCAAGCCCCACTATCTCGATATGGTCGGAGAGCAGGATGAGGTTTTTCAATGATTCTGCATTTTCGGGAGCCAGACTGAGGGCTTTTCGGTACCATTTCTCGGCATACCGGTACGAACCGTCCTTCAGATAGGTGTCCGCTAAAGCCTGCAGCAGATGCGGGTCCGGTCCGAAATGCCGAATCTCACCGGAAAGCTCCTCGATAAAGATGGACGGCTCAATATTCATTCGGCTGCGGCAGAGAATCCGGTAGTACCGGGCGGATTCATTGTGAGGGTCCGTTTTAATAATCAGATTCAGCTGCCGTTCCATTTTGGAATACTCACGGCTCTGCCACCAGATCATAGCCAATCCGAAATGAGCGTGAATGTTGAACGGGTCCTGTTCGACAGCTCTGGTATAGTGATTGACCGACCATTCGAGATGGTCGAGCTCCCGGCAGCATTCGGCGACGACGAGTCGTACGGGAATATTGTTCCGGTCCTGTTTCAGCAGTTCCAGACCGTGAGCCAGAGCCTTGGAGTACTCCTCTCTCTGAAGGTATTGAAGAAGCATGGCATGCTCGGTCTCTTCGGTATTCAGAAGTGGAGATGAGGGTGCATACTGCTGCAATAGCTGGAGAAGCCGGCGGCCGCGATCCTCATTGCCGAGCTGAATGTTGAGGACGGCCGTACGGTAGAGAATCAGTTCGTCACTGGGTGAAAAAAGCAAAGCCTCTTCGTATGCATTCAGGGCTGATTCCAGCTCACCGGTGCTTCGGTATATCATCCCGAGGTAGAGGTACAGAAGAATGTCCCGCATATTCTTCTGGAGAAGGAACTCGAAGACTTCACGGGAGTAGTCGTAGTCTCCCTGCTGGAAATGCCGGATGCCGCTCACGAGGAGAGCATTCAGATAACCGCTGTACAACGATTTATTGGATGGATCAGCTTCCACTACCTGTCCAAGCAGGTCAGAGGCTTCATCCGCCTTTTTCAACTTGAGAAAGGCGTAAGCCAGCAGGACCCTGGAATGGGAAAAATCAGGCTTCAATCGCAGGGCCTGCTGCAGCTGACGGGCCGCTGATAGAAATGCACCTGCCGAAAGGAAAGAACGGCCGAGAAAAAAATGCCCCGCCGCCGAATCGGGGTGAAGTTCCACGAACTGGCGAAGGGAGTCGATAGCCTGTGAAAAATCACCGAGTGCATGATAACTCCTTCCAAGGTAGAGGAGCGCCTCGGTGTGGCCGTTCTGAGAAGAGGCAATCCGCTGAAGCAGGGGAACGGCCTCCCTGTAGCGGCGCTGACGGCCAAGCGAAATGGCATGTTCGAGCAAGGATGTATCACCCGATCTGGTCATGGTATAATGCTACTCACAGTGGGTACTTTTTTCCAGCAGTTTGAAGGATTAAATTGACAAATAGGTCTTTTTCTGTAACCATAACCGCTGTTTGGAGGCTTATATGAAGGTAGTAGTAGTTGGAGCCCAGTGGGGCGACGAAGGCAAAGGAAAGATTGTTGATTTTCTGGCTGAACAGGCTGAGCTGGTGGTCCGTTACTCGGGCGGCGCCAATGCAGGACATACTGTGGTACACCAGGGGAATACGTACAAGCTGCATCTGATACCATCGGGAATAGTATATTCCGGCAAGCGCGTCGTCCTCGGTTCGGGAATGGTTATCGACCCTGAGGCACTCTTTACAGAACTCAAGACCCTTGAAGATCAGGGAATCAGCTGGGAAGGAAGGACTTTCATATCCGACCGGGCCCACCTCGTGCTGCCGGAATACAAGCAGACAGACAAGAAGATGGACAGTACCCGCAGGAACCCGATCGGGACTACCGGCAGGGGGATCGGGATCGCCTATTCGCAGAAGGCCAACCGTGACGGAATTCGGGTCGCTGATCTGAACGACGACGATTTCTTACCTTCCCTCAGACCCGATGAGAAGAAATTCCTCGATCCGTATATTGAACGGATCAGGTCCATGAGCATCAACCTCGCGGAGTTCATGGAAGGCTTTGATCAGGAGTGGATCCTCTACGAAGGGGCACAGGGAGTCCTCCTGGATCTGGATCTCGGGACCTATCCCTTCGTCTCTTCCGGCAGTTCCGCAGCGGCGGGGGCTGCTACGGGAGGATCAATCGGTCCCCGTGAGATCGACCGGGTCCTCGGAGTTTTCAAGGCATATTCGACCCGTGTGGGGAACGGGCCCTTTCCAACTGAGTTTACCGAAGAACGGGACGGAGACCTGGGAGATCAGATAAGGGAGATCGGGCACGAGTACGGTGTCACCACGGGCCGGCCGCGAAGATGCGGATATCTCGACCTGGTAGCGCTCAGATACGCCTGCCGCACAAATTCGATAGATTCCCTCGTCCTGACTCATCCGGATGTGTACGATGAATTCGATGAGATATCGGTCTGTGTAGCCTATGAGATCGACGGACAGGATACAAATGCCTTTCCTTCTTCATGCAGGAGACTGGAGCGGGCCAAACCTGTCCTGAAGAAGTTCAAGGGATGGAATGCAAAGATAAGCGATGCCAGGAACTACGAAGATCTCCCCCGGGAGACCCGTGACTACATATCATTCATCGAAGATTACACGGGAACCGCGGTCGGAATCGTATCGGTAGGACCGGACCGGAATCAGACCTTCATACGGACCGAAATCTGGGATTGATACGGCGTCGAACGGCTCAAGCACCGTTCTATGCGGCAACGAATTCCACGGTGAAGCCGGGGAACTGTTTTTCCAGTTCCTCCTTCACCTTGCGTTCGATCGTGTTTTCGATCGCAAGAGAGATACCGACACAGCTTACACAGGCCGGACGGTGGCTCTGGAATTCCACGAACACATAGATCCTGCGCTCCTCTTCGTTGTAGCGGAATTTTTTTACCACCCCGAAATCCGAAATGGGCAGGTTGCTTTCAGGGTCCCTGACGTCCTCCAGGACCTTGTCGAATTTTTCCTGAATAATCTTATCCACTGAATTACTCCTCGTCCAGGCATATTTTTCTAAATGGACAGCTCCATCTTGCTATAAAAGATACTCAAACCTTATTAAAAAACAAAGAATATCTTCAAAGTGGCGAGTTAATATTGTAAATAGAGAAAAATATGTTACTATTTAGGTATGAAATACTCTACCAGGACAAGGTACGGTCTACGTTTTTTGGTATATCTGGCGCTGTACGGGAAAGATCGGTACGTCCAGCTGAGTGAAGTAGAACGTCATGAAGATATCTCCCTCCGTTATTTGGAGCAGATCATCAGGATGCTGAAACCAACAGGTATTCTTGTGAGCCAGCGGGGTAAATACGGCGGCTACCAGCTGGCAAAACGGCCTGAGGAGATTGTAATGGCGAATATTGTAGAGAACCTCGAAGGAGATCTTGCCCCTATCGCCTGTCTCGGCCCGAATAGAGAGTGTGCCCGTCATGTTGATTGTACAACCCTCCCCATGTGGAAGGAGCTGCAGGAGCTTCTTCTCAGCTATCTGAGAAAAAAGACCCTGCAGGACATCGTAGACCAGTATCGTGCAACTGCCGCCGAAGGCGGAAGAGTAGTTCCCATCCAGTGATTCTCCCGATTGAATAATAATCCGGCAATGAAAGAACGGACAGGAGCCGGTTTATTTTCAGTGCCCGATCCCGTGAAGCATACTAACCATGTGATCGACGGTCTTGAATATTGCCTGCAGATATTCCTGCACTGCTTTAACGCTGCCTGGAATGGTATAGAGCAGAAAGTCCCGATAAACGCGCATACACTTCGGGAGAACAGCGCGTTGGGGTTTTTCGCGCCTCGTTCAGGCTTCTGCATTACGGCGGCCCGCAGGGCCTCTTCGATTCCGCAGCAGGACGGTACTGATCTCTATCGGTGAAAGGCCGGCCTGTTTGAGATCCTGAGCATACTCGGAGAGCAGCATATTGTTGGTCGTAACAGCAAGGTCCCTGATGCCGGGGCTACCGGGAAGCATCTTCACCAGATCGACGATACCCTTTCGTACCAGCGGTTCGCCGCCGGTCAGGCGGATCTTGTAGAATCCGAGTTTTGCAGCCGTCACAACCACTTCGGCAATTTCTTCCAGTGACATGATATTTTCATGAGGAATTGTGGGGACCCCCTCCTCCGGCATGCAGTAGAAACAGCGGAGGTTGCAGTGACCGGTCACTGAAACCCTGAGATAGTGTATGGGGCTCTGAAATGAGTGTAGAGCAACGGAAGTTACATTCTCGATTTTTGAATTGCTTTTTCTTTAAAAATCATGCCGTCGGCCTGAGCCATTGCATGGTAATGACCGGAGCCATTGTAGGTGACGGATACCAGCGTGCCGTCATCGCGGATGGTAACCGGTATTCACCCTTCACTGGCGGTCTTCGAACAGCTGAAATCAGCTCCCATTTCAGCCATTCTCAGTTCCGTAAACCCGCGAAACTCATGGGAGCATGTATCGTTGCTCATTATCTGCCGTAAGCGGTTCTGGCCTTGTTCCAAGGTCAGCTTACATATCTCCTGAAAGTCGCATATCAGTTAAGCTGGCTCCTGATCTGGTTTTATACACCTGGTTCAGAGGCTTCTGCAGCTATACACTAAGCTTTGGCAGGGCATGCTCCGCAGGCTGCGGCTGTACCTATAATTTGAATGTATTTTAACATCCGGGAGTTAAAATCGACTACACATAATTGACATGTATCTTGTTCTTGATGACGTACTTTTTGTATTCTTCGCTGACATCGTTGTTGGTAATGATCTTGTTGAAGTCGGCCGGATCGGCAAAATAACAGGTGTGAACACTGCCGAACTTGGAGGAGTCGACCAGCAGAAAAGATTCGATACAGGAATTGAGCGCCTCATGTTTGATGCTGCATTCGGACTGATTGGCGCAGGTAACGCCCAGCTTGGAGTGAATACCGCCGGCGGAAATAAAGGCTTTTCGGGTACGGTTCTTGTGTAGAATATCGGAGTTGTCGTGCGGTTCGAGGATAGTAGTCTGACGGTTGAAGTGGCCGCCGATCAGAAGGATGTCGATATTCTTCTTTCCCGCTATTGCCAGAAAAATATTGATTGAATAGCATACTACAGTCAGTGGGATGTCCGTCGGCAGCATCTGAGCAAAGGCTTCAGTTGTCGATCCGGCATCGATGAAGATAATGTCATCTTCTTCTATAAGGCTGACAGCATAACGGGAGATTGCCTTCTTCTTGTCGATGTTCTGCGTTTCAGCAAGGGCGAGCATATAATCGGAAAGCCCGCCGGAGTCATTGGCAGGATTGTACACAACTGCACCGTGCAGCACTTTCAGGACTCCCCGCTGGGACAATATCTCTATATCACGTCTGGTGGTCATGGGCGAGACGCCGAGCTGGATTGAAAGATCGGAGATCTTCATTGAATGCTCTATCTGAAGAAGCTTCTCGATCGTTTCCAGACGTTTCTGTTTATTTTTCATGGTTGTATTATATAGTGATTGGAAAAAAAAGTAAATGATAAAAATATGCTTAAAGATTGACAATATTTCCTCTATATTGGTAGAAAAAGTTCATAAAAGTGATACTATTAATTCAAAAAATCCAAGTCAAAAACACTGCGGCCGTATGCAAGAATAGCTGTACAGAAGTCAGCGGCTCTTTTTTCCTTGACAAATAAATTGAAGGTGCTATGATGTTATATGGCTGAAAACGTTTTCATTAAGAGGCTTGAGGGTGAAAAAGTACACTATTACAGAAATAGCTGCTCTCTGTAACACATCTCCGGCAACAGTCTCCAGGGTGTTGAATAATCCCGAGCTCGTTGCAAAGCCGCTGCGTGAGAGAATTGAAAGTAAGATGAAAGAGGTCGGATACAAACCAAACCCCTTTGCATCACGTCTCAGTTCGAAATCACGCTGGGGAATGGCCCTCTTCGTATTCGATATACTGAATCCTTTCTTCGCGCTTATAGTGCGGAGGATAAGCCACCTTGCAATGGAGCGCGGGATACCTCTAACGGTCTGCGATACGGAGAACAATCCCGAGAAGGAGAAGATCTATCTCGATTACCTTCTTGACAACAAGATAGCGGGAGTTATTTTCGCAGAGGGAATTTCTCTTCCAACGATAGAACGGGCCCAGAAATACACGGAAACGGTGCTCATCGATCGACACTACAGTGAAGGTGTCATTTCGGAAGTAACGAGTGATAACTATACGGGCGGCAGACAGGCGACGGAATACCTCATCCAGCTCAATCACCGGAATATCGGATTCATCGGCGGGCCGGCGAACTGGCCGACTGCCGAGGAGCGCCTCAGAGGATATCGGGACACATTGAAGGACCATGGAATCCCGTTTCGGGAGGAGCTTGTCTATCAGGGAGACCTCCAGTACGAGTCAGGGATCAGATCCCTTGAATATTTTCTGACCTTGCCGGAGTGGCCGACCGCTATCTTCAGCGCAAATGACCAGATGGCTTACGGTGTCCTGAGTAAGGCCCACAGCCTCAATATTTCTATTCCTCAGGACATCTCACTCATCGGCTTCGACGACATCCCGTTTTACAGCATCTATAACACCAAGCTCACGACAGTGAGACAGGACATAGCCTCACTGTGTGACAAGTCATTTGAAATAATGATGGCCAAGATAGAAAATGAGGACAGTATGAAGGACGTGAAGCGGGTGATCATCCCGACGCAGCTCAAGATCGGTGAGACCTGCCGAAAGCTCATTGGAAATGCGACCGAAGTCGCACATGAACAGAGCAGAATCAACTGACGAATGGACACATCAAACACAATGAAAATCAATGTATTCGATGTCGAACGGTACGCCACGAAGGATGGGCCTGGAATAAGGACGGTCGTCTTTCTGAAGGGATGCAACCTTCGCTGTATGTGGTGTCAGAATCCCGAATCCCACCTGATGTCCCCGCAGATAATGTACTATATGAAAAAATGTGCCGGCTGCGGAAAGTGTCTTGATGTTTGTCCGAATGACGCGATAATACAGGACCCTGAGAATGGCTTCGTAACACTCCACGACCGGTGCACTGTCTGCGGCGCCTGTATAGATGCCTGTTTTTATGCAGCCCGCAGGATAGTCGGAGAGGAATACACCGTTGAAGGACTCATGGAGATAATCCTGAAGGATAAATCGTACTATGAAGAATCGGACGGGGGAGTAACATTTTCCGGGGGAGAGCCGCTGCTGCAGCCGGATGCCGTCAGGGAGCTGGCACGCAGATGCAGGCAGGAAGGCATTCACACTGCCCTGGAAACGGCGGGTTACGTGAAATGGGATGTTATTGAAAGCGTACTGCCCTATATCGATTTGGTCTTCTACGACATAAAGCACATCGATTCGGAAGAACACGCGCGTTATATTGGAGCTCCGAATGGGAAGATTCTAGAGAATCTGAAAAAACTCAGCGCTTCCTCCGTCCGTACGATCGTACGAATACCCGTAATACCTGGTGTGAACGATTCAGGTGATGTTCAGCGCCGGATATTCACTTTTTTACTGGATGAGACCCGGATCAGGGAGGTGGAATTACTGCCTTTTCACCGGCTGGGTTCGGGTAAATACAGCGGGCTGGGAATGGAGTATCGGATGAACGGGGTGAACAACCTGTCCAAATCGGATTGCAAGCCTTTTGCCGAGATCGGACAGGCTATGGGTTTGACGGTCCGCGTTGGAGCAGTTTAACAGTTTATCAGGGTAGCGGTCATGAAAGGTCTTGTGCTGGCCAGAAAGTACTATCAGGAGACAGTCTATCCGGCATTCAGGAATGCCTTTCCTGAAGAGATAGGGAACATGGCCTTCGGGTTGTGCGGTCCGGGTTCGGAGTGCTACGGGTACGATGATGAAATCTCCCGGGACCACGACTGGGGCCCGAGAGTGTGCATCTGGATACCCGAAGATCTTTTCCGGCAGAGAGGGGAGGAGATGGAGCAGCTGTACAGGGATTTGCCGGAGAGCTGCTGCGGTTACGGTACCCCGAAGCGTATCGACCATGGTGTAAAGCGCGACGGGGTGATATCGATACCCCGATTCTTTTTTCAGTTCCTGGGCGTTCCCGGCCCTCCGAATACAGTGAAAGAGTGGGTATCACTCAATGAAGAACATCTATCAATATGCACGAATGGAGAGGTTTTCGATGATTTCCATGGAGACTTCACCTCCTTCCGTAAGGCCCTTCAGGACTACTACCCCCGGGATGTATGGCTCAAAAAGATAGTCACCCGTTGTTTCATGTTTTCCCAGTATGGACAATACAATCTGAAGCGTTCTCTGCAGCGTGGTGAAAAACTACTGAGTTACTATAATTGCAGTATGAGTATACGGGAAGCCGCAGCGCTCTATCTCCTGCTGAAGAAAACTTACCGCCCATACGATAAGTGGCTCTTCAGGATGGTACGGGAATCCGGTCCTGAGGGAGCTGATCTTTTCGACAGATTTATCGGGATCATGGAGACGAATGAAAACGATGGAGTCCTTGGACTGGTTGAAGATACTGCTGCCATTCTGATCAGTGTACTCGAAGGGGAGCTTTCCTGCACGGTACCGCTTGTGAGGAACACCAATTTCCTGCAGGACTATGCCTTTCAAATTCAGGGGTGCATAGAAGACAAAGCTCTGCGGAATGACATTCGTTTTCAGGATTGAGAGGGGGAAGTGTTGAAGATGAAGGATGGAATAATCGAGAAGATACTGGATCTCGAGGTAGAGATGTTTCTGAAAGTACCAACGGATGAAGAACCGCTCTGCCGAAGTGATATTGAAAGTATGCGGATTCATCGGGACGGACAATTATCGAGCTGGTCCGAAGAGGCGTGCCGGAGCTACTTTGAGGATCTGCGAAGCGCGAAGGAAGCTGGGTTGAACCTCATGACGGTAAAATACGCACGGATGGGCAAGCAGATACCTCCCTATTCATCAAATCCTTATATCGAAAAAATTGTGAACATCTACCGGCAGTGGCAGTCTGAGATCATTCAGCGATATCCGAATACAATGGCGGGAGGTCGGAATATAGATGATTTTCAAATATACCTGAGCAGCGAGCTGGAGACGTATTCTGACCGTACACTTGAAATACTGTGGAAGGACGTGCAGCGAAGCCTGGATGAAGAGATAAACATGTCGGTAGAGGTATATGAACGACTCGCGCGGAGGGCAGGGTATCAGTCTCTCGATGATATGGAAAAATCACTGAAAGAGAGACATTCCTGATGTGGTGTTGCAATCGATTTCAGAGAAAAGTAGACAGAAACAAACAAAATTGTGTAACAAAAATCACAATATTATGTGAAGATACACTACTTACTGATAAAAGTACGGATTATTTCCTTGACAATCCTGTGTTCTATGGTAGACTTACAACATATATGAAATCGCTTTCAAAAGTTGATGGTAAATAGCATATACGTTGTATATGTTAATTTTTTGAAAATCCAAAAGGAGGAGTTATGAGTAAGAAACTTGCTGTACTGGTACTTGTTTGTCTTCTGATACCGGTAGGTCTGGTATTCAGCGGCGGCGAACAGGAACAGGCCGAAGAAGGTTCCAAACTGATGGTCATTATTACACCGGACAAGGACAATACTTTCTTTACTGCCGAAGCAGATGCTGCAAAGGCAAAGGCTGAAGAGCTGGGGTATGAAACCCTTCTGGCAGTACATGGAGATGATCCGAAGCAGGAAGGCGATCTTATCGATACAGCTATTGCACGGAAAGCAGCTGCTATCATTATCGATATTGCCAACGCTGATGCATCCCCGAACAACCTGAAGAGAGCTGATGATGCCGGTATCCCCGTGTTCTGTATGGACCGCGAGATCAACGTAACCGGAATCGCCAAGGCTCAGCTCATTTCGAACAATTTCCAGGGTGCCAAACTTGGTGCGGAATACTTCGTCGAGCTGATGGGTGAGAAGGGAAATTATGTAGAACTTGTTGGAAAAGAGTCCGACACCAATGCAGGTGTTCGTTCGAAAGGTTTCCACAACATAATAGACCAGTACACCACAATTAAAATGGTTGCGCGGGAAACCGCTAACTGGAGCCAGACCGAAGCTTACTCGGACATCGAATCCATCCTGCAGGCCAATCCCAACGTAAACGGAATCATCTGCGGAAACGACACCATGGCTCTTGGAGCACAGGCAGCTATCGACGCAGCCGGCAAGGGCAACATCATCGTGATGGGTTTCGACGGCAACGACAATGTCCTCGATTCAATCATGCAGGGCAAGATCGACGGTACCGTTATGCAGCCAAACGCTCTCAATGCTGAGATGGCAGTTGAACTTGCTGATAAGTACATCCGGACCGGTTCAACCGGTATGGATGAGGAAAAAATCCTCAACGATTGTTTTCTCATTACACCCGAGAACGCTGATCAGTGGAGAGGCTTCAAAAAGATCAAATAGTTTTATTTGATTGTCTCAAGGGGTCCGGTCCGATTTGCGGCCGGACTCCTTTTGAATATCAATCACACATCTTCCCTGGAGAATACAATGATACGGAGTAAAAAAAGCACGGCACTGATACTGATTATCCTTGTGATCTTTGCCTTTTTCTACAGCTCATGCACTATTAAAAAAATCAGTGAAATAGATGGAGACAAAAAGACGGATGAGTATTCGACCTGGACAAAGAGCGGCAAAGAATTCGATCCCGTAGAGTATGTCGATTCAATATGGGACTCTCAGCTCATCCCCGCATTCGAAGAAAAAGCGGTAGAGGTCACCATGCTGTTCGAAGCTCTGGAGAAAGACAAAGAGGGCACAAGTCAGGAATACGGACTGAAGAAAACCGCCGGGGCAACCTGGGTGTCATTCAAGGTAAAGGGTGAGGCAGAAGTGCTGGAGTACGATGACAGCTCGATGAACGGGCTGCTTGTGCTGGATTATCTCCCAGCCGACGGCACCGCCGACATTACCCTTCAGATAGGTCCGGTTATCAGGAAGACAGCGATTCGTGATTCCGTGGATTTCATAAAATTTACCGATGTAGGCAACCAGTTGCAGTTTGCAAGCCTGGCGGATGAACTGAACTTGCGGATGAAGAAGGAAACAGTAGAACCACTTGACCTGGAGAATATCGAAGGCAGGGAAATCAGTTTCTACGGCGCCTTCAAACTGGAGGAGGGCGAATCCCTCGACGAAGTTGTGATTACACCGGTCAGGATAGAGGTAAAGAACTGAGGAGAAGAGAGCTGATATGAGTGAATCAACACCAGCTCTTGCCATGGAGGCAAGAGATATTACCAAAGTGTTCCCCGGTACTACGGCACTGCAGAATGTGAACTTCAAAATATACCGCGGCAAGATCAACGTTCTGGTTGGTGAAAACGGAGCAGGAAAATCGACCCTGATGAAGATTATCGCCGGTATCGAACAGCCGACTGTCGGAACGCTTCACCTGTACGGGGAAGACGGCGAAGCTGAAATTGTCAGCTTCCCTTCCACCAGGGAAGCCGCCAAGAAGGGGATCGGGATCGTCCATCAGGAGCTGAATCTTTTTTCCGACCTGGATGTGGCGGAAAACATTTTCATGAACAAAGAGTTGAAAAAATTCGGTTCCGTCTATATCGATCATAACACCCAGGCTGAGAAGGCCAGGGCAGTATTGAAGCGCCTGGGACAGGATAT
>Ga0272442_10001277_pt1 | contig 38577 bp, 37 predicted proteins | sample SSMForm2O_FD_200262 | JGI IMG/M metagenome (GOLD analysis project Ga0272442, IMG submission 200262) | Marine sediment archaeal communities from Little Sippewissett salt marsh, Falmouth, MA, United States - SSM-Form-2O | ecosystem: Environmental > Aquatic > Marine > Wetlands > Sediment ... | reverse complement strand
CGCTCGACTGTGTCGAGCGACCCTCTCCCGGCGGGAGAGGGGAGAATGAAAACACCCGAATAGGCAACAGGGAATCGACGAAGTCGAGGAAAGTTGCCATGAAAACACCCGAAGGGTGCGCGTAGCGACGGATGAGGGGGATTTTTTTCCCCTTGCGCAAATTGATTTGAAAGATTATTTGGAAATATTAGCGAAGTTAAAGAACCGCGGATAACACGGACAGGCTTCGCCTGGTTTCATTGATTTCACGGATAGCCCCCTCACCCCGCTCGACTGTGTCGAGCGACCCTCTCCCGATGGGAGAGGGTAATGGTTGTCCTTCTCCCCCGGGAGAAGGTGGCGCGAAGCGCCGGATGAGGGGGATTTTTTTCCCCTTGCGCAAATTGATTTGAAAGATTATTTTTTAATTGCTCCGGTAGTTAAAGAAAATAAATGAGATGAGGAAAAGGAGGAGAAAAATGTTACGAAATTTTTTGGTTGTTATTCTTTTTACTACATTGTTATTTGGTGGAGTGGTATTTGCTCAATCAGTAGCTTGGGATGCTTCGCATGATGCACAGTTGAAATTAGAACTTAAATCTGAATCGGCAATGTTCTGGAAAACAATGGCATTACCTGCAACAGGTTTCTTTGAACTCGGAATGAAAAAGCAAGCATGGATTGCAAGTGGAGTTGACATTGGTTTGGTTGGACTAACCGGAACAATGTGGGGACTGTATGCCTCAAAACCATGGATTTATCTTGATGATGAAGGTAGAAATGTGGGAGAAGATGAAAATTGGACAAAAAGAGAGACAAGTGCAAAATTGACAACTGCAATAGTATTTTCTTCATTCATAGCTGTTTGGCATTTGCTTTGTGCACATTATGTTGCTGGTGAAACCATTGAATACAATAAAAAATTAATGAAACAATACAAAATTTTACATCCTTCAGTTGCATTAAAAAAGAATGGGATTTGGGTTGGGCTTGCATATAATTTTTAAGAGGTTACATAATGAAGAAATACCTATATCTGATGCTTTTACCAATCATAGGAATTCTATTTATATTATCCTGTGACCCCGAAGAAGTAGATTTAAAGCCACCAACAGTAACAATAACATCTCCTGAAGACAGAGCAGTATTCTCATATATTCAAAGTATCTATTTTTCTTGTAGTATTGAGGATGATTTCGACGAATCATTTCCCAGTTCGAATGTCATTTGGGAATCCAATGTGGATGGTTTTTTAAGCTATGGTACTTCAATAATACATAGCCTTTCGGTGGCTAACCATTGGATAAAAGTCTCTGCAACCGACCATGATGATATGACAGGTGTCGATTCTATAAAACTGATTATAACTAGTGATTTACCTCCAGAGGTTATAATTACGAATCCCGATGATAGTTCAGTTTTTTTCTGTGCTGATATTATAAACTTCAACGGAACAATTAATGATACTACCATATCTGATTCAGAAATTGAATGGTCTTCAAGTATGGATGGGGTATTTGGGCATGGAACGAATATTCAAACGAATTCTCTATCTGCTGGCAAGCACTCAATTTATCTAACGGCAATAGATAGTATAGGTTTGATAGGAATAGACAGCATTGAAATCAGTATTGGAGTTCCACCGCAGGTCATAATAACTTCTCCCTCGGATGGTTCTTCTTTTGTGCATGGTGAAGCAGTTTCATTATCAGGAAATGTGAGTGATGAAAATGATGGAGTATTACCGGATTCTGCTATTGAATGGAATTCAAGTATAGATGGGTTTCTTGGCAATGGAACAGATATAACAATATACTCTCTCTCTATTGGAGAACATATGATTGCTCTCTTAGCAACCAACAGTGTAGGTTTGTCTAGCAAGGATAGTGTTCTCGTAAACATTGAATTGAGTCAACCTCCAACAGTATCAATAACTTCACCTTCAAATGGTTCTGATTTTGAACTCGGGGATATGATTTCGTTTTCGGGAAGTGTCATTGACGATATTGATGAAGTAATTCCAGATGCTAACATCGAATGGCAATCGAGCATAGATGGTTTCTTAGGATTTGGCTCAAACATCTCTAACAATTCCTTATCGGTTGGCACTCACCGAATAACTCTCAATGCAACAGATAGTGATGGAAATCTTGGTGCCGATAGCATTCAAATAGAAATAGGACAGTTAGAATTGAGCGTGGTCGCTAGCCATGTTGTTTCTAGTGCACATAGCATCTTTGTTCGTGAGCCATATCTATATCTTGCAGGTGATGAAGTTCTTGTAAACATAGTTAACATTGCAAATCCATTATATCCATACGACGAAGGTTATCTTGATACAATATTCTCCGGTTGCGTGAGGGATATTTTTATGCAAGGTACTTTTGCATATGTTACTGCTTCAAATAATGGACTAAGAATTATTGATGTCTCTGTTCCTTCAGCTCCAATCGAAATTGCTTTTATTGACTCAGGATATGCAAGAAATGCGTCTTCAATTTTTATTGTTGATTCTGTTGCATATATATCTCAGCAATTAAGTTTATGGATTATTGATGTTTCTGATCCTTACTATCCCAGTGAAATATCCTATGAAAATTTCTTCGGAGCTGGCAGTAACAATGACATATTTGTGTCTGGTTCCTTTGCCTATTTTTTGCAATCTCCTAGTGGTTTGAAAGTCATAGATGTATCTAATCCTGCTAATCCTATTGAGCTAGGATATATTGATATTGAAACAGCTGGAGCACAAAATGTTTTTGTCAGTGGCTCTTATGCCTATATAGCTGATGACACAAATAATCTTTTAGTAATTGATGTTTCAAATCCATCATATCCTATTGAAATCGGTCGCTACGAGTTTGGAGCTCGAACTACATGCCTTTTTGCGTCTGGTTCTTATGTATATGTTGGTTGCACTACCGCGTCACCTGATTACAATTGTAACCTAAAAGTGCTGGATGTTTCAGATCCAAGTAATCCGTTATTAGTTGCCAATTGCGATTTACCTGATGGTTGGCCAACTGATGTAGCTGTTTCAGGTTTTTATGCATTCGTTGCTCGAAGTCATTCCACAAGTTCCATAGAGATTGTCGATGTTTCAATGTTTGAATGAAAAAAAACAAACAAGGAGGAGAGGAAATTATGGCAAAGAAAAAAGCTATTCTTCGTCATTGTCCATTTATTGATAAGAATGTATTATTTAATCAAGATATTGATACTTTGCGGATGAATTCAAAATGGAAAGAAGTTGAATCTAGAAAACATTGCCTTGAACACAACTGTGAATATTATGGATGCATATTTAATCAAAATATACCCGATGATTTCAAAGGGAAATTGTTAAATCCTTTCATGCAAAGTAAAATCACAAAATAAAAAAAAGGGTGAACAAAAGATATATGAAATATTAGAAAGGTTAAACGAAGGAGGATTAATTATGAGTATTTCAGACGATCTTTCAGAAATTTACAAAAGGTCTAAAGACCATATCGTTAATCTGAAAGAAATCAATAAAAGGTATAATGTTGATGGTTTAAAAAAGTTAGTCGTGACTTTCCGAATTAATAAAGAGTTTCGTTCCGAATGGAATAATTCTTGGGCTTCGATAGCTAAAGATGAAGGCGGTAAGATTAGCCTTACTACAGCCGGGGTAATAATTGGAGCAAGCATTGGAGGAGTTGGTATAGCTACAGCAGGTTCGGCTATAGGGTTACCTTTAGCGTTTGTGTTAGGAATTGGAGGGTTCCTTCTGGGATCAGAAGTAGACACAGTGAAAAGTAAACTAACGAAAAATAGGAAGAAGATTCTAATACCCGGGGAAACCTATGATAGGATTACTGTTCTGGCGAAAGAATTGAATACCAAAGAAAAGGAACTCCTAGATATATTAATCATATACGCTGTTGAGGAATGGGAAAGCCAGTTATGACAAATCTAGGGTTCGGTTGTTTTTCTTGTTCGAGCTATCGTGGGCGAAAATCGTGGATAAGGATATTACGAAACGTGCAGTACTGATGAAATAAATTAAAAACAACCCAAACTACTATAACTCGTTGCTCTTTAACAAATTATATCCGTTGCAAGTGATAAATATGTCTGTAAATTGCAAATTATAGTCTGTAATATGCATTATGTCATCTGTAATTTACGAATTATAGTCTGTAAAATGCACGGCGTCATCTGTAATTTGTGATTTATAGTCTGTAATATGCACGCCGTCATCTGTAAATTGTGAATTATAGTCTGTAAAATGCACGGTGTCATCTGTAATTTCCATAGCTATGTCTGTAAAATCTGTAACCATGTCTGTAAAATTTAAAAAAAAGCTTGCAAAATAGACAAGCATATTTGTATATTGTATAAACAAATCTTAAAAGGAGGTCATTATGGCTTTGCAGTACAAAAAAACTCGCCGCCCGCACACATTTGCCGACGATGATTACATGAATTTCACCTCGGGCGTTCTCGATTGGGGCGACAAACATACCGGCGACCCCGATTTTTACCCGCATTACGCAAACCTGCCGCCGCTTAAACACGCATTCGACGACTCGTTGCGCGATTACGATTTACTTAAACAGGTCGCGGACGAAAAGCACAAGACAATGCTCTCAACTGTCGAGCCGGTGCGTCAGACAATGATTGGATTGCGCCGATTGCTGCCATCGCTGTTCGGCGACGACAAGATGCTCGACGATTTCTCTTTGCGCGATGCTATCCCGACCGATGTTGACAAACTTTTGATACGCGCCCGCGGCTGCAAGAAACATTGGGACGAGGTCAGCAACGAGCCGGAATATGCGCCGGTTGCGCCAAAGTTCGTGGAATTCGAAGCCGCACTCGTTTTGCTGGAACAAATGCGTCATGAATCCGGCGAGGCGCTTTTCGCAATGGAAGCCGCGCAGAACGCCAAGCTCGATGCCCGTGCTGCATGCGATGATGAGGAACGGAAGATGTTCAATTGGTATCGCGGTTTGCACACTAAGCCCGAATCGGAGTGGTGGACGCAATCGCCATGGGGCGCAGCATCCGGCGGTGGCGATGACAAAAAATTCCCCGCGCCGAAAATGCTTATGTACGACCAGTTCCGCAACGAATTCTCGTGGGGCGCCGTTCCTGAAGCGAACAAATACATACTCGAAATCACCGAGAAACAAGCGCAGGAGACAATCACAATCGAGACCGACAAGAATATGAAACGCGTCGAACTCGAAGATGGCGACTATTCAACGAAAGTCCGCGCTGTGAAACAGGTGGAGGGCAAACCGATTTACTCGAAATGGAGCGATGTTTTCGATTTCGTTATCAAACCGGCGCCGGATAATTTCAAATTCGATGCCCCGACGAAGAAATTGAAATGGAATCAAGTCGCCGGTGCGACGATGTATGAGGTTCGGCAAGAGGGCTCATTCGCACCGGTTTATCTCGGTTCGGACACATCGTTCGTTCTCGATTTGCCAGCGGGGCAGTATAAGCTGCGTGTCCGCGCCGGCGACGAGATGCAAAACTGGTGGAGCGAATGGAGCGAGACATTGCTCGTCGTTGTGTGAATTTGTAGGGGTTCAAAATTTTGAATCCCTACTTGTTCATCAGATACGAGTAGGGGCATGGCGCGCCATGCCCCTAAACTTTGACAGGATAACAGGATGGTAGAGACACAAAATCTTGTGTCTCTACATTATCCCGTAAATCCTGTTAATCCCGTCTAAAAAGATTTTGAAAAACTCCGCGTGCTCTATGCGCTCTGTGGCTAAATTCTTCGGGGTGCGGTGCATTTCGCATTGATAATTGCTAATTGCTCATTTTACATTGAATTTGATTGTAGGGGCGAATCTCGTATTCGCCCTTTTTTATTTGACTTCGATTAGCAAAAAGTTATATTTTCACAGGGCGGATTTGAGTTTTGAGATTTGTTCTCTTTTTTAAACTGTTATGAAACGGGGGGATATTATGATAATCCTGCATTATGTATCCATAGGAATAGGTATTGCCGGTGTTACAGTAATAGTCTGGGGTGCGTTCCTTATTCTGATTCAGCTTATTAGACTCGAGTGTTTAAGGTTCAAAGGAATTCATGTCTGTGAGGAAAGAGAAGAATTAAGACATCGATTCGGTTCTTACCTTCTTATGGGAATGGAATTCCTTATTGCCGCGGATATTATTGGTACAATAACTCACCCCACTCTAATGGATATGGCGCTATTGGGAAGCATTGTTCTCATCCGAACCGTTATAAGCTTCTTTCTGGATAAGGAATTGCTCACGGCTCGATGTAATAGCAAATAGACCGACTTAAATCATTTATAATGCAAATAAGTATATGTGCTTCAGGAAATAAATCCAATTGAACGAAAAAACATCGTGTAGTGCGTAGCTCCCTTATCTCACGGATAAATCCTATACAGCATTCTCGGGAAAGGAATAGCTTCCCGGATATGTTGAATTCCGCATATCCATGCGACAGTTCGTTCGAGTCCCATACCAAATCCACTGTGCGGGATAGAACCAAATTTTCTCAAATCGAGATACCATTCATAGCTCTCTTCGGGTAAGCCGATTTTTTTAATTTTGGCAAGCAGTTTATCATAATCATCCTCTCGCTGGCTGCCGCCGATTATTTCGCCATAACCTTCGGGAGCAATAAGGTCTGAACAAGCGACAAGCTCGGGTCTTTCGGGATGTTCTTTCATATAAAAAGCCTTTATCTTCGCTGGATAATTCTCGATAAATACAGGTTTATCGAATCTTTGCGAAATAATAGTCTCATCCTCGCCGCCAAAATCATCGCCCCATTCAGCGGATTTGCCGCTTTCCTGCAGAATTTTGACAGCTTCATCATAAGCTATTCGTGGAAATGGCGGAATAATCTCTTCAAGCTTGCCTGTGTCCCGCTCCAGTGTCTCCAGTTCATCCTTACAGACTTCCAGGATGTGCCCGATAATATGCGAGATAAAATTCTCCTGAAGTTTCATATTGTCATCATTGTCGAAAAAAGCCTCTTCGGCTTCTATCATCCAGAATTCCGTTAGATGCCTTCGTGTTTTGGATTTTTCCGCACGAAATGTTGGACCGAAATTATATACCATCCCGTGCGATTGAATTGCCGCCTCGAGATATAGCTGTCCGGTCTGCGCAAGATAGGCTGTCCCGATATCGAAATACTGTGTCGAAAACAGTGTCGAACTGCCCTCTGCCGCTGTGGGTGTCAAAATCGGTGTGTCGATTCGCACAAAGCAATGTTTATGGAAAAAATCGATGATAGCTTTCTCGACCTCATTCCTTATTCTGTGAATCGCTCTCTGCTTTTTTGAGCGAAGCCATAAATGCCTGTGTTCCATAAGGAAAGCTGTTCCATGCTCCTTTTTCTGTATAGGATAATCCTCGACAAACTGGATAGGTTCAACATTCGTCAGAGTAAGCTCGAATCCACCTGGCGCTCTGGAATCTTCCCTCACGATTCCACTGACTTTCAACGAGCTTTCGAGTCCAAGTCTATCATAGATTTCAAAAACACTGTCCGGCACCTCACCCTTGACAGCCACCGCCTGAATATAGCCCGAACCATCACGGATTATTAGAAAAAGGATTTTACCTTTCGACCTTTTATTGAACAGCCATCCTCTGATTTCAACTTCCCGACCGACAAAACTCACAGCGTCTTTGATTAAGAACATTTTACCTCCAATTATAAACTCTCCGGTTTTTGCTCTATAATACTTCAGATTGAACAGTTTATATCCAAACTCGATAAGTGCAAAATAAATTATCAATGCAAAAGATATTTTTTATTGAAAAATTTACTTGCGCAAAATCCTTCTAACAAATTTATTGCTGAGATATGAGATTCGCAATCATTCAAATAGTTTTAGCAAGCCTACTTGCGGTTATTCTACTAATCGGTTGTGATGACCATGGGCTTTCACCGTTGGAAACACCCGTAATAACCGGTCAGGTACATTTTGCCGGCTCGATGCCGGAGCATATTCAGTATTGCTTCGTAGTAGTTGCGCTCGACCGCCCGCCGGGCGATGCCCTCGACCTAAGCTATCTCGGCAATTACTATGAAGTCCCCGATTCAGTATTGCCCACAATTGCCGACACAACAATCGAGTTTCAAGTCTATATTGGAAGGGGAACCTATAACTGGGTTTTTGTCGCTGCAATTGGGAATGAGGATTCGGTTAGTATCAGTAATGTTATTGGCGAATATATAGCTGAAGGCGATACTATTCCTACTTCGGTTACAATAGAGTGGGACGACAGTCTCTGGATTGAAATCGATGCCGACCTCACAACAGCTCAAATACCTTGATTTTCATCTCATATAGGTTCACATTTTCCACAAATCACAAATCATCTTAGCCACAGAGAAAACGGAGTAACAACTAATCGGTTATCGGTAACACCACCCGCACCCGGAAAACATTTTGCCGCAAAGAACGCCAAAACCGTAAAGGTTATCTTTTAACTATGGAAAAACAGAACAAAATAAGTCTTTTCGAGGAGTTAAAGCTTCTCCGGCGAAATATAATAGAAATCGAATTTAAGCCTGCATTTATTCTTATCAGTGTCGCTGTAATCGAGGTGATTTCACACTACTATTGCGGCACACGGGCTTTTCGCAAGTATTTTGCAAAACTTTTCGAACTCGGTAACCTTGCGCGGTTCTATCGCTACATATATTGGCTCTCGGCGGATTTTATCATTCATTTCATTGTACCGCTGTTGCTGATAGCGCTAGTTCTCAGGGAGAAACCGCGTGATTTCGGTCTCGGATGGGGTGACTATCGGATGGGTATCAAGATTTTTGTCATTTTCATGATTATTATGATGCCGATTCTATGGATAGCCACAAGTTTCCCGGGTTTTATTCAAAAATATCCACATACTTCCGCTGTGCTGTCAAACTGGACACTTTTTGCTATTTACAATCTATGCTTCATTCTTTATATGATAGGCTGGGAGTTTATCTGGCGCGGGTATATGCTTTTCGGGTTAAAAGAAAAATTTGGATATTATGCTGTATTGATACAGATGATTCCATTCGTCATCCTTCATAATGGCAAGCCAGTTGCGGAAACACTCGGCGCTATCGTAGCGGGAATAGCGCTTGGAATTCTCGCATGGCGAACCAATTCGTTCTGGTACTGCGCTATGACACATGCATCGGTGATGATTGCAATAAATCTTATTGCCACGCTGCGATTCAGGACGGATGTGTATGGGATTGGAATAGCATCGTTATTTGAATTAATCAAGGGCATTTTTTAGGTAATTTAGAATTTTGAATGAAAAAAAGAATGATAATGAGGATTACAAGGAGTCGCTCATGAAAATGAAAAAGGTCATTATTGTCATCATTTGTTTCGCGGTTGGTTTGATAGCGTTCAATTACTTTGTCAAAATGAAAGGAGCGTCATCGGCTGGTTCCCCCGAGGAGAAAGAGCTAGTGCGTTTGACAGATGATTTTAACAGCGCACGAAAACGATTTAAAGAATCCAGTGGCGCCGCAGCATTGGGCGGGACAGACATGAGCGATGAAATCGACAAAGCCTTCAGCGAAATTGCCCGTATTGAAAGCGCTCTAAATTCGCTGAAATGGAGACTAACCACGGAATCCGCTAAAATGAAAGCCGAAAGACTGCAAAACAATATCGATGTTTTTAAGAAAAGCCTGACAAGATAGAGCATGAATATGTTGCATTCGAGTCGAGAGGAGATATCGAACAGTCTGTCTCAAAACGAGTGTTTTGAATTATAGAAAAAATCTCAGATATTTTCTTTCTTTAGCATTTTCTTTTGAGCTATGTTATTTTATATTCGGATTCCGGTAATATTTTCATATTTTCAAGCACATTGTGGATTATCTATTGCTCGACCCGTTGAACATGAGCAAACCGTTGCTCGGGCGATAGCGAAAACTCTAGTCACGCAAGTTCCGTAAAGATTAGCGAATAATATTCAAACCGAATCTCAAAAAAAAATTTGCGGTATTCTATGTTCAGTATCAAAGTAAGGTTTATCACAAGAAACCAATGAGTTATTGGCACACCATCTTGCCTTTGCAGAACAGAAACGAGAGAAACAGTTAAGTAAAATTTTAAATCGCTGATATCAATGATTAAATGATTTAGCATAATGAAGAGGATAGTCGGTATTAAAGCAGACGGGCGCAATTTACTGACTAATAATTTCGCAATGCTAAATAAATATCTTACCGCATCTTATGAAAATTTTAAAAAAACTACCATTAATTGTAAAAAAGTCCTTGCATTTCCGATTTATATCCCTATAATATAAGTTGTAACATCAAACGAATGGAGCAAGTGCCTGTGAATCATAAGATTACAAGACTTGTTTTTTTTGGAGTTTTAATTCTGTTTTGTATCGATGGATGCTCCAATAGCATTCATTCACCGACCGATGTAAAAATACCGCAGAACTCCGATGAAGCCCGGAAACTTCTCGCCGAAGCACAGAAACTATACGGCGACGGCGTGATATATAACATGCGCGGTCAATGGAACGATGCCCGCGATGCTTTCGATAAAGCTCTCGCTATCATTTCACAACTCGACCTCGAGTATTGCGATGAGGTCTCGGATGAAGTCGATGCACTTCTTCGCGAAATCGCATATGATTACAGATTCACCTTATCCCGCGCCGAAACCTTGACTGTTGTCAGCGCACCGGTTGTACTATCTCTGGCTCTATCCGAAGCGCCATTCAGCGAACTTACCCAGAAAAGACTCAAACAACTTATGGATGAATTGCCAAGCGATACTTCCGGTATCCCTCACGATTATCCGATTGTAATTAACGACAGAGTTAAAGAGAAAATCGTATTTTTTCAAAACGAGGCTAATGAACCTCTCACCCGCTGGCTTGGCAGGTCTTATAAATATATGCCTATGATACTCGAGATATTTGCCGAAGAAAAGCTTCCACTCGACCTTGCCTATCTTCCACTAATCGAAAGCGGATTCAACCCGACAGCATATTCATGGGCGCACGCCGTCGGCGTATGGCAATTTATTAAAAGCACCGCGCAAGGCTATGACCTTAAGGTTACATGGTGGCTCGATGAACGGAGAGATCCCGAAAAATCTACACGTGCCGCAGCAAAATATCTCAAGCGTCTCTACGGTATTTTCGGAGACTGGCATCTCGCTCTTGCGGCATATAATTGCGGCGAGGGTCGAGTGCAGAGGTCGATGAAAAAGCAGGAAGTTGATAATTACTGGGACCTCGATTTACCGACACAAACAGAAAACTATGTTCCACTATATATAGCAGCATTGCTTATCGCCAAAGAACCGGCAAAATATGGTTTCACCGGTATTGTCCCCGGGAAAAAACTCGAAAGCGATGTAGTCTGGGTTAATGAGGTTGTTGACCTGAAACTTGCCGCCCGCTGTGCGAACACAACTTTTGATACTCTTAAGATGCTCAATCCAGAGCTCGTTCGTTCATGCACACCACCAAAGGTCGATAAATACCCGCTTTGTGTCCCAAAAAACAAGGGCAATACATTTGTCGAGAACTATAAAAAGGTTCCCGAATCGGAAAAAATGGCATGGGCAAGACATAAGGTAAAAAAGGGCGAAAGTTTATGGACTATAGCTCGAAGATACGGCACATCGGTTCAAGCGCTTATCGATGCCAATTCGGTTAAGAATCCCAAAGCTTTGAGACTGGGTAGCTATCTTCTTATTCCTGTTGACCGCATTACTGCCGATAAAATTGCCGCATCCAATACTACCGGCACAAAAAAGAGTTCAAAATCGAGTTCATACAAAGTTAAACCGGGGGATACACCCTCGGAAATCGCTGAGAAATTCGATATTTCAACTTCATCGCTTCTTGCCGTAAATGGATTGAATTCAAAGAGTATTATTCGAGTCGGGCAAAAACTGAAAATACCGGGAAAAGGAAAATCATTGAATTCACAGACAAAGGAAAATGTTGCACATACTGTAAAAAAAGGCGAAAGCTTATGGTCAATTGCGCGAAAGTATAGTGTTACGGTATCGCAGGTGAAGAAATGGAATAAACTCAAGTCTGACAGGCTCGATGCGGGACAGAAACTAACTATTGTTCTCGATAGTTCCAACCGGATGGCATCTTCGACAAAATCAAAATCCAGCAATAAAGACCGGAAATTTGTTCACACTGTCGAATCCGGGGAGAGTCTCTGGTCGATAGCGCGAAAATATAAGGTTACGATATCCGAAATAAAGGATTGGAACTCACTTAAGACCGAAGCTCTTCAAATTGGGCAAAAACTCACAATTTACGGTGATTCTAAAATCGCTCAAAATGAGAAAAGCGATGAAAAAGTTGTTCATACCGTATCGCAAGGTGAAACATTGTGGGAAATTGCTAAAAAATACGGAACATCGACGGATACAATAATTAAAAGCAATGGTATAAACGACCCCTTGCAACTAAGACCCGGGGATAGACTTACTATTGTTGTTCAATAAAGCTCTTCATATATTTCGCAAGGAGAACTGTGGTAATATCCGATGAAATTGAAAAGATGCAATATAAGCGTGAGCTTTTTATTAAGATGCTACTTATGTTTCGCGCCGGCGCAATGCAGCAGCTTGGCGTTATAGATAATCCGGTATCAGGTCAAAAGGAAATAAAACTGGATATCGCACGCGAAACAATCGATATGATAGATATGCTAGCGGAAAAAACCGAAGGAAATTTAATCGAGCAAGAAAAAGAACTACTCGATAGTTTACTGACCGAATTGCATCTTTTATATGTTAAGATTGAAGAACAAGAAAAAAAAGAACCGGAACAATGAAAACGGCTTTATGCAAAGTCGCCGGGCGATGGTAGAATTTCAAATTGCTTGAAGAGGAATTCCCAATTCTCGCATTAGATAAACTGGGGTATGACAGTATTGAAATATTTACCGGAGATGGCTGTCTTGGGCTTCCCAAATATGCACCGTTCGATGCGATTATTGTTACTGCCACACCATCTGAAATTCCCGATGTTTACCGGAAGCGAATTAAAGAGAAAGGCTATATTGTAGATTATTTCCAAAAATTGTGGCGAATTTCACGCACTGCGGAGGTATTCCTCAAAGAGCTATCTAATGCAATGAGATTTGTGCCATTGATTAGCGATAAGAAATGAAATTATAATTGGAGAATAGAATGCTTATCTGGATGATAATAATAATTATCTTGACAATTTCGATGATATTGTCCTATTATCTTGTTCCGGATACTCCTGAAGTTGTAATAGTCAATGCTTATGCGATATTACTCGTTACACTTGGGATTTTTTACCGTGTTTTACGAAAAACTCGCACCGGAAAGCTTGAAAGCATGCTGGGCGAATTGAATTATCTACGTATGAGAATTGAGCAACTCGAAAACCAGGAAGAAGAAGAAATAATCGACGAAAAGGAGAGTGAGTTATGACATATTGGATTGTTGCTATCGTGCTTCTAAACTTATATGTTTTGGTTTTTACTACTGCTCCAAGCTTCGTAAAACTAAATGCCGCCATGGTTACCATTATTGCATTGGTAGCCTTTATAAGAATATGGCAAAAGAAACGACAGCGGGCTGTGGAACATCTTTTGGATGATTTGCAATCACTTCAAAAAGAAAATGAAGACCTTAAGAATTTGATGCAACAAACTGAGAAAAGCTAAGCATAGATGATTTTGATTTGCTTTTAAGGAGGATAAAATGTTCACAATAATTATTCTAATTCTTTTAGTTGACACAGTCATGCTGGGAATATTTGCTGCACAGTGCGCTGATTATCAAACTGAAATAATGGTATATCTTGTGCCTATGTATGGGCTTTTAATTCTTGGTTATGCTGCGCTTTTTAGAATTTATTTAAAAATGCAAGGTGGCAAGCGCGAGAAACTGGCTGACAAGATTCAAAGACTCCGGGATGAGAATATCAAACTGAAGGAATCACTTGGTGAAAACGGCACTCCCAAACAAGGCTCCGATGAAACTACTGGCGAGAGTTCTGCCGATAATCCCGAAAATTAGATTGCTGAAATACAAACATACGAAATATAACCGCCCAAGGGCGGTTTTTTTTAATGATTGTATTGTAAGTACGATGCATTAAAGAGAAAAAAATTGGTCCGCCGACGGCGTAATCTGTCGCCGGAATTGTCAGGGCGAGGCATTCTCTTCAAGATGTGCAATCCAATAAACAGCTTACGGAAAATACCTCGCTCTTATTCTGTGGACCCAATGGTTAAAGCAGCATCAATTATTTATTCTTTATTTGTGAAATATCTAAATTATCACCCTGACCGTCACGGTCGGTGATACTTTATTTGGATGAGCGATAATGTTAACATCGAAGTATTGATAACCGATGCCGATGAAAAATTTCTCTCGGAATGCCGGATGTGCCCGAGAAAATGCGGTGCAAATCGCTTTGAGAAAAGCGGTGCTTGTGGTGCCGGTGCTAATCTTAAAATCGCAAGCGCAAACCTGCATTTTGGCGAGGAACCACCAATTTCGGGATTTCGAGGTTCGGGAACAATCTTTCTTTCGCATTGCAATCTTCACTGTATTTACTGCCAGAATTTCCCAATAAGTCAGATGGGAACAGGAAAGGTTTATTCCATTTCCAAACTTGTGGATACAATGCTTTGGCTGCAAAAGAAAGATGCGCATAACATCAATTTCGTTACACCATCGCATTATGTGGTGCAGATTCGACGGGCGATAATCGAGGCTCGAAAGCAAGGCTTGATTATCCCGATTGTATATAACACCAGCGGCTATGATTGCCCAGATGCACTCGAGATGCTAGATGGACTTATCGAGGTTTTCATGCCGGACCTTCGTTATTTCGACAGTCAACCGGCGCAGACTCTTTCCCGTGTATTCGATTATCCAAAAATTTCGCGGGATGCTGTGAAAACAATGCACAGTCAGGTCGGTAATCTTATTCTCGATAAGGATGGCGTCGCCACAAGGGGAATACTCATTCGGTTATTGGTTTTGCCCGATAATCTCTCCGGTACGGATAAAACTCTTCGCTGGATAGCTGATAATCTTGGCATAGACACTTACATAAGCCTTATGAGTCAATATTTCCCCGCGCACAAAGCTCACGAGCATCCACCGATGAACAAGCGAATAAATAGCAAGGTTTATGAAAAAATCCGCAGGGTTATGGAAACATTAGGTTTCAGCAGAGGATTTGTGCAAAGTATGTAATCGATTCCGAAAAAATCGGTTTTTATCGATGATAGTTATTAGCGGTTATTGCAAATTAAATATCTCTGCGGCTAACCTTTTTCCATCTCTGAAGCTGGACAGGTAACCAATTCCACAATTTTCCTTAAAAACGAGACTGCCGTCTTTTTTATTGCTTGATTTCGTGAATTACTTAATCTATTTTGAAAAAAAAGCATCAGGAGGTAATTATGAGTGGACATAGCAAGTGGTCTTCGATAAAACATAAAAAGGCTGCCGTGGATGCCAAGCGGGGCAAGATTTTCACCAAATTGATAAAGGAAATTACGATTGCCGCCCGTATGGGCGGTGGCGACCCCAATGGTAATATCCGACTTAGGTCGGCTATCGCCGCCGCGAAAGCTGCAAATATGCCATCAAACAATATCGAGCGCGCTATTAAAAAGGGAACCGGCGACCTCGAGGGTGTTTCTTATGAGGAGGTCGTGTATGAGGGCTATGGACCCGGCGGTGTTGCGATTATGATAGAGGTTGTAACCGATAACAAAAACCGGACTGTTGCCGATATCAGGTATATTTTCTCCAAAATAGGCGGCAACATGGGCGAATCCGGATGTGTTTCATGGATGTTTCAGAAAACAGGGCTTATTCTTGTCCCCGGTAATAATATCGATGAGGATAAACTTATGGATGTTGCTCTTGAAGCCGGCGCGGAGGATATCAATAACGATGACTCTGAATTATATGAGATTTACACCGATATCTCGACACTATACGATGTCCGCCAATCGCTTATCGATGCCGGATTCGAGGTACAGTCCGCCGAGATTTCGGCAATTCCGCAAACCTCGGTAACACTGGAAGGCAAGGAAGCGCAAAGATTCATAAAGCTTTTAGGCGCACTCGAGGACCAGGATGATGTCCAGAAAGTATATTCTAATATGGATATATCGGATGAAGTTTTTGCAACAATCGAAGTATAATGCCCATGCCCGAAAACTTTCTTAAAATTCTATCGTCGCTCTGGCGGGATTGCTGCGATTTCTTTTTCCCGCCGGTGTGCCATTTGTGCGGCGAACATTGCAATGAATCCGTTTGTGCAAAATGTGTCGAATCGCTTGCAACGCTCGATTCAGGATACAAGCCATCGGATACACAGAGCTTTGCAAAAAAGAGAAATACTACGAATGGTAGAATAGCGTTTGTAAGACCGCTTGCACCTTTTGATACCGACCACAAACAGCTCATTCACCTGTTGAAATATAGCGGAATTATCGATATCGGCAGGTTTTTTGGCAAGCGAATCGGCGAAATGGTAAGAAATGAACCGGATTTTAAAAAATATGAAACATTCATACCGGTTCCGCTTCACAAGAATCGACACCGTGAACGGAGATACAATCAAGCTGAAATCATAGCATCGGAGGCTTCGGAGGTGTCCGGCAAGGAAATTCGGGCGGATATTATTGCGCGAGTTAAGCATACGGAATCACAGACTAAACTTAATCCATCCGAACGGCGAGACAATGTCAGAAATGCGTTCGCGGTTGTTAAACCGGAGTTTATCATGGGAAAAAAAGTAATCCTTGTGGATGATGTTGTTACAACCGGTGCTACAATCGAGGAAATGGCAAAAGCGCTCGGGAAAGCCGGTGCAAACGATATTTGCGCTGTGTGCATAGCTCATCCACTCAGGGATGAGTCAAAAACATATAGAATCTAAATAAAATGAGAAAAATCATATATCACGAGTTTTTACTATGGATTCAGATCAAAAAATACTGGCATTCGATACCGCAACGGACTTTTTAAGCGTGGCGCTCTATTTCGACAGTCAGGTGCAAAGTGAATTAACCGCCAGTGTGCCAAGACGACATTCGGAACTTTTGCCCGAATTTGTGGAATCGGTGCTTAAATATAGCGCTATTGACCTTTCGGAGATAACGACATTTGCGATTTCAATCGGTCCGGGTTCATATACCGGATTGCGGGTAGGTGTGTCATTTGTTCAGGGACTTGTGGCGTCGATAGGCGCGCGGGTGGTTGCTGTCGATACTCTTGAAGCGATTTCATTAGCATCTTCACCCTGTGAGGAACCTGTCGCGGTCGTTTTCGATGCGCGAGCTGAAGCCTTTTACGCCGGTCTTTTCGATGTTCATGGATTACCGACGCCGATTTTTAAATCGGGGATATATTCTATCGAGGAATTGGCGAAAAAGATTTCGTCTAGGCAAAAAATCTACATATTTTGCGATGAAAATGTTGCAGAGAAGTTGTTGTCACTCATAACATATACGGAATTGATCAATATTGGGACACCGCAGCCATCAGCCGGAGCTATTGCGCGGATTGCTGAAGTAAAAACAGAGCTTGGGCAATTTACACTTGCGGAGAAGCTTGAGCCTAAATATCTTCGAGAGTTTGTACCCGGCAAAAGAAAAAGAAAAACAATCCTATGAAGGGAGAAGAAATGCTAATAAAAGGCAAAGCCCATAAATATGGCAACGATGTAAATACCGATGTCATCTATCCCGGTAAATACACTTACCAGCAGCTTTCACCCAAGGAAATGGCTTCTCATGCACTCGAGGATCTCGATACCGATTTTCCCGCCTCTGTGCACAAAGATGATATAATTGTCGCTGGTAAAAACTTTGGATGCGGTTCTTCGAGAGAACAAGCTGCGGCATGTATCAAATACGCCGGTATAAGCGGCATCATTGCAGGGTCTTTCTCGAGGATATTTTTCCGCAATGCAATCAATTTCGGGCTTCTTGCAATTGCTCACCCCGAAGCCGCAGGATTCATCGAGGACGGTGATGATGTGGAAATCAACAGGGAAAGCGGTATCATTCGTGTTAAGGACCGTGAATTCAAATTCTCACCACTACCGCAATTTGTAGCGGGAATTCTTGAAGCCGGTGGATTACTACCATACCTTCAGGAAAAGCTTGAATAGTATTGTCGGTGGTCAGTTGGCGGTTAGCGGTCATTTCAGCAAGCTCAATGACCGGTTCCGTTCTCGAAACCTGCCGAAGGGAACTATTCCCCAATCCTAATTACTTGTTTTATTGGTATCTCGCGATTACATTACTCAGAGGTTTTTCAAGTAATATTTCCTTTGTAATGTTGTCGCCGTTCATATAAACATCTTTCATATGCCCAAACCGCATAACCTCATTTCTTGTTGAAGTTTCGTGCATTCTTACTTCGAGAATTTTTAAGAAATCCGGCGTTTGCTTCATAAGCCGCGATATAAGTATAGTGCTAATCGGGCAAAATGATTGGTAGAAAATATCTATAGCTATGTGTTTATTCTTTGGTGGTGAGAGTGAAGTCGGTTTCTGAATAATCGGTTTTGTTCCATTTATGAAGCTTTTAAAGAGAACCGTTGAATTCAAGCCCAATATTTTAACTGTATCTATTTGCGAAAAACCAAGAGCCTCCCATATTGGTTCGTCATGCCAACAGGAACATATAACCGCCACTCCTTCATAGCCTTTGCCCGCAAGCCTGACCAGAGCTTTTTCCAGCATAACGCTTTTACGATTGGGTACCGATATTTCAGGTCGTGTCCAGTAGCAAATGAAAACACCGATGTTCTTACCAAGAATCGGTACCGGTGCATGTTCAATCGGCATTTCGAGTGTAAATCCCGCCATTTTGCCACAATCGTACATCATAAGGCCGGAAAGACCAAGCGGCAAATTTACATTTATCCAGTTGTTGCGATGCCTGAGATAAGTGGAATATCCTACGCCACCCAGAAGATTTTCAGCACAACTGCTTCCCCAAAATGACAATGCAGATGTTGTAAATTCTCTGAAATCCAAAATTTTACTCCTGATGTTATCTTTAAAACAATACTAATTATAATGGTTATTTCAACTACTAAAACAAATGATATCCATCCAGGCGCATAAGTTGTATAATAATAAAGAATTAAGGCAACTAAGTCATCACAAGATTCTACTGACTTGACATATTTTAAAAAATCACTATATTAGTAAGAGGTATAATTTATGTTCACATTTTTTATAGCGATATTAGTTATCGGGATTATTGTCTTGGTCCATGAACTCGGGCATTTTTTAATCGCAAAGGCTTTCGGGATAACTGTGGAACGATTTTCTATCGGATTTCCGCCTACAATGCTCTCAAAAAAAATCGGCGAGACGGAATACTGTATAGGATGGATACCATTTGGGGGATATGTAAAACTTCTTGGCGAAGCTCCCGATTCCGAGATACAAAACCCGCGCAGTTTTCGAGCTAAACCACCTATCATTCGGATTGCTGTACTTGCAGCAGGTCCATTTATGAATATCATTCTGGGATTCATTCTAATGTTTTGTGTTCTTATGGGCTATGGCGAGGGTATTCCGAGATTCGAATCGGCAGAAATCGGTTCGATTATTTCCGGAATGCCCGCATCCGAGGCGGGAATAGCGGCTGGTGATGTCATTCTTACTATCGATAGCGATACTGTGGCAACATGGGAAGATTTAACCAAAATTATACATCGAAATCCTAATAACCCATTAATTCTGACTATCTCCAGAGGCGACTCGATTTTCCAGATTGCTCTTACAACAAGTGAAAGAATTCAACAATCCGATACAGGAACAATTACTGTTGGAGTTATTGGTATCACACCTTCGATTGAGCAGCGAAAACTGCCATTTGGTGAAGCGTTGACCAGGTCTTTTGAGGTTACTTATGCTTTTAGCTTTGCAATAGTGTCGTTTATCGGTGGATTAATAATCGGGCAGGCATCAATGTCCGAGGTTGGCGGACCCGTCATGATTGCGCAAATGGCGGGACAATCTGCAAGATTGGGTATATGGCAGCTTATTATATTTATCGGTGCGCTTTCGCTTAATCTCGCCGTTCTCAATCTACTGCCATTGCCAATACTAGATGGCGGACAGATTCTATTTACATTATTTGAAGCGATTAGAAAAAAAGCGATAAGCCAAAAAGTACAGGCGGCAATACAGCAATTAAGTATTGCATTTATTCTCGCATTTATGCTCATTGTTACAATAAAGGATATTCTTCGCCTTTTCTAGGGTCTTTTACTTATCTTTTTAGATGACAAGCAATAGCGCTACACAAAAAACTTCTCTTGCCATATCTGCCTAATGTCATATTTTTTAAAGGATATTAACAAGGATGGTTGTATGCGATTAATAGCGTTACTAATATTATCATTTTGCACAATGGCTTGCATTTATGGTCAATTGGACGGTTTCCCGGTTGAATTGGGAGTTGGTGAAAGCTTGCCGCTTTGGGGAGCACCCACAGCGGTAAAATTAGATTCGACCGCTTTTATTGCTATGGGCGCCACTGATGAATTCCTGTATGCTTTCTATCTGGATGGCAGCGCTGTTGAAGGATTCCCGGTCAATGTTGGAGGACCGGTTCGGGGTAAAACTACATGGGAACCTTATGGTTTTGGTGCGTCGTTTTTTATACTCACAATAGATGGGGTATTGAGCCGTGTCGATTGGGACGGCACCGGCACAGTTGTCTCTTTTCAAAATGACCTTGGGGATAGTTCCGGTTTTACCGCTCCCGTTCTCACAGATATCGATAACAATGGCGAAATCGAAATTATTGCTGCGGTAGATACCTTTGTTTTCTTTCTATCGAGTGAAGGCGATTCAATCCGGGCTTCCGGATTTATATCATCGACCGGTTCTGCGGTCGCAGCTCCTGCTTGCGGTGATGTCGATGGTGATGGCTCCCCTGAAATAGTAATTCTTGGGTATGAGTCGATAACTGTTTTTAACAATGATGGCGATATTATCGAGGGTTTTCCCACCGAACTCGAGGACGATGAGTATTTCAGTTATTCCTCGCCGATTTTGTTTGATTACGATAAAGACGGCGCATACGAAATATTTTGTGGAGGTCATTCGACAAGCGGTTATGAATTCGGGATAGTGCTGGCTTTTGAAAGCGATGGCTCGCAGCTCGACGACCCATTCTATACGATATCTTCTTATGGTGGATGGGTTTATTCACCTCCCGCATGGGGCGATATCAACGGCGACTATCAACCCGACCTTGCGTTTGGAACGGTTACCGGCGCAGTTTTCGGAATCAATACATCTGGCTCATTATCAAGTTTTGGCGGTGTCGGCCTCGACCATCCCGGGCATATCTACGGCTCGGTGGCGCTTTGCGACCTGGATAATGAACCCGGTCCCGAATATATTTTCGAGCTTATCGAGGAAAGCGAATCTATAACAACACTTGTGATAATCGAGCCGGGCGCGGAAGATATCGAGAATTTCCCGGATACGATCGAATCGGAAGCCGGGGGGATTCTGTCCCCGACTGTATTCATATATGGCGAAAGCACTTATGTATCGATGGCAACCGGCGACGGTGAACTTTATCTTTGGGGATTCCCGGTTATACCGTTACCGGGTAATGCAAACTGGATGGAACTTTATGGGGATAGGAGAAATCGGGGATTGGCTCCACCTCATACACCCACGGCTTCATTAGTGAAACTGGCGGTCGGAGAATATGCGATTTATTGGACACAATTTCAGAATCCTGATTTTTTAAGATATAATTTATATCTTTCAACCGATTCCGCCGGTACGGATTACGAAATTCTTGCGATAATCGGAGACATTGCAGACACGGAATATATATATGAAACAAGTGCACCCGAGGAATCGCTATGGTTCTTTGTTGTTGTCGAGGATTCACTCGGTAGAACATCGATAAAGACTATTCCACTTTGTCCTTATGATACATCCGTCATTTCCGAGCAGGTTGTATTTTTCGATGCGAATCAAGATATGAATATTTTACCAAATCCGTTTAATTCCAGTTGTTTTGTACAATACAATGGTGGCGAGAGTATTCGGATTTACGACCTCGACGGTAGACTTCTCAAAAGCGATAAAATGGAGCATAGTTCCATTCAACTCGATGCGGAAGGTCTTCCATCGGGGATTCTTGTTTTCGTAATAAACGACATCGATGGCAAGCCTATCGGGAAAGGGAATGCTGTTTTAATCAGATAGTAATTAGAAAATGGGGAAAATTCTCGGAATAGATATCGGCACCAAAATGCTCGGTGTGGCATTATCCGATGACACCGGGAAAATCGCATTTCCCAAAGATGCTGTTCAAATTGCGAACATCGATGAAATGGCGGAGAAAATTGAAACTATTGCAAATGAATCGGGTGTGGAAACTATTGTGATTGGATTGCCTGTTCACCTTTCGGGCGACGAATCTAAAATGAGTTTGCTAGCCCGGAAAATAGCTAAAGAATTAGATAGTCGTGGATACAAAACAGAACTATGGGACGAAAGATTTTCTTCTGTCGAAGCTGAACGAACAATGCGCACACTCGGCAAAAAACCTTCACGGAATAAAGAAGATTTGAATAATTTAGCTGCTGTCATTATTCTACAAAGCTATCTCGATTCAATTAATATAATCGATAATGAAGAACTTTACTAAAATAATACTTGTGCTGCTTTTTTTATTGATTTTGGCATCACTTTGGGTTGGCTACCAGCTTTTCGCGATAGATACCTCGATATCTTTTGTTTCACCCTTTTATATCGAGATTCCCGCAGGCGCAAGCACTCAACAAATTAAAAGTATCCTTATCGATGCTGGACTGCTGCGCAATCCAGGATTATTTACCTATACTGCAAGAATAACAGGTCTTCACAAAGAAATCAGGGCTGGAAGGTTTCGTTTTGATAAGCCCGTATCAACATGGCAGCTTTTGCAGATACTTACAAGCGGGGGCAGTTTTGATATTCAAATTACAATCCCCGAGGGTTTTACTATTTATGAAATTGCCGGGACAATGCAAAATAATCTGGGAATCGACTCACTCGCTTTTTTGGTCGCTTGCAGCAATTCAGATTTGCTAAAGAAAATTGGCATTCCCGGACCGACAACCGAGGGTTTCCTTTTCCCGGAAACTTACAATATCCCACGAGGGATTAGACCGGACAGCATAATATCCATGATGTATGGTGAATTCAACCGGCGATGGAAACCCGAATTTAACCGGCAGGCAATTAGCATGGGCATGTCATGTTTCGAGGTGGTAGTTCTGGCATCTATTATCGAGGAAGAAGCTCATGAAAAATCCGAGCAACCGATAATTTCTTCTGTTTATCATAATCGACTCAGGATAGGAATGATGCTTCAAGCAGACCCAACTACAATTTACGGTATTAAGAAATTTGACAAGCCGCTTCTACTTATCGACCTCGATAGCGACTCGCCTTATAACACATATCGACATTTCGGTCTTCCTCCGGGACCTATCTGCAATCCCGGTCTGGGCGCTATCCGGGCTGCAATGAATCCCGATTCTACCGATTATTTCTATTTTGTATCCCGGCGCGATGGTACGCATATATTTTCTAAAACTATTCAAGAACACCATAGAGCCATTCAGCGGATAAAGAAACTTATAAAGTCTAAAAGCTAATCTTGACTTTTTTAAATTCATTGCTATTTTGCTTGATATTCAAATAAAAGTAAAAAAAGGGGGACCTATGTATTTAATAGGTATAACCGGTCCGATAGCAGCAGGCAAATCGACTGTTGCAAAACTGTATAAAGAAATGGGTGCATATCTTCTGGATGCCGATATATTGGCTCACAAACTATATGAAATCCCTGCAATAAGAACTGAAGTTATCGATTCATTTGGCGATGAAATACTCGATGAAAAGGGAGAAATCGACCGAACGCTGTTAGCGAAAACCGTATTCGAAGATATTGAAAAGCTGGAACTGCTAAATTCAATAATGGAGAAACCGCTTACATCCAAGTTGCGAGACCGCATTATTGAACTTGAAGAGGGGAGTTTTCCGGGAATAGTTGCAATCGATGCTGCTCTTTTACCTCGTTGGGAGTTGGTTAAATCGGTTGACCTGATTATTCTCGTCGATGCACCCAAATGGCAAAGGCTAAATCGGCTTGTTCGACAGCGTGGGCTTCCACCAGATGAAGCGAATAAAAGAATAGAAGTTCAGGAAGACATCTTTAAGAATTTCCATCCCAAACAGGCTCTTCTTGTAAAAAACAACGGTGATTTTGTCGAGATTCATGCCAATGCAATGCGTGTATGGGTTGAAATCAAGAAGCGAGCAAAAGAAAAAACGGAAAACTTGTAAAGCATGTTATAGAACTTGGGAGTGGGAATTGGCTGGGGAATACTTATTGATTGTATTCAACTCGATAAACTTGTGAAAGTATTGACCGGTTTAAAATTTCGTGAATCCGCTATTCGAGTTTATGCTTAAAATAGCGCAGTCCGATATAACATCCAAACCACATAATTGTCAATTCCAGAGCCAAAAGAAGCACTACTCCCGGTCCTGTTATAACACCGAAAACCGCGCCGACACCAATAACAGCCCACCAGTGTCTTACCATAAGGTTTTTATACATCTCCATTTGAACCTTAACCCCGATAACTCTTGGCGGGTCGCTATCATCATGATAATCTCTATCGATTGCATTGCGAATTATGAGCATCAACAATCCGGTTCCGATAATAATGCTCAATTGTTTCCTTAGCACACTCAATTGTGATATTCCAGATGATTCAATCGAACCATCGGGACGAAAAACCTCGCGGTTCATTTCCATCATCATTTCCAGATTTAACATTTGCATAAACGCGAGTGCATTTGCTGCAAGCGCCAATGTCATAATAAGCGCAGGTAAATAAATACTTTGAATCAATTCGTCCTTATCAGGATTTCCCTTCAATCTTTTATACAATATGTATCTATCCCACACGATGAAAAATATTCCAATTACAATAAGCAATGCTTTAGCAAACATATTTGGCATTATCGGTCTCCTAATCGGAAGTTATTAACAAACTCGATTGATTTAGAAATTATAATTCAAAGAAAAATCAAAACGATATATTATCGAAGCTCGCTCATCTATAGAAATACTTATCCCCCGCTCGGTATATTCACCTCCCGGTTCAATCAGTCGAGAGAACTGGAAAAGAGATTCAGCATATAGTTTTCTCGCCAGTTTGTAGCGGTAAATAAACTCGATTCCGAAATTATCACCGAAAGGTTGCTGGGAAAAGCGAGGACTTGTGCTAAAGAAATTTGTGTCTTCTTCGCAGTATTCAAAGCTTTTCACCTCGCACCAAATCGGATATGGAATAACGGTGAATCTCATATAGTGATGATTTTGCATTATATATGAACAACCGATTCTCGGACCCGAGCCGAGACCGCCGCCATAATGAGTTTCCGGTTCCTTCCTCTCATAACCTCCTGCAACAAGACCGATACCGATATAGAAATCGAGATTTTCATGAAATTTATATGGGATGATATAATCGGAATAAAAATTGCAGAACATGATAGGAGTCCATGGATTTGGGAAAAACATCTTTGCGTAAAACTCAAAAATATTCCTGTATCCAAAAGTCAGCCCACCATAGGGTGCATAAACAAATTCCGTGTTCGGTTCATCGCCCCATGACCTGTCGATATAACTGCTATGGTGAATAGACTGAATACTCACAAAAGTACCGAAAAAGCTTTCGTCATCATCAGATGAAAAGCAATCGACAACGCTGTTGATATAATTCATCGCAACCATTGTGAATAGGCAGTATTGCAGATGCCGATACAGTTTCTTGTTGTTTGTAATAAGCTTATAATGTCGTGAAGTAGGCTCCTCATGGCCAAGTTTGTCATCCCATTGTTTAAGTGAAATATATGGTTCATAAAGAAACCAGAATATCGTAAAATTGTTCCACAAATCCGATGTGCCCTTTCGCCATTGTCCTCCATAAAAATGCCCGAAAGGTGGAAAAAAGCTCAGCGTTTTTTTCAATATGCCATTCTCTTTTATATGTGAATGGATTTCGTTATCCCTATATGCCGGCTGAAAGAAACCGGATTTTTGTGAGAAAAAGTTATTTGAATAATTATGCGAAGTTTGGATTAAATTCGATTTAGTTCGATAAGAATCCGCATAAATCGAAGTTATCGAAAAGCCGATAATGAGAACTATTATAACAATATTTTGCAAATAATCTTTCTTATGCACTGCCTAATACCTCTCGTTGAAATATTTCCAAGTATATTATACAATATTCTATGGATTTCAATAGCTTATTTCCAAAAGCTTGTAAATTTTCTTGATAACCTAATTCTTTTGCTTACTTTATGTGCTATGAATCAGCAGAAACTTCTGGACATACTAACAGGTGTTGATAACAGGATAGCGGTTCTCGAGGAGCAACTTGCGAATCCCGCAGTGATTTCCGATGTTAACCTGATGCGTAAAACAAGCCGCGAGTATAAAAAGCTTAATGAACTTATCGGTTTTCGTGAGCGGTATCGTGAGCTTATCAAACAAATAGCTGAGGACAAAGAACTCGCCGGAAGCGATGATACTGAAATTGCGCAGATAATTGCGGATGAACTCCCAAAACTTCAGGATGAACGGGAGAAGCTTGAGCAAAAGATACTCTCGCATCTCGTACCATCAGATCCAAGTGATGGCAGACCTGTGATAGTCGAGATTCGCGCCGGCACCGGAGGTAATGAAGCCGCACTTTTCGCAGGTGAGCTTTTTAGGATGTATTCACGCTATGCCGAGGAACATAGCTGGAAAATTGAAGTTATCGATTCAAATGAAACAGAACTTGGTGGAGTTAAAGAAATTATTTTTGTTATCACCGCTGCGGATGTTTACGAGAAGATGCGCTTTGAATCCGGCGTGCACCGTGTTCAACGCGTGCCTGTTACCGAATCGGGCGGCAGAATACACACCTCGGCGGCATCGGTTGCGGTTCTGCCAGAGGTGCCACAGGAGGAGATAGATATTCGCACGGATGACCTGAAGATTGATACTTATCGAGCATCGGGAGCAGGCGGGCAGCATGTGAATAAGACAGACTCAGCGGTAAGAATTACACATATTCCAACCGGAATTGTGGTAACCTGTCAGGCGGAGCGGTCGCAGCACAAAAACCGCGCCATGGCGATGAGAATTCTTAAATCCAAAATTGCCGAGTTAACTCGTGCCGAACATGCGCAAAAAACAGCATCGAAACGGAAAATTCAGGTCGGTTCTGGCGACCGCTCAGAAAAAATCCGTACTTACAATTTCCCACAGAATCGAATAACAGACCACAGAATCGGTTATACAGCATACAACTTGAATTATGCTATCGATGGCGTTCTCGATGAGCTTTTCGATGCGCTTCAAGCCGCATGGGCAGAAGATATACTCAGTGAATTATAAATGAATCAGGATAAAAATAAACCAAATAACATTGATGACAAACCCAAATTATCATTTACATTTAAATGTGAATGATAATCACACAGGAACATCCGACCTACCGGCAGAACAAGAAAAATAGTCATTCCGGTCTGTCATTGATAAAACCGGCATTCTAAAATAATTACGGAGGTTTCAGCTATGAGGGTGTTTAAACTTATGTTGTTATTTGTATCGATTTCACTCGTTTTTTCGCAGACAACTATTTCATACAATTCGGCTTTATACGATGTAGGTGTCGAATTCACAAGACGAACTGTGAATGATGCTTCATTCGACCCCGGTCCTTCCGGTGAAGGAAATTTCGATTTTACGCCATTCACAACAGGCAATGAAAACACATTTGCTTCCGTTGTGTATTCAGCTTCGATTCCGCACATCGGCGATTGTTCGGTAACACCAAATTATATTTTGTATCACGAGGGAATATCCGATACATTGTATATCGAGGGTTGGGGATTCTTCAATGTCGAAACGGCTCATACGGAGGGACTTGGATTATACGGTTCTTCAGAAGATACTTCATCGGGAACTGTATCGGAATTATGGGGTTTCAATACTTCATACACACCATCAACCTATTTCCCGATAAACTATGAGGATACCTGGACAGAAATCACCGAAAGCGAATGGACAGCAGCGCAGGGATTTCTATCGCTCGATTTTGTGAATAACGATACGATTTATAATACCGTCGATGGCTATGGACAGGTAATCCTTCCTTCCGGCACATTTCAAGCGCTTCGAGTAAAAAAACTGCATGCCACTCGCTCGGTATGTGATAACTTTCTTTATCCATGGGATACAATGAAAAGATATTTCTCTTATGATTGGGTTACTAACGAAGCTGGATTTGTTGTAACATTCGAGGGACCGAAAGATTCCACCGGTGGTGTCCCGGACTCGACATTCACCACAGGCAAGCTCGTCATTCAAATATCCAATTCAGCATTGGGCATAAAGGAGAAACAAGTTCCTGCATCATTCGAGTTGAAAGCATATCCTAATCCGTTCAATTCATCATGTAAAATAGAAGTCCATACCGGGACAAAAATTGAAATCATCGACATAAATGGCAGAATAATTAGTGCATCTAACAAAACACCAATAATATGGCAACCGGATGAATCAATCTCCTCAGGTGTCTATCTCGTCCGTGCGACAGCGGGTAATGAGACGATTACAAAAAGAATTATTTATCTGCGATAAATCAATAATCATTATTTTATGATTACACGAAACGAAAAGCGCAAACGATATGCAATTGGCTTGAAAGGAAAAAGCTAATAGCTAAAAATTAATCAAAGGCAGGATATACAATCGTGTCATATTTAACCGAAGCACAAAGTATGTCGTTTTCGCGGCAGATGCTGAAAATTCTTCGGAATAACGAGCAGAAGCTGAAGGATTTGGGATTCGACCCGACAGCGCGTATCGCAGAATTGGAGCAATTGGACAAGCGTTCCGCCAAGGATGAGGCAAAACAGGACGCTGCGCGAGTCGCGTTTCTTCAGGCGACAAAGAATTCCAACGAATCGCGCAACGAATTTTACAACCTTGCATCATCAACAGTGAACCTTATCGAGGGAATACTCGGCAAGGACAATGCACTTGTGCATGAACTTCACAAGATACGCAGCGGTATGACCCGTCCAGCCGCGCGTGGAAAGCGAAAAGCGAAAGAGGACGGGGAAACAAAGAGCGAATAGATTGTAGGGGCAAGGCATGCCTTGCCCACAATGATTCTCCCGTAGGTTGGAATAGAAATCCGGCGTAAGATAACAATTATCTGACAATCTGGAATATATATCTGGTGTCAGATAGCAAATATCTGTAACCGGATTGCGGTAATCTGACGGTCTGGAATATATATCTTACGACAGATAATTGAAATCTGGCTTAAGATAATAGCTATCTGACGGGTCGGAATCATCATCTTGCGGGTTGGCAACACTATCTGGCACGGAATCATGCCTATTCCATGAGGAATTATCGCTATTTCGCACGGAAGCATTCCTATTCCACAGGTTATCATTGCTATTTCGCACGGCAGCGCATACATTTCATAGAATAAGAACATTATTCGGGAGGAAATAATGAATAAATCATTGCTTATTGTGTTGCTTTCCTTCGCTCTCGTAGCTGTGTCTTTCTCTCAAATCACATGGAATCGTGTCTATGAATTCCCTGAACCATCACGCGCAAATTGCGTAATTCAGGATTCAGATGGCAATTATGTTGTTACTGGGTGGATTGGAGATGATGAAATTGATGTTTTAGTGATGAAAGTGGATGAATATGGAGATACTATCTGGACCCGCACTTATGGTGGAGAGGAAGATGATGAAGGTATTTCAATTGTAGAATCACCGGATGGTGGATATGTGGTTGCGGCAAATACCGCATCATTTGCTTTTGATTGGGTAGATATATGGGTTTTATGGTTGAATGAGTATGGTGATACAATTTCGTCATTAATATTTGGAGGTATTAATAAAGATGTGGCATATAAAATTATAAATCATTCTGAAGGTGGGTATATGATTTCGGGAATAAAAGATCATTGTACCTATAGTGTTTGGATTCTCCGATTGGGGGAAGATTGTGATACTCTATGGACATGCGTTTATCCCGAGATAGGAAAGGAAGCCCTGATTGTTGAAAACTCCGATGGAACCTTTTTTATTTCAATATCTAAATCTGATCCTGCCAATCTGGCTGTTTTGAAAACAAGTGGTATAGGTGAATCTCTATGGGTCAGAAACTATGGTTCTCCTTATTTAGATGAAACAGAAACAAAATCAATTTTGTCAATATCTTTCAATGGTATTGTAATTGCATTTAATGGAGCAACTAATTGGTCACCAGATCCCATTGAATCTGGAGGAGGTCTTTTTGAGATTGATTCTGAAGGAGAAGTTATCGGATGGCATTATGGTGAAGAATTTTGTGGGCTTAAAGCAGCAACTCAAACACTGGATTCTGGTTATATGATTGCAAGACATGGAGGTACCATTAGAAAATACAATACCGAATTAGCTTATGAATGGAGCAATTCATTTGGGTCATCCTATCTATACACTATTGAAGCTACCAATGATGGTGGATTTATTATAGGAGGGAAATGGTATAATAATTTATTACTTTTTAAAACAGATGAATGGGGTCATATAGATAACATCGAAGAAATAATAATCAAACCAAAACAAATTGCACTTTCAGTCTCACCGAATCCATTTAATTCATGCTGCAAAATAGAAACGCCTGAAAATACAGGAATTGAGATTGTCGACCTGGATGGTCGGATTGTAAGGGTGTTTGACAAAACGCCTATTGTCTGGCAACCGGAACAATCAGTTGGTTCAGCTATATTTCTGGTTCGTGCATTTAATGAAGAAATATCGACTGAGAAAAAAATAATCTATATCCAATAAAAACAAGGAGATGTAGAAATGAATAATTTGTGTATTTTGTTATTTACAATGCTAATTCTCTTTGCTCTGTGCTTGGCAGAACCGAGCATGTATGAGCTAAAAGGTTGGAGCCAGGGGTCAGATACAGATTGGCAAGATGTTGTTTGTGGCGACTTTGATGGCGATGGGATAGATGAATGGGCAATAATTTAGTTTCGTTTTTAGTTATTGATTTTTTATTTTTCAGTTTATATTTAACCAATAACACAAAAACAAGTTTAAACCAATGAAATATGTATTAATAATCGCTTTGCCTTTGCTTGCCCTTGTGGCTGTTTCCCCCGCCCAAATAACATGGGAAAGGGTTTATGGTGATTCCCGCTCCGAAGCCAACGATGTTATTCAGACTTCCGATGGTGGGTATTTGGTTGTGGGAGTGACCGATATGGAGTATTCCTCGAGCTGGTTGGTTTCATGTAATGCTTATTTTATTAAAACTGATGAACATGGTGAAATTATGTGGACTAAAACTTATGGAGATTCTGTTTTGAATGTAGCAAACTCAGCTCTTGAAGTTGATGGAAATGGTTATATAGTTTCTGGTTATAGAACATTACCACAGGGAGTTTGGATTATTCGACTCAATGAAAGTGGTGATACTCTTTGGACAAAAACATTTGAGGGAGTGATTATGGAAGGCGGTCATCAAATTATTGATATTTCTGGGGAAGGATATATGACTATCGGTTATAGACTTGGTTTAGGTATCTGGTATTTGCGATTAAACGAATATGGTACTGATACAATATGGACTCGAACATACACCGGAGGAGGTGTTGTTTCTATAACAGAAGCAGTTGATGGTGATTATATTTCGGTAGGATTGAGACCGGTCGATGATAATAATCATATTTATGCTGAAAGAATGACTAGTGATGGGGAGAGAATTTGGAATCTTTGGTATGACCGCTTTTTTGAAGAGGGAGATGCTGGTCGAGCTATTGTTGCCACCCCCGATAATGGCGCTATTATCGGTTTTTCAGGTTCTATGATTGACATGGACTACAGTCCCTCAGGTGGTCTTATTAAAATTGATTCTTTAGGTGAAATTGTCTGGCGAAGAAATTTCCATCCCGCATCTTTTCCTCTTTGCGTTCGGGATGTTGCTCCTACTAATGATGGGAATTACATTATCGCCGGGGATGAATCTTCAGACCACATCATTGAGTATGAATTGGCAAAACTTGCTAAATATAGTGAATCAGGTGGACAGTACTGGAACCAAACACATTATTATGATGATTGGTTAATGCATTACAATCGCTTTAGCGCGGTCACTGCAACCGATGATGGGGGATATATTGCTGTCGGTGCTTGCAGTGCATATGAAATTGGTCTTTGGGCAATATACCTTGTCAAAACCGATTCTCTCGGCGAAGTTTCATGGGTCAGTGAAATACCGATTAAACCTAATAATATCGAGATTTTAGCATATCCGAATCCATTCAATTCCTCGTGTAAAATCACCATAGATGGCGTAGGGGCGTATCGCAATACGCCCTTACAAATAGAGATATACGATTTGCGGGGGAATGTTGTGGCGCCCTCATCCGTCTTCCCGACCGGGTCGGAAAGCCACCTTCTCCCGGCGGGAGAAGGCAAAAACCCTCTCCCGCTGGGAGAGGGTGGCTCGTCGCAGACGAGCCGGGTGAGGGCATTCACATGGACACCCGCTCAATCAATCTCTTCAGGCATCTATCTCGTCAGGGCAACTATGGGAGAACAGACAATCACAAAGCAAATCCTTTATTTAAGATAAAGTTGTTAACCCTCCAGGGGAGGACAAATGAAAATTTTATCTATACTGCTCGCTTTACCCATTTTTCTTTTTGCGGCAAATATTGAAATATCACAGGTATCGCAGAATGAAATATCTTTGCACTGGTTAGATGATGGCAGTCTCGAGATTGCTGAATCGGAATTTGGAGATTTCGTTGAAATACGCATGGCTGGCGCAAGTTACATCTGGGATGTCGGCAAACCGCATATCCCGGTATTCAGAATCGCTGTCCGGGTTGGCGAAAATGCTGTAATAGCAGCGGAAACCGGCAATTCTTTTACTGAAATCCCGATTGATGCACAAGTATTGCCATCACAGCCAATGGCTGCGCAGAGATGGCAGACAATTACCGAACTCGATACCGCAATGTATTCATCGGATATGCCATTCCCGCAAGAAACTGCGCGAATTATCCAATCCGGTGTATTGCACGGTGATAGATTCATTGTTGTCGAGATTTGCCCGGTTCGGTATTACCCTCGTTCCGACATAATCGAGATTGTCGATGAAATCACAGTTGCTATTAATTCGCAACCGTACCAAAAAAGCTCCCCCTCACGGGTATTTGACATAATAAAAAGTATTTTCTTTGCGAATTTCCTGCTCGATCCGGAAAACCGAGCGCCGGCAAAAATGCTCGTCATCTGCCCCGCTCACTACCAATTGCCGATTGAACCATGGCTTAATTGGCGCAAGGCTGCGGGATATTCAATCATCGTGCAGACACCAGACGAGTTGGGTGGCACATACAGTGGAATCAAAAGAGCCATCGACTCGCTGTATTCAGCATGGGACGGCATCGATTATCTCATACTTGTCGGCGATGTCGAGGATGTTCCAACAAACGATTACGGCGGCTCGGAATCACCCACCGATATCGACTATGGCTGTGTCGATGGCGATGACTATGTCCCGGATATATTGATAGGAAGAATTTCTGTGGAAAACACAGAGCAACTAATCGAACTGGTGGGAAGATTCATCGAATACGAGCAATTTGCTTTTGCGGATAGCGCTTTTGCGGGTCGTTACCTATTCGGCACATCCGATGATTCATATTTCCACGATATGGTTCATGTTGTACATGAATATGTACGAAGCAATTTTCTCGATTCTCTTGGTATCGGTTATGAAGAACTCGACGGCTTTGAGGCGAGCGAGGCTGATGTCATCGCCGCATTGGACAGCGGTTATGCATACTATTATTATTACGGTCACGGCTGGAGCGGCGGGTTATCGGCGCCACCATTGGAATTCGCAGGTGTCGATGAACTCGCAAATGCAGGTATGTATCCATTTATTGTCGGTAATGCTTGTTCGACAAACGATTTCACCAATCCGACATCTTTTGGCGAGGCTCTGCTGCGAAGGTATAATGCAGGAGCAATTGCATATATCGGTGGCTCCAATTCTACATACTGGTATCCAGACAGCGTGTGGGAAATCGAGACTTTCCGGCATTTTCTTGTCGATTCAATCGCTTCCGCTATGGGGCAGTGCTACGCAGCATTACTCGATGTTATGGTGGAGTTCCCAAGTTACGGGCACTATTTCTTCGATGTATATAATTTGATTGGCGACCCGGCGATTCAGTTATGGGCGGGTATTCCAGAGCAACTCGATATTACCGCTCCATCTGCATACACATTTGGAGCTGCGACAAATCTGGATATCGATGTGAGCGCATCGGGTGAACCTGTTGTTAATGCGACTGTGTGTATCCTCAGGAGCGATACATCTTTTATTGGCATAACCGATGAGTTCGGGCATATCGAGTTTGAGATTCCGCCGTTGCTACCGGAAACGCTTCTGGTAACCGCAACAGCATTCAGATGTATCCCGGCGCAAACCGCGATAGCTCCGCTATCGCCGGATGAGCCATTTATTTATCTTAGCCGATATAATCCCTGCGATACAGAAAGCATTTCCACCCGCAATGATAACGATGGCGAGTGGGATTTTGGCGAGACTCTCGCAGTCGAAATCGAGTTGATAAACATGGCTGTTGCGGCACACGATATCGAATTGCATGTCGCATGTGAGGACTCGTTCTTGACGCTCTGGAATACAGATACAAGCTTTGCCTCGTTGGATAGCGGTGAAATTTTAGTGTATAGTTTCTTTGCGAATGTTCATACAACAATTCCGGATAATTACACAGCACAACTCTCTATTGAAATATCCGATGGTGATGGGCACAGTTGGGAGTATTCCCGTCAGCTTTTACTCCATTCGCCTGTAGTTGAGTTTGGCGCTGTCTCGATAAGTGATACCGCATTCGGCGATGGTGATTTTATTATCGAATCGGGTGAAACTGTTATCGTCTGGCTCGATATTGCGGCGCTATCCGGATGCGACCTGCATTATATGCAGCTCGACGCAGCAATACCGGATTCGGTGGATTTTGCAAATCTGCTTTCCGGGGATACAATGCTTGTCGGTATTTTACCCCCTTTTACGGCGAAATTGCCATTTACGGTTGCCATCACCGGGGAAATGCCCTCCGGATTACCGATAATATTCGATTGGAGCGTATATGAACGGAGTGAATCGGACACTTTTTTTGTGTTTGCCGGTTCACCGGGATTTCAAAGCGATGCCGAAGATTTTGTATTCTGGACATCTGCGGCAAGTGGTCCGTGGTCGCTTCTCGAGGACACATATAACTCACCCGGGAAATGTTTTGTTAATCGCACGGATGACCGGCATTTTTACGATGCAGCTGAAATGTGGGTTTTGGTATCCAATCCGTTTGTTGTGCCATGGAATGCAAACCTTGCTTTCTGGTATCGGCTTTACATTCCATCGGCGCTTGCAAATGAGGACACCGCATGGGTCGAACTATGGACCGAGGAGGACACTATCACATTGATTGCACTCAATAAACCTCAAACGCTCTGGGAACTCATACTTACAAAAATTCCGGCTGATTATTTCGGCAAGTCGGGGCAAATCGCATTCAGATTCATCTCGGATGAAAACAATACAAGAGCGGGTTTCCTGATAGACGACATTTCGGTTTTACCGGCAGGGAGCTTTCTCGGTGATGCCAGTGCCACACCCGAAATCGCCGAAAACCACGATTTGTTCACATTCGGGATTACTTACAGTTCGGTCGATAACGAACTTCCAGTTTCCGTGAGCGCATTTATCGACGATGAGGAGGTGCATCTGATGCCGGATGTGATGTATGACACAGAATGGAGGCGTTTTTTCAACAATCGTCACCTTATTGCTGGAGTTCACCGATATTACTACATTGTCGAGGACAGCCGCGGCATACATCGATTCCCACAGGAAGGCGAGTTCGCCGGTCCTATGGTGGGTGAAGCTGTATATGAAAGCGATTTCGAGTTCGATAACGGCGGATTGTCGGTCGTGTCAGACGGATGGTATTGGAGCGACATCGGATATGCTCATTCCGGCGCATTTTGCTGGAACAACATCGGTGCCGGTGAATTTTACGCGCCGGAACTGGATGCAAGACTTGTCTGCCATCTTAACCTGATAGGACTCGGGTGTCCTGCAATCACTTTTTGGAGCAGTATGTATTTTGCGCGCGGGTCAACATCGGGGCTTATCCGCGATGGCTGCAACATTAAAGTGCGCACCGCTTCAGCGACTGAAGTTATATATCCAATCCCCATGTATGACGGCGATATTGTCAGCAGTGCGAATCCGCTTGCCGGTGAACCGGCATGGGGCGAAACCTGGAGCGAGGGCTGGCATAATGTGTATATAGATTTGCAGGACTGGGCAGGACAGGAAATCGATATCATTTTCAATACCGGAACAAATGATATCGAAGAAACATGGGGCTGGTTTATCGATGATTTGAAACTTATCGATATAGGTTCCGAACATATCGCCACTGCTGTGCCTTCTATTCCTGAAATTTTTAAAATATCCGTTTCCCCAAATCCATTTAATTCAACCATCAGGTTTCAGGTGTCGGGGAACAAGGAACAGATTTCGAGTATCGAGATATTCGATTTGAATGGGAAATTGGTTTATGCGCATGATGTAGCGGCAAGTCATTCCAACAAATCTGCCAGTTTGGCAGAACAATCACCCGAAAATGCTTTGCTATCACAAATCGGTGAATACACATTCATCTGGCAACCTGATGAATCAATAGGTAGTGGAATATATTTAATCAGAGCAAAGATGGGAAAAAGTAATACTAGAAGTAAGATGATTTTATATTTGAAATAGAAAGCAGTTTTGGAGCGATTCACCGAGTCACAGTATAAAACAGCGAATAGCACATCGCCATCATAAATTATGAAGCTAATGAATCTAAAAGATTTCAAGGGCGATATGATGGACGCTTACACTCCATTCACAGTGTATTTCATAGTTACCGTTAGCATTGCCGTCATGTTCTTTGCAGTTGTAATGGGCATTTATCAGCATTTTCCATCGACAAAAATCTTGTCGCCATATCCGGAAATCGCTATGGTTGTGTTGGGGATATATTTTGGATTTCGTGAAGGAGCGGCTCAAATCAAAATGCGAGGATTGGGATTCAATCCGGTCAAGAAAGTAATGACCGGTCTCGGTAAATTCAAATGGAAGAAAAAAAGACTCCGTAAAAAGATAGAGAAAAATCACTATAATCCCGAAAAGCATAAAATATACACAGATAAATTAATAAATGTTCTCACGGAGGAGAAAGAGTTTTTAGTCTATTCCCGCGAGTTGTTGAATAAGGAGCTTGGTTCAAAATGGGCATGGGTAAGAAAGAATGAAGGGCTCGATATTACACTGTATGTTGCGGAAATGGATAACGAAAAAATGCTCGCTGAGCTGAAAGGAGAAACCGTGTAGGGACATGGTGATGACATGCCTGCCTTACCATCGCCGAAGATAGACGCCCCCTCATCAAAGATGGCGCCCATCCGAAAAATCTGCAGAGAGAAAATGCTCGCTATTTGAGATAAATTATCCGCCTGGTAATTGTCTGTCCATCTGACTTTGCCCGGACGAGATAAATTCCGCTGGTGATGGATTCATCCGGTTTCCAGACCACAAAATGGTTATCGGTTGTCGGTAATCGGTTATCGGTGGGGTCGCAAACCGCAATTTTATTCCCTTTCAAATCAAATATCTCAATCTCAATTTCGTGTTCCCCGTTTCCTGATACCTGTATCCTGACACATGAATTAAATGGATTCGGCGCAACTGCAAGCGAAATCCGCTCCGGCGTTTGTGCTTTTTCTTTTATTTCCGATGGCAGCGTAATTGTTATGAAATTCGATAGCAGGTTTGCATTTCCCGAGCCTTCGGTGAGCGAGTGGTATGCTTCGCTATCGGGGGGAACACAGTCCTGTGCGGGATATTCACCATAATAGGCATCGGGTGCGGAATATACAATGATGGAAACCTCGTCAGCGCTACCAAAATACTCGACTGGAATGGATAATTCAAGGAAATCGAGGCTATTGGAATAAGTGGCACCAATTTCGGAGAAATATGCACCCTCATCCCATGCTCCGGATTCATATCCAAATAGCAATGGATAAATTGTTGGGGGCCAACCATAATCCGACCAGAAATACATCGAGGCAACCGCATCGATACCATGCTCCCCCGGAAAACATACATATACAAATGACGGGTCGGTTGTGTAGCCCAAAGTTCCCGAATATCCACCGGGAGCAAAATCGAGTGCGACTTGATATGTTCTGGTCTCGGTAATCTCCGTTTCAACATCGAAACCGATATATAGAAAATCGTTATCGACAGTAACATATAAATTCCTCATTTCGAGCCATTCCTCCTCAAAATCGATTGGGTC
>Ga0272442_10001276_pt1 | contig 38593 bp, 26 predicted proteins | sample SSMForm2O_FD_200262 | JGI IMG/M metagenome (GOLD analysis project Ga0272442, IMG submission 200262) | Marine sediment archaeal communities from Little Sippewissett salt marsh, Falmouth, MA, United States - SSM-Form-2O | ecosystem: Environmental > Aquatic > Marine > Wetlands > Sediment ... | reverse complement strand
GAGCCCCGTTTGCCGTGATGGGGGACCTTGAGCACCTGTGCCCGGATGTTTGCGGGCCGGTGGGCAAGAAAGCGTTCCTGCTGTGCCCCGATATCGCCGGTAAACAGAAACGCATGGCCTCCGTAGCTGATCCTGATGACAAGAGAGGAGTCGTTCAGCTCATGGTAGGTCCGGGCAGCGGCGGCTTGCTGCGCGGCCGGGCTTAGAATTTCGATCATGGCGTTATTAACGACAAGCGCCGGGGTTTCGCAGGAGGGCGTGCGAATGATGGTACGCCGCCTGCGGGCGTTTTCAAGGATCGACGCTAACAGCGGATCCGGGCAGGTGTCGTCGGGGACCCAGAGTTCATCGGGCCGGAACCACTGCAAAACCGCGTTCATGCCGGCCATGTGATCATGATGCGGGTGGGTGATCACCAGCCAGCCGAGATCGTGTATGCCCATCGCGTGCAGGGCCGGCACCACAATTGAAGCGCCCGTGTCGAAACGCTCCGAGCGCAACCCGCCGCTGTCGATCAGCATGGCCCGCCCCTGCGGGAAGCGGATCACGGCCGCGTCGCCGTGGCCCACATCGAGGAATGTCACGCGCAGCAGTCCGTCGGGACCCGCTCCCGGCAGCCAGAGCAACAGCGCTGCCAGTGCAGCGCACAGCAGAAGCGCGCACAGTCTGCGGCACCTGTGCAGGCACAGGGGCAGGCACAGTATGCCTGCGTACCAGGCTGTGAGCTCGGCTGCGGTGGGGGGCGGCACCTGCATGGCCGCGATGCGCGCCTGTGACCAGAACGCTGTCCACAGCAGGGTCTGGTCGAGGATCAGGCCGGCCATGTGCAGAAGGCCCGCTGCCGCTGTTTCACTGAGCGGCAGCAGCAGCGCCGATCCCAGTGCGCAGGGCACAGCTCCGAAACCGACGGCCGGCACCAGAACACAGTTTGCGGGTATGCCTGCCAGGGAACATTGATGAAAATAGCGGGCCGCCAGCGGGGCTGTAGCGGCCGTGGCAACGGCCGAGGCCGCCAGAATGCCTCCGAGAAAGCGAAACAGATACAGGAACGGGGTGCGGGGGCGGCCGGGCCCGATACCTTCGAGAAGGGCGAAAAGCCGCTGTACATACGGGGCATACAGGATCAGGCACAGGACGGCGATGAAGGAAAGCTGAAATGAAATTTCAAACAGCGAAGACGGCATCCATACGAGGATACAGCAGCCGGCCAGGGCGAGCGCATTGAGAACATCCTGCCGCCGTTTGAGCAGCAGGCATGCCGTGCAGGCCGCGATCATGATCCCGGAGCGCAGTGTCGGAATCTGCAGGCCCGCAACGCAGCAGTATATACAAACCGGCACGAGTGCGGCCAGCGCCGCGGTCCTCCACAGCTCCACATAGAGCAGCAGGCGCGGTCGGCGCCGCAGCAAGAAACAGGCAAACCCGAAGGCCAGTGCGGCCACGATGCCGATATGCAGGCCCGAGATCGCCAGCAGATGGGCGGCTCCCAAACGTGCGAACTGTTTCTGTATTGTTTTGTCCAGGGTCTGTTTTTCACCCAGCAGCAGCGCCAGCACGATATCGCGCTTCGGGGGAGCAAGCCGCCGGTTGATCAGACGGCGAAGCCTGCTGCGATAGCGCTCAAGTGCGCGCATCGGTGCGCTGCCCCCGTTTTCCCGCAGGATCAGTATGGTGCGGTCGTCATTGAGCGCGGCGGTAAGATATATGCCGCGATGCGCCAGGAAACGTTTATAGTCGAAACCGCCCGGGTTTGAGAAATTGCGCGGCCTGCGCAGGCGGCAGGTTAAGCGGAGCCGCTGCCCGTAGCTGTAGTATCGCGACGGCTTATGCAGGGTCACCTGCAAACGCCCCTCACCCAGGAACTGTTTCTCCGCGGTCTCGATGCTGTCATAGCGAAGCCTCAGCCTGAGGGCTCCGGCGGCCAGAGGCTCGGCGCGTTCGACTTCGGCTTCGACGGCAACCGGCCTGTTCAGCCATTGCTCGAGCTGCTGGACCCGCAGGGGCGTCACGGTAAACGGAGCATAGCCGAGGGCGCCGAACATAACGGCGAGCACTACAACCGCAGCACTGCCGGCTTTTAAGCGGCGCATGTATGCGCAGGCAAGCGCGGCGGCACATATGCATGCCGCAGCCCAGGTGAGGACCTGATGGGAAAGAGGACAGGAGCTTTCAAGGAAAATGCCCGCGGCATAGGCTGCCGCGAGCACGACAAGCGGTCGTCGCATTGATGCGCCCCTCCTCGCAAAGTTTTTAAAAACCTGATAAACGTCCGCTTACCGTAACAATGGCCTTCGAGGCGGTGTCGCGAGTTGTGAATTGTCATTCTGAGAAGCCGAAGGCGCCGAAGAATCTCTGCTTGTATATACAATGACGGGGGATGCTGCGCTAGAGATCCTTCGCTTTGCTCAGGATGACATGTATTTTTTAAATTGCGACACAATCCCTTCAGCGGGGTTACGCTTTTTGATAGATCCTTGAACGTCGTTACTTCCAACGCCGGGGCGGCACAGGGGCCCGCCCCTACGGGCTGACTGCCCGGCATTCGATGTTTTCAAGCACGAGCAGCGGGCCGAGCCGCCGGGCTGTAAAGCGCCACAGCAGCCTGTCGGCAACGTTCACGGTGCTTGCCGTACCGTCAAGCCCGGGCGTGAGTACAGACAGCTCACGCCCGGCATTGTCCTCGAACACCATCTGCACGTCAGCGCCGCGCTGCCGGGCATGCAGGCATATTCCCTTTGCCAGGGGGATCGTTGCCGGCCGGGGAACGGCTGCATCTGCATGGATCATTGCAAGCAGCATGCGCGCCTCGCGCAGCCGCCCGGGGCGGCGAAGTTCGTCGCTGCGCACACAGCGCGTCCGCGCGCGTACGCTTTCGTCCCAGGCAAGCAGGCCCAGAGTGTCATCCCGTCCTGACAGGCCCGCGACAGCGCGTTCTTGCGGCGTGAGTGTCTTCGGCATGCCGGTGCGCGCAGGCCTGGTGTAGTCAAATACCGGGAAGCTGCTTTCGACCGGGATCCAGCCCATGCGCGAGGCCCATGCCTGGCACCACACGGTGCCGCTCATGTCCATGACCAGGCGCGCGGGAATGCCCGCGGCACGCGCGAGTGTGCACAGCAGGCGCGCACGCGCGTGCCGGTCACCTGTGCCGGTGCGCAGCACATCGGCAACCCCGGCCGGGCCAATATGCTTCTCAGGGTCGGGCCCGGTCTGCAGCTTCTGGACATAGCCGGAATACACGATATCGTGCAGCGCGGCGTACATATCGGAGCGCGACTCCGGCCGGATAAGCCCGTTGGCCAGCCGGACGATTGACGGGTCGTCCGCAGGAACATGCGCGCCCACCAGCACATAGGCGGCAACATCCGGGGGCAGCGGTTCGGGGAAAGGGCTTAGGCGCGGCCGCGGCGCAGGATCGTTTTCAGGGCCGATCACCGCGCCATGCTGGAACAGCACGGCCTGGGAGAAATCACCCCTGAGAAGCAGGCTTTGCGTGCCGGTGCGCGCGGCACGCAGTTCATAGTCGATGGCATCGAAGCTGAAATCTGCGCCGGCCCACAGTGCTGCGTAATACCAGGCCCTTCCTCCGAACGGGAACGACGGCAGCGCCCAGGCAAGCTCGAGATTGTGGCCCGGATGAGGGTCGGACTGCCACAGCAGCGCCTGTTCAAATGGTTGGGCCGCTGCCGCACCTTCCGCAGTCTCAACGGGGTAGGCCTCGGGTGCCGGTGCTGCGCCGGTGTTTCCCATGCGTGTTATGCCTGCCGGTGTCGCCAGCCAGAGTGTGCCGTTCGCATCGATCGTCAGGGCGCTGATGCGGTCGTCGGGCAGGCCGCTCGTGGCGGTCGTGTATCCGGTCCAGCGGCTGAAGGCGTCCAGCTTCAGCAGGCCTGCCCCGTCAGTGCCGATCCATTTGATGCCGTTGCGGTCGATGGCCAGCGCGGTAAGCGCAGCGCGTCCCATCGGTGCGTTGCGGCCGGTATAGGACATCCAGTTCGCGCCGTCGAAAACGCTGAGGCCCCCGGGGGTCAGAAACCAGAGCCGGCCCGGTTTTTCTTCAACGATATGCATGACACGGTCGCTGATAAGGCCCGAGTTTGCGGAGGTAACCTGCATCCAGCCGCCTTGACGGTCAAGACGGACCGCGCCCTGGTCGTGCGAACCGAACCAGAGATTGCCCTGGTGGTCTTCGGCTATCGTGTCGATGCGGTCGCTTGCAAGGCCGTCGGCCCGGGTGTAGGCGGCCCAGGTGAATGCGCTGTCAACGCAGGCAACACCGCTGCCGCTCAGGGCGATCCATTTGGTGGTGTCGCGCCCGCAGTAGATGGTGCGGACACGGCCGGGGGGCAGGGAACTGTTGCGGGAGTTCAGTCCGGTTATGCGCCCGGTGCGGTCGACCACCAGCAGGCCGTCATCACAGCCGATCCACATCGTGCCGTTGTCGGAATCATTTTCCCGCACAGGCTCAAAGACAGCCGCTGTGCCCGCTCCCGGATGCGTGGCGGAAAGAGGAAACATGTACGCATCCATCGGGTCCAGGACCCCGAGCACGGAAGGGAAACCCTCGCCGGCTTCAATGCCGAACCACACATACCCACCGGGGTCGATTGAGAGAAAATCGATTCGTCCCTGCGCTGCCTGCGCGGGCAGCGGGCGGGTCTGCCACTTCATCGCCCGGGCGCGCGTGGCGCCGGCAAACAATACGGCTGCAAGCAGCAGCACCGCCACCGTGCCCGCAGTACAACAGTGATTGTGTCTTGGTCCGCTATGGCTGGTCACGTACAGAACTCGTGTACAGGATTGGTTGTCGATTGTACAGGACTTGCGCGCGTGCGGCTAGTGTCCGTGCTCTTTCAGTGCTGCGCTTTCAGCTGTGCGATCAGTTCAGGCACGATTTTGTGCACGTCCCCGATCAGGGCGATATGCGCTATTTTCATGATCGGTGCATAGGGGTCACGGTTGATGGCCACGATAACGTCGGCATGCTGCATGCCTGCCAGATGCTGGATCGCACCTGATATGCCGCAGGCGATGTAGAGGCGCGGCTTGACCGTTTTGCCTGTCTGGCCGACCTGGTGGGGATGCTCGATCCAGCCCATGTCGACCGCTGCACGTGAAGCGCCGACCTGTCCGCTGAGCAGCCCGGCAAGCTCTTCGAGCATGCTGAAATTATCGGGCCCCTGCAGGCCGCGGCCGCCGGAGACGATGACCGGCGCTTTTTCAAGCTGCACGCCGCTGCCGGGCTTTGCAATTGTTTTCAGGACTTGCACGAGGTCATCGCCCGCATCCGGCCGGGCCGTGAACGGCACAATCGTGCCCGGGCGGCCTTCGGCGTGAACGGCCTGCATGACGCCGGGGCGCACGGTGGCCATCTGGGGGCGATGGTGCGCGGTAATGATGGTTGCCATGATGTTGCCGCCGAAGGCGGGGCGGGTCTGCAGCAGGCAGCCGTCCTGCGGGTCGATCGCAAGGCCGGTACAGTCGGCTGTCAGCCCGGTCTTGCAGCCGTTCGCCAGGCGCGGCGCGAGGTCGCGGCCCATGCAGGTAGCCCCGATCAAAACGATCTCGGGCTTGTGCTCTGCGATCAGGGCGGCGATGACGCGCGCATGCGGCCGGGTGCGGTACGGATACATAAAGGGCGCGTCAGCCAGGTAGACCACATCGGCCCCGCCGTCGATCAGGGATTGGGCGCGATTTTTGATGCCGCTGCCGGCCAGCACGGCAGCCACCCTGCAGCCGCGCTCCGCGGCCAGTTCACGGGCCTTGCCGAGCAGTTCATGGGAAACCGCGTGGACGGCCTGTTCCTGCTGTTCGGCGATGACCCAGATGTCGCGGTAATCGCCGAGATCAGGCGGCGGAGCGGGCTTGCCTTCCGACACGATCGCGCCGACACGGCAGACCTCGACGCAGGCCCCGCAGCCGGTACAGTGTTCGGTCAGCACGGGCACCTTGCCCTCGAGCCTGATGCCGCTGAACAGGCAGGCTTTCACGCACAGCGAGCAGGCGATACATTTTTCGGGCAGCAGTTTGATCATTTCTGTTCCGTTATTCCAAAAATTGCCGCGAAAGGTTCATGACAATTGTTTTTTCGATTTGTCCGGAAGCAGCATTTCGCCGGGCTCCTTTGCAAACCGGAATCCAGTGGTTTTAATGGACCCCGGATCAAGTCCGGGGTGACACTGTGGCTATGCCTGCAGAATCCATCCTTTGCAGGCCTACAGGCAGCCCATCGTGCGCAGGCGCTCTATCAGCTGCGCGGCCATTTCTTTTTCAGTGCCTTCAAGCAGCTCGCCCTTCACGCTGCGGTCCGGCTCGAAGATCTTTTTCACTGCCGTGGGCGAGGCGCCGAGGCCGAGCATTGAGGGCGGCAGCGCCAGGTCTTTCGCGTTCCAGCGCAACAGGTGCTCGCCGCTGCATGCCGCGGCAATCGCGTACAGCGAGCCGTGGCGCGGTACGGGGCCGGCTGCGTTGACGGTCACGAGCACCGGAGGTGCGGCCGCCACCAGCTCGCGGGTGTGCTCCAGTCCGCGCTGAATGCGAAACATGTTTTCAGTGAATACGATTTCCTCGGCATAGGTTACCTGCGGTATGTCGAGAAAGGCCGCCAGCTGCGGGCCGACCTGGGCCGTGTCGCCGTCAATGGCCTGCCGGCCGCACAGTATCAGGTCGAATGTTTTCAGCTTCAGCACGGCCCGCGACAGGGTGAAGGCGGTCAGCAGCGTATCCGAGCCGGCAAAGGCGCGGTCACTGAGCAGCACGGCCCTGTCGACACCGAGGCAGAGGACCTCTTCCAGGACCGCTTCGGCCTGGGGCGGGCCCATGGTGAGGGCTGTTATTGTGCCGCCGTGTTCGTCGCGCAGGCGCAGGGCCGCCTCAACCGCGTTGGCATCCTCGGGGTTGAGGATGCTGGGGATGCCTTCGCGCATGAGCGAGTTGGTTTTCGGGTCAATGCGCACCTCGTTTGTATCGGGCACCTGCTTGACGGTAACGATAATGGAAAGTGGAGCCATACGCGGTTTCGCTCGCACGCTGCCGCAGTGAGGCAGCCGTTGTGCCTGTCGTTGTGACAAAAAAGAACCACCTGACAGGCTGTTTAAAAATATCCGGATGCAAGGCGCGCATGGCCCTGAGGAATGAGGCGTACTTTTTTGTACGCCTCAGTGACGAAGAGCGTGCGCAACGAAACAGACGGGTGTTTTTCAACAGCCTGCTATTTCTTCAATACGTTTCCGGCAATTATCATGCGCTGTATTTCCGATGTGCCTTCGTATATTTCGATTACCTTGGCGTCGCGGAAACAGCGTTCGACCACATAGTCTTTCATGCAGCCGTAGCCGCCGTGTATCTGCACCGCTTTGGTGGCGGTACGCATGGCCGTTTCAGAGGCGAAGAGCTTGGCCATGGAGCCCTCCAGCGCAAAGGGCCTGCCGTCATCCTTGAGTTTTGCCGCGCGCAGGGTCAGAAGGCGCGCGGCCTCGATGTCGGTCGCCATGTCGGCGATCATCCACTGGATGGCCTGGAACGAGCCGATCGGTTTGCCGAACTGGGTGCGCTCCCGGCTGAAGTGCGCGGCAGCATCCATCGCGCAGCGCGCGACACCGATCGCCTGGGCGGCGACGCCGACCCTGCCGAACCCGAGGGCGTTCAGCGCGGCCCGAAGACCCGCGCCCTCAGGTCCCAGCAAATTGGCCCGCGGCACGCGGCAATTCTCGAAGATCAGCTCGCAGGTGTCCGAGGCGCGTATGCCGAGCTTGTTTTCATGGGCGCCGACCGTAATGCCCGGAAACGATTTTTCGACGATAAAGGCCGATATGCCCCGTCCGCGTTGTGTCCGGTCGGTGCTGGCCATGACGATGACCGTGTCGGAGGTGGAACCGCTCGTGATGAATGTCTTGGTGCCGTTGAGGATAAAAACGTCCCCCTCGGCCCGGGCAGTTGTCTCGATAGAGGCCGGATCCGAGCCCACGTTCGGCTCGGTCAGGGCGAACGCGCCCAGTTTCCTGCCCGTTGCCAGGTCGGGCAAATAGGCCTGCTTCTGCTCCTCGGTGCCCAGCAAATAGATCGGGTAGGCCCCGACCGAATTGTGCACGCTGACGATAATGGCCGTTGAGGCGCACACGCTGGCAAGTTCCTCGATAACGAGCACGTAGCTGATGCCGTCGAGATCGCTGCCGCCGTATTCGCGCGGGATGCACATGCCCATGAAGCCCAGCGGCCCCAGCCCGGCAATTGCAGCGGCGGGAAAGCGCGCCTGCTCATCCCACTCCTGCGCGTTGGGGGCAATCTCGTCACGCGCGAACGAACGGGCGATATCGCGTGCCAGGGTTTGCGCCCGGGTAAAGGAAAAATCCATGCAGTGTATCACCTTTCATGCTGGTTGCAACGCGGAACAGGGCGCTCAGCGGAGCCGATTTGGGAGGGTCTCAGAAGCAGGCCGTGACCCGTTTTACATATCCGGCGGCGTCAGCCATCAGCATGCCGATATTGTCGCCGTCAAGGCTTAAAAAGTCCATCGCCTTTTCATCGATGGCATACAGCAGTCCGTCAATGCCCGATCCGATACCGCTCATCATCGCCGTGGCGTCGGCTGCGTGAATGATATTGGCCAGTTCGTTCTGCACGAAACGCGTCGGGGTATGGTGCAGCGCGATCGCCACGATCTGGCGTTTGGGTATGCGCCACTTGACGCACACATCGGCCGCGACCTGCGGATGGTCGAAGCCGAGGATCTCCCGTTCGGCCTCCAGAAACGGTTTTTTCTCCTCGTGGGCGAAGGCGAAAAAAGCGGCCTTGCGCTCCGCCACGCAGCTGTCGAGGATCAGTTTGCCGCAGTCATGGAACAGTCCGGCGGAGAACGCCTCTTCTGCTATGTCAGGGGTTTTGCGCGCGGCCAGTGCGCGTGCGCAGTAGGCGACCGCAAGTGAATGCTTCCACAGATCGCCGGCCTGCAGGCCGTATCCGTTCAGCTCCCGGCCCAGTATGCCCGACGCGCACGCAAGCATTATAAATTCACCGAGCGTTTTCATGCCCAGGGTGCCTACGGCCTGCTGGATCGAGGAGACCGAGCCCGTATCGCCGTACAGTGACATGCTGGCCAGCTTGAGGACAGGTTCGGCGATGGAGGGGTCCTGCTCGAGGATAGGCGCGATATCGGCTTGCCGCGCCTTGCCGTCGGCCATGAGGGCCCGCACACTGTCCATTGCCTGCGGCATGGGCGGCAGCGTTTCAAGGGCCCGGGCAAGGCGCTCTTTCAGGCTGTCAGGCCCGGGTGGAGTCTGCTCGTCGGCAGGTGCTTCAGGAGGTCTTGCCGGCTGCGGGCCCGGGGCTTTCGGCGCGGGCTGCACCGTCAGGCTGACATGAATGTTTCCCTTGCAGGCCGGACATGCGAAGACAGCTTTGTCGCTTATCTTCTGCATGACGTCTTCCGGAATGTTGTAGCGCTTCCTGCAGTGTGGACACGTTATAATCATAAGGCCGAATTCATAAAGATTGTTGTTAGGACTGCATACTGGTGCACACGCGCACCCTGGCTCTGTCAGGCCGGGAAGAATGTCCTTTCGACAGGGCTGTGCGCGTGATTACATCAGCCGGTGTTTCAAAACTATGCGAAAACCCCGTAGTTTTTATCCGGAAACCATACCATTCCATCGGGCGGTTGTCAATCCGGCTGTAGGTTTCCGCTACTATTCTATCGGCATAAAATCAGCGTACTTGTCTTTTTTTGTCGCGCTATGGATGTTCGTCCTTCGGCGGAAAGGTCCGACATCCTTGTACACTCAACCGCCGATCGCTGCATGCGCTGCATCATGTATGGACTGTTCACAGAGACTATGATAGTCTTGCCGGCACATACTGACCACCGGCCCGCACCCGCCCATGTGAATACGGCCCGGTTGCACCAAGGCGGGCCCGTGACAGATATTGATAATGAGAAGGGACCATGCAATGCAGAAAAAAAAGCACACCCGGAAAAGCTGCCCGGGCAAAGGCAGGTATCTTTCCGGCACGCGTATCCTGCCGACGGCGTTGAATAAAAAAAGCTCCATCACCGACCTGATCGACAACCTCGATGCCTATAATGGCGGCCGTATCCGAGCGGCCTGCCAGCTCATGCGGGACCGCTATGCGGGCGCCGACGTGACGATCGGCCTGAGCCTTGCCGGCGCGCTCACCCCGGCGGGCCTCGGACCCTCGGCTATCGTGCCGCTGATGAACCACGGGTTCGTCGACTGGATCGTGGCGACCGGGGCCAATATGTACCATGACATTCACTACGCCCTGAACCTGCCCATGTACCGGGGCAGCCACAGCGTGGATGACGCCGATCTGCGCAAAAAGGGCGTGACGCGCATCTACGATATCCTGTTCGACTACGAGGACGTGCTCATGGAAACCGACCGGCAGCTGCGGGAGATGCTGCTGCGGCCCGAGTTCCAGAAGGAGATGGGAACACGCGAGTGCTATTACCTGCTTGGCCGCATTTTGAGCGACCTCGAGCGGAAGAACAAGCTCGGCCAGGTCAGCGTGCTGGCGGCCGCCTATCGCAACGGCATCCCGGTGTTCACCTCCTCGCCGGGCGACTCGACCATCGGCATGAACGTGGCAGGGCTCGAGCTGCTGGCCGAGGCCCGCGGCCTGCAGGACCGCTTCCGGCTGAAGATCAACCCCAGCCTCGACGTGCATGACTCGACCGCGATTGTGCTCAATGCCAAGCGCTACGAGAAGGGCACAACCGGCGTCATCCTGATCGGCGGCGGCAGCCCCAAGAACTTCATGCTGCAGACCGAGCCGCAGATACAGGAAGTGCTGATGATACCCGAGGTGGGCCAGGACTACGACATCAACATCACCGACGCGCGGCCCGATACGGGCGGCCTGTCGGGCGCACCGCCGTCCGAGGCGGCCAGCTGGGGCAAGATCGACCCGACCAAGCTCGAGGAGACCGTCACGGCGTACGTCGATGTCACGCTGGCCCTGCCGCTGCTTGTGGCCTATACCCTGCAGACCACGAAGCCCAAGAAGCAGAAGCGCCTGTATGACCGCGGCCCCGAGCTGCGCACGAAACTGATCGAGTCCTATCTCAAGAACAACCGCGAAGTGAAGAAACTCGGCGCCCTGATGAAAGGGCTCAAGAAAGCCTAGGAGCGACCTTGTGTCGCGGATCAAGCCGTCCCCTACGGACGGAGATACACGTTGATTCATGCCGCTTGCGGCGCACAAATCAACGGCAATAAACCGAATGTCACCCCGGACTTGATCCGGGGTCCATTAATAACCTCTGGATTCCGGGTCGCGCTGTCCATCCTCCGTAGCAGGCTACTGCGAAGGACGGGCGTTTCTTCGAAATGACAGCCTGGTCTGTGACAATTTTTTTAAACCCTGCAGGGTTCAAACGGTATTGACACATGAAAATAGCCACTTCCCGTCTCAAGGAGCTCGCGGCGCGCCACGGCACGCCGCTGTTCATCATCGACCACGACATCGTCCGGCGCAATTACCGCCTGTTTAAAAAGCACCTGCCGTGCGTGCAGGCCTACTATGCGGTCAAGGCCAACTCAAACCCCGAGATCGTGCGTACTCTGTTCGATGAAGGCGCGAGTTTCGATGTGGCTTCCTACAATGAGTTCATGCAGGTCTATACCTATCTCCGTCACTTCAAGCCCAAAGAGAAAAATTTCTACATCTGGGACAAGATAATTTTCTCCAACACGATCAAGGACGCTCCCACGCTCGGCAAAATCAGGAAGTACCGTCCGCTCATGACCTATGACAATGCCGACGAGCTGGTCAAGATACGCGAGCACTGCGACACGGCCGGGCTGATCCTGCGCCTGAAGGTGCCTGACTTCGGTTCACAGGTGGAAATGAGTTCCAAGTTCGGCGCCGAGCCGGCAGATGCGCTGGCGCTGATCCGGCAGGCCCATGATGCGGGGATCGAGGTCGAGGGCCTGAGCTTTCACGTGGGCAGCCAGTGTACCAATTTTGAGAACTACACCTCGGCCCTGCAGCTGACCGCGGAAGTGTATGCCGAGGCCCGCCGTTTGGGCTATCCCCTGAAGATCGTCGATATCGGCGGCGGGTTTCCCGTGCCCTACGACAGCAGCGCGCCCGGTTTTGAAAGGCTCGCGCGCATCATCAGGGTCGAATGCAAGCGGCTGTTTCCCAAAGACACCGAGCTGATCGCCGAGCCCGGCCGATTCATGGTCGCGACCGCGGCAGTCTTGATCTCGGAGATCATCGGCAGGGCGCGGCGCGACAACAAGCTGTTCTACCACATCAACGACGGCGTGTATCACAGCTTCTCAGGGGTGGTCTTCGATCACTGGATCCCGAACTTCAGGGCACTGCGCAAAGGGAAGGAAGAGGTGTGCGCCGTGGTTGGACCCACCTGCGACAGTTTCGACAAGATATCAACCGCCGAAACCCTGCCGGGCAACCTGCGTATCGGCGATGTGCTTGTTACCGGCAATATCGGTGCCTACAGCATCGCTTCCGCCACGACGTTCAACGGCTTCGAGGGCGCGCGCATCCTGCACCTGAATAAGCTGTAAGGTGCGTTGTTCAACAGTCTGCTAATATATGCAGGCATCCAGTATAGACAGGACCTCGGAGAGCAGTTTGTCATTTCGGGGCGCGATACGCTTAACGCGGCGGGCATGAAAATCAACTGATTTCACCTGTTCGACCATAACAAACCCGGTCAGTTTACATGCTTCCGGAACAGGAACATGAAAAGGGTATCCTCGATCGGTGCTGGTAATGGGGCACACAATAGCCATGCCCGTGCTGCTGTTGAACAGGTCCTTGCTTACAACCAGCGCAGGGCGGCGGCCCTTCTGTTCGTGGCCGGCCTGTGGATCAAAGCTCAGGGTTATCAGATCCCCCTGTTTGGGAATATAGGCTGCCATTTACCAGACCTCTTTGCCGGCCGGCTTTCCCCAATCGATTTCTTGTACCGTGCGGCCTTTGGGTATTTTTGCCACAAGTTCCGTAAGGGTATATTTTTTCCGAATGCGGCGGGCCGGGGTGACGATTAGGGCACCGTTTTTTACCGCGACATTGACGTCATCGCCAATGTCGATCTGTACGTCTGCGAGCGTCGCCTTCGGAATGCGAATACCCTGGCTGTTTCCCCATTTTTGAATTTTAGCAAGCATAGGCCATCTCCCAATGTATATCCTAAGTATATACATTTATGTCGGGTCGTCAAGGGCTTTTCAGGCCGGTTTCCCCCCGCCGCACTGTCCCCCTGCAGTCCGGATAGCCCGTGCAGCCCCAGAACGAGCGGCCTGCGTTTTTGCCCGTGCGTGCGGTCCTCAGGGCCATGGGTTTGCCGCAGCGAGGGCAGAACGGTGCTTTTGCATCGGTCGGATCCGACGGATGCGTCAGATCGGACTGATGCCGCTGCGCCTGCCGTTCGGCAATCCGGGCCGCTGTGGGCTGTTTCCTGCCGCCCTGACTGATAAAACCCCGCTCCAGCGCAGCCGCCTGCCGGACAAGCAGATAGTCGGCCTGGTGGAGCAGGCATATGAGGGTGTTCGCGACAACAGTCGGATCTTCGTGCCCAAGCCAGGCAGCGTAGATTGCGGCAGCATCCCTGCTGGTTTGTGCTGCGCGGTCAGCCCGGTCTCGTTTCACCCCTGCCTGTCGCACGGCCTGTGCTTCTGTATCGTCTTTGGCCCACTGGCGCAGCTTTCGCTGCCTGAGAAAGTCTTCATAGTCCAGCAGCAGTTCGTCAAGGCTGTTGCGGGCTTCGTTGATTACAGACACTGCCGTCTTGCTGACGTCCGTTCCGACGCGCCCGGCAGCAGCAATGTTTTGCCGTCCGCTGCGGGCCGCCTGCACCATCCGGTCGTGTGTGCGCGTGCCCCGGTCAACAAACCGGTCACAGAATGCAACTGTCGCATCATAGATGAGCGTTGAAAGCTGGAACGTGCACAGCCCGCGATATCCGCTGCCGGGGCCCGGCCGTTTTTCTTTTCGAATGTCAGTGGTGGTGTGTTCTGTGGTATTCATGTATCCTCCGCTTTACATTAAATACGCCGCACTAGTGTTAGTCGCAAAACGGGGGAGTTTATTTCAACAGAATTTTATAAAATTATCCGTCCGATCCGACCCATCCGACGGATCCGTCTGATCGATACACAAACCACATGCTGTTTGTCCCTGCTACTGCGTGCAGCGTGTGGTTTCGGGGTACCGCGCCAGCCGTTCAATTTCTTCGTCATCAAGATCGGTGTAGCGGTTTTTTTGCAGGGAGGCTTTTTTGAGTCTCTCGAGGTTGATCTCCCGGGTGTATGGGATAAAGGCGCTGCTGACATCGCCGTGTGTGTCGGCCTGAATATCGAGCACCGTAACCGGCGTGCTGCATGAAAAATCGAATGACGCCAGGCTGAAGCGGCGGATGTTCCTGTTGGCGAAGGTATGGAAAAAAACCTGGCCCTTGACGGCATCAAATACGATGCTCCACTCGGAGGCGATGAACGAGCGGACAGGCTCGCCGTCCACTTCGGTTAGCTCCCCAAGGGATGCCGCCTTGAGAATGGCAAAGGCGTCATCGACCGGCGTGCGTGAGGGGTCGGGCCTGGAGCCGGACAGCATGGTTGCCACCGTCTTAAAACGCTCGGCTGAACTCCAGGAATTACGCCACGGCCTGACACCCTTCCTCCAGTACGCAAGCGAATCCATGTAGGTGTTGTTGGTGATCGCGGCAACCGGCAGTTCATCGCCCCGAAAGCAGACCGCCCGTCCCTGCATGAATTCGATAACGGCGCAATCGCCTGTCGCATCAGCCACCAGGTACTGGGCCGGGGTGCTTACATGGCCGATTTTTTTGACCAGCAGGTCGGCAGCGTTGTCGACTACCTGCTTGACCGTACTGTAATTATCCAGCTGGTACTGTGTCCATTGGAACTCGTCGATTAGGCCCAACGGAGCGGAAGCCGGGTACTGCGTTTCGTACATGCTCGTGGCGCTGACCACGAGCCCTGCTTCATTGATGCCGCTGAATGGCCGCTCGCGCAGCGTGGGGTTGAACGTTACGCTGCCGTAGCGTGAAGTCCACTCTGCCCGGGCCGCATTGACCGGCGCGGCCACCATGGCCTTCTTACGCACCCCGCGTTTATTGACGAAGACAAGGCAATCTCCGGCGAACATGTCGAAGTTCTTTCCGACCAGCACCTGCCCGTCATGCTTAAGACAAAAGGTTGTGCAGCACGGTGCAGGCCGGGGCAGAGCGCACATACTAAGCGCCAGTGCTGCCATTAAAAACAGTTTTTTCATGCCAGTTCTCACAGCAAAACCGGGGGCGTGTGCCGGTTTTTCCCTATATTTTAATCAAGAAAGTCAGGGCGATTAATATAATGCCCGAGAGGACCATAATGTATACATTAGAAATAAAATATGGAGCTACCATGAGCCCCATGCCGCTCAAAAGCGGAACGACGGCTTTTTGTTTTTTTCCATAAACAAAAAAACCCAAACCGACAGAACCGAATAGCACTCCCCATAGCAAGGTCGATGTATTCATTTTGTTCCTTTATGCCTTTGCGAGCGTTGTTGCTCACGGGCGCGAGGCGATTTTTTGCCGCAGCACGCGCAAACCGTGTGTTATGTGCGGTTGTTTAGGTCACCTGTGATGCTATAACCAAAATCATTGTTTGCTTGTTCAGTAAACTGGTAGAGCTCAGCCCGAGAAACTGTATCGTGAAAAACTAATTTTTTGTTTTCGGTTTCTGTTTTGATCATTAAGTAAAATGTTTTTTTAAACACACTATACAATAACCATAGGCCAATTGGAACCAGGGCTAAAGGTAAAGCGAAAAACTGCAAAGCACGGCCGCCACCATGCTCTTTTGAAGAAGCTAGTGAGCTAAAAAGTTCCCACAATGGTGGCAGAAAAAAATAGAGCGGAATTACAATAAGAGTCAATGCACAAATAATCAGTACTACCGGTCGCTGAACCCCACAGCCATATAGTAAATGAATTGATTTGATTTTTTCCTTTGGGATGAAAATCGATTCTCTTCCTGCATCAAGTTCAGCTACACCTTTTTGCGAAATTCTGACAGTTGATAGTTTTATTTTATTCATATCCAGGCACATAACGTTTGAGCTGAGACGCGCGCAAACTAGTCAGCGTTCGCCGCGTCGATCTCAAGCGCTGTGGTATGTATTTGTTTTACTCATGGGCCGTTGTCTTTGCATGAAAAGCCAAATTGACGACAAACCTTTAGCACCGAAAAAAAGTGCTAACCCCACAATACATTGTATTGTGATCGCAATTGCATATGCTTTTGTTCCAATAGCCATGCTTTTTTCCGGCAACTCGTCACCTGCATTTTTAAGAAGTTGGATGTTCGCCAATATCTTGCCAACTTCAGGAATAGCCCACGCTATCATGGCAATGCCTAGTATTGAAAAAGCTATCGTTTGCAGCGCAGACCCTGTCAACTGATTTGTTTGTATATCTTTTTCATCAGCAACCGTCATTTTGCTTGCCAGTTTATTGCTCGCTGCAATCAAAAAGACCCCTGCCCCGAACTCAAGGATGAAGGGTAATACAGCCCCCCAAAACATATACATTGAGTCATAATCTGCGAAGGCAAATATGCCCGGGGATGCGCCCAACATTGGAAGAGCTTTAATTATGCAATAGATGCCGAGTATTTTTAAGGAGAGTGATGCAATCTGTGTTGGGGACATTTCATATCCTTTTAATTATTGATACATAACAAATTAATATATGGAATTCCGTAATTAAACCAGGGACACTTCCCTTATTTTTTTTCGAGGTGTCTGGCGGTCTCCTAAAATAGGGAAGTGTCCCTGGTTTACCATGCTTATTTTTTTCATTCTTAAAGCCAATAATTAATATACGACGGTTGTAATTGCTGGAAGATTGCCCGATTGCTTGTTGATCAGATATAGTAAAATTATAAGGTCGTCAATTATTTTATGTTAGCGTGTTCGTATAACATGGGAAAATTGGCAACGGCTATACTGGTCGCCATGATTTGTCATGCCGGGGTTTTTATCCCCCCCACCCCCCCATCCGTCGAATTTGTTGCAAGTCAGCGCAGAGCGTCGAGCAGCCCGGAGCTGCGCTCGATCCTGGTGCTGATGGCCGCGCGCAGCACGGCAGGGTCGGCCCACACATCGATGCGCGAGCGGACGCGCGTGATGCCGGTGTAGACAAGCTCGCGGGTGAGAAGCGGACTTGCGTGGTCGGGCAGCAGCAGAAGGGCGCGGTCGAACTCGGTGCCCTGGGCCTTGTGCACGGTGGTGGCAAAGGCGGTCTCATGCAGGGGCATCTGCTCGGGGCTGAAATCGAGCAGGCCCTTTTCATGGCCGGCAAAATATACACGAAGCGGTGCGCCTTTTTCAGGCATGAAGGCAATACCGATATCGCCGTTGAAAAGCCCAAGCTGGTAATTGTTGCGGGTAATCATCACCGGGCGGCCGTGATACCAGGGGCCGGTTTTCACAATGCGCTCTTCGGCGGCAAGGATTCTTTCGACAAGACCGTTCAGGGCCTGCACGCCGAAGGGGCCCTCGCGCAGCGCGCACATGATCCGGAAGCGGTCAAAACGTGCGAGCGCCTCGTTGGGTTCGGAGCATGCAAGATACTCACGGAAGCCATCAATCACTCTGTCTTTCAATGCTGCGGCAAGGCCCGCCGCACCCGGCAGGCTCCTCCAGCCGATGTCGCCCGCTCCTTCCTGGTCCAGCAGGGCCAGTGTCCCGTCAGCAGCTCCTGCTGTAACAGCGCGGCCCAGCCGGGCAATGCCGCTGTCGGGTGCGAACCGGTAATTGGTAGTCAGTTCGTTTAAACAATCATCCAGTACTTCGCCGCCCGCCTGCAGCAGTTTTTTCGGCAGGCCAGTGGCAGCCGGACCAAAGGCCTGCAAAAAGGCATTACTGTAGCGCTCACAGGAGCCGGCCCGGACAATATCGCCCAGTACGGCGCCGGGTGCAACGGAAGCGAGCTGGTTATGATCGCCGAGCAGTATGAGGCGCGCGTGCGGCTCGAGCGCCTGGAGCAAACAGGCCATGAGCGGCAGGTCGACCATGGAGGCCTCGTCCACCACCACAATGTCGGCCGGAAGCTTCCTGCCGTCAACATAGCGGCCTTTGAGCCGGTGCGGCCGTATGCCCAGGAGCCGGTGCAGGGTTTTTGCTTCAACGCCAATGGCCTCTTGTACGTCCGGGCCGGTGTCGAGAGAATATACTGCGCCCGCTACCGCTTTCTGCAGACGGTCGGCTGCCTTGCCCGTGGGCGCGGCAAGCGCGACTCTCCGGCCCTGAGCGGGCTGCTCGAGCAGCAGGGCCAGGATCAGCGCAGCGGTCGTGGTCTTGCCGGTGCCGGGACCGCCGCAGATAATACACAGCGGCTTTGCGGCAGCGCTGAAGGCTGCCGTCAGCAAACGTGCGTCCGTCCCGGGAGGAAACAGGCGGCCCATGCTCTGCGCCGGAAGGCCGCAGTCTTCGGGCGGCACTGCCTGCGCGGCGCGCGCGCGGATGTGCGTTGCCACCTGCTGCTCCATGCGGTACATGCGGTACAGGTACAGCCGGTTGCATTCGTCAAGGATCAGCGGTTTTGTGTCTCCGGGCGCGCCCGCACACGCGGCGCGCTCAAGACAGGCGCGCCACTCATCCGGGGAGGGGCATGTACATGCAACCTCAACGGGCGCGCCTTCCGGCTGCGATCCTGCCATGGCGTTCAGGTCCAGGCATACATGCCCCATGCGCGTCTGGCGGCTTGCAAGGGCGGCTGCCAGCATAACGGCTTCGTCTTCGCAGCGGCTTTTTTGCGCAATGAAGCGTGAGAAATAATAATCGATCGGGGCGAAATACCCGCGCTTAAACAGGGCCGCGCAGGCACCGGCTTGCCGGTTGTCAGCTTGCATGCGCTCCTCCCGTGTCGATCAGTGCCTGTGCCATGGCCTGCATGAACGCCTCTTCCGGGCGGTCGTAGAATACGCCGCAGTCGGGATCTGCTTCGGCTAAGAGCCCGCGCAGGAACACATAAAACACGCCGCCGAAATGCTTCTCATATTGGTAGCCGGGCACCCGGCACCCAAGATAGGCGTGCAGGGCCAGGGCATAGAGATGGTACTGCAGGACATAGTAGTCACGGGCCATGACCGCGCCGAGGCGCTCCTTTTGGTAGTTCTCCGTGCCAGACCCCAGCAAATTCGATTTCCAGTCGAGCAGGTAAAAGCGGCCTTCGTGTTCACACACAAGGTCGATAAAACCTTTCAGGAATCCCTGTACCGGAGAGAAGGTCAAACGCCCGAGCGCTTCGCTGAAACCATCAGGCACGTCGGGAATACTGCGATTGGCAAACAGGCCCTGCAGACCCTGTGGCGCGGTGCGCCTGAGCGGCAGGTGAAAGCCCATTTCGCTGACCCGGTTGCCCGGCCCGGTATCGGCAAGGCAGAATGTGCCGAAGGGTGAGGCAAGCGGCTGGGCAGCGGTGCGGCAGAGCATGTCGGCGACAGTATCGAGCCAGGACCGGTCAAACTGATGGCGTGCCAGGGCTTCAGCCGTGAGGGCATCAAGCTCAGGGGTGCGCGCGCGCGCAAAGCAAAAACGTTCGAGCGCCTCATGCAGCATGGTGCCGGTAGCGGGTCCGGGCGGCAGCACGGGTGCGTGCTGAAGCGCCCCGGCAGGCAGCGCCTCCTCGGTTGCGTGTTCGTCTGTGTCACGCTCCTGCAGCTCGGCCTCATGCACGCGTCCGGAAATGAGTGCAGAGAAGCTCGTTATGCGCCAGGCCGCGCTGATGCGACCATCAAATGTCCGGCTGGTGAGTGCGGCTGCATGCATCTGCTCTGCAGGCGGTGCCGTGGCAGCGCTTTTCCGCGCCTGTACCCGGCACACATCGATGCAGCCGGAAGCCTGCGCAGCCAGATGCTGCAGGTCTTCAAATATGTCCGCATCGCTGAGTTCAAAAAATTTGCGCTCGAGCGCGGCGAGCACAGGGCGGCCTGCGCTGTCGCGATTGTGCAGAAGCCAGGCAGGGGCCGAGGTTTCGGCCCCGGGCAACGCGCCCCAGTACAGGCAGCAGCGCCTTTTTGCGCGCGTCAGGGCCACGTACAGCAGGCGCAGGTTTTCAGCCAGTTGTTCTGTTTCAGCCTGATGACGGTGCTCATCGATCAGGTCGGAACCCAGGTCGAGCGCCCGGACGCCTCCCTTTTTATGGTACACGAGTTCGCCGTCTTTCACAGTTGAGCCCCTCCAGGTAAAGGGGCAGAACACGATCTCGAACTCGAGACCCTTGCTCTTGAACATGGTCATGATGCGCACGGCCCGTCGGTCGCTTTCAAGGCGCAGCAGGTACGCATCCTCGTTTTCATCTTCCGGGCTGAGACGGCGGGAAAACCAGCGCTGCAGCTCCCACATGCCCGCGCCTGCACGCGTGCTTTGCTCCTGCAGCAGTTCCGCCAGGTGCAGCACATTGGTAATGCTGCGCTCGCCGTCCGGCAGGCCCGTGAGCCGCGGCAACACACCGTATTCAAGCAGAAGCGAACGCAGCATGGCGCTGAAACCCTCGGTACGCCATATTCGGTTGAAATGCGCAAACCGCTCCAGCTCGGTGTGCCACCGGGCGGCGTCATTTTCCAGGGCCTGTATCCGGGCGGCCGTGCAGCCAAGAAGCCGGGTGGCGAGCGCCGAGCGCACCATGCGGGTGTTTCCCGGGGCCGCGACCCCGGCCAGCACCAGGGCCATATCGGCGGCCTCGGCCGAGGCGAACACGCTGCCGCTGTTCTGCACGATGCAGGTGATGCTGCGCGCGCGCAGTGCCGCCTGTGCCATGCGGGCCTGCGCGTGGGTGCGAACCAGCACGGCGATATCAACGGGCTCGACCTTCCGGCCGTCCAGCATCGCGCTGCCGTCGAGCAGGCTTAGGATTTCGCAGGCCATGTCGTCGCATATCGCCTGCCGCGCCGCGTCGGTAAGCAGGCCCCCTTTTTTTTCGTTGCGCGCTTTGGCGCAGTCAAGCAGGCGTATCTGCAGCGGGGCTGCGCATGCGCCCCTGATCACGAGTGGGGCCCGGGCGCTTTCAGCTGGCTGCACCGGGACAAAGGCTATCTGCTCCAGCGCGAAGGGCGACGGGTGCCCGTTGAACACAACTTCAAGAGCGCGCAGCAGGCCCGGCGTCGAGCGCCAGTTGATGACGAGGGTTTTGCGGTTTTCAGTTGCTTGGGCAGCCTCGAGATAGGTAAACACATCAGCGCTGCGGAAGCTGTAAATGGCCTGCTTGGGATCGCCGATGAAAAAAAGTGACGAGTCCGCATGCTCAAAGATGTTCCTGAAGATTTCATACTGCAGCTGGTCGGTATCCTGGAACTCGTCGATCAGGGCAGCCCGGAACCGTGAGCGCACCCGCCGGGCAAATGCTTTACCGTCGGGGCCGGTAAGGCTTCCGTGCACGCCAAGCAGCAGGTCATCGAAAAACTGGATATTCTGTTCGTGCTTGCGTCGGGTGATATCGTTCCTGACGCCGGCGCACAGGGCTGTTTTGAGGTACAGCACATGCCGGTCAAAACAGGAGCGAAGCTGCACGGACGCATCCCAGAGCTGCTGTGCCGTGTCGAAGAATGCATGCCGCGGCGGAGAGCAGTTTTTTTTGCATTTTTTCTCGAGCATGGCGGTGCTGAATTTTTCAAGGCCGGCAGGCGGCAGTCCCGGCGCCCCGGGCAGGCTGAAAAAGGTGTCGAGTTCGTCAAACCAGCTTTCGATCGAAGCGGGCTTATATGTTCCCCTGTTCAGGCTTACGTTCTCACAAAGCAGTTTTTTTACGCCTTCGCGCTGGTTGCCCCACATGTGTGCAGCAGCGGCAAAAGCGTCCGCAAACAGCTTCTCAGACCCGGTCGTGTCGACCGGTTCAACCTCGGGTACAATGCGCATCAGGGGATTGCGCAGCACCTGTTCGGCCAGCTTCCGCAGGCTGTCGGGATCGATTTTTTTCTCCAGCAGGTAGGCGCTCAGCAGCAGGGACGCATCCGCAGCCTGCCGCCGCCAGAAATCATCGACCGTTTCCTGCACCAGCTGCTCCTGCGCGGTCAGGAGTTCGGTATCGAACTGCATGCCGCTTTCATAGGCAAAATCGCACAATAGACGGCGGCAGAACCCGTGGATGGTATAGATGGCAGCCTCGTCAAAGCGCGACAGGGCCTGCTGCAGACGCCTGCCGCAGGTCTCCCGGGTGTCGGACGGCAAAGCCCGGCAGGTGTCCAGGAACGGGTCCTCTGCTGCGGGTACGCCGCGCAGTCCGTCAAGGACATTTTTAATGCGTGTACGGATTCGTTCGCGCAGTTCGGCTGTGGCGGCCTCGGTAAAGGTCACCACGCAGATGGCATCGATCGGCAGGTCCGCGCCTTCAACCAGCAGGCGCAGCACGAGCGTGGTAATGGTGTGGGTCTTCCCGGTGCCGGCGCTGGCCTCGATCAGGTGCGTGCCGTTGAGCGGTAGTGTGGCGCTGTCAAGAACCTGCATGCGTGTCTACCCGTATTTTTGACGATGCTCCAGGACCGGTCCGAACACAGTCCGGGCGCAACGGTCAAAGTCCGGTAAATCAACAACGGTTTCATCGAAAAAACGCCCGAAGCAGGCGTCGTCAAGCTCGCCCGTGGAACGCTCGTTTCGCGCCAGGATTCTGGCTGCCGCGTCACGGGCCTCCTGTTCGTTTTTGCCGGCCTGCAGGGCTTCGGCATAGGCAAAGGATGCTTTGGGCAAAAAGATGAGCGGCCTGCACATGCCCTCGTTATAGAGGTCGATAAGATGGCCGAGTTGTGTGCGAGGATCGTCAACAGTGCTGAACTGCCATGTTCGGGTTTTTTCACCTTTGCCGGGATCAAGACCGGCAAGAAGCGCAGATGGTGCCGGACCGCCCGGCGCAGCGCATAGGAGCAGGTAGTCGAGCCATATCCGGAGATAATCGATCGCCTTGATCCTGGCATGGCGCATGTGTACAAGGTGCCCGTTTTCCTGAAGATGCAGCGCCGCGTTCAGCGTGCAGCCATCGATTCCGATCTCGACCTGCCGGGTTTGCTGCTCCCCGGCAGTCAGCCCGCTCCGGTTCAGGTCGTGTACAAAGGATCTGACAGATTGCAGCGTGTCCTCGAAGGCGGCCCGGCCTGCCGGCCCGTGCGGCAGTATGCCCTGGGCGGCAAACTTCGCCGGGGAGCCGGATAACTCGGGCTGTGCCAGCAGTTCGCTGAGCAGTTCCTGCTTGACCCGGTAGAGCTCAAGCCCATCAAGGCGGAAGCTTTCACGCTCGGCGATGCTGAGCACCTGCGGATCGAGGCATACGTTCAGGCGTTCGCGCAGCAGGCCGGCGACCGGATTGTTAAAAAAACGGACAAGGTCATCGACGCCGAGCGACAGAGGGCCCGGGAGCGGGGGCAGCGGAGGGGCGAAAAAATCCTGCGCCGCGGCCGGGCCTTCGGCCAGGACACGCGCGCAGGCGCAATACTGGGTTGAGAAAGACTGCAGGGGTGCCTCGCGCTTGAAATAGGCCGCATTGAACTGCTGTACATGGTGTTTGAAGAACATATGTTCAAGCGGGCCGCATTCGTCAACGCGGCATGAGTAGTCCAGCGTGTCAAGCAGTTCACTTACCAGTACGCTCGGCGGCAGGGGTGTATTGTCCTGCTGGCTCTGGCCGGTGTAGGTGACAATGAACGCGTCGCGTGCACTCAGCAGGGCCTCGAGGAACATGTAGCGGTCGTCCTTGCCGCTCTCGCGGTCGCCCGGGCGGGGCGCGTGCGGTATCAGGTGGAAGCCGGGCGGGAAAGTCTGGCGGGGGAACGCGCGGTCGTTCATGCCGATCAGGCAGACGACCCTGAAGGGGATTCCGCGCATGGGCTGTATTTCGGCAAAGGTCACCGCGCCGGAGAAAAAACCGGCAGGGTAGCGCGCGCCTTGCAGCTCGCGCCCCAAAAATTCAAGCAGCACCTCGAAGGCAACCGGCCCGTCAAAACCCGCCTGCTGCTGCAGCAGCTCCGGACGCATAGCGCAGTTTTGTAAATGCCGCCAGGCGTACTGGTCTTCATCGGCGGGATCGAAAAAGTTCTGCAGCAGGTCCCGCAACAGTGCGGTCCATCCGGCAAGGCTCCGCTCGGCTCCGGCGGCCTGTTTAAAAGCGGCAAAGCGCTCAAGCATATCGGCAAGCTGGCCGCCCGGACGCCCGGCATCTGCCTGTATGTCCTCAAACGGCAGTACGCCTTCGAACAGGCCGTCGGCCTCATCCATGGCGTATCCCAAAAGCATCCGCTCCAGTCCGAAGTACCAGGTGTTTTCATGCGTGACCGGCAGGTCTGCCGCCTGCCGGTCACCGGCGTCAAGGCCCCAGCAGATGCGCGTGTCTGCAATCCAGTCCTGCAGCATCTCGACATCCTCCGGCGACAGGCCGAAGCGGCGCTGCACGGCCGGGCATTCAAGGACCGGCAGCACGTCGGAAACGCGCATGCGGCTGTTGGGAAGCCGGAGCAGGGCCTCGAATGCTTGTACCATTGAGGCCGTGCCGGCAAGCGGGCGATCGGCTACGGTGAAGGGGATATCCGCTCCGTCGGGCATACCGAACACGGCCTGGATGCAGGGTGCGTACTGCTGCATGTCGGGTGTCAGCACCAGCACGTCATCGGGCCGCAGGTCCGGATGAGCGCAGAACAGGTCGAGCAGGCGGTCGCGCAGCACCTCGAGTTCGCGCATCGCACTGTGGCAGGAGTGCACCTGTATGCTCCTGTCGTCCCCGGTGCATGCATGCTTTTCGCTGCCCGGGGCTCTGCGGTCGATGAGATCGAGGATATCGGACTGCAAAGCCCCGAGCATGGTCCCGGGCAGCTTGTTGTCAAAATATTCCCGCATTGGGAGGCTCACGTCCTCTGCAAGGTTGAAAAATTCGCGGCCGTGCGTGCCCCAGGCGGCCAGCAGGGGATGGCCCTGCTCGAGATAGAGCGCTTCGGGATCGTCTGTGCCGCTCAGCCGCGCGGCCCGTGCTTCGGACACGATATCGCCCCAGTATTCCCGGCAGGGATTGAGCGCATACATGCGCACCGGTACCCAGGCGCTCAGCCGGTCAAAAAATTCTACATGGAAGGGGGGCAGATAGGATATGCCGAAAATTGAGAGCCGCTCGGGAAGAAGGTCTCCGAGTTCCGGCCGGGATGCAAGGGCATCGAACAATGCCCTTGCAAGGCCAAGGCGGTGGGGCCTGGCAATGTCGGCGTTCAGGCGGCGCCACAGCTGGGCCTGCCAGGCCTCCTCGATCCGGACGTCGGTTACGAGCCTGCCGTTCTGCCAGGCTTCGATCATGTCCGGCCGGTAGACAAGATACTGATCGAAGGCGGCGGCAATGCGGCCCGCAAGCTGAAAGGCCATGCGCGGGTTTGCCTGCTGCAGGTAGGCCGCAACCGGCGCGAATGCCGGCAGCGCCTGGCATTCCGGCAACAGGTCAAGCAGCCTCCAGGTCAGAATGTCCGGCTTGAAGGGTGATGCTTGCGGCTGTTCGGGAAACACCCGGCGCAGCAGCGTCGATATAACCGCGTTGGGATAATCAAAGTGCATGTTGGCGCAGATGCCAAGCGTGCGCGCCAGGCGCAGGGACAGCCAGCGCTGCATGGCCGGTCCGTGCACGATGACGGTCTCGGGCGCGAGCGCCTCGCCGGGCACGCTGCGCAGCTCAGCTGCCAGCTCGTCGGCCAGATGCTCCATGCGGTTGCCGGTGATCAGCTCAAGTGCCATGCCGTGTCTCTACGCGTTCGCGTGTTGTGTGTGTATGTTCAAGGCATAAGGTATAGCACAATCAGGCGTAAGACGCATGCCCTCAGGTGGACATACACAGTGCGCAGATGATCAGTGTAAGCAGGCAGGCTTCTATGGCAAGCAGCGGCCTGTTGGGAAACATGTGGGTCACGGTTCCGTCGGGATGGTCGGTTTCAAACCAGTGTGTCTGGCGGTGCAGTCGATGCACAACACGCACGGGCGGCAGCCCGGCACCCATGGTGCGGTTCCAGATCAGCGTGGAGCATATATCAGGAATCAGGCTGCAGGTGGCGGCAAGCATAAAGAGCAGCGGGTGGCCGAATACAAGGATCGAGGCTGCCAGTATCAGCGGCCCCGGAACCAGTTCAATGGTCGTGGGTATGACTTTTTTGAAAATGGTCCAGGGCGTGGTGATAAACCCGTGGGGTATACAGTCAAGGGCGAAGTGCAGGGCCAGCGAGCCGATGCTCAGTACCCCGAGCACGGCAGCCCCGCCTGCTCCGGAACGCACCATGAGGGCCGTGAGAAGACAGGAAGAGGCTATATGCGTGGTCGGTGTCATGAGAAAAGGCCGCTTTGTGCTCGCGATGGGTAGAGAGTATACATAAAAAAGCACTTACGTCCCTATGGCGCAAGTGCTTGACAATGTTTAGTACCGGACAGGATGGATCCGTGCGCGGATCCGAGCGTACAGTGCTCTCCTGAAATAGTGCCCGCTGCGCCGGTGTATACCCCCCCCGGCCGGGCATTATCCTACAGGATACATGTCTGCGTGTTCAGCTGTGCTGCAGAATTTGCGCTGCGTCCCTGGTGTGTTTACAGGATCGCGTCCTTGCAGGCTTTGGCAATACGAAACTTTACGACCGTCTTGGCCTTTATTTTAATGGCTTCTCCCGTGGCGGGATTGCGGCCGGTCCGGGCCTTGCGCTGCACCTTTACCAGCTTGCCGAAACCGGGGAGCACAAAGGCACCCTTTTTCTTGGTTTCCTTGCAGGCGAGATCCGCAAGCGCGTCAAGCACTTCGCCGGCACTTTTCTTTGTCATTTCCAGTTTCTCTGCAAGCTGCGATACCACTTGTGCCTTGGTCAACGGTTTTACGGTAGCCATAAGAACTCCTTCATGAAAGGTGAATGTATGGAAAACCATGTAGCATAATGTCAACCGCAATGTCCACAAAAATAACGCACGTAGAAAATCTTTTTGATGGGCCGCATGTGTGGTTAAGGCATGGACTTTGCATTCGCCGGGGTCACGTCTTTAGCGGAGTATATCCAATGACCGTGCCGCTATTCCTTGATCTTTGTGTTTACCTTGTTTGAATCAAGCGACGTCCTGCCGGTGATGGCCTTCAGTATTTCGCTGCCGACCGGCGGACAGCCGGCGACAAAGCGATGATCACCGCGGTGCGCGGCCGTGCAGTTGCCAAGACAGATCGTGCCGTCTGCAAGCTGCTCATGGCCTGAACCGATGGCGAAGTTTATGGTGCTTCCCGGCGGGCAGTAGTCAAGAATGGCCGTGCCGTACTGTTTCAGGAACAGCAGCAGGGTTGACTGGCAGGCACTGCATGAGTTGCGGTCGTGGATTTCAATGCCGGGAAATTCAATGTCAATACTGTCGGGCGCCGGCTGAAAAGCACTCGCCAGGGTGCGCCAGTTATCAGGCATGACGTCGATTTTTTCAAGGTCGATCGTGCCGTAGCCCCGTTCCGCTCCGAGGCGCAGGTAGGGAACCCGTTCGGGTGCGACCCCCATCAGGGCACAGGCAACGGCATCGGCGGCAAAGGGGTCTGCACCGGCGACTACCACATTGAGCGCTTTGGGCGTGCCCGCACTGGGCCCCATGCCCTCCATGCCGATCGTGCCGTCGATAATGGCAAGGTGCGGGCGCAACACACCCGACAGATCCGCAATGGCGATGTTGAGCGGTTTTTCCTCACATCCTGCGACCGCGGGCAGCATGTGCAGGTCGACCTTGCTGCGCCGCCACAGGCAGCCCTTCATGTTTTTGATCGCAAGCGTAACACCGGTATGCATGTGCATTTTCATGACCGGCAGCGATACGACTACATCGTGCTCGAGGACATCGGCACAGATCTTGATCGAATCAAGTACGCGGGCCCCGGACACTGCACGGATAACCGGCGGCCGCGCATCCAGGTCCAGAAGCGTGCAGCCCCGCTCACGGGCAACCGCGGCGATACCGGTTTCCTCGAGGGCATCATGGGCCTTCACGCCCGTAATGGGGCTTTCACCGACGGTTACCAGGGCGCCGGCTGCCTGAAAAGCGTCGATCGCTGCGGCAACAACGCCGGGATCCGTGGTGATGCCTTCACCGGGTGCAGCGCAGCGCCCGGCATTGGGCTTGAGCAGCACTTTTTTTCCGCGCAGCGGTTCAAGCTTGAAATGCGACAGGGCCGAGCGGGTGTTGTGATATGCGCCCTGCCCGTGGCCGACAAAAACACGCGGCAGGGCATCGTCCTGAGAAAAAAGGCCTGAATCGGCAGCTAAGAAATTCATGGTTCCTGTCTGGCAACCTGTGTTATAGGTACAGCATTTACCACACGCTACGCGGGCGGCCCGATGGACGCGGCCGAAGCCGTTATAAAAAACCGGCGCACGTCCTGTTGTCGGATATGGCCGATGGCGGTTGTTTTTTTAAACGTTTTCGTTTAGCATGGCATCCACACGCCGCAAGCCGGCCGTTTTGCCTGGCATGTGCTACGTCTTGCGCGCGTGTATGCTACATCATACTGCCCCGCAAAGCAAGGGAACACTGTGCTGCTTCAGCGCTGTTTCCCTGCTGTGCGGCCGGCAGCCGCGTTCACCGGCACGGGGGCACACATCCATGAATGCATACAAACGGACGCAGCCGCGGTACGCGCCCGGCAACAACGCCTTTATTTCGCTGGGATACGCCTTTACCTGTGTCGGCAGTATCAATGATATCAGCATGAGCGGCGCGGCATTTGAATATTTTTCGCATGCGCAGTCGCAGCCGCCCGGCGGCGATACCGTCGATATATTTATTTGCGGCACCTATATGCATATCGCCGACATGCCCTGCCGGGTCGTATACGAACAGCCGGTTGCCGGCGAGCATACCGATGCCCTGCCGGACGGCAGCATGCTGCGAAAACGTTGCGGCATAGAGTTCAAACCGGCAACGCCGCGCCACCGGGAACAGCTCGAGACCTTTGTGCAACAGTATATGCAGAACCGCAGCCGGGAACAGGAGTAAGCCTTCCGTGGTAATCCTGCTCCCTGAAACGGCTTTGAAGCCATTATCCTTTTTCATATGCACCGGGGAATGCCGGGATGCTTGAATTCAGCGACCTGCTCGAACGCTTCGAGCATATATATGAGCCTTTGCCCGTGCCGATATGCCTTGTCGACACCGGGCGTATCGTGTGCAGGGCAAACAGCGCATTCTGTTGCCTGGTCGGGCGGTCCCCGGAAGAAACCACAGGGCACCCGGCAGCGGCATACTTCAAAAAACTTGCGCGGTTCTTTCAGCAGGATCAGTTCCCCCGGCTTTTGCCCGAGCACACCCGGACCGAGCTGATCCGGGAGGATGCCGATCCCGTGCCGGTGCGGGTGCACTTCAGTGCGCTTGCGGGTAGTGACGGCTCTCCCGTCGGGGCGCTTTTCGTGATGGCCGACCTGAGCGAAACGGAACAGTCAGCCCTGGCACTGCAGGCCCTTTCCCTTGAAAACCAGGCATACCGCGAAAGTGCGTCCGGCAAGCTTCCCGAGCGCATAGCCTCGGAAAAAGTCCTTCTCGAGCGTGACCTGAACGGCATGCGCAGCATTGTTGAAGGCGTGCTTGAATCATGCGGCGACGGCATACTGCTGGTCGATCCGGGCGGCAGCATCCGGCAGGTAAACGAATCGTTTGCCGCCATGCTGGGAATGCGGCCCGAGGATATTGCCGGCAAAAAGTCCTATGAGCTCGGCCCGCTGCTGGGAGAGTTCGTTTCAACAACCGGCGAGCATGTGGTTCTCGATCAGTCCTACTGCGATTATCAGACCGAGCGCATCGAGCAGATGCAGGACATGCTCGACACGGGGCAGGGCATCATCGAGAACTGGGATTTTTACGCCTACCACGTGGACGGACGCATTGTGCCGCTTGATCTTACGGTTTCCATCCGCAAGGGTACTGCCGGCGGCACGGTCACCTCGGTGCGCGACCTGACCAGGAAAAAACAGGCCGAGGAGGCCCTGCACCGTGCCTATGAGTTCCGCAGCCAGTTTTTTACCAATATCACGCATGCCCTCAGGACCCCCCTGACCCTGACCATCGGACCGATTGAAAGCCTCCTGCGCGAAGAATTCGGCCCGCTAAGCCCTCAGCAGCGAGCACAGATGGAACTTTCCCTTCGCAATTCCCGCCAGTTGCTGCGCCTGATCAATCAGCTGCTTGACTTCAGCCGGATCGACTCGGGGCGCCGCGACGTGGCCCTGGTTGAAAAAGACCTGCAGAACCTCGTTGGAGCCGTCGTCGATTCCTTCCGGTTCATAGCGCAGAAAAAAAACATCGCGCTTGCGTTCAATGCGGGCAGCGGCATTCCGTATGCGCTGATCGACCCGGTGAAAATGGAGAAAAGCCTGTACAATATTCTCGGCAATGCCTTTAAGTTCACGCCCGACCGGGGAGAAATCAGCGTTGCGCTTGATCACGTGTGCGCATCCGATATCGGCCGCTATGCGGCAGAAACCGTTATCGGCAGCGCCGCCAGTCCGGAAATACTTGCCGGTGAAACCGCGGGTTGCATCCGTGTCTCCGTTACCGATACGGGGATCGGCATCTCGGAGGATGATTTGCGCGGCATTTTCACCCGTTTCCGCCAGGGCAGCGCAGCCGGCGTGCAGCCTGAGAGCGGCACCGGGATCGGGCTTGCGCATACGCGCGAAATCGTCGAGCTTATGGGCGGCTGCATCTCCGTATCAAGCGAGCCCGGCCGCGGCTCCACCTTTGCCCTGTATCTGCCGGCGGGCAGTGCGAATGCAGGTGCTGCTATCGATGCCGGCAGCGATCCCGCTGCGCTGCAGGTGAAGTCCGACATCGAGATGGCCGATATCGTCATCAGCGAGGATTGCTGCACGGAGCAGATAAGCGGAGAGAAGCCGCTTGTGCTGGTGCTTGACGACAATCCGGATGTGCGGACCTATATTACATTGATGCTGCGTGACGGCTATGATTTCATGACGGCCCGGAACGGTACGGAAGGCCTTGAGCGCATGTGCGCTCACCGGCCGGACGTGATCCTGTGTGATATCATGATGCCCGGCATGGATGGGCACGAGTTTCTGCGCCAGGTCAGGCAGCACGCCGACTGGCAGGACATATCATTTATTTTCCTGACCGCGCGGGCCGATACCGAGATGAAGGTCGAGGGCCTCGAGCTTGGCGCCGATGACTATATCGTCAAGCCGTTCAGCTCCCTTGAGCTGCTGGCGCGCCTGAAGTCCCTGCTGCGCATCCGCACGCTGCAGCAGCGCACCGCGTTCCAGGCCCGCACCATCGAGGGGCTTACCAGCAAACTGCAGGATAAATATTCCTACGGCAACATTATCGGCAGCAGCGCTCCCATGCGCAAACTGTACCAGACGCTTGAATCCATCCTCGACAGCGAAGCGACCGTGCTGATCACCGGTGAGACCGGAACCGGCAAGGAGCTGGTTGCCGGCAGTATCCACTACAACAGCACGCGCAAGAACAAGCCGCTCATATCGGTGAACTGCGGCGCAATTCCGCGGGAGCTCATGGAACGCGAATTTTTCGGGCATGTCAAGGGCGCCTATACGGGTGCGGTCAATACGAAAAAAGGTTATTTCGCCGAGGCTGACGGCGGGACCCTGTTCCTGGACGAGATCGCGGAGATGGACCGCGACATGCAGGTCAAGCTGTTGCGGGTGCTTGAGCGGGGCGAGATGGTGCGGGTGGGCGACAGCCGCCCTGTCAGCGTGGACGTGCGCCTGATCGTTGCCACCAACCGCGACCTGCAGCAGGAGGTGCGCGCCGGACGATTCCGGGAAGACCTGTATTACCGTATCTACGTGTTGCCGCTGCATTTGCCGCCCCTGCGCGAGCGCACCGGGGACATCCCGCTGCTGATCGACCACTTCCTGCAGCGCATGCAGGAAAAGACGGGCAAGAAAATTTCACGACTGCCCGAGCGTGACCTGCAGCTGTTCCTGAACTACGGCTATCCCGGCAACGTGCGCGAGCTTGAGCACATCATCGAGCGCTACTGCCTGCTCGGCCGCACAACGGAGAACCTGTTTGCGCCTTCCGCGGCAGTGCCGGAAGGCCCTGACTCGGAATTTCCCTTCGACGAGCTGCTGGCAAGCACAAACCCGCTCAAGGCTGCGGCCCAGAAAGCAAAACTGCGTGCCGAGAAAGAGATCATCCTGCACGTGCTGCAGGTGTGCAATAACGATTTCCCCGAGGCCGCGCGCATGCTCAATATCGGCCTTTCCTCCCTGTACCGCAAGCTCAAGGAAATACAGTAAGGATATTCATTCGGGCATGTAATTTTCTTCAGCTCGTTTTTTTTAAAGAAACTGAACCCGTTCGTGGTGATTTGGCTTTTTAGTTCGTGGTGAGCCTGTCGAACCATGAACGGGCTTGTGCGTACTGACGGTGATAGGTTCATCCTTCGACAGGCTCAGGGCGAACGGACGGCGCTATACCGCAGACCATAGTATGTAAAACATTTTAAAGTTGCGATTGCTTCACGGAGTTTATCCTGAGGAAATCGAAGGGTTCGCAATGACAAGATGTTGTAAACCATTAATGTCTGTTTATACCTGTCATTCTGAGCGAAGCGAAGAATCTCATCTTCTCGGTACGTTCGGAGACCCTTCGCTTCGCTCAGGGTGACAGCAGGGGCTTTTTACAACTCCATCAAAAATTGCACGCAGAATAACGTCTAAAGACACTCCATGCCCAATACCTTCTCATTTTCCGAGAAAAAAGCGAATTTTCAATAAACACCTAAAAACAACCAGTTAAAGCCCGCGCTTTGGTCGGCTTTCTCAGATAATGAGAAAATCGTATTGCGGCTCTCATGCTGTCATAGCTGCATTGTGGCCATAATGCACTGTTTTTTCTTTGTTATTTTCCAGAGCATATTTTTGGCACGTCACGTGCATCCGACTGCATTACAGCTACCCTAACATCATAAAAGCAGAAACGAAGCATACAGGAGGAGGATATAATGAACTACCAACGATTTTTTTCGTTTTGCTGCATCATCATTAGTGCAGCGCTCCTGCCGCAAGCCAGCAATGCCTGCTCAACAATATGTCTTGATAAAGATGGCGCGCTTGTAGTCGGTAAAAATTTTGACTGGCCTATCGGAGAAGCTTTAATAATCGTCAACAAAAGGAATGTCACAAAAACAGCATTACTAAACCCAGATTGGATATTGGACCAACCTGCCAAATGGACCTCAAAATACGGCAGCGTAACATGTAATCCCTGGGGACGGGAATTCCCTGAAAGTGGAATGAATGAAGCCGGCCTGGTCGTCAGCGCCCATGGACTAAGCTCAATAGTATACCCAGATCCTGATGAACGCCCTGCGACTTCTGCCACTCAATGGATTCAATATCAACTTGATAATGCAGCGACAGTGGCAGATGTAATTGCAAGCGATTTAGAACTAAGAATCAGCAATAATGATATTACGAAATCACAGTTTTTTGTATGTGACAGCACAGGAACGTGTGCCACTATTGAGTTTATTGATGGTGTATCGGTATATCATACACAGGAAACAATGCCTGTCAAAGCAATTGTTAATACCACCTATGAGAAAGCGATTGAATATTGGGAAAAAGGTGAAATACCGACTCCTGATCCGGGTTTAAACATACAACGCTTTATTACGGCAGCTGACATGCTGGAAGACTACGAATCGGGAACTTCGGAACCGCCAATTGATTATACATTTAACGTTTTATCGAACATGGCATGGTGGGTTCCCACCCAGTGGAGTATCGCTTACGATGTGCAACAACGCCGCATCAGTTTTCATACGCTTACGAATGAGAGCATTCGCTACTTCGACTTAAGCGCTTTTGATTTTTCCTGCCTCACACCTGTCAGGGTTCTGGATATTCAGGAGGATTTGTCCGGCAATGTTGAGGGCGACTTTATTGAGTACACCTATGAGATCAATCTCAGCCTGATTGACAAGACAATACCTGCAGAAATGTTCCCGGAATTTACAGAAGAAGTCAGAGAAGTTTATGCACATTACCCTGAAACGACCGAGTGCATGGGTTCGTGCGCGCTGGATATCAGGCATAGAAAAATACACGCATCAAAGTTGTTCAAGCCCAGAAGGGTTGTGTTGAAAATAAGCGGCGACGATGATTTTGATATGTACTCCCGGATCGATCCGGGGCCGCTCACATGGAGGAAAGCGTCCTTTAACAGGAAGAAAAACCTCCTGAAGGTGCAGGCGATCGTGCCTGCCGGGCTTCGGCCGGGAGTCGTGCCGATTTTGGTCGGCGACTGCTTTGGGCAGATTGAAGTTTTGCCGTAATGCACCTGCAACCTGCCGTACACATGGAAACCAGGGATACAACAGGAGGACAGGATGAACTACCAGCGACTTTTTTTGCTCGGATGCATCATCATTATTGCAACGTGCCTGCCGCAATTAAGTCATGCATGTACAACATTTTGTCTCGATACCCCAGACGAACTTGTGGTCGGCAAAAATTTTGACTGGCATACCGGTGATGCTTTGATAGTCGTCAATAAAAGGAATGTCACAAAAACGGCCTATCTTTGGACCGGGGAACAGCCTGCATGCTGGACTTCAAAATACGGCAGCGTAACAGTCAATCCTTTTGGACGGGAACATCCCTTTAGCGGCATGAATGAGGCCGGCCTGGTCGTCAGCGGCATGGGGCTGAGCGCTGCCATATATCCAGCCCCTGATTCACGTCCTGCAATTAGCCATATGCAATGGATTCAGTATCAACTTGATAATGCAGCGACAGTAGAGCACGTGCTTGCAAGTAATGTAGAACTGAGAATCAGCAATAGTGATCCAGGGAAATTGCACTTTCTTGTCTGTGACAGTACTGGGAATTGTGTCACTATCGAATTTCTTGATGGTGTACTGGTGTATCACACTCAGCAAACAATGCCTGTAAAAGCGCTTACAAACAGCATATATTCGCGTGCTCTCGAATATTGGGAAAATGAAGAAATACCAGTGCCGGATGTGTATTCCTCGGCACAACGTTTTTGTACGGCAGCGGAAATGCTGGAAGACTATGATCCGGCAACATCCGGACTTGCAGTTGATTACACCTTTGATATTTTGACGAACGTGTCTCTGGGAGCTTATACGCAATGGAGCATTGCGTACGACATATTAAATCGTCGCATCAATTTTCATACCGTTAATAATGCAAATATTCGATATGTTGATATGAGCTCTTTTGATTTTTCCTGTTTAACCCCTGTTAGAGTTTTGGATATTCAAGAAGATTTGTCAGGAGAAATCTCAGGCAACTTTATTGATTACACCTATGAGATCAATCGGGATCTGATTGAAAAGGCCTATGTTTCCTTTGCTTTGAAGGAGGAAGCGTTAGATGCCGGGTATCCGGAAACAACCGAGTGCATGGGTGCGTACGCGCTGACCATCAGGCATAGAAAAATACACGCATCAAAGTTGTTCAAGCCCAGAAGGGTTGTGTTGAAAATAAGCGGCGACGATGATTTTGATATGTACTCCCGGATCGATTTGGGGCCGCTCACATGGAGGAAAGCGTCCTTTAACAGGAAAAAGAACCGCCTGAAGGTGCAGGCGATCGTGCCCGCAGGGCTCAGGCCCGGGATTGTGCCGATTTTGGTCGGCGACTGCTTCGGGCAGATTGAAGTGTTGCCGTAATGCATTGTGCGCACCTTGCAACCTGCTGTACGAATAGAAACGAAGGCTACAGGAGGAGGACAGGATGAACTACCAACGATTTTTTTTGCTCTGCTGTCTCTTTATGGCAGTGTGCCTGCCGCAAGCCGCTTTCGCATGTACAACGTTCTGTCTCGATACTCCTGATGCACTCGTGGTGGCTAAGAATTATGACGAGAGGTTAGGCGATGGTTTGGTCATTGTGAACAAACGAAATGTCTCAAAAACTGCGTGGTTGAATCCAAATTCGGCTGAGACACAACCGGTCAGTTGGACCTCAAAATACGGCAGCGTAACATTCAACCCCTGGGGACGGGAATTCCCCGAAAGCGGTATAAATGAAGCCGGTTTGGTCGTCAACCTTCTCTGGGAGCCAGCAGCAACAGAATATCCAATCCCTGATGAACGCCCTGCCATTCGTGCCAATCAATGGATTCAGTATCAGCTTGACAATGCAGCGACCGTTGCGGATGTGATTGCAAGCGATCTCGAACTACGGCTCATCAAAACTGGCGGGCTATTTCATTTTTTTGTTTGTGACAGCACAGGACATTGTGCTGCTATTGAGTTTATTGGTGGCGCACAGGTTTATTATACACAGGAAACGATGCCTGTTAAAGCACTGGTAAACACCACCTATGAGCGATGTATCGAATACTGGCAAAAAAATGAAATACCGATACCTGATTATCCCTATGGCGCAGTACGACGATTTATTACGGCAGCGGACATGCTGGAAGACTACGAATCGGGAACTTCAGGACCTGCAATTGATTATACATTTAACGTTTTGTCGAACGTGGCCGGTTTAACGCAATGGAGCATCGCATACGATATACCAGATCGGCGAATTTATTTTCATACGCGTACCAATAAGAACCTTCGATATATTGATTTACATTCATTGGATTTCTCCTGTCTGACTCCTGCCCGGGTTTTGGATGTTACCGAAGATCTTACCGGAGATGTTTCGGGCAGCTTCATTGAGTATACCTATGAGCTTAATCGCGATTTGATTGAAACAGCATTAAATACAGCGACCATCCCGGAGTTCACTGAAGAAGTACGAGAATTTTTTGCACATTATCCTGAAACATTTGAATGCGCCGGTGCCTGCGCGCTGGATATCAGGCATGGAAAAATCCGTTCATCAAAGCTGTTCAAGCCCAGACGGGTTGTGTTGAAGATCAGCGGCGATGAGGATTTTGATATGTACTCCCGGATCGATCTCGGACCGCTCACATGGCGCAAAGCGTCCTTTAACAGGAAAAAGAACCGCCTGAAGGTGCAGGCGATCGTGCCCGCAGGGCTTCGGCCGGGAGTCGTGCCGATTTTGGTCGGCGACTGCTACGGAGAGATTGAAGTTGAACCGTAACGCATTGTACACATGCTGTAGGGTGAGCTGTGCGCACCTTGCATTGACTTTTCGTTAAAGCGTCAGGCGAGTCCGACACCTGCCGTACACATAGAAATAACGCATACAGGAGAAGGAGGATACAATGGACTTCCAACGGTTTTTCTTGTTCTGCTTTATCTGCATTGCGGCTTTCCTGCCGCAATCCAGTCATGCATGCACAACGTTCTGTCTGGAAACCCCTGATGCACTCGTGGTGGGTAAAAATTTTGACTGGCCTATCGGTGATGCTTTGATAGTCCTCAACAAAAGGAATGTTTCAAAAACGGCCTTCCTTTGGACCGAAGAACAGCCTGCCAGCTGGACCTCAAAATACGGCAGTATAACAGTCAACCCCTTTGGACGTGAATTTCCCTTTAGCGGCATGAATGAAGCCGGCCTGGTCGTCAGCGCCATGGGACTGTCGTCAACCAGATGTCCGGCGCCTGATGCACGTCCGGCTGTTTTATCCCTGCAGTGGATTCAGTATCAGCTTGACACTGCCGCGACAGTGGCGGATGTGATCGCAAGCGACGCCGTATTGAAAATCAGCAACGCTCCGTTTTTTGGGTTGCATTTTTTTATAGCAGACAGCCTGGGCCATTGCGCCTCTGTTGAACTCCTTGATGGAGAATTTGTCTATCACACACAGGAAACGATGCCTGTCAAGGTACTTGCAAATACCATATATGCGCAAGATCTCGAATATTGGGAAAAGAAAGAACTGCCGCCAGCTCGGGTCTGGTCGACAGGTCGATTTTTTACAGCAGCGCAGATGATTGAAGACTATGATCCGGCAGCATCAGGACCTGCACTTGAGTATACATTTGATATTTTGTTTAACCTGGCATGGTGGGTTCCCACACAATGGAGCATTGCCTACGACATACACAATCGCCGCATCAGTTTTCATACGCTTGGCAATACAAACATTCGATATGTTGATATGAACTTGTTCGATTTTTCTTGCCAGACGCCTGTCAGGGTCCTTGATATCCAGGCAGACCTGTCGGGCAATGTTGCCGGCGACTTTATCGATTACACCTATGAGATCAATCGGGATCTGGTCGAAAAGACCTATGCTGGATATGATTTAACTGATGAATTCCTGGACGACTATACGTATTATCCGGAAACAACCGAGTGCATGGGTGCCTGCGCGCTGACTATCAGGCATAGAAAAATACACGCATCAAAGTTGTTCAAGCCCAGAAAGGTTGTGTTGAAGATCAGCGGCGATGAGGATTTTGATAGGTACTCCCGGATTGATCCGGGTCCGTTTACATGGAGGAAAGTGTCCTTTAACAGGAAGAAAAACCTCTTGAAGGTGCAGGCGATTGTGCCCGCAGGGCTTCGGCCGGGAGTCGTGCCGATTTTGGTCGGCGACTGCTTCGGTCAGATTGAAATTGTGCCTTAACACATAGTGTGCAGCTTACAGGAGGAGGACAGGATGAGATATCAAAGACTTTTTTTGCTTTGTGCCATTATTATTG
>Ga0272442_10001274_pt1 | contig 38609 bp, 36 predicted proteins | sample SSMForm2O_FD_200262 | JGI IMG/M metagenome (GOLD analysis project Ga0272442, IMG submission 200262) | Marine sediment archaeal communities from Little Sippewissett salt marsh, Falmouth, MA, United States - SSM-Form-2O | ecosystem: Environmental > Aquatic > Marine > Wetlands > Sediment ... | reverse complement strand
TGATTTGGCCTTAAATTCAAATTATAGCAGCGCTGTGACGACGTATTAAAGTCTTTCACAGTGTGCGTGTTCATACGATTTTAGTAATTACAATATTATTGTGTCTTGTCTGACTTTTTATACTTGTATGTACAGTACAGGGAAATAAAAGCACAAATACTGATATTATTTAATAATATCAAATATTTTTTCTCCTTTACCCGTTGCATTCGTACGGATTCTTGTTAAGATATACTGGAACTTAAAAAGGAGAAATAACTATGAAAAACAAACTTAACGGGTTAATCAGGCTGGGTGTTATTTTGCTGCTCCTGTCCTTTGCCTCGGCTGCTTCTGCTGACGCACGGGTTCAGGCTGCGGCAAAAGACTTTATGCGTCTTCATGGACAGGATGTTGTTCTTAAATTTTCCGCGGACAGCGGCGCACTTGAGATTGCCAGGAATTTCATGTCCAGGCCGCTGGGCATGAAAAACATACGGGAAAACACTCGGACATACCTTCTGGACATGGCCCCTCTTCTGGGACTTGGTAAACTGGACAACATCAGTTTCACCACAAGCGTAAAGGCGGGCCCCAACAGGCTGTTCAAATATGAGCAGTACCATGCAGGACTTCCCGTTTTCGGCAAGACCGTGGCTGCCATGGTTTCGGACAGCGGGCGCGTGCGCCTTGTACGCAGCGATCTCGCATCGCTGGACGACATGGTTGTGGAGGCATCGGTGAGCCTGGCCGAGGCGGTTGCGAAAGCGCTCGAACGCAGGCCGGACGGAGAACTGAGCACAGAGCCCGTGCTTGGTCTTCTGCCCATGGGCGACTCCAGGGCGATTCCTGCATGGCAGGTCTACGTGCGCGCCGAAGGCCCTTCCATGTGGGAGGTATACATCAATGCTGAAACCGGGAAGGTTATTTTCGGCTACGACAGGATCGTGCACGCCAACCAAGCCGATGTCTACACCGAGAATCCCGTTGCCACACCCGATCTCAAGCGGGTTGAATTAAAGCACCGCGATCCCGCTCAGCCCTACCTGGACGGCGAATATGCGCACGTCTTCAGTTGCGAGGAAATGGGCCCCTACGGCTGCATGTCCGAGACCCGGCGTGCAATGGAAGACCCGGTGAGTGACGGTGGTCCTGATTCTTCCCCGGGCGATTTTCTTCATTACGATCCCATTATTGATTCCTTCAATAACGAAGACCCTTTTGCTGAAGTGGCCGCTTATTACCATACTACTGATATGAACACGTGGGTCAGGGACACCGTGGGCTATGACGGCGAGTACGGCACCGGGCACAAGTGGATCAAGGCCATCGTGAACTATGACTACCAGAACGCCTTTTTTGCAGGCGGTTACGGTGGCCAGGAGGAGTCAATCAATTTCGGTTACTTCGGCAACTCGAACTTTGCCTATGACGGAGACGTCATCGGGCACGAGTTCGGGCATTCGGTGAACCACAACACCGCCAGTCTGGGAATGGGCATCGACGACAAGGGCATGGAAATGACTTCCATGGGTAACGACGAAGGCTATGCAGACCTTATCACCTATGTCCGCCACCAGAATCCCAAGCTGGGTGAGTTCGCATTCGGCGGTTCAGGCGCAAGACACGGGGATAACGACCATGTCTGCCCGGATGATCTTTCCGGAGAGACCCATGAGGACGGCTACATAACGAGCGCGGTCGGATGGGAGATTTACGATGCTCTGGGAATAAAGGGCTACGAGCTCATGTACCGTGCGCTTGCGGCAAGCGGTCCTTCGATGAACGAGCTTGCTGACTCCATCGAGTCAATGGCCGATATCATGAAGGACGACGGCGAGATCACGGCCGCGGACGTGGATGCAGTGTATGCAGCTGTTGAGAACCATAATTTCCACGGTTGTGACCGACTCGTTCCGCTTACGGATGAAGACGGCAATCCCACGGAAACGAGGATGGCTTCGTGCATGGCACCCTATTACGGGGACGCTGTGTACGGAATGCCCTTTGCGGTTCAGCATTACGTAGTTACACAGCCGGCCACGAAAAATGTGATTATCAGGCTTGGCGCGACCATGTACAGCGGCAGGCAGAACTTTTACGTGCGCACGGGAGAATACGTGCAGTGGATGTGGGGGTCCAGCAGCGGTTACGGGATGCCTCCGCTGGATGACATCGTTGCTGACGTCAAGTTCATGGCCGACGATTACGACGAGCCCGTTATGGAGCTTGAGCTCAACAAGTACACCATGGGCGAGGCGTTCGTTCCCGGAGAGAGTATCTACGTCTCCATGGCGGGCGTGGCCGAGGGAATGAGCCAGATGCTAGTTTACATGATAAGCGCGGAACTTTCGGATGAGGAGGCTGATCCTCCGCCCGGTTACTACGATGCAGGAACCGACGGTGGTGAAGAAGAGGAAGACGACGATGACAATGCAGACGACGGCGATGCTTCACCTGCCGACGGCGGCGACGGCGGACTGCAGGAGGAAGGCGGCAGCAGCGGATGCGGATGCACAGTGGCCGGCCGCAGCAGCTCAGGCAGCTCTTTCTTCACCATAATCAAATCCTTTATTTCTGTTCTGTAAATTCAGCGTGGGGGCACATCCCGCGCAGGCAGCATTCGGAGCACAGGGGCTTCGGGCGGCACTTTTCGTGACCGAGCCTTACTATCTGGGCGTGGTAGTCCTTGAACAGTTCGACATCCCTTTCGAGATGCTTTTCGAAAAATGATCTCATTTCCTCGTAGGATGCATCTTCTTCGAATATGCCGAGCCTCGAAAAAATCCTGCGCGTGTAGGCGTCGACCACGAACACGCAGTGTCCGCACGCGTAAAGCAGTATGGAGTCCACGGTCTCCGGGCCTACGCCCCAGACTTCCAGCATGTCGTTCCGTATGACCTGAAGATCCTCTCTGATCAGTACGGATGGATCCCCGTCCGAGCGATCGAGCAGGAATTCAACCAGGCTTTTCAGCCGCCTTGCCTTCAGATTGAAATAACCCGCCGGCACCAGAAGTCGCGCCAGAGTTTTCTGCCGCATCCTGTGAATTTTCAGAGGGTCGAGTTTTTTAGCACTTATGAGATTCTGAACCGCTTTCGATGCGCCCCTCCAGGAAGTATTCTGTGTCAGTACCGCCCCGACCGCGACCTCGAAAGGGCCGTCGGCCGGCCACCATCCCTGATGACCCTGCTCCTCGAGAAGCCGGTTGTAAATCGACATGAGTTTTTTCGTAAAAGTGCGATTTTTGCGGGGCAAATCCAGGTTCTCCTGTGACATGAAAGATATAATGTTCATGGCCTGATACAAGAGAAAAAATCGACTGAAGGATGTGTCATTTCGCGTTGACAGGCATAAAGTGCCGGGAGCATACTCACTCCCCATGAACCATGGAGATTTCAAATGAAATTATTCAGAGGTAAAATTCCCATTATTGCTGCGGAGATTACTAGAATGCTTGTTGAAGAGGGGGATATCGAGTGCGAGAGCAATGAAGAGGTTGAGCTGGACGTGGAGGCCGTCCTTCGCGAGTATCTCAGGACAGAACAGGACATAGTTGAGAAGGCCAAAGACATGCTGGAAAAGAGAGGCCTGAGTTATTCAAGTTTCGGCAAGACCAGAAAGATAATAGCGGATCAGAAAGGATTCGGGACAGGAGAAGAGGCTTACGACTACATCATGAACCAGCTCATACTCACCTTCATGAATTCACCTCACGTTGAAGAAATCTACAGCGAGGATCACGAGCTCAAGCGCAAGATGCGGACGGTCATGCGAAAGCACATGGAAATCGACGATGAGCTCGACGAAGAGGCACGCAGGAAGATCAAGAACCTCGAAGAAGGCACGCAGCAGTGGGAAATTGAATACAAAAAAGTTATGGAACAGGTAAAGCGGAAGCGGGGACTGGAATAAGGCCCTTTTAGTCCTCGTAAACCCACCTCTCGATAAAATCCTTGTTGTTATCGTCCGAATCGATTCTTTTGAACCTGAAGAGGCATGGAGCCTCGGGAATCGCTGCAGGATCACCTTCGGCCCACAGGCCGGTTCCGCCTATTTCCAGCACGTCAACTGCCTGCATGTTCTTTACAATCCTTACAGCAACGGGCGCGGGGAAAACGGCTGCCGAGACGTCAATCATTTCATGATCCGGAATCTGCATGTTTGATGCTATCCTGAATTTTCCGTCAGCTCCCATGGATTGATCTGAAAGATAGATAGTGTCATTGGGCCCGCCCATGTCCGTGTCTATGACCTCAACGGTGTAGGCGCCGAGATCCATGCCCGGCGGGCCGCTGATGTCTATGAATCCTTCAGAAGGCCCTGTTTCGCACACGCCGCTGATTACGACAGCGGGTCTTATGTTAAGCAGGTAGTCTCCCATTGCTCCCACCTGTGAAGAAATCCTCAGGAAGTATGTCTGAGGATCGCCTTCGGGATCGATGAAGCCGAGCGGATCTCCTTCAAGGGGCGAAGGCCATCCGCGGGATGAGGCAATCACGGACTCAGCGTCATCCAGCACGTCGAATTTTACGGATGCGGTGTACCATGCAAAGGCCCGTGGGAAACGTGAGACAACCTCTACGGCAACCGGTTCTGAAGCCGTGAAGCTGAACAGGTCCACGTCATCAGGCGTTGATATGTTTGCGGACATAACTGCGGGGATTGTACCGGGTGCGTACGGTGTGTCGTCGTTCGGTTCTACTTCATCAATTGCGTCAGGTGCTGCCCTGACGACCCCGGCCGCAAGCTGTACTCCGGCATCTGTATCGTTTTCGACTACAATATAATGCGTGGTGTCTGTCCGGGCTGCAAATGCGAAGCTCTCAGGGGACTTTGCGTCGCCCAGCAGGCTGAATCCGTCAGAGTACAGAAGCGAATAGTCCAGGCCCGCATCGACATCGGCGCGTGCGTTTATCTCGAACCACCCGCTTGAATCATAATTGAGACTCAGGATTTTCCTGTCTTCGGCCATGACGGTCTCAACAGGATCACCAAGCGATATTTCCTCCTGATCCAGAGGCGTTATTTCCAGTGTGCCGACCGCCACTCCCTGTCCTGTGATTATGTACACGTTGACATCCTCGCCGGCTGGGTCCAGGTTCGTGGCGACATCAAGAGTCAGACGTATTTCTTCATTGCTGATCCATTTGACGTCCGTTACGTTAATGCCGGGATGTGAAAAGGCCGGGATGGTCCAGCCTTCGTCGAATTCGATGATCTGCGATTTGACCTCGATATCGACGCTTTCCCGGCCCGCTCTCACGGTTGATGGTGAGATTACGAGATTAAGATAGGGCGCTATTTCCTGTACCCTGAATTCCAGAGGAACGGGTACAAGCTCGGCGCCCGTCCTTAGAAGCACGCCTGTAAGTCCCTGAACGTTTCTGGCGAGAACGCGCAGCGTAAGACGTGCCTCGGTACTACTTATGACGTCCAGGTCGATTACCTGAAGTGCGCTTTCCTCCAGCACGGAAGCCAGGGTGTTGTCGGGATCGAAGTTCGTACCTTCGCCTCTGATTGTAAGTGTGATGTCATAATCCTCGTCTTCTCCGCGTTCGAAGACGCTTTCTCCATCAACGCGCGCCCTCGGCTGGTTGCGGGACAGAACGTAAACAAAGGACGCAATCCGGTCCTGTCCTGTCTCTACCTCCAGGGTGATGGGCCCGGATTCGGGAAAAACGTTTACGTCCGATGTGAACGTCGCTTTTGTGGAATCCTGAATAACGGGACCGGAAGCGGAAATGAAAGGTGAGTCAAAGCTCACGACTCCGCCGTCCATGAAGGCGGTATCGTACAGTGTGAGATCGCACGGTGTCGTGCCCTGGCCGGCCGCAAGCACGGACGGGCTGAAACTCATCCTCGGAGATCCGCTCAGGGGCTGTATGACAACGGGGTATTTGAGCTTGTTTTCCCCCGTCGTAACAGTGAGATATGCCGTGCCGACGGGCGAGTTGGGATGAATGTCCACGACAGCGTCGATCCTGGTGTCATCCTTCACTTCGAACTGCTTTACGCTTATTCCGGGTCCTGGAACAAAGCCTATGAAAGGATCACTCGTAGTGAACTCCGTGTTCCATCCTTCCACGATCAGAGTCTGATCCTTTCTGCCCTGCAGTACACTTTCCGGCCTGACGTTGACAATGGCAGGATCATTGGTGTCCACGACCTTGATATTGGCTACTGCAATTTCGTCGTATTCCTCGCTGGTGATTTCATCGATTACGGGAGTGACCACGGTGATGAGATACCAGTCCGGCTCGATTTCCGGATCCACTCTCAGGTGCAGAATGGCCGATGTTTCACTGAAAACTTCAACAGCTCCCACCCTTTTGAGCATTCCCTGCGGATCGTTGGGCAGGGCGTGGGTCTGGGAGGGGCTGGATGTGTCAAAATGAGTATTCGTGCCGATAAGGGAGATAAAGTGATCCGGAATCTGTCTTTCAACTCGTTCCGGAATCAGCCTGAGCACGGGCGTGCCCTCTCCGGGAACCACGGCCAGGAATGTCTCGGCCCTGTTTTCGCCGGAGCGGACTTCGAGTCTGGTTGTACCGAGATTGGATTCGGAACGGACGTCCACAACCATCCTCAGGTTCTGGCTGTCCAACAGCTCCCAGTCCGTGATTTCGATCCACGGATTCTCCGGAAAAGAGATTGAGACCGACTCCTCGTCGAAAGAAATTCTGTTTCCCTTGATGTTTATGGTTTCTTCGCTTGTGCCCCTCTGGATTTTTCCCGGATCCACCTCCAGAAAGGGTGCACCGCCCGCTTTCAGCTCCCATGAGCCCCTGGCTGTTTCGTTTCCGGTAACGGCAAGAAGGGACACGGATTCCTCATTCGCGGACAGGTCAATATCAACTGTGAGCTGAGCGTGGGTGGAGTCAATAACCTTCTTCCGTACGATGTTCAGTGAACTGGAAGAGAACCTGAAGAATGTGGAATTCTCATCAAATGATGTATTGACTCCGGTGAGTTCAATCTTCAGCATCCTCTGGCCCGCGGTTCCGGAAAGGGGGTCGATTGTGAGATAAGACCTCTGTTCAGCCGGTAACACGGTAAGGGTTCCAGTTGCAGCACCCAGGTTGTCGCACAGAAGTGTTGCCTCCCTGTCTCCGGCCGGGGTGGTTGCCGCCGTTTCAACGCGCAGCCTTCCAGTGTTGGATGACACTGTTTCGAGTGCTCCGACGTTTACATGATTGTCGGAGAAAGTTACCGCCGCGGATGAACATGTTTCCAGATCCAGTCCCTCAACGGATATCTCCAGAATCCTTGATGCGTCGGCCGGCATGGTGGACGGATGAAAGGACATGGAGGGTCCGGGCGATTCGTTCGTCTGGCTGCTGCTGCAGCCGGCATTCAGGGTTGAAAAAGCGCATATGCACATCAGAAGGGGCGCCGCCCGCCTGATTAAGTGCAAATATCTGTCTTCCCATGCCATTTAGGACCTGCTATTCTCAGGCACTGCCGGCAGGCTCCGTGGCAGGTAATTAAACAAATCGGGCCGGCATGGAGGTTTTAAATGTTCATACCCAAAGTCGAGGAAAAGCATCATTTCTGCCATGCATGCGGAAACGAGCTGGATTTTGATCGCATAAAGATGCAGAGGACGGACACATGCCCGCACTGTGCTGCAGACCTGCACTGCTGCAAGAACTGCGAATACTGGGATCCGGGTGCCCATAATCAGTGCATCGAGCACATTGCAGAATATGTTCCTGATCGTGAGCGTACCAATCACTGCACTCATTTCCTTTTCAAAGACGGCGCCCCGGAGGGTGTCGATATGGATAAAGCAAAATCAAAACTCGATGACCTTTTCAAGAAATAGCCGTCTAGATGTCAATATTAACCCATATTGGCTTTTCGGTATATTGTTTTAGGCAATAAATATGACCCCGACAGAAGACCAAAAAGAACATAGGCCGGTTATTTACATAATTTCCTCCCCGTCGGGTGCAGGCAAGAGCACGCTGTGCCGCAGGCTGCTGGATGAATTATCCGGCCTGTGCTTTGCCGTGTCCCACACCACGAGAAAGCCGAGGAGGGGAGAAGTAAACGGCCGGGATTATCATTTTGTGACGGACGGGGTCTTCAGAGAGATGATTTCATCCTCACAGTTTCTCGAATGGGCCGAGGTTCACGGCAATCTTTATGGCACGGCAGAGTCCGAAATCGAACGCGCCGGCAAAAGCTCAAAGGATCTCCTGTGCGACGTGGACTATCAGGGCGCAATGGAGATTAAAAAGCGTTACTCAAGATCGGTTGCCGTGTTCATACTGCCGCCGTCCGTAAGCGAGCTCAGGCGGCGTCTCGAGGGCCGCGGCACGGACAGCGCCGAGACCAGGCTCCTTCGCTTCAGAAACGCAAAGAAAGAACTCGAACATTTCGACCAGTTCGATTTTCTCGTGGTCAACGATGATCTGGAAAAAGCCGCACAGTGCCTCAAATCCATAGTGATCAGCGGAAAATGCGATAATACCGCCGGCAGCGGGGATGCCGAGAGACTGCTCAGGGAATTCGAAAATTCCGAATGATAAATTCATACCAAAAAGGCCTTTTTGCTATCAATTTATCAGTAAAATAAGCAAAACAGTACGAAAAATGTAATAAAACAAGGATTTTGCTGATAATCTATCAATCCGGAGTGCACATTATATGGGCCAATGCACCGTACGGGATCACCCGATTTTCCTGAGAGATTCGTGGCACCTGGGCGGAAGGCCTTGGTAGAGTTTCGTTCCCCATTCCCAGTGCTTTGCGAGCTCGTCCGAGACATCCCCTGATATTCTTGCCGGCACGCCTACGACAACCTTGCGTTCGGGTACCTTCATTCCCTGCCTGACCACGGCTCCGGATGCCACTATGACGCCGTCGCCCATTTCCACGTCGTCGTGCACGATTGCGCCCATTCCGATAAGCACATGATGGCCGAATCTGGGACCGTGCAGAATCGCTCCGTGGCCTATGTGACTCGAAGGACCCAGGACAGCGGTATCGTCCGGCCTTGCGTGGATAACGCAGTTTTCCTGGATATTGGATCCTTCTCCTATCTCTATTCTTCCCCAGTCACCGCGAATGACGGCCCCGGCGCCCACGTAGACCCCGGGCCCGATTTGAACGTTTCCTATAATTACGGCTTCCGGATAGATAAATGCGCTTTCGTGTATTTCGGGCTGCTTTTTCTCGAATTCGTATATGGCCATAACAGCGCCTCCTTTAACGTTATTAGAGATATAACTATAAACAACCTTAACAGATGATTCTTATTACGCTAACGCTTTTATGTGAAAAACGGATTAAGATGACCAGGGATATTAATTATTTACCCGATGCGGCATACCTCGTAGTGGCTTTATTGCCTTTTGATTTGACCTTTCCGGCTTTTTTCAGCTCTCTGAGATACAGCCCTGTCTTGGCCGAAGGCAGTCTCATCGCTTTTGCAACTTTGCCGCGTGAGCTCCACGGATTCTTGGCGAGATAGGCATGAATTTTATCCTGGACCTTTGCCTTCTGTGCTGTAGTGAGGCGCCGGGGCTTTTTAGCTCCCGTTTTCCCGCGCGCTTTTGCAGCGGTCTTTTTCTTCGGTTTGGGCCCCGGTTTTTTTCTTGCGGTCTTTTTCTTCGGTTTGGGTCCGGGCTTCTTTTTATAAGTTCTTTTCTTCGGCCTGGGACCAGGTTTTTTACGTGCTTTTCTTCCGGGTTTCTTTGCTGCCGGTTTTGACTTCTGGATCTCCATAAGCTCCTGCAGCGAGGCGCCCTTTACTGCATTTATTATGGCATCGGCGAATTCGGCCGATGCTTTTTCTATAGCGTTTTTAAGTAACTTTTTCGTCATTATCATTCCTCCTTTGTCATTATTGAACTACAACTGATTAAACTATTAATCATACCGAGTCAAGTGAACTAAAAACAATCAATAAACATATGCATGCACGAAGACTATTGCCTTTTCTATTACCTGGTGTGTTATGTATAAAACATACAGGGAGTAATTGTTATGAGTAGATTAAGCACGGGCATATTATTAATCGCCTGCCTTTATTCAGAGAGGGCGGTTGCAAACGAGTTCAATTACCAGGACATAATAGTGGGTGAAAGGGCCCTCGGAATGGGCGGTGCCTATGCCGCCCTTTCGGATGATCCCACCGGCAGCTATTACAATCCCGCGGGTCTTGCAACGGCTCTGTCGTCGTCCATTTCCGCGAACCTGAACGTGTACGGTTTCGAAAAAAGGGAGATCGAAAACGGATATACCACGTTTTTAGGAAGCGCCAACCTGAATTCCGAGACCATGCCCACTGTTCCTACAACCTTCGGCATAATGCGCAAGCTTGGACCCAGGCTCTACGAAGACGGTCCCAAGCAGCATGCCATTGCATTTTCCATGCTGGTCCCCTCAAACGTGGATTACGCCTTAAGCGGAGACATTGAATCGACCTCCGAAGACGACTTCCTCGGAGAAATCATGGACACCAATTCGTTTGAAGTGTCTCATCAGTACCGTACATTGTGGGCGGGACCGTCCTATGCATACCTGATTAACAGTGAGTGGGCGGTGGGATTGAGCATTTTCGGTACCGTTACAACGATAAAGAGACGATATTCCGTAACTGATTTTTCCGACACTAAAGATGATACCGATTTCGGTTATGTCGAATGGGGCGAATCCAGCATGGATCTTACTCATTATGGACTGACTTTCAGAGCCGGCGGAATGTATCAGCCTTCGGACAACTGGCGCATAGGACTGACCTTCGGCAGTCCGTGGATATCCGTTTACGGAGAAGGCAGCCAGAAAGTGAAAATAGCCACGGGCAGGTACTTCGGCGACGGGTTCGATTTTGTCGAGATCAATTCAAATAAATACGGTCTTGATGACGTAACATATCTCGAGCCTTTTGAAATAAGGCTTGGAGGCGCCTACCTATACAAGAACCTTACACTTGCCCTTGACGTCTCGTATCACCACAGCCTTGAGTACAGACCTTATAAAGATCCAGAGTCCGACACGGAAGAGAACGCCTATATTTTCCTGGACCCATTTCTGCTCGAGTCACAGATAAAGAGAAATCCCGTGTTCAATGCCAATATAGGCTGGGAATACGTAATAGACGACGAGTGGCCCCTGAGAAACGGGTATTACACGAATTTTTCTTCGGCCCTTGACCTGGGCCGTACCAATACGCCCTCGCCCACGCAGATAGACGCATTCGGAACGACATTGAGCATCGGCTACATAAGGAAGGGCTACAACATAAACATAGGTGTGCAGAGTTCTATCGGACTCGGGCATGCACACAAATTCGATCCTGCAGGTCAGAAATACGCTTATGAGCCCACCGAGGCCACCGAGTACCTCGTATACTTCTTCATATCAGGGGCGCAGAAAGCCGTCGCACAGACTGTGAAGGACATTATGAAAAAGGAACAGTCTGAACTTGAAGAAGACGGGCCTGATGCGGCTGAAGATGATTCAGAAAAGGCGGGCGTGGAAGGGGATTCAACGGAAAAACCTGAAGATAAAGAGACTGAACAGACTTCAGGTGATGCAATTTAATCTTAAATTCAGTATTATCAGTGAAGAAACAATCCGTAACCGTCGTCTCTTGAATAAAAGAGGAGAAGTCCAAAATGACGAGATATGTCGTTAACTTCATGATTTTACTCGTAATCACGCTGTTATCACTGCCCGCGGCCGCGGCCGACGGCAGCATCAGCGTCCGTCTTACGGACAGGAAGGGAAGAAGCGTGAACGGAAGCGTTAAGGTCAGCGGACCGGCGAAAAAGGACTGCAAGGCATCAAACGGAAGATGCGTTCTCAGGTCTCTCAAGCCCGGGGAGTACAGGATAACGGTACAGTGGCCCGACGGACAGAAAAGCACGAGAAAGTCCTTCAAGGTTCTGAAAGGCAGGACAGCGAGCATTTCTTTCAAGGCCCCTGAACAGAAGAAATCGACTACTACTACGAAGATAAAAACGGTCGCGCCGGTAACTCCCGTCATGGCTGCTCCGGCTGCCGTGTCCGGAGTCAAGACAAAGACCTCTTCAACTGACAAAAAGAGCAGCACAAGCAGCAAGACACAGAAAGTTGCGAACCTGGGCAAGGGAAAGAAGATATGCATCACCGGGCGAACGACTGACAGCAGGGGGAGATCCATTAACGGTACTGTTCAGGTTTATAAAAACGGTAAACTGATTGGCACGGCTTCAACCAGAAACGGCCGGTACAGCATCTATGATCTTGATAAAGGTAAGTACAAAATCCAGCTCAAGGGTCAGAAGTCATCAAAGACCGTCAGCTATGACAAGAAATCAATAACGGCGAATCTGCTTATCAAGTAGTCTTCCACATGTGCTGGTGTTATGAGCCGCTCGATTCGCACTTTCCGGTTTCGAAGTTGCACATGTCTCCCATGAGGCAACATTCCTCCAGGCACGGCATGCCGCCGTTCATTACGCAGTCCATGATGTCATAGCCGAGCTCTTCTTCGAGCTCGGCTGCAAGGTCCTCAAGTTCGCTGAGATCGTCCGCCTGTGCCATCTCTTCCCAGAAATCCTCCAGATCCTGGTTTATGTCGCCACCGTCACTGTCTTTGCCGTCGGAGGAGTCACCACCCGTGCACTGACCTGTGTCATAGTCACAGTGGGTTCCCTCTTCGCAGCATTCGTATGCGCAGGGTTCGCCGCCCCCCATGATGCATTCCATGAGATCGTAATCGAGAAGGTCGTCCAGCTGGTTCAGAAGATCTTCCATTTTCGCCGGATCATCTTCGGCTTCATCCAGCTGATCCATTATATCCTCGATCTGATCAGCGAGTTCCTGCAGGTCGTCTTCACCACCGCCTCCCGAAGAATCAGATGATTCATTGGGATTGTCCTGGGGCTGGTTGTTTTCGTACGCATTGTCCTGGGGCTGGTTCGAGCCGTAAGGATTTTCCGAAGGCTGGCCGTTACCGTATGGATTGTCCTGCGGAGAACATGATTCAAACGGGTTGTCCCCGCCGCACGGGCTGCTGTAACCCCTGAGACCGCTGGTATCCTCAACCAGGTCTGAATCGCTGCATCCCGAAGGGACAGCGGCAAGCCATGCCATGACAAGCAGGGCAATCGAGCCTGTGAGTAAGCCTTTTCTTCTCATTTTGGCTCCTCCTATTCGAAGTACCAGTGGAAGAGAAGACCGGACACTATGCTTACTCCGTTTCCTATCGTTCCTGCGTTCAGGTAGAAGTCCTGATCATTCGGCGAATTGATGCGTTGCAGGTTGATTGCCAGGCCGAACATGACTTCGACCGCGAGACCGTCCCATATAAAGAGCTCCGGTGCGAGGCCGGCGAAAAGCGACAGGTTGAATTCGCCGTCCGCATCCTCGACGTGATTTCCCACGTACTGCATGAAGAGTCCGGGGGTTACGTTGAGGCGGAACCTGTCCTCAACCGTGACGATGGGGAAAATGGCCTTGAAAGCAAAATCGAAATCGAACTTGAACTGTTCGCCGTCGGCCCGTGCAGTCTCCATTCCGAATCCGATGGTCCCGTCAAGGCCGAGATCCGAATCCAGCATGTAACGGAAAGTTACGCCACCGAGGTCGACGTCGTAGCCGAGTCCGAAAGCCCTTTCCAGTGGATTGCTCCTGTCGCTGTCCGAAACTTCCTCGTCCTCGATAGGCATGGGTCTTGGACGGCTTACCATACCAGGCGGGCTCTCGGAATCAGCAGGCTCGTCCTGGGCAGTGGCCGTATCCTGTGTGCCCGTGCCTGCCTGTCCCTGCACGCCCTGGGCGATTGCACCGCCGGCCAGCAGCATTGTTGCAAAGAGAACCGCAATTGAAAAAGATAAACGTTTCATTAAAGTTCCTCCTTTTTATTGTTGTTATGGCCCGGCAATTATGCCCTGTTTTTCATATAAGGCAATTTCCCGCCCCAGGCAGCCGTGCTGCTTCCAGCAGCATTGATAATGCCTGCAAAGCTTTCGGCGTCAAGGGACGCCCCTCCGACGAGGAGCCCGTCAACGTCCGGCATTGAAAGAAGCTGTGCAGCGTTCTGAGGCTTTGCGCTCCCGCCGTAGAGAATGCGTATTTCACCGGCTTTCTCACCGTAAAGCTCCTTTAAGAGCTTCCTTATGAACAGGTGAACCTCCTGCGCCTGTTCTGGCGTGGCCGTAAGACCTGTACCTATGGCCCACACAGGCTCGTAAGCTATTGTAACTTTTGATATATCTGAAGGATCGACGTCCTTGAGGCCGCTTTTGAGCTGACTTTGAACGATATCGGAAGTCTGTCCACTCTCCCGCTGTTCCTGTTTCTCACCAACGCACAGGCAGGCATCAAGTCGGCCCTTGAGAGCGGCCATGACCTTGCGGTGCACGGTTTCATTATCTTCTCCGATCACGTGCCTTCGTTCGGAATGGCCGGCCAGAACGAGTGTTGCTCCTGAATCCCTGATCTGTGCGGCGGAAATCTCGCCCGTGTAGGCCCCTTTTTCCTCCCAGAACAGATCCTGTGCTCCCAGGGCCACCACGGAGTCTTTTAAAAGCTCACCGAGCTGGTAAAGAACGGTAAAAGGCGGGTACACGGCAATATCCGCGTTAACGTCCGGGGGAATTTGTTTCAGTAAATCCCTGATCAGCTCCTGCGCTGAATCAAGCGTCGTGTTCATCTTCCAGTTTCCTGCGATAAGTGCTTTATTCGCCATTTAATCCTCCTTTACCGAAAGGGCGGCGATTCCGGGCAGCTCTTTTCCTTCGAGGTATTTGAGACTTGCGCCGCCTCCTGTGGAAACATGCCCGAACCGGGCTTCAAGACCGGCCCGTCTTACTGCCGCCACGCTGTCTCCTCCTCCGACCACTGAATAGGCGGGGCTGTCGGCGACAATTTGCGCCATTTCAAAGGTGCCGTGTGCAAAGGGTTCTTTCTCGAATACGCCCATGGGACCGTTCCACAGGATGGTGGCCGATTCTTTGAGAACTCCGGCCGCTTTCGACAGTGTTTCAGGTCCGATGTCGAGTGCCATCTCTGTGGCCGGAAAATCATCTACTGATACTGTCCTGGTCGATTCACTTTCCAGTGACTCAGCAGATACAAGATCCTCCGGGAGAAGAATCCGGACGTTTTTTTCCTCTGCCCGGCGGAGAAGATCCCTTGCCAGCGCAAGCCTGTCGCTTTCTATCATTGACCTGCCCAGAGAGAATCCCCCGGCCGCGAGAAAGGTATTGGCCATGGCGCCGCCGATGATGATGGCTTCGACTAGATTGAACAGGTTTTCGATGACGCCTATTTTATCGGAGACCTTTGCTCCACCCAGTATGGCCGTGAAAGGGTGTTTGGGATTCGAAGTCAGCCTGCCAAGGGCTTCGATCTCCCTGATCATGAGAAGACCGGCGCATTTTTCATGCACGAGCATGGGCACTCCGTAAGTTGATGCATGTTCGCGGTGGGCCGTGCCGAAAGCGTCATTTACGTATACATCCGCATACTGGGCCAGCTTTGCAGCGAATGCATCATCATTATCCGTCTCGCCGGGATTGAATCTGAGGTTTTCCAGCATGCATATGCGCCCTTCTCTCAGATCGTGAACAACCTTGCGGGCTCCGTCTCCGACCGCGCTGTCGGCGAGGATGATTTCATCCTCCAGCAGTTCGGCCAGGGCCGCAGCCACGGGCTCCATGCTCAATTCCGGTACTGTTTTTCCCTTCGGCCTCCCGAGGTGGCTCATGAGTATGACTCTCGCACCCTGCGAGACGGCATGGTGTATTGTCGGCAGGCAGGCCCTGATCCGGGCGTCGTCGGCGACGGCGCCGTCGGCAAGGGGCGTGTTGAAGTCCACCCTGATGAGGCAGCGGAGCCCCTGGATGGACATTTCCTCTATGGATTTGATTCTGTCCGTCATTAGGTGCCCCCGTTCACGGCTATTTTTTTGAGATCATGTAAAGTGAGATGTCGATCAGCCTGTTTGAATAACCCCATTCATTGTCGTACCAGCTGAAAACCTTTAGATTGTTCGACCCTATCATCATGGTTATTGCAGGGTCCACTATCGAGCTTCTGGGATCTCCGTTGAAATCCACGGAAACAAGGGGCCTTTCCTCGTATCCCAGTATGCCCTTCAGGTTCGTCTCGCTCTCCTTTTTAAGGGCCGCGTTGACCTCTTCGACAGTCGTTGCCTTTTTCGTGTTTGCCGTAAGCTCCACGATTGACACGTTGCTTGTCGGAACCCTGATGGACATGCCGTCGATCTTTCCGTTGAGATCGGGAAGGACTACTCCGACTGCGCGCGCGGCTCCCGTGGTTGTCGGTATCATCGATTCGGCCGCCGCCCTGGCCCTGCGAAGATCCTTGTGAGGCAGGTCGAGTATGCGCTGGTCGTTGGTATAGGAATGAATCGTCGTCATCTGCGCGTCCACTATGCCGAAGCTGTCGTGGATTACCTTTGCAAGCGGCGCCAGGCAGTTCGTGGTGCAGGACGCGTTTGAGATGATATTATGACTGGACGGATCATATGTCTCGTTGTTCACGCCCATGACGAACATGGCGTCGGGCTCCTTTGCGGGAGCGCTTATGACGACTTTTTTCGCGCCTGCCGAGATATGCTTGCCGGCGCCCGCCTTGTCCCTGAAAAGGCCCGTGCTTTCAATCACGTATTCAACACCGAGTTCCTTCCAGGGCAGATTTGCGGGATCACGCTCGGCGCAGATCCTGATCGCTTTTCCGTCCACAATCAGATTATCGCCCTCGGTTTTTACATCATGATCGAAAACGCCGTGAACAGAATCAAATTTAAGAAGATGGGCAAGCGTTTGAGGATCCGTGATGTCGTTTATGGCAACCAGTTCCAGGTCTTTGACATCGCGGCTTGTGAGCGCCCTGTGAAAGCATCTTCCAATCCGGCCGTAACCGTTAATAGCAATTTTCGTAGTCATTTTCCCACCTCGCTGTGTTTAGTATGAAAACATATAGCCTGCTTCTTTTTTCCAACGGGAAGAATCTAACGCTTCAATAAATTTATGGCAAGGATCATTAGATTCGGCGCAGGGGCGGACCACCGCCTGCTTTTCGAAGCCCTGGCACAGGACAGTGTCCGCCCGGCCAATTCGAATCCCGGGCAATTACGCTAGTTCTATTTTTCGGGTATTACGGGTGTCCCATAGCCGCGTGACAAGTACAGTTCGCTCGATATGCTGGTAAAGGGAAAGCCGGGTAAAAGACTTAAGAAGGCGGGAGGATATATAAAGTTTGGTTACTGATGCAGGGTTGTTACTCATAAAGCCAGATTTCCACTCCCGCCAGTGCTTCGATGCCTGCGGCGAAATCGACATCCAGGTCGTCCAGATCATGGAAGAAGGGTCCGCTGATCACGCCGAGCTCGGGGAAAACGACCACGTTGTCGTGAACGCGGAATCCAAGCCGGCTCGATACGCGACCGGCGAGGAGGATTCCATCGTCATCGCGCTTGTCGTTAAGATACATCGTGGAAACCACGAATCGGGCGTCTATGTTCATGAGCTCGCTCAGGATCCACTGCTTCCTTATTCCCAGGTTCAGGCCATATCCGGTCCAGTCGGCACCGTTGTGCCTGCCGAAGCTCGTGATCCTCAGGCCGGGGATGAAATCCCAGCCGTTTCCGAGTGCCACGAAGTAATTCGTATCGAATACAAAGGCGTTTGAAAGTGCGCTCGTTAACTCGGCCAGAAAACCCATGCGTACGTCGAATATGTGCTGGGGATATCCCTCTGGGCGCTTTCCTATTTCAAACTCTCCTTCAACACCTGCAGCTGCTGTGGTATCTTCTTTTTCCTCGCTCCCGGGGTCTGATTTCTTTGCGGGTTCCTTTTCTTCGAGGTCGTCTTCCATTTCTTCAACATGCGCGTTGACTTCGTCCCAGTCCGCAGCGTCCGGAGACTCGGAAAGGTATTTCCTGTAATAGGATATGGCCTTTTCCTTCTCGCCCAGGGCCTCGTAGCATCGGCCTATGTTGTACAGAAGCGCGGCCTTCCCACTCAGATCATAGCTCAGCTCGAACTCATTGGCCGCCTTGCGGAATTCTCCGCTTTCGTAATGTTCGCGTCCTCGTTCGAAATGAAGTTTTGCATTTGCAGTCTTTGTCTGCTCTGCGTCGGCCTCCTGCGCCGCAGCTGTGTCTGGCAGGGCTGCCGCAAGCAGGAAAACCAATGCTGCAGATCGAAGTTTCACTCTTTGCCTTCAGCTTTGCCTGCAGGGGCTGCTGCAGGTGCTATTACGGAAGGAGCTGCTGCCTCTTCAATCGACTTGACGAAGCGGAATTTTCCGAACCTGTCCAGCACGTGATAGTCGGGTTTCAACGGCGGGGACCATGCCATACCGCTTATGCCCTGCTTGCCGAGGTCGATTCTGAACAGGTTTCCTCTCCAGACATCGCCTTCGGCCGGAGGCGCCTTCAGAGCGTGCTTGATGGCCTTGAACGGAATAGCGATTTCGGCAGTCCATGAAACATCATCGTCCTCCGGCTTGTTCAATGTTCCGTCAACTGTTACGGCCGCTTTCATCTGTGATTCCCAGTCATTCTGGTTCTTCCTGTATGACGGCAGGAAGGAATCAAACGTTATGCCCGCCGGGCTGGCCTGGAACTCGTAATAGTTCTTCGAGTCGCCGTCGGGATCGAGAAAGATTTCCACAACATCCTGGTTCCATAATTCATCGTCATGCTTTGTGTAAGTGCTTCTTATTCTCTGGTCTTTGCACATGAAACTGGCGTACAGATTCTCGTCGTCCCACAGAAGGCGTGCTTCGGTCGGTGTCTTTGTCACCGGGTTTCCGCTGGTGGGCCTGAAAAAGCTTTTTGCCAGTGCCGCCCTGCTCCATGCTTCTTCGTCTGTTTTACCGTCGATTTTGATTCTGCCTGTGGCTTTTGGAATCATGAGCTCGGGAACATCAGATGTCCGGGCTCCCTTTACCTTAACCATTACGCCCTTTATCCTGTTTGATTTGTCGCTTTGTCCCCTGAGTTCCATCCGGTCCTTGCCGCGCCAGATGCCCGTACGGAATTCCGCGACCGGCCATTTCCAGTTTTTAGGAATAGCTATCTTCTGAACGTCTTCGATTATCTCTCCCACCTTCCAGCTTCCGGGCTGATAGTTCTTTCTCACCGGGCCGGTTCCGTCGGCGTTTATTCTTGAGCTTCCCGTCGAATCAACAACGTGTGTGAAAAGACGCCAGCCCGCATCAATCTGCTTTTCCAGACGCCAGTACCATTTGACCGTAACCTTCCTGCCGGGAGCGATTTCCACGGGTGAAACGTCATACCCCAGCAGCGTGATGCTGCCGTCTCCGAAAGAAGCATCGATTTTGTTTGCAATTGCCGGGGGTGAAGCATGGATGAATTTCCTAATTTTGCTCCTGTCCGATTTCTGTATTGGTTTCGATCTCTCCACGCATGCATTTGAAAGTACGATTGCGGTGATTATGAGAAGGCTGACCTTTTTCATATCGATTATCCTCCCTTATTTAACGATTACGCGATTTCTTGCGGGCTTTCCTCTGTTTTTTACGTTTCTTCTTCCTGTCCGCGGCATTCTGTCTGTATTTTCTCGGCCCGCCGCCTCCCTGACCCGAAGCAACAGCGGCTTCCAGCATCTCGTTCGTAATATTTCCAAGTGGATCTCCTTCGCCGGCTCCACCAATAGCTCCTTTGAGTTTTTTTGCCATGGCCATCTGCTTCATTCCCGGAATTTTTCCCAGCAGTCCGGCCTGATTGCCTATGTTGCCGAGCATGTCGCGCATCCACTCGAACTTGGTAATGAGTTCTGTTACATCCTTTTCGTTCCTGCCGGAGCCCTTTGCCACCCTCGCGATCCTGTTGGGCATTTTCTTGATTATGGAAGGGTTCATTCGTTCCGCGCGCGTCATGGACATGACCATGGATTCGATTTTTACCAGTTCCCCGTCGTCGACGTTCATTCCTTCCGGCATTCCGTCCGGAAAGAATGGCATCTTTTCCATCAGATCCGACAGGGAACCCATTTTCTTTATCGTGCGGATCTGGTTTACGAAATCATCGAGGCTGAACTGGCCCTTGAGCATTCGCACAGCGTCCTGCTCGGCTTCTTTTTCGTCGACCACGTCCTCGAAGTCCTTCATCAGGCCGACAACGTCGCCAAAACCCAGGATCCTGCCGGCAAGGCCCTCGGGCCTGAATTCCTCGAGCTTGTCCAGGCCTTCTCCCATACCGATGAACTTTATGGGCGTTCCGGTCACTTCCTTGATGCTGAGCGCGGCCCCGCCCCTTGCATCACCGTCCAGCTTGGTCAGGATGACGCCGGAGATGCCCAGCTTTTCATGAAAGGCCGAGGCCGTATTGACCGCGTCCTGTCCTATCATCGCGTCGCACACGAGAAAGATGTTTTTGGGTTTTACCTTTTTCTTGATCTCCCCGAGTTCGTGCATCAGGGGCTCGTCAATGGCAAGGCGGCCGGCGGTGTCGAACAGGACCATGTCGTTACGGTTGAGCCTGGCGTGACGCATGGCCTCGGTACATATGTCGACGGGTTTCATTCCCTCGGGACCGGAGAACACGGGTATGTCCAGCCTTTCGCCGAGCACCTTGAGCTGATCCACGGCAGCCGGCCTGTAAATGTCGGCCGCGACCAGCAGGGGTTTGTGATCCTGCTTTTCGAGCAGGCGCGCGAGCTTGGCGGCCGTTGTGGTTTTGCCTGAACCCTGCAGGCCTGCCAGCATGATGCCCGTAGGAGTGCCCTTTGGAGCCAGGTCTATCCTGGTCTGCACGGGCCCCATCATGTTCTCGAGCTCTTTCTGGCAGATGGCTATGAAGTGATCATGAGGTTTTACCTTGAGTTTTTTGCCCTTTGCTTTGACCTTGAGCTGGACGACTTCTCCAAGGGCCTTTTCCTTTACGGCTGCAAGAAAGCGTTTTGTCAGCTTGTAATCTACATCGGCCTCTAGAAGAGACAGCCTGATGTCGCGGAGCACCTCGTCGATGTTCTTTTCCGTGATCTCGGTAAGGCCGCCGAGCTTCTGCTTCGCGTTTCTGAATCCTTTTGAAAGTGTCTCGAGCATTGCCTTTTTCCGTCCGCTTCAGTCTGAGGTTTTCAATCATTTAGCATACGCATGACACAGGGGCAAGAAGGCATGTAGGAGGCATGCAGGAAGCATGTAGGAGGCATGCAGTCTGCGGAGGGCTTGTCCGGAATCATTGATAATCGTTTGCTTTTCTGTTTTGAAATGATTGATTATGGGTTTTGTCGACTATTCAAACCTCAAAGGAGTCCGGCCAATGAAAAGAAACATTTCCATTAAAATCATATTTGTCCTCATCCTGCATGCCGCATGCACACAGAACGATTCGGATTCCGGTTCTGACGCAGGCATGGACGCTGAGGCATCCGCTGACTCGGGAGAAAATGACGCTTCGGCAAAAAATGACAGCGGCTGCGATTCCGGTATGGACGCAGGCGTGGATGGCGGGGACGGGGAACAATGGCCTGGAGCACCATGGTACGGATGCACTGAAGATGATGAGCCTGAGTCGGCCGAAACAGTGACCGTATTCGATCTTGCCGATCACTACTTCAATCCGGAGGACAGGCGCCTGATCGAAACTGAAGTGGACTTCCCTGAATCAGGCGGCTGGAACAGGATCAGTCTCAGGATTGAGCTTTCCTGTCCCGCGGACGGGGACTGCGACAACTGGGACAGGTTCGCGAACCTCATGCTGGTGGAAAATCCCGGTGGTGCGGACGAAGAGGTTTTCGAAATCGAGCGTTACATAACGCCCTACAACGTCGGTATGTGCATGCTGACGGATGTGACGCGTTTCGCCCCCCGCCTTGAGGGAAGAAAAACCATCAGGTCTTTTATAGATACCTGGGTAGGACCGGATGAGGCCGTACACGGCCATGGCTGGAGGATAACGGTAAAATTCATTTTTTATGCGCAGGGGCAGGGAGAGGAGGTTCCGGAAGAACTGATACAGCTGTGGTCTTATCAGGACGTGGAGGTGGGAAATCCTCTGAATCCGGTCAGCCGGCAGCTTGAAATGAAGAAGCCGGTGATACTGCAGAACGCGGGCCGGGTGGAGCTTCGCGTGCTGACCACGGGTCACGGGCAGGGCAACCTGAACAACTGCGCCGAGTTCTGCAACCTTCAGCAGGTGATAACGGTCAACTCGGAAAAGTACGAATATGACCCCTGGAGGGACGACTGCGATGAGAATCCTATTGGTTCCCTGCAGTCGGGCACCTGGAGCATTCAGAGATCAGGATGGTGTCCGGGCGCTTATGTAATTCCGCATGTGTTCGATATTACGGATGCCGTAATCAGGGGAGGGGAAAACACGATAAAATACGACATTATCGACTGGAATCGTGAAATCTATGAGAACACCTGCCGGCCCGACGCGGGCACGGATGCAGGGGTCTGTGAAGGCTGCGAGTTCAACAACTCACCCGGCAACTGCAACTACAACGGGATGGATCATACGATGCCTGCTGACAGGATTTCGGTTCAGATGCTGGTGTACAGGTAAACGCGTTCTGAATCAGAGACTTCTTCTTGACACCCCGCACACCTCTGGCTACGCTTTATGTGCTATGAGAAATACGAGCCGCAATAATTACTGGTGGTGGTCCCGTGCTGAAGAAGCGGTGGGCCGCCGTACAGCCTGACCAAGCGGCGACTGGCAGTCATAAACAAGCCCACCGAATCCGGTGGGTTTTTTTTTGGCCTGGGCCGGATGGGTGGACGGACAGTGAAAAGAAAGGAAAAGAAAATGATTATCGTGTTGAAACCGGAAGCCGGAAAAGAAACCGCTGATGAAATTCTTTCCGATATCGAGGCCTGCGGTCTTAAGCCCCTGCACATGCCCGGAAAGGAGCGTGTGGTTCTCGGTGCACTCGGGGATGAGCGCGTGCTCGGAAAGCTTCATCTCGAAAACCATCCCATGGTGGAGAGCGTAAAGCCCATTCTCGCCCCCTACAAGATGGTCTCCAGGGAGTTCAAAGCGGACGACACGGTCGTAAACATAGGCGGAGTGCCGATTGGGGGCGAAAGCTTCATGGTAATCGCAGGACCCTGCGCCGTGGAAAGCAGGGAGCAGATGCTGAAAACGGGCGAGGCGGTCGGAAAGGCGGGAGCTTCCGGCATAAGGGGGGGCGCCTACAAGCCCAGGACGAGTCCGTACAGTTTTCAGGGTCTGGGCCTCGAAGGACTCCGGATACTCAGGGAGGTTTCAGAAAAGCTGGGACTTCCCACAATCACGGAGGTTATAGAGGTAGCCGACGTCGAGGCGGTCGAGGCCGCGGCTTCGGCCTTTCAGGTGGGTGCGAGAAACATGCAGAACTTCAGGCTCCTGAGCGCACTCGGAGAAATCAGAAAGCCCGTGGTGCTGAAGCGCGGCATGGCGGCCACCATACAGGATCTGCTGCTTGCGGCCGAGTACATTGTCTCAAAGGGCAACCCGGACGTGATCATATGCGAGCGCGGCATAAAGACGTTTGAAACCGCAATGCGCAACACCCTGGACCTGGGCGCAGTGCCCTACATCAAGGCTGAAAGCCATCTTCCGGTAATGGTCGACCCTTCGCATGGCACCGGAATACGCGAGCTCGTGCCTCCCATGGCAAAGGCGGCTGCAGCCTGCGGCGCGGACGGCCTTCTGATAGAAGTGCACCACGACCCGGCCTCCGCCCTGTCGGATGGGAAGCAGTCGCTTTACCCCGGGCAGTTCGAGCAGCTCATGAAGGAGCTCGAAGTTTTCGTTGATGCGTCCGGAAAGAAACTGAGCAGACCAGGCTGAGACAATAAAAGGCGGATTACACAGTGAAAAGACATACAGCCACACGCACACTGGATGGTAAAGTCGATACAGTCTCCCTTTTCAGGAGTACGGCACACGACGATGCAGACGCCGTTCTGCTGGAATCATCGACCCGGGTGGGGAAAAAGGCACTGAAGAGTCTCCTGTTCATAAAGAACGCGGTCAGGGTGGAATGCAGGGGCAACCGTGTGACATTGATACCGCTTTCGCCGAACGGACGGCATGCGATCGCGGAAATGCTCGGGCGGCTGAAGGATTTTTCATCCGTGGACGCGTCCGGGGACAGGGTGATTGCCCTCTTCAGTGACCGGGCGCATGACGGACCGGAAAGCGAGCGCATAAGGGCTGTCTCGACCGCGGACGTGATTCGCCTTGCATGTTACGGATGGGATCACGGCAGCAGTGACACGGAGCCCATGCAGGTGCCCGTTGCTTTTGCTTTCGACTACGTGGAGCAGTTCGAAAATCTGCCCCGGTCGCAGCTGGATGTGCATGACTTTCCCGATTACGTTTTCTGGATTCCGGAACATGTCGTAAATATCGATCATGCAGATACACGGGCGAAGATAACGGTGAACATTTTCGGAGATGACGCACTTGAAAGCAGGCTTGATGAGGCAGAGGAGGCCCTGGACATTATTGCAGGTGCGTTTCCCGGCTGCCGCGAGCATCGTGATAAAAATGAAGTGCCCGCAAATGCGCCGGTTCCTTCATCTGCGGCCGGAAGCGTCCGGTGCGATATGGACGACGTGGAGTTCGCGACAATGGTATGGCGCCTCAAGCGGCACATTTCAGAAGGAGACGTGTTCCAGATTGTGCCTTCGAGAACTTTCTCCGTGCCCTGCAGCAAAGCTCTTCAATCCTATGAAAAACTGGGCATGCTGAACCCGAGCCCCTGGCAGTTCTTCATGAGAACGGACGCGTTTACGCTGTTCGGCTCCTCCCCGGAGGTATGTGTGCGTGTCTCGAAAGATCCCCGTGTCGTTGAGATTCATCCAATTGCGGGCACACGGCGCCGCGGCTTTTTTCCGGACGGAAGCATTGACACGGACCTGGACAACAGGCTCGAAGCCGAACTCAGGCTGAACGAAAAGGAGCTTGCCGAGCACATGATGCTGCTCGATCTCGCAAGGAACGACGTGGCCCGCATCAGCATGCCGGGAAGCCGGAGCGTGAGGCGGCTTCTGGAAGTGGACAGGTATTCGCACGTCATGCACCTGGTATCGGTTGTTGAAGGGCACCTCAGGGACGATCTGGATCCGGTTCAGGCATACGTGGCATCCATGAACATGGGCACGGTCACGGGCGCACCCAAGATCATGGCGGCCCGGCTTTTAAGAAAATACGAGAAAATCCGCAGGGGGCCCTACGGAGGAGGCGTGGGCTTCATCGACACGGACGGAAACATGGAGACGGCCATTTTCATAAGGTCGGCTCTGGTGAAAGGCGGCACGGCCTTTGTGCGCGCGGGAGCGGGCGTTGTCTTTGATTCCGAGCCGGAGGCCGAGGCGGCGGAAACAGCTGACAAGGCCGGCGCAGTGCTCAGGGCCGTGTCCATGACCGAAGGATGCGTGTCATGAATGGCGCTGAAAGTTCTGCCGGGCTGGACGTGATCTTCATCGATAATTTTGATTCCTTTGTATTCAACCTGGTGGATGAGTTCGCCAGGCGCCGCTGCAGCGTGGAAGTGTGGAGAAGCGACATTGAGGCCGACAGGGTTCTGGAACTTGCCGACCGTAAAACCGGGCCCTGTCTCGTTGTCATGTCCCCCGGGCCGGGCGCGCCCGCGGATGCCGGATGTTGCATGGAACTGGTAAAAAGGGCTCCGGTACAGCTTCCTGTTTTTGGCGTGTGCCTCGGTTTTCAGGTTATAGTCGAGGCGTTCGGAGGGAAAGTGGGACCAGCTCAAAGTATTGTTCACGGAAAGACGTCCGAAATAAGCCATGAGGAAAACTGGCTTTTCGAAGGGCTCGGACCCGTGCTGTCAGTGGGCAGGTATCACTCGCTTGCGGCCGTGCGCATGCCGGACAGCATGCAAATCACGGCAAGGGCGGGTGAGACGGTAATGGCTGCGCAGCACGAAACTAAAATGGCGGCCGGAGTACAATTTCACCCGGAATCAATACTGACTTCGGGCGGCGGACGCATGATTGACAACGTAATTCGCTGGGCACAAAGCCTGCCGGATTCGAAGGAAATCTGATGAAGTCCATCCGGGAATACGTGGAAAGGATCTGCGAGGGCCGGAGCCTGTCCATGGACGACAGCTTCGGGCTGTTCAGTTCCATGGTGGCGGGCGATCTCGACCCTGTCGAGATATCGGCCGTGCTCGTGGCGCTCAAAGCAAAGGGCGAAGAGCCGGAAGAAATCGCGGGTGCTGCAAAGGCTTTGAGGAAATCAGCGGCGTTTTTTCCAAGGCCTGATTATGACTGTGCAGATTCATGCGGCACCGGAGGAGACGGGGCAAACACGATCAACATTTCCACTGCCGTTGCCGTAGTTGCCGCAGAAACGGGCATTCCCGTTGTAAAGCACGGAAACCGTTCCGTGTCTTCGAACTGCGGTTCAGCGGATCTTCTGGAGAAGGCGGGTGTGAATATACAGGCATCTCCGGATACGGCGAGGAGATGCCTGGACGAAGCCGGCTTATGCTTTCTTTTTGCGCCGCAGTACCATTCCGGGCTCAGGTTCGCCATGCCCGTAAGACGCCGCCTGCGCACGCGCACGATCATGAACATACTCGGGCCGCTGGTTAACCCGGCGCTGCCGGAATATCAGCTCATGGGCGTGTACGATCCGGATGCATGTTCAAAGATGGCGGCCACGCTCGGTATGCTGGGCGCAAAAGCCGCCATCGTCGTTAATGGCTCTGGCTTGGACGAAGTCGCCGTACACGACGTGACCCGTGCCGCGGTTTACGGGAACGGATCCGTGACGGAAATCACGATCAACCCGGCTGATGCCGGCCTTGAAACTTATTCCATTGAGGATCTGAAAGGCGGTGATCCTGATCAGAACACCCAGGCATTCGTCCGACTGTTGAAAGGAGAGGGAGACGAAGCCCACGCCGCGGCCGTGGCCCTGAATGCAGGAGTGCTTGCCTGGATCTGCTCAAAAGCGGATGATTTGAAAAAGGGAACACAGAATGCGCTTGATGTAATAAAATCCGGCCGCTGTTACGAACGGCTGCAACTGCTCGTGGAGATTTCAAATGGCTCTTGAAAAAATTCTTGCACACAAAACTAAATCACTGGTTTCAAGAAAGACGACAAGAACGCTGGACACTCTGAAAAAGGACCTCAAACCGTCCGATCGAAGTCTGAAAGATACGCTTTTGAATCCGCGCACGGGATTCATCCTGGAGTGCAAGAAGGCTTCTCCCTCAAAGGGCCTGATTCGGGAGAATTACGACGTGTTCAGGATAGCAAAGGCTTACGAGCCATATGCTGATGCCGTTTCCGTGCTTACGGACGACGAGTTTTTTTCCGGAAGCTTCGAGGACCTGCAGTCGGCGCGCGAGGCGGTTCAGGTGCCTGTTTTATGCAAGGATTTTATCCTGGAACCGTACCAGATCTTCGAGGCCAGGTGGTACGGGGCGGACGCGGTTTTACTGATGCTGTCCGTGCTGGATGACAATGCGTACACCGAGTGTGACCGGACTGCTGAAAAGCTCGACATGGACGCCGTGGTCGAGGTTCACAACGAGGAGGAGATGGAACGTGCTCTGAACCTTGGAGCCGGCATAATCGGGATCAACAACAGGAACCTCGTAACGCTTGAGGTTGACCTCGCCGTTACCGAGCGTCTCGAGCCCATCGTACCGGTGGACAGGATCGTGATATCCGAATCCGGTATTCTCAGTCATGATGATGTCCTCAGGCTGGGTCCCAGGGTGGACGCATTCCTGGTCGGCACCAGGCTCATGCAGGCGCCCGATGTGGGGCAGGCATGCCGCGAGTTCATCTTCGGCAGGGTCAAGGTCTGCGGGCTTACGAGCGTGGCCGATGCGATGAGCGCGCATAGGTGCGGTGCGGTTTTCGGCGGGCTGATTTTCGTCGAACAGTCTCCCAGGAAAGTAACTGAAGAGCAGGCGGCCGGAATCACGAAATCGGTCGAACTTGAATGGGTGGGCGTATTTTCAGACCATATTCCACGCATTGTGTCCGAGACTGCTCATCATCTGAAACTTGCCGCAGTGCAGCTGCACGGGGAGGAGGACGCGGAGTATATAAAAGTGCTCAGGCCCATGCTTCCGGACGGCTGCGAAATCTGGAAGTCCCACAGGGTGAAGGACAGCATTCCGTCTGTTGAGGAAACGGGCGCGGACCGGCTCCTGCTCGATACTTACGTACCTGATGTTAAAGGAGGCACGGGGAAAAAGTTCGACTGGAAGCTTCTCAACGGACTCGACCTGTCCAGGGTGATTCTGGGCGGGGGGCTTGATCACAAGTCGGTTAAAAAGGCATTGAAGTACAGTCCATGGGCGCTGGATGTGAACTCGGGCGTGGAAAAGGCTCCCGGGGTCAAGAGCAGGCCCATGCTGGACAGGTTTTTCTCAAAGATCAGGGGAAAGGGCAGGAGCCACTGATGAAGGGTAAAGGCAGGTTCGGACAGTACGGCGGGGTTTATGTCCCCGAGATTCTGTACCCCGCACTGAAGGAGCTTGCGGATGCCTTTGAGGAATGCCGGACCGACCGGAAGTTCAGGGATGAACTCGATCGGCTCCTGACGGAATACGCGGGCAGGCCCACGCCCGTTTACAGGTGCCACAACCTGTGCGCCGAAACACCAGCCGCAATCTATCTGAAGCGGGAGGACCTGCTTCACGGCGGTGCGCACAAGACCAACCAGGTGCTGGGACAGGCAATGCTTGCCCGGCGAATCGGAAAGACGCGCCTTATAGCGGAGACGGGAGCCGGGCAGCACGGTGTTGCAACTGCGCTTGCGGGCGCGCTGTTCGGTTTTGAAACCGTCATCTACATGGGAGAGACGGATATTAATAGACAGAAGCTCAATGTATTCCGCATGGAGCTGATGGGCGCGCGCGTCGTTCCCGTGACAACGGGATCGAAAACCCTCAAGGACTCGATCAACGAGGCGCTCAGGGACTGGTCGGCCAGTTACGAGAACACGCACTACATGCTGGGCACTGTTGCAGGCCCGCATCCTTTTCCGTCCATGGTCGCCGAATTCCAGAGCGTGATCGGAAAAGAGGCAAGAGCGCAGATGCTCGACATGCACGGGGCGCTTCCGGATGCCGTGATCGCGTGCGTGGGAGGCGGGTCAAACGCCATGGGAATTTTCAGGGCATTCATGCCGGACGAATCCGTGGACCTCATCGGTGTCGAAGCCGCGGGAAAGGGACTTCACACAAAAGAGCACGGGGCCACCCTGCTCAAGGGGAGCGGGGGAATACTGCACGGAGCCAGAACACGGCTGCTGCAGGATGAATGGGGGCAGGTAACGGAGACATATTCAGTGGCCGCCGGCCTCGATTACCCGGGCGTGGGCCCTGAGCACGTTCATCTCATGGAGACGGGCAGGGCGGACTACGTGGGAGTCACGGACACAGAGGCACTTGACGCTTTTGAAGCCCTGAGCCGCGCGGAGGGCATAATTCCCGCTCTGGAATCCGCGCACGCAGTGGCGCATGCAATAAAAATGGCTGAGTCAGCAACGAAAAAAACCAGTCTCCTGGTCAATCTTTCGGGCCGGGGAGACAAGGACATGGAATCGGCGAGAGAGCTGATTGCGCTTCGTGGCGCATGATCAGTAATGATACCTCGCCTGCAGGAAGTCTATTCTGTCTTCCTGTACCAGGTAGACTATTCTGTGCTCCTGTGTGAGCCTTCGTGACCATGCCCCTTTTGCAAGGTATTTGAGTGCTTCCGGTTTTCCGATTCCTGTAAAAGGATCTCTGAGTACGGCGTCCACCAGTTCAAGCGCACGCAGCGCTGTTTTTCTATCGTTTTTTACCCAGTACTTCAGGTCCTCTCTGAATTCAGGCTGAAACACCGCAGCCCGGGGTTTGCTTCTTCTGTTCCTACTCCTGCTCAAGGCCCAGCTCTTTTTGAAGCTCTTCAACAGATGATACTGGCAGCTCGTGTGATTTTGCTCGCAGCAGAGCGCTCAGGAGCCTTCTGGCATTTACAGGTGAACGAAGGAGGTGTGCTGTTTCCTGAAGACCGGCAAGCTCCTGTGCAGATATAAGAGCCACGTCCTCATGACCGCGGCGGCGTATTATGACGGGTTCGCGTGTTGATGCCACCTGCTCGCACAGCGCGGCAAAAACCGCTCTGGCGTTTGTGTATGTTGTTTCATGTGCCATAGGATTCATGCCTCCTTAGATATGTACATTATTACTGTACAGTAAAGTCGGTCTTCTGTCAACCAGCAGGATTGACGAGCTTGACCTGCTGGTAACGTTTAAACAGTAGTATTGATGGATGCAAAGGTTAGTTCTGTGATAATGTCATGTCCCTGAAATGTCACGTTATGAAAAAATGTTTGAGGCTTTAGGGAAACAGGGCCGTGGTGCTTTTATTCCCTTTGTCGTTATCGGCGATCCTGATCCGGATCTCAGCCTGAAAATCATTCTGGCCCTGGTCGAGGGCGGGGCCGATGCGCTCGAGCTCGGCATCCCGTTCTCGGATCCGGTTGCGGACGGACCCGCGATACAGGTGGCCGCCGTGCGCGCGCTCAGAAAAGGCGTTACCCCGGCCCGGTGCATGGAAATTATCGGACAGGTCAGAAAACGGCATCCGGAAATACCCGTCGGGCTTCTGGTTTATGCGAACCTCGTTGTCGTGAACACAATGGACGCCTTTTATAAAAATGCCGCGGATGCCGGAGTTGATTCCGTTCTTGTAGCCGACGTCCCCGCCGTGGAGGCCGATGAATTTGCACAAAGCGCGGTGAAACATGGAATCGATCCTGTGCTGATTGCTCCGCCGAATGCTTCCGGCGTACAGCTTGAGACCATCGCGCGTCTGAGCAGGGGGTATACATATGTGGTAGCAAGACCGGGCGTTACCGGAGTCAGGGACAGTATGCGTCTGCGTCATAACGAGCTTTTTGCACAATTGAAAGATCTGAACGCTCCACCTCCCGTTCTCGGGTTCGGTATTTCAAAACCGCAACACGTCGCCGAAGCCATAGGCTCCGGGGCAGCCGGGGCCATAAGCGGAAGCGCTGTTGTAAAAATAGTCGAAGAGAACGTGAACGACGAGTCACGTATGCTGGCAGAAATTATTAAATTCGTTTCATCCATGAAATCCGCCACCTGATCCATGCGTCATGATTTCTTTCATTTCTTATGAATCTTAATGAGTCGTGGTTTTTTCTGCATGCGGATGGTATAAAATTATCAACTGTCATATGGATGAAAAAACATGAACGATTATGCTCCGGGATACAGGCCGCCTTATACTCTTGAGCCGCATATCGTGAACCTGGTCGCCGGCATAAGTGAATCTGTAGCCAGCCTTGCATTGCTTTCTGATTCTACGGAAGTGCTCCTGCTCAGACGCGTAAATCGCATACGTACAATACAGGGATCTCTGGCTATCGAGGGAAACACTTTAGGCGAAGAACAGATTACGTCGATTCTGAAGGGGAAGCGTGTAAAAGCACCACCCCGGGAAATTCAGGAAGTCCGCAACGCAATTGCCGCGTATGAGGATCTCGAAAAATGGCGGTCTGAAAATGAGGCTCATATGCTGGATGCTCATCGCGTCATGATGGAAGGTCTTATCGACGAGGCCGGTCTATACCGGCATGGTGGAGTTGGCGTTATTGCGGGTGACCAGCTGATACACGCAGCTCCGCCCGCGGCTCGTGTCCCGGAGTTGATGAAAAATCTCTTCGGGTGGGTTGCTGCCTCCGATGATCATCCATTGATTAAGAGTTCGGTTTTTCACTACGAATTTGAGTTCATACATCCCTTTGCTGATGGTAATGGCCGGGTGGGGAGGTTGTGGCAGACCCTTATGCTTACCAGTTGGAATCCGCTGTTTGCCGGCATTCCGGTTGAAAGCCTGATTCATGAAAACCAGGAGGAATATTACGAGGCGATAAAGAAGAGTACAGATGCAGGCGACAGCGCTGCCTTTATCGAGTTCATGCTTGTTATGATACAGCAAGCTGTTTCTGCAGCTACCCCCCAGGTCACCCCCCAGGTCACCCCCCAGGTCAAACGATTGCTTGAAGCCATTGATGGAGAAATGAGCCGGCGTGAGCTTCAGCAGGCGCTTGATTTGAAGGAACGAAAGTCATTCACCCAGCGTTATCTCAAACCTGCGCTTGATTCGGGACTTATTGAAATGACCATTCCTGAAAAGCCCTCCAGCCGCCTGCAGAAATACCGCCTTGCGCTCAGGGGCCGGAAGTGGATTGCTGATAAACCGCCGTACAATATTTGAAGAATTTTCTGGTTTCAGTGCACTCATAACAGTAGCAGGCATACTGTAAACCGGGGACCGGATGAATACTGAATTTACATTATCAAGATATTCCATGATCGCTATATCAATGATGACTATAATATTTTTATTCGCCTGCGACGCATATGACGTTGATGATGAGAACGGGGCGGGCGCTTCCCATGAATTCGATTCCGAAACGAGGCTGGCTGTTTTCAATGAGCTCTGGCAGTACCTGTCGGATAATTACGCCGGTTTTGCCGCAAGAGGGCTCGACTGGGAAAAGGTCAGGGAAGACTACGCATCCGCTGTTGAATCAGCGGACTCGGTCGAGGAATTCTACGGAGTCCTGAGCAGGCTTTTCAGGCTGATTCAGGATGGGCACACGAACATTTCGTTCAGGTCGCTGTGCGAAACACCGATAGGGTCGAGACCGCAGTACTTCAATCTCGAAGACTGGTACAGCGCCACAGGCATATGCGTAACGCCCATGGACAGCGGGCGACTCCTTGTCTACAGGGCGGAAGACGGAAATGTGGCCGGCTTGCAGCCGGGCGATTACATCCTGGGTTACGACAGCAGGGCGTGGGCCTTTCTGCTCAAGGACCTGGAGATGATGGATATGCCCGTGTGCGGAATGCATGCCTCCTGTGCTTCTGCCGAGAGAAACCTGTACCTGGGATCGGTCATGAACAACCCGCATCTTTTCTACACCATGGAATATATCTACAGAAACTCGACCGAGATAATGTCCGTCAGTACGGAAAAACTTATAAATTACGGATCCGGGCTGGTGTGTTCTGATCAGCTCCCGGTGGACGGTGTTGATTTTCCCTATAAGTACGGGGAAGACTCGCGCAGTGCCGGTGACGTGTCATGGGGCACGCTGGAGGGCACAAATATAGGCTATATCTACGTCTACTCGTGGAAGGACGAGGCCGTGGTGGACTTTTCGGTTGCCGTTTACGAGCTGATGGAGACCGACGGGCTAATAATCGATCAGAGGTTCAACTCTGGCGGAATGCCGGAGAACAGCCTCGCTCTTTCGCTCCTTTTCCGGCAGGACGTTGATCATGCGGTGACGTGCGCGGGCAGGGTTTCGGAAAAGGATCTCTATTCCCTGGACGTTTCCGGGGGAGAGAAATACGGCATCGACGCTTTTGAATATGATTCCTACGACGAGCCGATCGCGGTTCTGACCGGTCACAAGGCCGCATCCGGAGGAGACCTGTTCCCGTACCTGATGCGGTTTCATCACAAGGTGAGGATCTTCGGCAGGAGCACCGAGGGAAGCTTCGGCGCCATCAAGGGTTTATGGGATCCTGATCCGTATTTCGGGGACATAACGGTCTCGTACGCGCACTGCGTGATGGTGGACACGGACGGGAACTGCCTGCAGGGGCGCGAGCAGGAGCCGGATGTTGAAGTGTGGCTCGACCCGGACGATGTCGCGTACGGCATCGACACAGTGGTCGAAACCGCGCTTGAGTGGATCGAGTACGAGAATTCGAAATAGGATCAGGTCAAAGTCTCCCGCTCCCGTAAAGGGCGCGTTCTGGCTGCGGCTGATAATCGTAAGCCCCCACCGCGGACCCGTCCGCCCCCACATGAAAAATCCGCCTCCTTGACCCGATTCTCTGATAGAATGACTCCAAAACGAGGACATCGACTGATTTAACGGCGCCACACGCACGCCGCAAAGAGGTCACCAGGGCGAAGAACAGATGAACAACATCGACAAAAGGCACCCAGAGAAAGTTGAAGGAGGTGTTTTATCTTTCCTGCGCGTCGGCTTCCATCTTTTAAGGGTAGTACAATTGCGAATAAATTATTGTATCCTGATAATATTAATGCTTGTCCCGATTAATGTGTTTGCAGATTCTGGAATGGGTCCTGTTGAATTGAGTATGTGGAACTCCGGCAATGGATTTGAAATTGAAATAAGATTGCGTCCACCTGGAAATATCATTACTCTTCGTAGAATTACAGAAAACACGTCAAGGAATATTCTTTTAAAATATAATACAGATATTGATAAGAGGGGTCTTATCTCACCTCTTTGCGATGAGCTAACCATAGTGCCGGGAAACTGCGAAGAGGATCCTCAGGATTGCGTCAGTTGTGATGATGCAGGAATAAGGGATTATCTTTTAACAGCCGGTCTTATAACTCTGAAGGACGAGTGTGTTCCTCCCGGAAAAGTACACTATGCAGTTTATGTTCACGAAGATGAAACATGTTATCTGGAAGCTAGCTGGGGAGATACTGTTTTGTCCATGGGACAGGAATGCTCAATGCCTGAAGAAAGCTTCAAATGTGATTCCGAAGAGGTAATAACATGGGAAGATATTGAAGAAAGCTCTTCAGGGTGTATGTCCATTCCTCAAAACAGCTCCATACCTTTTTCCCTGCCTCTTCTTATGATTGTTTTGGGTATCATAATGCTCAGACATAGAGAATAAAACAAACACAACAAGGAATGAAAGAATCTTTAAACAGCACATATAGAATGCAATTTCATGTATCTACGCGTACATCCGACCCTGTATCGGAAAGAGACTGTGTATTTCCAGTATGAGAATCCGGTAACTCTCCTGGGTCGACTGGGTTTATGACTACGCGTCTCTTCCCTGCTAAGCCGCCTGTGACCTGTACGACCCGTCTTCCTGCTGGAAACCGTCTCGACCGATCCGTCCGCCCGGACATGATTTGAAGGGAACCATAATGGTCAGGCATAAGGACGCTGATGGCAGGATTTTGAGAACAGAGAATTATGAATTTGATATATAATGATGCTGACTGGAAATATGATGAAAACCAATATGCCAAGCATGAACAGCAGCGCGCGCTTCCGGTCTATACTATTGTTCATGCTTACCGCAGCATGTGTTTTACTGTCAGGTCCCGGTTGTTATCAAACATCCTCTTCCATAGAAAAGGAAAACACTTCAGAATTCTGTCGCGACGACGTTGACAACGACGGTGACGGATTAACAGACTGCGTGGATACAGATTGCAGGGGATTTGATTTCTGCAAGGAAGACGGAGGAATGTATGCAGACGGCGGCAGCGGCGATTCGGACGGAGATACAGACTCCGATACCGACACCGACACGGACACCGACTCTGACACCGATACGGACGCAGATACAGGGGCGAAAGGGATTTATCAATGGCACACGTTTTACGGACCGACAGGCGATGAAATCGTAATTGCCGACATCATTACTGATAACGATAATAAAATATATGTTGCAGGAGCCAGTTATGAATCCTGGGAAGGCCCGTCAGGACAGAGTCCGCTTCAAGAATCAAGTGGAGATTCGCTCTATAGAGATGTATTTATTCTTAAGCTTGACTCAAACGGAGAATACGAATGGCATACATTTTACAACACGTTTGCCGGTAGTACTCTTTCTGGGGTTTTTGAAATAGTACTGGATGATAAAAAGAATATATACATAACAGGCGACAGTTATAAATCCTGGAAAGGCCCGTCAGGACAGGAACCACTTCATGAGTTCAGTGGATATTCATTCAATTTTGCAGGGCGGGATGCATTCATCCTGAAGCTGGATCAGTCCGGAAAATACGAGTGGCACACTTTTTTTGGTGTTGATCTGTCGAGCAACATTGCGCTGGACAGTGAAGGCGATATTTATATAGCAGGAGGTAACGAGGGATACTGGGAAGGCCCGTCAGGAAAGGAACCGCTTCATGATACAGCTGACAGCAGCGGTATTGCAATTCTCAAGCTGGATCAAAATGGAGAATACATATGGCATGCCTTTTATGCACAGAATGCTTATGATTTTTTAAGCATGATTATGGACAACGAAGATAGAATTTACATAACAGGAAAGAGTGATCAATCCTGGCAAGGCCCGTCAGGACAGAGTCCGCTTCATGAATACAGTGGAGATGCGTACAATGATAATGCATTCATTCTTAAACTGGATTCAGATGGAGATTACGAATGGCATACCTTTTTAGGATCATCTGCCCTGGCGCACAGTATTGCTCTGGACGAAAGGAGCAACATATACGTAACAGGAAGCAGCAGTTCATGGCAGGGTCCGTCAGGGCAGGGCCCGGTTCATGACCATATAGGAAACAATGATTTATTCATTCTGAAGCTGGATGAGAACGGTGAATACGAGTGGCATACTTTTTATGGATCCTCTGATAGTGATTCCGGGAATAGTATCGTCCTGGACAGCGAAAATAACATATATGTAGCAGGATACAGCCGAGAATCCTGGAAGGGTCCATCAGGACAGAATCCACTTAATACCCACAGTAATGGTTCAGACATATTAATTATGAGACTGAACTCCGACGGTCAGTATAAATGGCATACTTTTTATGGATCTTCTAACTGGGAATTTGCCAGGAACATTGTTCTGGATAAAAGGAACAATATATTTACAACTGGCGGCAGCGTAGGCGGCTCCTGGCAAGGCCCGTCAGGACAGAGTCCGCTTCATGCCCATAGTAGTGAGGGAGATATGGGATCAGCTGACGTGTTCATTCTGAAACTGAAGTAAAGAAAAGGAGATGAAGATTGCGCTGATGAAAAAAATGCAACATCAGGGGAGGTCAAGGTAACCACAGTAGATTCTGATGGTAACGAAGTGTCTTCTGTAACACTCGAAGCCAATATAGTTTTTCCAAGCATCACATTTACTGGAACGTATAAGTTTGATGAAATCGAGAGTGATGACTAGTTGAATTTCATTCAGTGCGAAGTATTACCTGCTTAGCGTGCACACCTTGGTAGTGACCTAGTAGCACCCGAGGTCATTGAGATGGTCCAGAATGTCATCCTCCTGCTGGTACCAGTCGTTCTTGACGAACAGCACCTGAATAGGATCAGGTCCCTGTACGTTTGCTTTTAAAGCCGGCAGTAACATGAACACCGCCACAGCCGTCATGCATAATCCAGGAAGGATACGATTAACTTTTCCGTCCGGAAAAAATGAAGAATCTGAATATCAAACGCCCGGAGTGGTGTTTGAGCTATTCGAAAGAAAGAGCGGCGTTCCGGCGTATTCCGCCCGCCGGACAGGGCTTCCGGGTGCCTGTCCAGGGGCGGGGAAACGAAGAGATCCCTTCAGGAATACACACTGAATCCAGCGGGCGGGGACCATCCGGCTTCCGGATGCAAAGGGCGAATACATGGATTCGCCCCTATCACGAATACGATTCGATTCAGGATAAATTCGACCTGCGCCGGGCCTGCCCTCCGTAGCTCGATGAGCGTAGGAGGGCCGCCCAGCGCACGCCTCGACGGACCCGGACGGCCTTCTTGCCTGAGTCAGACCGGTCGCTGGCGGTGAGGCCGATCTTGAAGCCGAATGGAGTGGTCTTGATGAGAACAAAGCCGAGCAGGTTGCCGTTGTCATCTTCGATCAGTAGCCAGCGGTTGTACTCGAACAGGGCCTGTTTGTACGGGATGTTGAAACGCTCGTCGATTGCACTGTAGGTGGTGCGGTACATATCGAAGACAGAATCAAGCAAATCGTCGTCGATGTCGATCGGATCGACCGCTTTATAAGGAGCACGGGTGGAGGTTACCCACTCCAGATTCTTCAAAAGAGCGTCCGCGCTGACTCGCGCGACCAAAAAGAGATTGTCGGAAGCCATTTACCCGGTTGCCCGCGTGTCTTCGGTTTCGAGGTCGATCCGGCTGGTAAGGTCCTCGGCGGTCTCGTACAACCCTTCCTTCTGGGCCGAGGCAATGGCGCATGCGATCTGGTGGCGCTTGAGCAGCCTGTCCAGGACCCGCTGGTCGCCCAGGTTCTTCCTGAGATCGCTTTCCACCCGCCTGTCCAGGGGCAGCTTTTCCATGCGCGCAAGCAGCAGAAGGTCGTCCTTGCTCGCAAGTGTCAGCTCCTCGATCTGCGGGCTTCGGATGTGGCGCGGCGCGTCGCCGAGCAGGTTCTCCACCACGATGAACGCGAGCCTGGACTTGTAGTCGCCGTTAAGAACCGGCTCGAAGCGGGAGTACGAGGTGAGCACGGCCGTGGGGCTGTTACGGCGGCCAAGGGTGACCGCCTTTTGTGAGCTCTCCATGTCGCTAACGAGCTTCGATAGTTTTGCCCGCGCGTCGCGGATGTTGAGGTGAGCAACAGGAGCCTTGCCCGCATCTTCCGGCGTTGCGCTGATCCTTTCCTGCGTGGTTTCTTTGTCCATGTCTTCATCCTCTCTTGAGACAGCGTTTGTGCACAACGTGACCATTGTGTACAAGTTGATCATAATTCAGGGTTCACCTGCTGTCAAGTGTGATTTTTCACAAACATGACCCCACTTTGAAGGCAGATTTTTCATAAACATGACCCCACCTGATTTTCAGGATCATGACCCCACTTTTTCAGGGTCATGACCCCACCCCGAGGCCGTGTTCTGGC
>Ga0272442_10001273_pt1 | contig 38621 bp, 27 predicted proteins | sample SSMForm2O_FD_200262 | JGI IMG/M metagenome (GOLD analysis project Ga0272442, IMG submission 200262) | Marine sediment archaeal communities from Little Sippewissett salt marsh, Falmouth, MA, United States - SSM-Form-2O | ecosystem: Environmental > Aquatic > Marine > Wetlands > Sediment ... | reverse complement strand
CTGTTTGGGAAATTAGATTTTTGTGATTTGAATTTGTTTCTGATTTCGAAATTCGTGCTTAGGATTTCTTTTATTACGGTCAACCGTCCACGGTCCACGATCTACCTTTCTTCGCCCCTTTGCGTGAAACATATTGTCTCACCACTGACCACTCACAACTTATTAACTTTGTTCCCTTCGTGATCTTCTGTTTGGGAAATTAGATTTTTGTGATTTGAATTTGTTTCTGATTTCGAAATTCGTGCTTAGGATTTCTTTTATTACGGTCAACCGTCCACGGTCCACGATCTACCTTTCTTCGCCCCTTTGCGTGAGAAATATATTATCTTTGATATGTATTTTTGCTTTCTAATTTTTGATCTTTAATTTGCTCTGTGCCTTAGTGTTTTTGCCCCATTGTGACTTTCTAGATAGTGACTCCCCGCCTGCCCCCATTAAGAACATATAAAATATACTACACATTTAATAAAAAGTCAAACACTTTCCCTAAAAACTCACCCACTTTCCAATCGAAATTCACCCCAATTCCACAGATTTTACGACATCGGAAAATTTATTTTCCAAAAACCATAAATTTCAGGTAATCTATATCCCCTGACGGCTTTGGTCTGGTATGTTGAGAGGAATTTATTAGAAGTCTTTTTTTGATAGAATGTTATGAAAATTTTCCGGAGGTCGCCCCATCATGAAGGGAAAAATACAAAGTTGCCTCGATGAATCAAAACAATACCTGGAAAACAAGCTCCTCCCTTTTTGGCTCGATCGTTGTAAAGACCTGAAAAATGGGGGGTTTATAACTCATTTCGACAAAGACGGTAACGACACTTCCGACGATGAAAAGTCTCTAATTGCCCAGACCAGAACAGTTTACACCATGGCCTCCGCCCACCGCGCCGGCTATGGTGGCGGAAAGTGTGCCGAATACGCTAAATGGGGTATGGACTTTTTGCTAAGTAAAATGTGGGACAAGACTTACGGTGGTTTTTATTGGACCGTGGACCGCAAGGGCAACGTCGCCATCGACAAAAAAATACTCTATGGCTTAAGCTTTTGCATATATGCACTTAGCGAATACACCCTCGCCACCGGCGACAAAACCGGCCAAGAATACGCAACGCAAGTATTTGATTTAATAAAGACTTACGCCGCCGACACCATGTATGGCGGCTACTTTGAGATGTTCGATCGCAATTGGGATTTGTGTGGCCCCGGCCCAAGTGGCGGCGACCGCAAAACCCTGGACGCGCATATGCATCTAATGGAAGCATTTACAACACTTTACGAATGCACCGGCTGCCAGATCCATCGCCGAACCCTGCAGGAAGACATCGAAATTCTATTTAAAAGGGTAAATCATCCCAAATATCGCACCGGCATTCCCCAATTTTGGCCGGATTGGCGCGTTGCCCCGCAAATTAAATTCGATATCGTCTGGGGCTGGGACCGCTTCTCAGAAAGCGGCACCAAGGCAAATGCTGATGACAACACATCTTATGGTCACAACGTGGAATTTTTCTGGCTGTTTATGCATGCCCTGGACGTGATGGGCGAGGATGCAGCTCCCTATGAAGAGGAAATGAAAACGATTTTACAGCATACGCTAAATGACGGCATCGACTGGGATTATGGCGGTGTATATGTGGAAGGCTCGCACAGCGGCGGGGTATATGACCGGGAGAAGGAGTTCTGGCAGCAGGCGGAGGTGATGATCGGGATGCTGGAGGCGTGTTTACGCTATGGCCCGGAAAAATATTGGCCGGTGTATGAGAATGTGCACCGGTTTGTGTTCGATAAAATGATTCATCATGAAGTGGGTGAGTGGTGGCCGCTGCTAACAAGGGAGGGTGAACCCATCTGGACGCATATGAGTCATTCGTGGAAAGTGAATTATCATACCGTACGTTGTCATATTCAATGTATTGAACGATTGCAGAAATTGCTGAATTTGTGTAAATAAGAGATCTAAATAACGAAATATATTTAACTTATGAATTTTAGAAAGGAGATTTCAGAATGGCAGGTACATATCGTTTTTCTTTTGGGCCTTGGAATATTCATGAAGGAGCGGATCCCTTTGGGCCGACGGTGCGGGACAGTATTGCCTTTGCGGAGAAACTAAAACTATATAAAGGATTGGGATTTGACGGGGTGCAGTTCCATGACGATGACGCGGTGCCGGATATGAATGATTTGAGCGAGAGCGAAATCATCAAAAAGGCTAGCGAAGTTAAAAAGATGCTTGATGGCGAAGGGCTGACGGCGGAATTCGTGGCGCCACGGTTGTGGGAAGATCCCCGGACGGTCGATGGGGGCTATACCTCTAATTGCCCAAAATGCCGGGAATATGCCCGAGAGCGCAGCCGACGGACTATAGATATTGCCAACGCGCTGGGGACCAAGCTGATTGTGCTTTGGCTGGCCCGGGAAGGTACGTATATCCGTGAGGCCAAGGATAGTAAGGTGGCGGTGGACCGGATAGTCGAGGCGCTCAATGACCAACTGAATTATGATAAGGAAATCAAGATCGGGATCGAACCCAAGCCGAACGAGCCGATGGACCATACGTATATCCCCACCACCGGCCATGCGATGGCGCTTGGTTATTTGACGGTTGATCCCAGCCGGGTAGGGATTAATATCGAAAGTGCCCACGCGATTCTGGCTGGTCTTGATCCGTCGGATGAGATGGGTTTTGCGTTGGCGTTTGATAAGCTCTATACGGTGCATCTGAATGATCAGAACGGTCTGAAGTTTGATCAGGATAAATCGTTCGGCTCAGTGGATTTACGCCGGGCGTTCAACCAGGTGCGGATCCTGGATCAATATAATTTCGGCAGTAAGGGTGAGATGGTCGGCCTGGACGTCAAGGTGATGCGGACCCAGAAGCTGGATATGTCAACCAAGCATCTGTCCAACAGCCGTACGGTGTTTCTGCAACTGCTGGAACTGGTACGGAGCCTGGATAAGGCCAAGGTCGATGCTCTGATCAAACAGCGGGATTATGAAGAGCTGGATCTGCTGATTATGAATCACCTTATGGGGAAGTGATAATACAGGAGTCAGGAGCCAGGAGCCAGGAGCCAGAAGACAGGAGTCAGGAGCCAGGAGCCAGGAGCCAGGAGCCAGACATATGCCAACAAAAATGTTTACAGAATTGGTGGTTTGGCAAAAGGCTGCAAGTAAATCCTAAGCACTAATATCTAAACCCTAAACAAATTAAAAATGCAAATGATTAAAATTCAAAATAAGAAAAAGTTTATAACTAATTGTAGGAGTATTAACCGCCACAAAAAGCACAAGTGGCACAAGAAGAATTAGCCACAGAGTATTTATCCGCAGATTTCGCAGATTAACACAGATTTTATTTTATAATGGCCCCAAAAGACTCAAGGCAATTTGGCCACGAAGGAAGATAATTTACACTATGGAGTTGGAAGAAAATATGGATCATTAAATTCCATTCAATAAGACATGGCAACTTCTTATATAAAAACAGCAGTATGTGTTTGCCGTAATACAGAATTTATCATCATTGCTGAATGTAATAATAAAGGAAGTCTGTATGTATAAAGACGATATCGCCAATCTAATTCAACAATCCCCACTGGAGATTGATACTGAGATACAAGTTGGAGGTCGCCCACCTACGATGGCTAACTCTGAATTTCTCACAAACAAAGAACAGGGAGACTGGGCAGAAAGAATTGTTTTTAAGGCGATAAATGAATTTTCAGAAGATTATTTTGCTGTTCAATACGGGCGCTCTGAGTCAATAGCCGCAGGTGATGAGGGATTTGCTGATTTCTATATGGAATATCAAAATGAACTTAATGCCATAGGTAAAAGGCCAGATATACTCATATTTAAGATAAGTGATTTTTCCACGCGAAGTATTGATATAGAAAATGATGATCACGTGCGGCTTGCAGTTGCCGCACTTGAGGTGAGATCAAGTTCCTTTTTAGCAGATAAGTATGCAGTATTCATGCGAGACAGGCACCAACAGGCTATTGGCAAATGTATTGAAATAAAAAATACAATTTTAGGCACCGATCTTGGCGAACTATTAAGACGTAAAAATGAGACAATCTACAATCTAATATCAAATTCCACAGATGAAACATTTAGGGAATTAGACTTTCGGCGTCCTTCTTGGTCTTTAACAAGCGATTTGAGAGATTTAACAACATTACTGAAAAGCATAAAAGAAAATATAAAAATATTGCACAAGCGTGATTATTTAAGCATTACACCCAAAATGGAAGATATTGCGCTCGTTAACAGATGGATACAACAATACAATGTAAAACATTTCTACCTACAAGTCTTCTTTGATAAGGCATATATAATATCATTCAAGGATATTTTGACATTGGTCTCAAACGATAACAATGACGGAAATAATTTTTCCATTGAGAGGGATGTGAAAAACCAAAGAAAAACCACAATAAAAATAAACGTGCAAATTGGGAAAGAACTTCTTGGTAAGATTGATATGCCTGAACATAAATCTGCCATGAAGGAGTTGGACAGAGGCCGATTACTATTTTATGTAACCTTTGAGGGCGGCAAAGGGTATCTTGATAGCGAAATATTCGAAAGAGATATAATCAATGCATGAATCAGAGTACATAAATAAAACTCCACTTAGTCATAGGAAACATTACGGCCAATATTTTACGCCTATACCAGTTGCACATCTTATGTCCGAATGGGTTATGAAAGATGCCCCTGAAACAATATTAGACCCGGCATTTGGTTTAGGTATTTTTTACGATGAGGTAACAAAGATTTGTTCGGCAAATCAAGTCGCATTTACTGGTTATGAGATTGATAGCCACGTTATAACTTGTCTTAATCATAACGCAAGAAATCAAAACCTTCGAATTGTGAATAATGACTATCTCGAAGCTGAAACAGGACTTTTTGACGGCATCATCTGCAATCCTCCATATATGAGGTTTCAAAAATTTCTTAATCGCCATGATGTGTTGCCGCAAATCGAAAAAAAAATAGGAAAAAAACTTATCGGATACTCGAATATATCTTCTGTATTTCTTGTAAAATCACTAATGGAACTTAAAGCTAATGGGAATTTGGCATATATTATACCTTTTGAGTTTTTTAATACGGGTTATGGGAAGGAAATTAAAAGAAGTCTCCTTGAGCATTATTTGTTAAAGCAAATAATAATCTTTTCAAATGAAAAGGAAATATTTCCTGATGCGACAACTACTGTCTGTGTGCTTCTTTGTAAGAATGACAAAAAAAAGGGGGTTGTAAAAATTACGCATATAAAGGCAAATGAAGAAATAGATAATATTTCGGATATTAGTAATTATTACCAGAAAGAAATAACGCTTTCAGATTTGCCGTATGATAAAAAATGGACCCCTATTATATTATCATTATTCTCGGATCGACATCCCCCCCAAAGTTTCTGTAAGTTGTCTTTGTATGGTTCGTTTAATAGAGGTATAGCTACTGGGGCAAATAGTTTTTTTGCGTTAACAAAATCAAAAATTGAAAATTGTAAATTAGATGAAAACAATTATTGTAAATGCGTGACAAAAAGCTCGCAAATACGAAAAGCAGTTTTCACAGAGAGTGATTTCAATAAACTTTATATTGCGGATAAGCCTGTTCATTGTCTAGATGTTAAAGATCACGAAAATAAAGAAATACAAAATTACATAAAAGAAGGAGAACGGCTTGGATACCATGAGAGGTATCTTACGAAGACAAGGAATGTCTGGTATAAAATTGAAAACAGAACGCCAGCCCCAATTTTGGTTGGTGTTTTTAATAGGGGGCGATTAAAAGTAATAAGAAATTATACAACAGCGATAAACTTTACTTGCTTTCATGGTTTTTATCCAAATATGTTTGGCAAACAAATTATAAACAAGTTGTTTGTATATTTTCTGAGTGATATAGGGCAAGAGATAATAAAAACTAATAAGCGAAGTTATGGGGATGATTTAGATAAGTTTGAACCAAGTGATCTGAACGATAGTTTTTGCCCAAGCCAGAGTCAATTTGAAATGATTGATGATTCAGATTCTGATAAAGTTATTGATATTGCCATAACTAGTGAAGAAATGGCGATTCAAATGAGTAATAAGTTAATAGAAAAAATTATGAGTGTTAAACGAACCTGTACAATGCGTGAAAGGTCAGAGTTAAAACAACAGGTAACGATGTAATACAAATAGGAAATGAAAAATAAAGATGGAATATCGCGGCAGGTATAAGATATTTGACGCTTCTGTAATACAGACGTATCCGGTGGCGCAGCGGGATAATAAGGTTAAGCTGGCGGATGTGTTGCGGCCGGAAGAGGCTGCGGAGATGAAGATCGATTTAGCGGGGGAGGTAGAAGAGCGAATAGAGCAGCTAGCGGAGGAGATAATAGCCTGCCGTAAAAATAATAAGCCGGTGATACTATTTACGGGGGCGCATGCAATCAAGAATGGATTGGGATGGCTGCTGCGGGATATGGTGGAGCGTGGGTTTTTTACGCTGGTGGCGGGGAACGGGGCGACGGCGATACATGATTTTGAGCTGGCGCTGATGGGGCAGACGAGTGAGAATGTGCCGGCGGCCCTGGAGAAGGGGCAGTTCGGGATGGCTTATGAGTTCAGTTATTTTAATAAGGCGGTAGCGAAAGGTAACAAAAATAAATTAGGGTTGGGGGAGTCGCTGGGAAAGATGATCTGCGATAAAGAGTTTCGCCAGAAAGTATTAAAAAAAGCAGCCAGGAAGGGATCGCCGCGGGAATTTACCCATCCGGAGGTCAGTTTGCTGGCGGGATGTTACGAAAAGAAGATTCCTTTCACTGTTCACGTGGGGATAGGTACGGATGTACTGGATCAACATCCGTCGTTTGACGGACGGGCGAAGGGCGGCTGTTCGGGCAGGGACTTTTTGATTTATACCGAACAGATTACCAGGATGACGGCAGGGGGGGTGGTGCTGAATGTCGGCAGTGCGGTGACGGGGCCGGAGGTGCTCTTAAAGGCGGTGTCGATGGCGGCGAATGTGGGGAAGGTTCCTAATGGTATTATCACGGCGGATTTCGATCTGCGCGATTATAAACCGGGCCAAATGAAGGACGAATCGCAAGAAGGCTATTATTTCCGTGATCAAAAAAGCGTGGTGACGCGGATACCGCAAGCCTTTGGCGGCAAGGGATTTTACATCCAGGGTGAGCAAAAACAAAGACTGCCCCGGTTATATCAAAGTCTGATGAAAAGGAAGGCAAAATGAAGGAAGATCAGATAAGGGAGATACTGGAAAAGATAAAACAGGTTCGGGTGGCGGTATATGGGGATTTTTGTCTGGACGCCTACTGGATGCTGGATAGTCGGGGCTCGGAAGTTTCGGTGGAGACGGGACTGCGGGGGCAGGCGGTAGGGAAGCATTATTATAGTTTGGGTGGGGCGTCGAATGTGGTGGCGAACCTGGCGGCGCTGCAGCCGGCGGGGATACAGGTTATAGGTGTGGTTGGGGACGACATCTTCGGCAGGGAGATGAAACGGCAGTTTGAAGGGTTGGGAGTGGATACCGGGCGACTGGTAGTGCAAAAGGAAAACTTCGATACGGTGGTGTTCGGTAAGAGGTATCTGGAAGATAAGGAACAGCCGCGGATTGACTTTGGTTTTTTTAATAAGCGCAGCCAAGAGACCGAGGCGGAGCTGGAAAACGGCATAAAGGATGCTCTGGGGCAGGTGGATGTGCTGATCTTTAATCAGCAGGTGCCGGGGAATCTGGATAGTGAGATGTTCGTCCAGAACGTAAATAAGTTATTCGATGAGTTTGACGATACGATTGTGCTGTTGGATACGCGCGATTACGGGAAGTGCTTCAGCAATATTTATCGTAAGACAAATGATATTGAAGCGGCGCTGCTCAACGGGGCTGAAGTTAGCATAGGGGATATTATCCAGTTGTCGGATATCAAGGAATATGCACAGAAGCTTTACGGGCGGTCGCACAAGCCGGTGTTTGTGACGCGGGGGGCGCGGGGGATTATTACAGTTGATGGGCAGGGGTTGCATGAGATACCCGGGATACAAGTTTTAAAGAAAATCGATACGGTGGGGGCGGGGGACACTACGGTGAGCGCGCTTGCGCTTGGTCTGGGGGCGGGGGCTGAGCCGTCTGAGGCGGCGGAATTTGCAAACTTTGCCGCAGCGGTGACAATCCAGAAGCTTTTCCAGACCGGCACGGCCAACGGAGAGGAAATACTAAAGGTATGTGAGGATACGGATTATATCTATCAGCCGGAACTGGCGGGTGATCCGCGACAGGGGCAATATATAAAAGGCAGCGATATTGAAATTTGTTATGAACAGGGTGCTGTGCAACTGGGCAGAATTAAGCATGTAGTATTCGATCACGACGGTACTATCAGTACGCTGCGGCAGGGGTGGGAAGCGATTATGGAACCGGTGATGATAAAATCGATACTGGGTGAGCATTATGCAACAGCGGATGAGGCGCTGTATCACAAGGTGCGCAACCGCGTGCGGGATTATATAGACCAGTCGACCGGCATTCAAACCATTATACAGATGGAAGCGCTGGTAGAGATAGTCAGGGAGTTTGAACTTGTACCAGAAGAAGAAATTTTAGACAAGTTCGGGTATAAGGAGATTTATAACAACGCCCTGATGGAGATGGTGAATCGGCGGATTCATAAGTTTATCGAGGGTGAGCTGGAACTGAGCGATTATACCGTCAAAGGGGCGATCGAATTTATCCTCGGCCTATACAGGCGTGGAGTTACTTTGTACCTGGCCAGCGGGACCGACCGTGAGGATGTGATCCGAGAGGTGACGCTACTGGGGTATGCGGAGTATTTTAACGGCGGCATTCATGGGGCGGTGGGTGACGTCAGTAAGTATTCCAAGAAGATGGTAATTGAAAAGATTTTGCGTGATAATCACTTGCATGGGTCGGAACTGGCGGTGTTCGGAGACGGACCGGTAGAGATTCGCGAGGCTCGGAAAAGCGACGGCATTGCTGTGGGTATTGCCAGCGACGAAATTCGAAGGCATGGATTGAATCTGGAGAAACGGTCACGCTTGATCAAGGCGGGTGCCCACATAATTATTCCGGATTTTGCTCAGGCTGATAAAATCTTATCCCTGCTATTTCCATCATAACAGGCTGTTGCTAAAGACCGTAACTTGTTGCGGGAATTTTAAGCAATTCCTGTCAGATACCTTAAGCTGATCGGGTAGAACATTTCTTCGCAGTATCCAATTAAATTTCGTTGGCCCTGTCTGGTTGCAAAGCGGGATAGATTCCGTCAGGGCCCATGTTGATAGGGCTGGTGGGATAAGGCGGAACTGAGGGGAATTCTGGTATGGTTGCTGTCCCGGAGGATATGTTGTAAGTTCGGGGATTCGCTTTTTTGGCACATCAAATCTAATATGGGAACATAAATATATTAAGATTAATTCCGGTAAATCTAAGTGCCGTTTATAAGCTATAAAGGTGGTAATTATCAGACCATCCCATAATAATTCAAAAATTGATTTATGGGATTAAGTGACCCTCAAGTGGAGCCGATTATCAGGATAGGCATAAGAATATTATGTTTAAAGTGCACTTTAGCACTTTTGCTTGTTAAACATTCTGACCTAATTGTAAGAAAGGGCCTTGGGAAGGCAAGGACTGATTTCAATAACTTTCGAGGGACTACCCGAAATCCGCAAAAAAAATAAACGGCTGTCAGAAGGCCCTTTAACGCCAATAAGTGCAATATAAAACTACGAAAGTTAAGTATAAGTACTTAGGATTTATATTATGAAGACACGACATAGCGGTAATGATTGCAAGACCTTGCTGGAGTGGGCGATCAAAGAAAAGTTTGGCGTCTCAGTTTCCATAAAGACGAATATGACCAGCATGATATTCAATTCCGATGTTTTGCATGTGGATAGTCAGCAGGTATTTCTTAGGGCGCCTCGTTCAGGAATTTACGTTCCCTGTATAGATGTCGAAGATGTGTCGGTGACCTTTACGAATGGTCAGTTTATATACTCTTTCGCCTCAGGATTTACGGCAGTACAGGTGTATCAGCTCGAGAGCGGTCAAGTGGTAAAATGTATTGTCGTTGAACTGCCTGAAAGTATTGAAGAGACAGACAGGCGAAATAGTGGGCGCATGGTAGTGTGTAAAGGGACGAAAATACCTGTTTCCTTTAGGCCTGAGAATGATGAAAATATAAAATATACGGGATTTTTAGCAGATATATCAGCCGGTGGTATCGGGATAGAGATACCGCGGTATGAGAAAATCAGCCTTAACACAAATGAGCGTTGTTATATTGATGTTAATCCCAAGGATAAAGAGGAAACATTTGTTATTCCCGTCCGCTACCGGCATAGGAACGAAATGGAAAATTCCGAAAATGATATCCTGGGATTCCAGATAACTGTTGCGAATTATACCGTAGAAGATTCCAAGATGATAGCGGCGCTGGACCAATTGGTGAAATATGTAGAAGTGTCGTCAGAGTCTCCAACTGATCTGGCAATGGTATGATTATCTTGGCTGGTTACGTTGGCAGATAGTGTTGCTTCCTTGCAGCTTTACATGATATGAGCAATTTATATCAAAGAAAACGTAGGCGGCAGGGAGTATGTATTCGATCAGAAGAATTTGTTGTACTGAATAATATATCGGAAATATAAATGCCGAATGAAAGATCACAACCTCAAGACGCCGCTCGAAGCAATGTTCCGCTCAATGCCGGGGGCGATTCTTTTTCCACTCCCCAATACAATACTTTGATTGATCTGTGGGATCCGACGGAAAACGAACAGGTGCAAACAAACGCCATCTTTGAAAAACTTTTACTCAAGCGGGGCCTTCTGACCAAAGAACAAATACACGAGGTGAGTTCCAAGGTTCAGAATAAAAGCAATAAACATATAGCCCATGTGTTATTGAAAACCAAATTGCTGGAGGAGGTTGATATACTAAGTTGCCTGGCCGAGCAATATAATATACCTCTTATAAGGCTGGATAAAGACAAGGTGGATCCCAAGGCCTTCAAGTTATTTGAAAAGGAGTTTATCGAAAAGCATAATGTGTTACCGGTTGCTTTCGAGGGGAACAAGCTGGTCTTGGCGATTTCGGATCCTACCAATATATTTTTCATAGATGAATTGCAGCGTAGAGTTAAAATACCGTTAACACTCAAGCTTACTCCGTCCAGTGACATAAAGACTGTAGTGTCGTCAATGTCGGAAACCAATACGGATTACAATATAGACAAGATCATCCGAAATATTCATGAATATAAGATTGAAATTGTTGATAATTCGGAAGAGGAAATACCCTATACAGAGCAAGCGGCCAGTGAATCGCCTATTATAAAATTTGTGAATTACATCATTGTCCGGGGTATAAAAGAAAAGGCCTCCGATATTCATATCGAACCCGGTGAAACGAAGATGATAATTCGTTTTCGTATCGACGGAGTTCTTTTTGATCAAATCACCCCGCCTCAGAATATGCACGCGTCTGTTATTTCGCGTATAAAAATCATCGCCAATCTGGATATTGCCGAGCGGAGGCTGCCTCAGGACGGCAGGGTGCGGGTCAAGCTGGATGGCAATCATATTGATTTGCGGGTGTCCACCATGCCCTCGGCCCGGGGTGAAAAGGTGGTAATTCGCTTACTGGATACAGGGCAAAAGAAACTGGAGCTCTACGATTTGGGGATGGGCCAGGAGAACCTGGAGGAACTGAAGCTGCAAATTAAGAATCCCCATGGGATTATTCTGGTAACGGGTCCGACCGGTTCGGGGAAAAGTACCACCCTCTACGCCTGTTTGCAGACGATGGATGTGCAGCGAATCAATATTTCAACGGTGGAGGATCCCGTCGAATACCAGCTCGACCGAGTAACGCAGGTGCATGTGATAGAAAAGATCGGTTTGACCTTTGCCAAGACCCTGCGTGCTATGTTACGTCAGGACCCGGATGTCATTATGATAGGGGAAATTCGCGATGATGAAACAGCACGGATAGCCATCCAGGCCTCGCTTACCGGGCACCTGGTTTTGTCAACTCTGCATACTAATGATGCACCGAGCAGTATTACCCGCCTGATAAACATAGGGGTAGAGCCGTATCTAATAGCGGCATCCACCAATGCGGTATTGGCGCAGAGACTAACAAGAAGAATCTGTTCGCATTGCAAAGAGAAATACGAACCGGCGGCCGAGCATCTGCATTTGATAGAAACGTATGGTTTCGACTGCGATCAGCTTTACAAAGGCAAGGGATGTAATATTTGCCGTCATACCGGTTATCAGGGACGACTGGGATTGTATGAATTAATGCTGGTTGATGATGTGTACAAGGACGTAATCGCCAGTAAACCCACGGTAACAGAACTGCGGCGAATCTGCAAAGAACGAAATATGGTTACCTTACGCGATGACGGCTTTAAGAAAGTCAAAGAGGGATTAACCACCATCGATGAGGTGATGCGGGTGACGGATAATACTACCTGATTCCAACCAGGCGATCAAGAAATAGTTTGAGTAAATCAGCCATTTCAAATCCAGATTAGCGATTTACAAGTATAGTAGGGGGGCATGTTCTTTAGGGGCTAGGGTATTTCGAATTTGTAACCGATCTCGCGGAGAGTGTGTATAAATATAGGATTGTGCGGGTCGGGTTCAATTTTTTCTCTCAAGGTGGTAACAAAGCGATCAACGCTGCGGGGACCGGAGAAGCTGTTATAACCCCAGACAGTATTTAAGATTTCATCTCTGGTCAGGGCCTTACCCTGTTTTTTTAAGAAGAATTCCAGCAGTTTAAGCTCTTTGGGGGAAAGTTTAATGTCATTACCATTTTTAGAGAGCCTGCAGGCCGGGACATCAAATACAAAGTCACCGAATTCAAAGAGTTCCTGCCCATCGTCCTGCTTTCGGCGGCGTAAAAACGCTGCGGTTCGGGCCAGCAGCTCTTTTATACTGAAGGGTTTGGTAACATAATCGTCGGCACCGAGGTTGAGCCCAAGGATGATGTCGGATTCCTCACCTTTGGCGGTTAGCATGATAATGGGCATGTCGAGATTTTCTTTACGTATAAGGCGGCAGATTTCATAGCCGTTGATCTTGGGGAGCATGATATCGAGGATGATCAGGTCGGGCCGGGTATCCAGGGCAGCATTGAGACCCGTTTCACCGTCAGCGGCGGTAAGGACATGATAGCCGGCATACTCAAAGTTATCCTGCAGGCCCCGCATCATGGCGGCATCGTCTTCAATTATCAGTACGGTTTCCATATGTCTCTAAGATATAATTTATTTAGACGATATTGATTTTAACGATAAACTCGCTTCCCTTGCCCAGTTTGCTTTCAATGTCAATTCGACCCCGGTGGGCATCGATGATGAATTTGACGATGGCCAGTCCCAGGCCTGAGCCTTCGGCCCGGCGGGAAAGGGAACTGTCAGCCTGGTAGAATCTGTCGAATATTCTCTTGGTTTGTCTGCGGGTCATGCCTATGCCGTTATCCCTTACCGAAAAACAAACGAAATTATCTTCCCGGAAGACTTTCAACTCGATTTGCTTGTTATCATAGGAGTATTTGCAGGCGTTATCCAGTAAATTTACCAATACCGTTACTATGGCGTCCTTGTCGGCGTTTATCATAGGCAGGGGTTTTAAGACCGTCATATCAAACTTGACGCTCTCGTTTTCAAATTTCGTCTGCACCGCTGCTACGGCGGTATTGGCTATCTCTACGGGACTTGCCGGGGCGATATCGAAAGCGTGTTTATTGCGTTCCATGCGGGAGAAGGTCAGAAAATTATCAATCAGCCGACTGAGGCGCTTATTTTCCTGGGCAATGAGCCCCAGATATTTGTCGGGAGTATTTACATCATCGTAATTTTTTTCGATCAGGGTATCCACCAGGACCCGCATCGAGGAAAGGGGGGTTTTGAGTTCATGGGTTACAGTAGCGATAAAATCATTTTTTAAACGACTGAGTTTGGCTTGTTTTAAAATGGCCCGGGAAGATAGGAACATGATAATCAACATAAGAGTAATTACAAGCACTGCCGTCCAAAAATAAATGATTCTTTGGCGCCGGGCGGCGGCTGAAAAAATACCATAGCGAAAATAAAGCTCGATTTTCCAATCCGGGAAGGGTTTTCCCAGGTTATGAGATAAAAACTTTTGACCAAATAAAACTAATCTACCCCGGTATGTTTCTGGTTGGCCTGCGATGATCTTTCCGGTTTCATCAACAACACGACAGAAGACCATTTTGTCATCGAGTTCAGTAGTGATTTTCTGCCAGAAATCTGTAATTGAGGCGGCGGAAGCTATAGGTAGGACCTGGCACTTGCCGAAATCCCAGCGGCAGCAGAAAACCGTGTCCCTGATCTCCAGCCTACGAAATTCACCTTCCGGCCAATTCTCCAGGGCCGATGGGTTATTTAGCTTTTGGGCTACTTCAAGGGCGACGGAGTCTGCTTCGATTATCTGTTGGCAGCGCTTGATATCATCAGCAACCTTATCGACGAGCTGTGTCTTTGAGCAAACTTCGAGCAGACGCGTCAGATAAAATACTTCGGTTGGAGTATCCAGGTCGAGCAGTCTGCTAGCGGCTATAGTAATCTGTTTTTCAAATTCTGCGGCGAAATCTTTTTCAGGTAGTGATTTATACAGTTCCAGCAAAGCCAGTCTGGCCTGGATAACCAGATGTTGACAGCCGGGTGGTATTTTTTCGGGCCAGGCAATTTGCTGATAGGTATTTGCGGCTTCAGCCGACTGTCCGGTTTTTTGCAGGCACCGTGCTTGTGCCATCGTCGCCGGCCACCAAAGTGGGGCCTCTTTGTCCGAGGCAAGCTCGCGGTACCTTTCGGCGGCCTGAGAATAATCCTTTTTGGAAAACTCGGTTTCCCATATTTCCGCCAGCTTGTCATAGGCAGTTTGCCTGTCCGGGGGGTAATTCGGATCTTCCAGGGAGAACTTCGGCCAAATTATATTCCGGTTCGAATCTAATACTATTGCCGATGTTAATTGCGACGGGCTGAAGATTATCGAGTTAGAGACAAATTGCGAGGGGGGCTGGTCGCTTTGTGAGCCGATCAATTCACGCTGTTGCTGCCAATACTGCCGGGGACCATCAATAAATAATGTTTGCGTTTGTTCGGTATAGAAATCGATCAGTTTCTGGCGCAGGGCCAGGCGTTCGTTTTTGACGGCCTGGGTCATAAACCATAATAGGCAGACGGTGGGTAATATCACCGCTAGCACCAGCAGTAATATCACCCACCGCAATTGGTTGGAACTTTTGTTTATCTTATACATAAATAGGAATCAGTTTTTTCTTAGCTTCTTAGCTTTTTCCAAGCCATTTTTCGCTTGTTTGTTATTAGGCTCAGCCGAGAGCCACATTTCATAATATTTTATGGCCTGGTCGTATTCCTTCTTCTCCATATACACCTGGGTCAGACCGCTGAGTGAGGCAGTAGCATGGCCACCACTTACTTCAACGGCTTTTTCCCACCACTGTATTGCTTCATCAATATTACCTTGACCATGGGCGATCCAGCCCAGGCCGTTAAGGGCGGCGGAATTTTGGGGGTTGAGCCTGATACATTTTTCGAAAGAATTTTTGGCGTTCATTCTCTTGCCCTGGTTGAGCTGGGCCCAGCCAAGTCCCTGATATGCATTTTCACATGTGGGGTCTTTTTCCAGGGCTTGTTTAAATATTTCCTCGGCTTGGTCAAGTTTCCTTTGCCCCCAGAGCTTCCAGCCTTGGGCGCAAAGCTCTTCGGCCTGTAATTTATCCTGCTTACTGGGAGCTTTATCTGGTTTTTTCAAATAAGCTACTTTCAACTCATCGAACCAGACGGTACCGGGGCCATACATTTGCAGGCCGATGACGATTGTTTTAGTATTGTCGGGGATATCAACCGTTCCGGAATATTCTTTCCAGTTATGATTGGCCGGCGGTATGTCTTTGTCTGGATTTTCGCCTATATAAGATACCCACTCATGCTTGATCCATTTATCGTTTTGGTCCAAAAACAAAGCATCAATAATAGCCTTGGCGACATTATCAGCCTTTACTTGCGCTGATACTGATAGATTAGAAGCATTTGTGTTATGAGAAATCCTTCTGGTCCATTGGGCTATGGGGAAATACTTCTTTACCGTTTTCTTCAGACACAAACTTGCCTTGCCGTCACTGCCGTTTTTCTTATCCCATATGTATTCAACCCCATTTACTTCTTGTCCTTTTTCCCAGCCCTGGGGGATGCCAGTTCCTTTTTCAAAACTCTCGCTGAGGGTATTCTTGGTTTCAGAGCTAACTTTCTTAAGTTGTTTTTCCGCTTTACGGGCCAGAGTACTCATGGTGGAGTAATCAGAGACTACCTGCTGGAAGTATTGGGCGGCCTTATCTTTGTCGCCTTTTTTGAGGTAGCACATGCCGAGTTGGTAGGTTGCCCGGGCGGCGAGTCTCTGGATTTCACCGGCCTTATCGATCACCTGCTGATAAATTCCAATGGCCTTCTCCAGGTTTCCTTCGGTTTCCTCGGCGTACATACCCTCGCGCAATAGTATTGAAGGAGACTTAGTTGATTTTTCTGATTTACTAGCGGATGATCCGGTTTTGAATTTAAGGGGGTAAATTACAGCCGATTTACATAACCAATTGTTATTATTCGACTTTTAACGGGACACTAGTGAGCAAATTTATATTTATGTATTTTTTTGTTTGGCCAGGCTATGTTATGTTGCGTATCTCATTTATCCGCAAGACGTTATAAGTGTTGCATGCTTGTTTTGCCATTCTGTTTCCAAGCAACGGAAACGGCAAAAAGATTGCAATACAAAAAAAACATTGACAATCCTTTCGTTTTTTTTAAGCTTTGTTTTGTTTGTGTTTGAATGCACGAATATTAGGAATTAGATGCACCGGCACTAACTATATGAGATACCGTAAAATTCCAGATGAAACGATCAAGCGGCTGCCTCTTTATGTCAGGCACCTGCAATTGCTTATGGACGATGGGAGAAGCAGGATTTGCAGTAATGAATTTGCGGAAGGTTTATGTGTAAACCCTGCCCAGGTCAGGAGAGATTTGTCTTTTTTTGGTAATTTTGGAAAGCCTGGAGTAGGCTATGATGTCAAAAAGGTTTTACGTCAATTACGCAATATCCTGAAACTGAAGAATGTTAATAAAACAGCTCTGGTTGGCGTAGGAGATTTGGGCTCTGCTTTGCTAGGTTACCCGGGTTTTTTGCAACTCAACTTTGAAATTGTTGCGGCATTCGATAATGACCCCAAGAAAATTGGTGTGACCAAAAATAATGTAGTAATAGAGAATGTCTCAAAGCTGAACCTTATAAAACAAAAAAAGGTAAGAATTGCGATAATAGCAGTGCCACCGGAAGCAGCACAGCAGATTACAGAGAGGCTGGTCGAGGTAGGTATTGTTGGTATCTTAAACTTTGCACCTTGTTATCTAACGGTACCCAAAAAAGTTAAAGTAATAAACATTGATATAGCAATGGATATCGCGCGTTTGCCTTATTATTTGCCGCGATGACACTAATTGAAGAGATAGAAAGATTTTAAAGAAACAAAAAATATCGAATTGAGAAAGGAAAAATTATGGCAGAAAACAATTTTTTAACTCCTCCGGAATTGGCGAAAACACTTGTTGGTGCAGGTGTAAAAAAAGCCACACTTCCAATTGGCAAGATGGTCTTGTTGGGCATCTTAGCAGGTGTGTACATTGGTTTTGCAGCTCATTTGGCAACGACTGTTGCTACCGGCTGGTCGATCGGTGAAACGGCAGCTCTGTTCGGACTTAAGAAATTCTTTATCGGTGCGGTTTTTAGTGTCGGCCTGATGTTGGTTATTATTCCGGGTTCTGAATTGTTCACGGGAAATAACCTGCTAACAGTCGCCCTATGTCATGGAAAACTTGGATTTGGTGGTGTCCTGAGGAACTGGATTCCCGTTTATGTAGCCAACCTGATTGGCTCCATACTATTAGCATTGGTCATTGCTGCAGGCTCAGGCCTTTTGAACGGCCAGGTCGGCGGTACAGCAATAAACATCGCACTTGGAAAGGTTGCTGCTAGTGATGGACATAATGTTGCATTTTTCTTCCGTGCCATCTGTTGTAATTTTCTGGTTTGTCTTGCCGTCATGATGGCAATTGCGGCTAAGGATATCTCAGGAAAAGTCTGGGCAATATTCTTTCCGATAATGGCATTTGTTACATCTGGTTTTGAGCACTGCGTTGCGAATATGTATTTCATCCCGGCAGGTATCTTTGCTAAAGCCTTTCCCGGCGCGGTAGAAGCATCGGGCAAAACTACAGAACAATTGGCTGGTTTGAACTGGGGTTCTATGTGGGCCAACAACCTAATAGTAGTAACGCTTGGCAATATCGTCGGCGGAGCCATTTTTGTTGGTGTCGTATATTATTTCCTATTTGTACGCGGTTGCCAGTGTTCAGATGACAGCTAAATGAGTTAAGGTTAACTAAACAGAGAAAGGGTGCGAATTTAATGAATACCTCGGCTATTTCAGAAGCAGATAAGCATAAATGTAAGGGGAGTTTGTATCAGCCTTTTTTCTGCAAAGTTGAATCTGTTATGGATTTGACTGCTTCGGAAAAGCTGTTCAGATTCGTTCGAGAAGATGGTAAGCCCTTTGGCCACAGGCCCGGTCAGTTTATGCAGGTATCAATTACAGGAATAGGTGAGGCTCCGATTTCGGTTTCCTCCTCTCCGACCCGCGGCGATTATCTTGAAATGGGAGTTCGCAGGACGGGGACTCTAACCGATGCTATGCATAAACTAAAAGCCGGTTATACCATAGGTATGCGTGGTGCGTTTGGCACTTTCTTCGACACTGATGCAATGAAGGGCAGGGATTTACTGTTGATTTCCGGCGGCTGCGGTCTGGCACCGATGCGAGCTTTGATTCAATTTGTTGAAGACAAAAGGGATGATTTTGGAAACGTAACAATTCTTTATGGAGCGAAATCGCCTGATGATGTGTTATACAAAGAAGAATTGATAAACTGGCAGAGTTCACTGAAAGTCAAGTGTGAGGTTACCGTAGACAGCATCCCCGAAGGTACATGCTGGGATACAAACGTCGGTTTGATAACAAAATTGATTCCGCCTCTTGAAATTGATACAGCCAAAACAACGGCTGTTATTGTGGGCCCGCCAATTATGTATAAGTTCGTAATATATGAATTACATGCCAAAGGTTTGAGTGACGAGAATATAGTTGTGTCACTTGAGAGATATATGAAATGTGGTGTCGGCAAGTGTGGGCATTGTACAATGGATAATCTGTATTGCTGTATAGATGGTCCGGTATTTACATTGGATCAGGTTGTGAGTTTGAAAGGTACGATATGAAAAAAGTACTGACTACGTGTCCCTACTGTGGCACCGGATGTATGTTTTATCTTGTAGTAGGTGATGACGGCACTTTATTGGGAGTTGAGCCGAGCAGTGAGCATGTTGTTGCTAAAGGTCAATTATGTGTAAAGGGCTGGAATGCATATCACTTTGTTAACCATCCAGACAGATTAACTCAGCCGTTGGTTCGAAAGAATGGAAAAATGGAGCCTGCTTCCTGGGATGAGGCTCTGAGTTTAGTTGTCAGTAAGCTCAAAGAGACGCAGGCTGCACATGGTAACGATTCGGTTGCGTTTTTCTCTTCTGCAAAGACGACAGATGAGGAAAACTATTTGATGATGAAGCTGGCTAGAGCAGTCTTTAAGACAAACAATGTTGACCATTGTGCAAGATTGTGTCACTCATCAACCGTACTTGGTCTTGCCGCAACGTTTGGCTCCGGTGCGATGACAAATTCTATATCTTGTATGGAAGAATCAGATTGTATCTTAGTTACAGGCTCGAATACGACCGAGCAGCATCCACTCATTGGTTCACGAATTATCGAAAATGTTAGCAAAAGAGGGGCTAAGCTTATTGTTGCCGACAATCGCAAAATCCGTCTGGCCCGTTTAGCCGACATTCATGTCCGCTGGAAAAATGGAACTGATGTCGCTTTTCTTAACGGCATAATGAATGTGATTATTTCTGAAAGTCTGGAAGATAAGGAATTTGTAAAAACCCGCACAGAGAACTATGAAGAGCTAAAGAAAACCGTGGCAAATTACCCGCCCGAAAAGGCTGCTGAAATTTGCGGCATCACACCGGAAGAAATTATTGAAGTTGCGAGGATGTTTGCCACAGCAGATAAAGCCATGATTGTCTATTCGATGGGGATCACCCAGCACACGCATGGTGTCGATAATGTAAAAAGCTGTGCAAATCTGGCGATGCTCACCGGTAACGTTGGTAAAGCAGGAACAGGCGTGAATCCCTTACGGGGCCAGAATAATGTTCAGGGTGCCTGTGATATGGGTGCGCTTCCCAATGTTTACAGCGGATATCAGAAGGTCACTGAACCTGATGTAAGGAAAAAATTCGAAAAGGCCTGGGGTGTTGAAGATTTGCCTGGAGAAGTTGGGTATACTGTTACTACCGCTATTGATGCGGCAGCAGAAGACAAACTCAAGGCGCTATATATTATGGGTGAAAACCCGATGATGTCCGATCCTGACCTGAATCATGTTCGAAAGGCAATGGAGAAACTGGATTTTATCGTAGTTCAAGATATTTTCCCAACACCTACAACAGAGTATGCCGATGTGATTTTACCTGCGACTTCCTATGCTGAAAAAGACGGCACTTTCACATCTACCGAGCGAAGGGTTCAGCGTATCCGTAAAGCTATCGAGCCGATTGGCCATAGCAGAGCAGATTGGGAAATCCTCTGTGACGTCGCTCAACGAGCCGGCTACAACAGTATGAAATACAACTCTGCCGGCGAAATTATGGATGAAGTAGCCTCCGTAACCCCGATTTATGGCGGTATGTCATTTGACCGCATTGACCAGGTTGGCCTGCAATGGCCTTGCCCGAACAAAGAACATCCTGGTACGGCTGTGCTGCATTCAGGTAAATTCTCTCGCGGATTAGGGTTGTTCAGCCCCGCTGAGTATCGTCCTTCCGCGGAGCTGCCGGATTCGGAATATCCATTTTTGCTCTCAACAGGCAGGTGTTATTTCCATTTCCACACGGGAACAATGACAAGGCGGTCACAGTTGTTGGATCGTGAGGAACGTTTCCCGTATGTTGAGCTTAGCCCTGAAGATGCAAAGGAGTTGGGAATTAAAGATCGATTTTGGGTTTATGTGGCGACGCGTCGTGGCGAAGTCAAAGTCATGGCTCATGTAACGGATGTATCTAAAAAAGGTGTGTTGTTTATGCCGTTCCACTTTGAAGAGGGTCCGGCTAATCTCTTAACTATAAACGCTTTGGACCCGGTAGCGAAAATTCCGGAATACAAAGTATGTGCTGCAAAGATAAGGAGTGCTTATTGAAATTGCTGACAATCCAAGAAGTAGAATCATTTCTAAAATCCATAGATTCTGACTATGATGTTAAGGTACCTGTTAATCTACATGACGGCACCAGGGCGATTGGTAAGTTGAATGAAGGATCATTAGCAATCGCTGGTGGGCGCATACCACAGAAGATTACCAATGTGTTTTTTCCACAGATGGAACCGGTGCTAACCACTGGTTCAGAGAAGATAGAACTACCAAAACCTTTATCCAAATCTTTGTTTGTTGTAGGTTTTACTGCACAGGATGCGGACTGCCTGAAATTTATCGATCGTTTTTACAGCGAAAATTATCGTGATGATATTTATTTCAATAAACGTGATGGAGCTGTAATCGTTTGTGTGTCAGGTCGATGTGGTGCAGATGGTGAATTTCTAAAAATTGCAGGTAAAAATTGTGATCTTGAGTTGATTTCAGATGGTCGAAATTATTTGCTCGCTATTTATACTGATACTGGTAAAGCGGTGGCCGAAAGAGCCGGAGGCGTAGAGGCTGATGGTAGTTTATTACAGCAACTGCAAAAAGAATCTGACGCATTGTCTAATGATGATCTTGAACTTATTCAAAAAGCTTCTAAGCTGCTGCTGGAAGAAAAAGTGCCCGATGAATTCTGGGCAACTATTTCGGACCGCTGTATAGCTTGCACTTCCTGCAACCTGGTGTGTCCGACTTGCACATGCTTTGATGTATTTGACCGTAAATTCGATGACAAAACAAGGCGGTACCGTATATGGGACTCTTGTCAGCTTGACGGTTTTATGCGTGAAGCCAGCGGACATAATCCGATGGGCACAGAGAATCTGAGAACCCGTCGACGCATTCATCACAAATTAGCAGCGGATCCTACCCGTTGGGACCAGATCACGTGTATGCTCTGTGGCCGATGCGATGATGTCTGTCCCACTGGAATCGGCATTAAAGCTGTTTGCAAAGAAATGGTTGCTAAATACGGTTCAGCATGAAAAGTAAGTCGAAAAAATGCGTTATTGCCGGCGCTATCCTCGCTGGTGGCAATGCCAGGCGTTTAGATGGTGTTGCAAAAGGTGCTATTGAAGTTGGCGATGGCGTTTCCATTATTGGTAAGCTTGTAAAAGAACTTATAGAGTCAGATATCGGTGATATTGTTATCATAGCTAACAATTCGGAGCCTTATCGAAATTGCAGCACAAAAATTATTTTGGATATCAGAGCCGGTATTGGCCCTATGGGCGGTATTGAGGCTGGGCTTGTGCATTTTGCAGGTAAGTCTGATGCTGTTATGTTTGTCCCGTGCGATATGCCGAACATAACGGCAAAAGAATTGTTGGTTTTAAAAGAGGTCTTTATAGAAACAAAAGCACCGGTAGTTTTTGCTGAGACTACAGGTTTTTTTTTGCATCCGTTATGTGCAGTTGTGCATAACGTCTTAAGGGAAGTGATTTCCTCTGCCATTGATAACGGACAAAGAAAAATTCGTGATGTATGGAAGGAAGTTAAAGCGGTAAGTGTACCATTTGGTAACGAAACGGCATTTTTAAATATCAACAGTTTGGAAGATATGAACAGATGGCTAAGGAGTACTAAAAATAAAAAAGCGGATATGTGCTGAAATTTCAATCGCGGATAAACTTCGCCGGTTTTTTGATAGTGAAGACATTACACTCGATATTGTTACCGATCAGCCGGGCAATATTGAAGTTTGCGAATGCAATGATCGCATAGAGAGTGATTTGGACATCATTTATTCTGGCGGATGGATTAGCTGTAAAACAGCACGCAACCTGGCAAAAAAAATGGAAATCTCTTTAGAGCAAATGGGGAAAATGCTGAATTACTTGGATGTGAAGATTCGGGAATGTGGTTTGGGGTGTTTCAGATGAGTCTTATGTGGGTTATTTGTGGAGCTGGACGGGGCGTATGGCAAAACGACAGTTGCTTTAGAATTGTGTGAAGTACTGCCGGACAGCGTTTATGTAAAGTGCGGCCATAACAAAATAAGATCTGACAAACCCGGTAAATTCTTTGATAACCTTACGGATTTATATTCTTTTATTGTCCCAACGCCGCTTTATCTTCCTGGAAGAAAGCCATTTCTGCCAAGATAGGTTCAAGGAAAATTTGCGATAACGTTCTTGATTTACTGGTTGCTCAGAACTGTTATCTTTTCGGCTCAAGACCGTCTGTACGCAGCAAAATATGGTTTGAAGCTGCCGGTTGGAAAAAATATAAAGGGGCAGGAAATTTCTAAAAAGCCAACTTGCTCCACCACTGAAAGGATATTATGAAAGAAGACATCCAAGATACCATTGATAGAAGGCTGCTTTACAAAGATTTATCTCAAAGATATATCCTAATCCGAAAGATAATGCTATTAATCCTTATATGCACAGTAAGTTTGCTTATTATAAATCCAACTCATGCAACCGCTGCCGCCATGGTATGGCAATATCAACCTGATGAAGGCATCGTGGACTGCTCACCGGGAGTGGGTGATTTGGATGGCGATGGTGTGCAGGAGATAGTAATTTGCACGACCGCTGGTGAAGTGACAGCCTTGGATTTGAACGGACAGGTAAAATGGTCTCACGATACGGAGCAGGTTGTTAGTATTCCTCCCACTATAGCGGTTAGGGAAAATCAAAAGCCGCTGATTCTTACCTTTACGTTTTCAGGCAAGGTGATTTGTCTGGCAGGTGATTCGGGGAGAAAATTGTGGGAATATGCCATGCCTAACAAAGCAAATTGGGGGACCATAACAATTGCCGCAGCGGATATCAACCAGGATGGAATACTTGAGTTTGTTACCGGGGACAAACTGGGCAATCTTGTCTGCCTCGACGAGAAAGGATCTCTTCTCTGGAAGATAAATCTTAAAAGTTGTGTTAAAACCGCTTCTGCCCTGGCCGATCTTGACGGCGACGGCCAATGTGAAATTCTGGTGGGTACCAAGGCAACGCCTATAGTATGCCTTTCCAATCAGGGTAAGGAAATTTGGCGCCTGCCAGAAGAAGAATCCACCGGTTCCGGCCCGTTGGTTTGTGATTTGAATGGTGACAAGCAACCTGAGATCCTGCTGGGACAGGGTAAAGGACTATCGGTTCTTGATAATAAAGGAAAGCTTGTTTGGCATTATCCCATGCAGGGCAAAGTTCACGACGCTGTGGCGGTAGGCGATATTGACAGTGACGGGCGATTGGAGATTATTGCGGTTGATTTATCTGCTCAGGTAGCCTGTTTGACCGCTCAAGGGAAATTGAAGTGGTCGGCTGATGTGGAAAAACGGGCGCGCAGGTCGCCGGCCATTGCGGATATCGACGGCGACTCGGTGCCGGAAGTCATCATCGGGGGCTACAGCGCAGCAGTTCATATTTTCGATCCCTTTGGTAATTTGAAGGAACGTGTTCCTCTGGCCGGTCCCATGAACTCTTCTCCCACAATTGTGGATTTTAAAGGAGATCACAAACTCGATATCATTTGTACCACGGCCAAAAACACTGTGGCCCTTACCTGGATGGAAAACCCACCTCAAGTCATCTGCCCCGTTTGGTGGTCGCAGTATAGAGGGGATTCTGCCCGGTCGGGCTTTGTTAGCTTGCCTACAGCGGTAGCACAAGCTCGCATTGCCGAAATTGATTATGGTAATCTATACACAGGCGAAAATGATTTCCGAGTCACCGTGGAAAATCCCCGTAAAAAGAATCTTACGCTGCAACTGCAAGTTGTAAAAGACGACGGTGTACCGGTTATGAGTGAGTTAGCCTCTTCTGAAGTCTCTTTCACGCTTACCTTACCCTATACGATTACGGGTAGTAGTACCTTAGATTTGGAGTTTGTTTGTAATTTGTTCTCCGGGGAAAAATTAATCGCTGTACGTAAACAATCTTTCTGTATTCTGCCCTTTGCCCGGGACATTACTGATGTGCAAAAGGCATTAACCGAAATCTACAGCTACATTGGCGACCTAATTGATCAGGAATATGCTACTGATCGTTTTACGATTCTCGCCGAGAGTCTATCCCAAATTGAAGAACAGGTGATCTCAATAGGTACACTCTCGGATCAACAATGCGACACCCTGCGGGATGACATGGCGACATTAAGGATGGAAGTCAGGCAGCTTGGAGCCCTGGTCAAAGCGGCTGCCGAGACGGGAAAGACGCTGGCTATATTTGCAGCGAATCCCTGGACTCCCTTCGGCGGGGTGGATGAAATTGTGGAAGGGCGAACTACCTTTGCTGATTTGAAAATTGAGGCTTTCGGTTTGGAGACCGAATCTGCTGCGCTTAATCTGGCTAATTTCGGCAGTAAACCGGTGATGGTCAGGGTTGAGCCGGAGCCGATTACTTCCCAGAACAATTCCACCGTCGTACCGGCGCAAAAGGTCTTGGAATTCCATGAAGTGGTGGATGTCCCCACGAAATCGATGGACTATTCCGCTGACGCCCTGCCTCTGATGGGACAGGCACGGACAATGCTCATTCCTGCCTTTGGTGTTCGTCAGCTTTGGCTAAATGTTGATGTCTCAGAGCTTGCACCTGGAGAATGGACTTCTAATATTCATCTGCGCACCCTTGAGGTCGATTCGCAAGAGGTCGCAGTCAATTTGTCGATTGAGGTATGGCAAGCCCATTTACCCAAAACCCAGCCGCTTAAACTATGTCATTGGGGATATGTACACAGATCTATCTTGAAAGATCAGCCTGATGCGGCTTTGGTTGATCAGGTCCGCCACGGTACCAATGTATTTGTTGCTGCGGGACAGTTTGCTCCTCAGGCCCGTTTTGATAAGGACGGCAATATCGTAGGCGACATTGATTATACCCAACACGATGAATATGTACGCGGCCATAGTCCCTGGGGCCTGATTCTCTTTGGCGGTTATCAGGGCGGCCTTCAGGGACCTGCCCCTCGATTTACTCCCGTATGGGAGAAGGCATATAAAAGCTGGCTTAATGAATGGTTCAATCATCTACAGCAGATGGGTTTGAAATATAAAGACTATGCCCTCTATCCGGTTGATGAGCCAGGTTTGCGTGAAGGTCTGGTCGATGATTATGTCTCCTGGGCCAAGCCTGTGCGACAAGTAAATCCCCACGTGCAAATATATGTTGATCCGGTAGCCGGGGCGACCATGAGCGATTTAAAGAAGATGTCCGACTATGTAGATATATGGTGTCCCAATAGGGGAAGCTATCTTTTGGACAAAGGTGCCGAAAAATTGGCCTTTATCAAATCGACCAATAAAACTGTTTGGACCTATGAGTGCCAGGGCAGCGTCAAACACCGATCCCCCCTGGGCTATTATCGTGCGCAAGCCTGGCTGTCATGGCAACATGGCTTGACCGGCATAGGTTTTTGGTCCTACTGCACTTCGGAAGATGATCCTTGGTACCTACCCACTGGCCGTGATGAATATCTGTTAATCTATCAGGGCAAAGGGGTCGTCACCAGTAAACGGTGGGAGGCGGTGCGCGACGGTGTAGAAGATTACAGTATGCTCATGCAATTGCGTGATGCTGTAGAAAAAGCGTCTAATCAACCCTCCAAAGCAGATGCCGTGCGAAAGGCCCGGGAGCTATTAACTAAGCAGGCATCGATCATTGCCGGCTATTGCGGATTAGATGAGGTTGGATTTCCCCCCGGTTCCAAGCCCATGGATGGTGTCAGGCAGATAGAGGATAAACGCTGGCGGAGTATCACCCAGGTCCGCCGTGACATCGCTCGACTATTGGCAGCCTTATCCAAAGATGCCAAATGATCAAGAATGAACAGCCTATAATGTCGGATTTGCACCGGCCATAACCGCAAATTTTTAAGAGATTGAATTGCAAATCGATTGCAATTGATCTGAGGGGGACATAAAAAAGGCTTTCAAGCGTAACTGCTTGAAAGCCAAGGCGTTAAACAACGAGGCCGAAGGGGCTCGAACCCTCAACCTTCGGATCGACAGTCCGATGCTCTAACCAAATTGAGCTACGGCCCCAGTCATTTTTATGTACTTGTCAACGAAGCTATCCGCTTCTCTGCTCTATAAATTATCGGAATAATAATAGTAATATGAAAGAAAAAAACAAGAAAAATTTTTCATAAAATCTGTTTTAATCCACCAACTCCCGCCTGATCCGGCTGCCGATGGCGGTAAGAATTTCGTAAGGAATCGTCCCGGCCGATTCAGCCAGGCCTGCCGCATTACAACAGCTATCCAGGTGATTGTCAATTACAGTTACTGTCATTCCCTCGGAAGGGTCTTTAACTCCCGTCAAATTGACTATGGTACAGTCCATACTGATCCGGCCCACTACGGGTATAAATTGGTCGCCGCAGCGCAGCTTCGCCTGATTGGATAGATTTCTGAATAATCCATCAGCGTAACCTATGGGTACAATACCAATAGTCATATCTTTGGGAGCGACAAAAGTACGTCCATAGCCACATGATTGACCTGCTTTGAGGGTTTTGATCAATATCAAGGGCGCTTCCAGTTTTAACGCCGGCTGCAAATCCGGCATATCTGCCGGTTTGTCCTCAGAAGTAGAGTATCCATAAATACCAATGCCGCAGCGTACCATGTCAAAATGCCCCTTAGGCATTCGCAGCGCCCCAGCGGTATTACAGACGTGTTTGATAACCGAGTTGTCGTGTTTTAGCTTACTTTCTTGCAGGAAATTTTCAAAGGCTTTGAGTTGTTCACTAGCGAATTTCAAGTCTTCTTCGTTGGCAGTAGCCAGATGGGTATAAATCCCTTTTAAAAGATATTTTTCCTGATGTTTTATGGTATCCAGTATCTTTTTGCCTTCTGCCACTGAGCATCCTATACGCCCCATACCCGTATCGATCTTCAAGTGAATATGCAAACGGGGTTCTTTTTCGATCAGGGAGTCTGATGTATATTGCAGGCCAGCCGGGGAACTGATGGTACAATGAAATCCCCGGACCTGAGCCAGCCGAATAAGTCCCGTATCCATTCCTGCAAAAAGCGGACACATTACCAATATAGGTTTACCTTCGGCAAAGGGGTAAATCTGAGCAGCTTCCTCAATGGTGGCTACGGCAAAATAATCAACCAGATCGACAAGACTGGTCACTACCAATGCCCCACTGTGTCCATAACCGTCAGCTTTGACGACTGCGCATAACTTTACCTGGTTACCACAATATCGTTTTATCTGGGTGGCGTTATGGCGTAATTTCTGGCGGCTTACATAAGCGTTCGCGATTTTTAATGTGTATTCTGTCATGGAAGAAGCCCCAGCAACAAAAATTTAATTAATCTATTTCCCCCAAAAGACAAATTCTGGTCATTCCTAATGAAACAAATTAACTGAAATAATTCCTTTTATTTTGCCTCAAGCATGAAATTTTAGACAAGTTTCGTCAAGAAAAAAACGCTGGACATTAATATAAGTATCAATATAATCATCTGTTTTAGGTTATTTCAGGCAAGCGTGCCGGAAGTCTTAACTTCTTGTATTATATTTAGTTAGCGTTCTTTAGGAAAGGATCGCGGCCGTGATTAAGGTATTGGTTTCCGATAAGTTGGCCCAGGAAGGGCTGGATTTGCTTGCGGGTATGGATGATTTGGAGGTAACCGTCAGAACCGGTCTGAGTGAAGATGAATTGGCCTCTATAATCGGTGAATTCGACGGATTGATTATCCGCAGCGGCACCCAAGTGACCGCTAAGGTCCTGGAAAACAGCGGTCGGCTCAAGGCTATCTCACGGGCCGGCGTTGGCGTCGATAATGTTGACATTCCCGTGGCTACCCAGAAGGGGATAGTCGTTATGAATACTCCCGACGGCAATACTATCAGTGCTGCGGAACATACTATAGCCCTGATGATGGCTCTGTCGCGTCATATAATCCAGGGCTGCAATTCTCTCAAAGCCGGCAAGTGGGATCGTAAGCTCTTTATGGGTACCCAGCTTATCGGCAAGACCCTGGGGGTTATCGGTTTGGGGCGTATCGGCATGGCCGTAGCCCGGCGGGCGCTCGGGTTGAAAATGAAGGTACTGGGTTTCGATCCGGTGGCCTCGCCCGAAGCTGCCGAAGAAGTTGGCGTGGAAGTGGTTACTGATCTTGACAACCTTATCAGTAAAAGTGATTACATCACCTTGCACGTCCCGGTAAACGATCAAACCCGCGGTATGATCAATGCCGATCTCATAGCCAAAATGAAACCCAGTGCCAGAATTATCAATGTCGCCCGCGGCGCAGTCATCAATGAAAATGATCTGTATAAAGCGCTCAAGGAAAAGAAAATCGCCGGTGCCGCTCTGGATGTATTTGCCAAAGAACCGCCCGAAAATCGCGGCTTTGAAGAATTAGATAATTGCCTGGTTACCCCTCATCTGGGGGCCAGCACCGAAGAGGCTCAGGTAGAAGTGGCCGTCGATGCCGCTGCCGAGCTGGTTGATGCCATCCGCGGAACCCAGATGCGTAACGCCGTTAACGTTCCGGGTCTTGATAAATCACTGCCTGAGATTGTGCGTAAATATCGCATCTTGGCTGAGCGGTTGGGTTTGGTGGTCAGCAGTATTTCGCCCGGTTCCATTAAGAAGGTTCAGGTAACCTATCGGGGTGAGATTGCCGGTCAGGATACCTCCGCGGTGACTAGTAGCTTTAATGTCGGGCTGCTCCAGAACCATTTTGAAGAGCCGGTAAACCTGGTCAATGTCTCCCTGCTGGCCAGGCAGTGTGGTATAAGTGTCGATGAAGTCAAGAATCCCGACGCCCAGGACTATGCCAGCACCATGGCGGTGAGTGTAGTTACAGATAAGGTGAACCGTACCGTAATCGGTACTATTATCGGCAAGCAAATACCGCGTATCATTGGTATCGATGATTTCGCCCTGGAGATGTCTCCGGAAGGTACGATCATGATAATCTTCAACGATGACCGTCCCGGAGTTATCGGCTCGGTGGGCACTATCTGTGGTAAACATAGTCTCAATATCGGCACCATGGGTGTCGGCCGCGTCCGCGATCAGCAGCGGGCCGTTCTGGCCATCAGCCTCGACGAAGCCCCTGATGAACAGGCCATCGCCGAATTCCAAAAGCAGGATTTTGTTAAAAGCGTCTATCTCTGCCGGCTGCCTCGCGGTAATACTGAATAGCGAATACCGGAGTGATTGATTGTAGGAAAGTTTTATCAAGAAGGAGTATTTGAGTGAGTGACATAGAGCAAGAAGGTAAGGTGATGAACAGGTGGATTGTTGTTATTGGTGCTATTCTCATCCAATTATCCCTGGGTGCTATTTATGCCTGGAGTGTATTTACTAAAAAAATCACTATACCTCTCGACCAGGGTGGTGAATATGGTTTTAGCGCTACCCAAGCCGCGCGAATATTTGAAGCCGGCTTGGCCGTTTTTGCTCTGGTCATGCTTTTTGCCGGTAAATGGCAGGCCAGGATTGGTCCGCGTAAAGTGGCTATGATAGGTGGTATCGTTTTAGGGCTCGGCTATGTCCTGGGTGGTTTGCTGGGAAAAACCTTTTTGAGTCAGCTAATTTGTATCGGTATTATCGGTGGCGCCGGTATCGGCCTGACCTATGTTGTACCCATTGCTGTTTGTGTCAAATGGTTTCCTGATAAAAAGGGCTTGATTACCGGTTTGGCCGTGGCCGGTTTTGGTTTTGGGGCCACCATCTGGGTTAAATTAGGCGGTAGTTGGTTCGGTGGGCTGTTGAATACTACCAGTGTTTTAGGCCATACAGGAGTGCAAAGTGTATATTTGATCTATGGTCTGATCTTTCTGGTTACGATTCTTTTGGGCAGTATTGTGATGGTCAATCCTCCCGCCAGCTGGAAACCAGCCGGTTGGGATTCCCAGGCCGCGGCCGCCCAATCAAATAATAATGCCAGCGGACATGTCAATTTGACCGCCCTTGAAATGGCCAAGACACCTCAATATTGGGGCTTGTTGTTAATGTTTTTCGGCTCCTCGCTGGCCGGGCTGATGGTTATTTATTGCATACGTTTGTTTGGCATCGATAGTCTGCAGGCCAATATCGCTGATATGGATGCGACCGCCGCCGGTAAAGCAGCCGGTACGGCCATGGCCTTCTATGCCATACTCAACGGTCTGGGACGTATTACCTGGGGTAAAGTCTCAGATAAAATCGGGCGGCGGATGGCTTTGCTTTGCATGTGTTTACTGCAATCTATTATGATGCTTTTCTTCTTCCAGGTCGGTGCCTCTGAAGTAGGTTTGATTGTGGGAGCTTGCATAATCGGATTTAATTTTGGTGGTAATTTTGCCCTGTTTCCTACCGCTACCGCTGACTTCTTCGGCAATAAAAATGTCGGCTCCAATTACCCCTGGGTCTTTCTGGCTTATGGTGCGGCGGCCATAGCTGGTCCGGAAATCGCGGCCTATTTCAAAGACCATGCTGTCGATGTCAATTCCTGGAAAACCCCGTTTTTGATCGCCGGCATTTCCTGCATGTTGGCGGCCATTTTGGGTCTTATGCTTAGAGTTCCCCAACATGCTATAGAAACGGCTGACCTGGCAAAGGAATCCGAACCGGCCTAATTTTATCTCTGAGGATAAGGATAGTTTAGAAAGTTTTCCAAAAGCTTCGGCCCATAGCTGGTGGCGAAGCTTTCCGGATGGAACTGGACACCTTCCAGGGATAATTGTTCGTGGCGAATGGCCATGATCTCGTCAGAGTCGCTCTGGGCGGAAATGACAAAACCTTCTTTGAGACCATCGGGATCCACAATCAACGAATGGTAGCGCATGGCTTGGAAAGGGTTGGGAATATTCTGGAAGATCGTTCTGCCGTCATGGTGGATCTCAGAGGTTTTGCCGTGCATGCAGCGGGGGGCACGGACGATTTTAGCGCCGAAAACCTGTCCAATACACTGATGGCCCAGGCAAACACCCAATATCGGTACCTTGCCGGCCCAGTGGGAAATAATATAATTACTGTTGCCAGCTTCGTTGGGAGTGCAGGGGCCGGGGGAGAAGATCAGATGGGTGGGATGATAAGAAAGCAGGGAATCGGCGGTAACGGCATCGTTACGGAGGACCTCGACTCGGGGATTACCGCCCAGGACGGCTACCGCCTGGAGAAGGTTGTAGGTAAACGAGTCGTAATTGTCAATTATGATTACACGCTTCACAGGGAATACTATAAATCATACAACAGCTAAAGACAATATAGCTTAGTATTTCAGTAGAATACTTGAGGGGAGAACCCCTTTTTCATACTATATACAATCATGTTGCTGAAGCGAATATGGCTGGGAAACCTGGGAGGATTGCGACTGGTAATGTTACTGGCGGTAGGGGGGCTGCTGCTGATCGGGCTGGCCAGCATATATGCTACGGGGCAGATAGTCTTCTTTAATAAGCAGGTGGTCTGGATCGGGGTGGGGTTGGGAGCTTTTTTCGCAGTGAATTTGATTCCCTACCGGAAGATGGGACAGGTCAGCTACCCTTTGTTTGGACTTACCCTGATACTTCTGGTAATTGTATTGGCAGGGAAATATGTGCATCTACCTGCGATTGTTCCCATGAGGAACTATGCGTATCGCTGGATTAAGATTGGTCCGCTGCAATTGCAGCCTTCGGAGATGGCCAAGTTGACCTATCTGCTGGCCTTGGCGTGGTATCTGCGGCATCGGGAAAGCTATCGCAATTTACGGGGATTGGTGGGGCCGTTTATGTTGACCCTGTTGCCGATGGTGCTGATTTTGCTCGAGCCGGATCTGGGCACGACCTTACTTTTTCCACCGATCCTTTTTGCGGTTTTATTCATAGCCGGAGCACGCGTTAAGCATTTGCTGACGTTTCTTTTGCTGGGACTGCTGATCTCACCGGTGATGTACTTGGTCATGAAACCCTATCAGCAAACCCGGATCCAAAGCCTGTTATATCAGAATTCTGATGATCCATATTGGTTAAGTGGTCCGGGTTACCATTTGCATCAATCGAAAATCTGTATCGGCTCAGGTCAGGTTACCGGGCAGGGCTGGAAACAGGGTATTTTCGTCAACTCCCGGAAATCGCTGCCGGAACGTCACAACGATTTTATATTCTCTCTGATTGCCCACCAATGGGGTTTTTTGGGATGTTTGGTAGTTTTGGGATTGTATATATTAATTATTTTGGGAGGGGTGGAAATAGCCGCGCACCAAACAGATCCCTTCGGAAGGTTATTGGCGCTGGGGATTGCGGCGTTGTTTGCGGTGCAAATGATTATTAATGTAGGTATGACGATGGGTTTAACGCCGATTACCGGGATGACGCTTCCATTTATCAGTTATGGGGGCAGCTCTCTCTTATCGAGCTTTTTAGCCTTGGGTTTATTGGTCAACGTAGCTCGTTTTCACCCGCGTCAGATAGGTCGCCGCAGCTTTGAATTCCAGGATTAAACAATTCCGTGGGCAAAATCTGTGAAGCTGGGCAGGGGACGTCTGGTCTTATGGTAGTAATATACCAATCCCCGGTAGATGGCCAGGTTGGCCAGCCAGGAGCATTTCCGGATCGGCCATAACTTCAGTCGAGAAAAGGCCGATCGGGGTCGGTAGAAATCACAAAAAGCTGCCATCTGAGCCCGGCTTAGTTGTTCAGGCGTCATTTGCCGGGGCTGAAAGACTACGGTCGCCCCGTTGTATTTATCCCAATCGCTGGTAATCAGACGGCCCTGTTGGTGGAATTCGTTATAAATTTGTGTGCCGGGGTAGGGGGTGAGAATCGGGTAGCAACTCATTACCAGTCCAGCTCGATGGGCAAATTGCACCGCCGAGTGGCAACTTTGCCAATTGTCATTATCAAATCCGAATATAAAGGATCCCCACAAACTTATTTGGTGAGACTGGATTTTGCGGATGCGATTCAGATACGTTTCCGCCTTTACATATGATTTGCGAGCTTCGGTAAGGGTGCCGGGATTAGGGCTCTCCAATCCCAGGATAAGCCCCTGACAACCGCTGCGGCGCATCGCTGCGAGCAGTTTATCGTTGTTACTGATGAGGATATCACATTGCGAGGCCCATTTGATATTAAGGGGGATAAGGGCCTGACACAGCTCAAGGGCCCAGCGCTGATTGCCGGCAAAGTTGTCATCGCTCAAGATAAAAAAAGAACTGCCCTTTTCCTGAGCTTCTTTTATTTCATCTACGATACTCTCGATCGAGCGCTGGCGGAAGGCCCGGCCGAAAATGGCCGGCGTCGTACAGAAACTACAATTATGAGGGCAGCCGCGGGTAGTCTGAATGGGATTGAAAACCAGGTAATCCTTGGGATTCAAGAGGTCTTTACGCGGAGTGGCGATCGGGGCGGAAGGAAAATCCCGCCAATCATATTTAGAGCGTAACTCTCGGTCTTCAGTTATATCATTGAGTAAGTGGGGCAGTGTCCCCTCGGCGTCGCCGATACAAACAGCATCACCATGCTCCAGAGCCTCATCAGGTAGGGCCGAGGGATGAATTCCGCCCAAGACGACCTTGACCCCCATTTGTCGATAGGCATCAGCCAGGGCATAGGCCCGCTTGGCTTGAGTAGTCATGGCCCCGATACCCACCACCTCAATATCAGCCCGGGGCACATGTGGTTTATCCTGGACACATTCATCGACTATTTCCACCTGCCAACCCTCGGGCACGACAGCAGCGCAGATAGCCAGATTGACCGGCATAAACAGGGCCTTGCGCCCAAGGGTCATTTTACGGATGACATCGGGCAGGGTAATAGTTGTCAGAGGACTATTGGGATTTATAAGTCTTATTTTATGCATTATTTGTGGTTTTTCGTTGTCGGAGCACTTCATACAATAAAATCGCACCGCTGCAGGAGACATTAAGCGAGTCCATTCGACCGAGCATGGGGATCTTAACCTGGGTTATGTCCTGCTGCAAGAGCAGCTCAGGTAGTCCCTGCTTTTCACTGCCGAGAACGATCGCCACAGCTCCGCTATAGTCCGGCTGGGTATAATCCATAGTTGCATTAGGTGAAGTCAGGACTATTGTTACCTGTTTTTGTCTCAGCCAGTCAAGCGTGTTTGCCAGGGACATCTCATAAGTGGGCACGGTGAATAATGCCCCCAGACTGCCGCGGACAACGTTAGGGTTATACAAATCCACTCCACCTTCATTACAAACAATGACGGCATCGGTTCCGGCGCCATCAGCGGTTCGTAGCAGCGCCCCCAGATTACCCGGCTTTTCCACGCCCCAGATGACCAGGATCAAGGGATTTTGTGCCAGCAGCATCTCTTCGATATCACGTTTAGGTAGATGAGCTATTGCTACCAGCCCTTCCGCTTTATCGCGATAGGCTATTTTTGCATAAACCCTTTGGTCCGCCTCGACTAATTTAACTTGCCCTGACTGTCCTCCCATAAGATATTCGTTGATGTGTTCAATTGTATTCAGATCTTTATTAAATCTCAAGAGGTCGGAACAATAAATCAGCGTTTCCAGTGATATGCCCTGCGAAAGCGCATGTAGTATTTCTTTTTCCCCCTCAATCAGAAATACACCTTCCCGCTCACGGTGTTTTTTGTCCTTAAACGCGACAATTCGCTTGATCAACGGATTTTGCAGACTGGTTATCATTTAAAAATAGCTGGGACACCTCCGTCCTACGAACTCGTTTATCAATATACTATAAATTTTCCAGTCGTTGTTGTTTATCGTAGTCGGCCAGGGCCTTAAAGAGCTCGTCCAAGTCACCGAGGATGATTTTGTCCAGGCTGTAGAGGGAAAGATTAATGCGATGGTCGGTGACACGGTTCTGAGGGAAGTTGTAAGTGCGGATCCGCTGCGAGCGATCACCCGAGCCTATCATGTTTTTTCGGGTGGAGTCCCGCTGGGCCCGTTTTTGCTGCTCAAAATGGTCATAAATACGGCTGCGGAGTATCCGCCAGGCCTTGGCCCGGTTTTTATGTTGAGATTTTTCATCCTGCATACTTACGGTAATACCGGTGGGAATATGCTCAAGTTTGATAGCGGAGTTTAGTTTGTTGACACTCTGGCCGCCGGGGCCGCTGGAGCGCGATACGTGTTCGATCACATCGTCAGGCTTGATTTCGATATCCACTTCTTCCGGCTCGGGCAGTACCGCTACTGTGGCGGCGGAGGTGTGAATGCGTCCCTGGGCCTCGGTTTCCGGTACCCGCTGGACCCGATGGCCGCCGCCTTCATAACCCAGCACCTGCCAAACTCCATCACCCTTGATAGAAAAGATCACCTCCCGAAAACCGCCCATATCGGTCGGGGAAAAGCTCATCGGCTCCACCTTCCAACCGCGACTTTCGGCGTAACGGTTATACATGCGATATAAATCCCCGGCAAAAAGCGCTGCCTCCTCCCCCCCGGTGCCTGCGCGAATCTCGACTATGATCGCACCGATGGCGCTATCTTTACTCATCACGAGTTTTTCCTTGGCCTGATCCATGGTTTGTTCCAGTTGCTTGAACAGATCTTGTAATTCCTCTTGGGCCAGATCGCGCATCTCCGGATCATTTTCGGTGTCGGCAGCAATTATTTCAGCTTCCTGGTATTGATTCTGTACATTCATATAACGTCTATAGCAATCGACCAGGTCTTTAAGTTGACCGTGTTCCCTGGCGATTTTAGTGATTAGAACGGCATTGCCCGCTACGTTTGGATCATGCATTTGCTTTTCTAATTCTTCGTAGCGCTGATCCAGCTCGGCTAATTTTGCCAGGATGCGTTCATCTGTTTTTGATTGGGCCGATGTCATATTTGTTGATAATTCTGAGTTTCTACCAGTAATGGACACCTGTTATATTCAAAGTGTAGATATAAAAAAATCACGCTGTTCTCAATTGCCCCGTAATTGCCCACAGCGTGATATTAACTATTTAGCTATGAATTCTTATCTTTGCTCTTGATACCGTAATTACTGCCGTATTTCTTCTGGAATTTTTCGATACGGCCGGCGGTATCCACAAACTTCTGTTTGCCGGTGTAGAAAGGATGACAGACTGAGCAAATTTCTACATTGATTTGGGCCTTGGTCGAGCGAGTCGTGAACTCATTGCCACAACCGCATTTGACTTTTGCCTCTACATATTCCGGATGAATATCTTTTTTCACTCTACATACTCCAATATAATCAGGTCCAATAATGTCCAGTTAATATAAACACCAATATTATATTAAAAAAACTGAAGATGTAAAGATGAATTTTGTTCAGACGCAGCGTTCGTAAGCCCCTGTCGCTAAAGAGTTTAACTCTGGACACCATTGAGGTTGTTGCCGAAAAATATATTTGAATATGCATTGGATACGTGTTATCATGATATATAGATATGCCCCTAACCGGGCCCGGCTTTTAATAATACTGGCCGAACCCACCTAAACCCGACCTAATCCGGCCAGTGCCTCCTAATTGACCTATTAAACCCACAAGCCGGGCCCGGCCCTTTTATAACGCTGAGAAGAACTGAGGTGAAGTCAGGTCGTTCCTTTTCTTGGTAATATCCATCTCTGACAGTCTTGCAACAATATAATAAATCCTGCCGACAGAAGCGCATTACAGTTCATATGTAAATTTGGGTTTGAATCTTCCGGCCGGTTTTGATACCCTTTGCTTTTTACCAAAAAATCTTTGATAAAAAGGTACTTAAATCAGTCTTAACGGAAGCTGCAATCATATGGCGCAAAGACAAACACCAAACTTGATCTATCTTTTTGGTTATTATCATTATCAAACCGACGGCAAACTCCAGAATATGATGGAAGCCCTTGAGCCTTACGGGGTTGAGCGTGTTTGCCTTTCTTTGTACGAACCTTTACTGGATGGGGCCCTGCTTGACAGAACTAGACTTACCGAGCGTCTTACGCGGGTCAGAAGTGTTATACGAAAGCTACGCCGTAAAAAAATCACTGCCGATTTGATTCTGCCGGGCCTGGGCACCTTTCGGCCGACAGACGCCACCTATAAGCGCTATATCAGAACTCTCTACCGGCTCAGTGCCATTATTGGAGTTGAAAATATCTGGATTGATGATACCTGGTCTCGGGCAGGCAGGGGCTTTCCCCGCCGCAGAATATTAAACTGGTATGCAAGCATACGCCGTGCGGTGCATAGTATTAACACAAAAATTAAGCTGGGCTTTCGGGCTGCCTATCCGGATCATTATCATCGCTGTAATCTTA